>FXBF010000398.1_pt1 | contig 15009 bp, 13 predicted proteins | sample 5335321 | NCBI WGS metagenome assembly FXBF01 (sample SAMEA103928391, study PRJEB20085) | sediment metagenome | isolation source: sediment
GAAATATCTAGTACTATTTTCAGGGGTTTCAGAGAATGGAACCTCATTGTAATAGTGAGATAGTTGGTCAAATAATTCTAATTGTTCTCTTTCTTGTAAATTTATGCCGGAAATATTATTCGATTCACGATTGAATAACAAATCAGACTTCACCACAATTTCATTAATATCAGGAAGTGGTGAATAAAAATGGCCTGCTTGTTTATAACGAAGAAATGGAGAATTAAGAGATTTTATAAGATTCGAAAATCGTTCTAAAGATTGATTAAATTTTCCGCAACCTTGATTAAATCTACAATAAAGTTCATAAATTCCGGGAATTTTCTTTATCATGGACTTCACTGAATACACCTATCTAAAATATTTACTAAGTAATTAATTCTTAAAACATTTGCTCATTATACATCTTTGGCACAAATGAGCTCTGTAATGTTCGTGAAAACAAAAGAATTTCTCAACATGAAATCGTATTCGAATGCCTTTCTCATTCATAGGATATCTTAATCATATCTTTTATTTTAGTTTAGTATCAGCCGAGATTTCTTGCAAATTACACTTCATTTTCATTACTCTAGCAGGTACGCCGGCAGCAACAGCGCCTTCCGGCACATCGTGTGTTACAACAGCGCCCGCCCCGATCACAGCACCTTTCCCAATTTTTACACCACTTAAAACAATTACACCCACACCTAACCATGAATAATCGCCTATAATTATGTCTCCTTTTGTTTGTAATGGTTGCTGTAAAATATGTTTCCCTGGAGCAATACCGTGGTTATGGCTGTATAAAGCGCAATTGGGAGCAATTTGAACATTACTGCCAATATTTATAGAAGATTTGTAGGCATTGATCTGACACCGAGGATGGATCCATGTTTTTTCGCCTATACTCAGGCTTCCATTAAAGCCGGTTTCAAGAGTTGTATCCCGCAAAATACGAACTCGATCAGCTATTTTGATTGTACTGCCTTCTTTGGCCTGGTAGATAATCACGCGATCCCCTATGAGAATGTTAGCTCCAAGCTGAACATCAGAATGATAAATAATGGCACTTGGTGCAATATATCCTTGAGGATTCATGCTTGACAATATGATACTTGCCTTATGTGGAGGCGCAAACCAGGTCGCAAACCGTGTTGCAATTCTTCCGATACCATTCAATCCTGCATATCTCATCCAAAATCGCACCCAGTACCATTTTAGTCTGTTTAATCCACTGTCTCCATTGTTATTCATTTTACGTATACGCATTAATCATTCCTTTATAAGAAAATTGAATGCAATCTATTCAGATTCATAATGCATTATGGCTCTTAAGCACCACTTTATTCGTATAACCGGCCAGCATAATAACCTCCGCTTTCTGGCTTGCAACGCCACAAAGTATTGCAAGCCCGGATATAACTACTATTTTATTTGATGTCTCCACACTGATTCCCTTATCCAGATTAATCAACAATAAAGATAAGAGAATCAATGGGATCATATGCCCTAAACCTAACGAGATCGTCATTGTGACTGGATGACGAAGCTTTTTTGTTGCATGGTAAAATTCGGGGCCTCCCGGCCAGTAAAGATATATAAACCAGATAACGCTGTTCAGTACTATAAACGTCAGTCCTATACTCACAACGATTGGTTCTAACGGCACCCTCGCAAACACAGTTACTAAAAGCACAATTCCAAACCCAGATGCAAAACCGGAAGACAAAAAGAAAATGGGCATAATTGACACATTCCACGCCTTCACCGCACGAGACCTGTAAACAATGAAACCTTGACTTATCATAAATCCTAAAGCTGAAACAACTGTTGTTCCATGAACGATTGGATGGACGAACAATCTTTCGACTAAAACAGATGTCAAAAACAAAATAAAAAATAGTGTTTCTCGTGATATCCAGGAATGCCGTGCATGACTTAAAGCATAACAACCCCTCAAAGGACGACCGGCCTCAACTGCGAGGGTTATAAAACCCAAAAAGGCGATGACTCCAGCTAACCATCCGTAAGAGACAGGATCGAACAGAACAGACCAGCCTCTCTGCTGCACAGCGGATAAGGTGCTCAGAAGATAAAAACCGCTTCCCGCACCCCCCAGTACAAAATTAAATACCGCCGGCCAACCCCAGTGTTTTTGCTTGGACGGAACTATAAGTTCATGTTCCATTACGCATTCTCAATCCCCTTGCCCTCATCAATAATATAATAAACGTGGGGCTCTGTGCCGATATCTTCTTCAAGACGAATCACCGCATTTTCTTTTATCAATCTTGACACCTCGTTTCCAGGATTATCCAGGTCTCCAAAGTATAATGCATCAGCAATGCAATAATTCACGCATCTCGGCGTTGCCTCCTGGTCGATGCCCGGCTGGAGTCCCTGCGCCAGACCCGCATCTATATGCTGAAGGCAAAAGTTGCATTTGGTGCAAATACTAATACGATCCGGGCTGTTTTCCTCTTGGCTGGCATCGCCCTCATATAGAATTTTTTCCTTATTTGCAATAGTACGGGCTTGATATGGACAAGCAACAACGCAAGCGCCGCATCCCATGCATAAATCGTAGTTAATGTTGACAATCCCGTCATCCCGGCGATACGTGGCCTTCGTTGGACATACTGTTAGACAGGGTGGGTTACCACAGTGCATACAGCCCATGGTGATATAAAAGCGATGCTTATTCGAGCCTCCAACCATTCCGCGATCAATTAATTTACACCAGGGAGCATTGTGTAGTTGACCGCAGACACTTCTGCAGGTACCACATCCAATGCATGCCCGCAAATCAACAACCATAACCCAACGCATCATCGTTCCTTCCTTTATAAAGTCTCCTTTGCCTTTCGTGCTTTTTGGGATTCATAAACATCCGGGATTGTAAATTACATTAACTTTCACCTTGAGGCATAAGCTTCTTCAAGTGGTCAGCAAGTCTAATCGAAAGGGCCACAATTGTAAGCGAAGGGTTGGTATACCCACCTGTGGGAAAAACCGAAGGGCCTGCTATGTATAAATTGGAAATGCCATGAACCCGGCAATCTTCATCCACCACACCTTTTCTTGGGTCAATATGCATACGCGTCGTCCCCATATGATGCCATCCCCCATGTATAGTAGATATTGTGTCCTCATCCAGTTGAATGTATAATTTACCCAGGCCAGAACGTCGAAGCTCCTCATCTAATATCTTCTGTGACTCTATTGCACTCTCGATATCGTATGGACTCAATCTCCAGTCTAATTGGACACGTTTCAACCCAAGACTGTCACGGTCGTTGGAAAGGGTTACCCGACTATCTGGATTTGGAAGCTGTTCGCTCATGTTAGCCAATCGAAATATACGAATTTTATTTTTATACATTCCAAATGCCTTGCTCTTGAAATGACGATAGATGATCCTGCGTAAATAATGAAAATCAGCCATTATCTTTTTAAAATGTGTCCCAAAATTATCTGGCAAACGTCCTTGAAGAATTGTTGATTTAATAATCCTAATAGAACGCAATCCCTCGCAGTTTATTTTTGGATATTTATACAATGATGCCCGCAAAACAACTGTTGGATAAAGCTCAGCAACATAGTTAAGCAATCTCTTTCTTCGAAGTACTTCCTCTGAAAGAGCTAACTTCCCAATGACAGGAACATTACTAACAAAACGGATTTGACGATAAAGGGCTGTTGAGTGAAAAATATCAGTATTTTCTGGCACAAATATACCCGACGGGAAAAAGTGCAAGTGCTGCATAAAAAATCTTCCAACAAGGTCGTGATTGTTCCCAAGCCCCTCTCTCTGTATCCTGTTTGATAATAGAAGTAATCGCGGAATCTCGATACCTCCAGCAGCCAAAATAAATATTTTTGCTGAGATACGGAAACCGTTCCCATTTAAACAGGCTACACGAAGGTGAGTAACCATTTGAGCCCGTGGATCTTTTTCTATTTCTACAACATTGGCATAGAGATAGATGCCAATATTGTCTGCATTTTTTACCTGCTCAGCACAATCTTTTATGATAGGATAACGCGAACCGAATTTAAAGATTACTGTATTTATGCTGTTCCCTTTAAAGGGCAATCTTGGAGCAAGTTCAGGGTCTTCCCAATCCTCAAGCTTATATGTTGATGGCTCAATTCTGCATATAGACTGGGCTCGCTCATAATATGGATCCAGATGAGCTTTGCCAAAAGGCCAACCGCTGTAGGGTATCCAGTCCCTTTCTTCAAAATCGATTTTATCAAGGGGTCTCATTCTAACCCCTTCACAGCTGTCTCCTATGGCAATATGCCAGCGGTTGCTTGACCCGCCCAAATATCTTGGACGCGCTGTGTCAAGAGGATGATCTGGATGGCCAACTATCTCACCCCAGCCCAGATTTTGAGTTGCTTTATCCGGCTTCAATCCACCGCTCTCCAAAATGGCTACACGGAATTTTTCGCTGCTGAGCTCCCTGGCTAAGGTCAATCCAGCTGTCCCGGCACCTACAATACATATGTCTGTCTCGATAATTTTATTTTTTGGAATTGAACAAGCGTCGATTATCATAAATAAATCCTGCTCACTTTAATGATTTAGTTTTTTTAATTGCAGTATAAAACCATCTTTTAAGTTTTCTGGTTGTGCCATTTAAGTATATACGGTCAACTTCCTTGATTGGCTCAATCAATCTATTCCATCGCTTTATCATCCAGCGATTCACCTTAAATGTTGTTTTATATCTTGTTATCTGACGTTTTATAGCTCTAACCAGATCTTGCCGACCTTTTTCAGCTAAGGGAGAGATTAATTCCGGATAAAAAGGATAAGTAGTGTCATTTAGAGTTCCCATTGAAATTATTTGTTCTTCAGAGATATCATTCATTGGAAAGGATCTTGTTTGCTCAAGTACCCCTAACGCCAGAAGGGACAGCATTGTCCGAACACATTTTTCGCACCTGCCGCAATTTAGCATATCTTCCTTATAAAGAGTAGTTCTATTACATACCCTAAGGTTCTGAAGAGCTGCATCCCAATTTAACAATAGTTCTGTTCTCTCGATTCTTGATAAAGTTAAAAGTTCATGTCTAATTCGCAAATCATAATTACTGTAATTATTGTCTAATAAAGGGTGTGAACCATGAGGATGTGAATAACGTATGTTGTGTGTTGAAGCAATGGACACAACGGAAAATCTATTTGCAAATGCATGTGCTATTGAAGCAAACACAGATCCTTCAAATTCACTATCCCAGAAAGCCCAGTCATCATCCAAGTTCCTTATATTCGTATAGATAGGAATAAGGGTCATGTCAGCGTCATGCGCTAAAACTGATAACGATTTTAAAACGTAAGCAAATTTTTCCTGATCTTGCAGTTCTAATCCACATACTATTAAACCATCTTTAATTGACAAAGGGTGCTTCAATGGAAAATTAATACGATTGTAGCGTAGTGCTGCAAGAGAATCTATCCCACCAGAAAAAAAGCAACCTGCCCTCGCTTGAGTTAGTGGATTTTGAGGGCCTTGTCCTGGTTTTGCATCAATTTGAATTATATTACGTTTATAACCATACCAATGTTGAATCCAACCCATGGCTGTCATAAGACCATCTCGTAATTCTGGGCAGATCTCTTCATTAATGAAAACCCTTTCTTCTCCATGATGCATCGCAGCTATAGAACAGGCAATTAGAAAAGCATGCGGGTTGCATGATAAACCATCAGAGAACTCAGCAGATGTTTCGAAATATAGTTCCAGCACCGGACGGTTGCGCTCCTCCCAATATACGTCAGCTGTTACTCTGGCCTTTTCTCCATCTTTTTCTAACCTTAAGTTTTCAATTTTCATATGTTATTTTTCTCTTTAAATATTATTCCTTACGCTTATTCATGGTCCACTTCAATAGCAATCTCATAACTCCTATAAGAATAAATTTACCTTATACACGGAAACTGTTCAATTTACTTTTTATCATGTATATCAATTCCTTCTGAATAAAAATACTCACAAATAGGTAGATCACACTAACTAACCCGGTTAATACGATAAGCTGTAAAAATGGCTCAAAATTAAATTTGTTTAGTACATATATACTGCTAATTATCCCGGGGATCGAACAAATAAAAGGTTTGTTTAGCTGGTTTAGAAAATTACCAAACGAAATACTCGTATTTTTACAAAGAAACCAAATTCTAAAACTAACAGAAACTGTATACCCAATACCAGCTCCGAGCGCCGCACCTGCAGCTCCAAAAAAAGAAGCTCCTATGTAAACAGCTAACAGAAATACAACTACTTCAATGATCTTGATTTTTGAAATAAATTTAAAATTACCCGTGCCCATCAAATAAGGAGCTATTATCTGGGAAACCCCTCTTGTCAAAAAAACCAGGGTTAATGCCTGTAATACCGGCACTGCACCATCCCATTTCGCTCCATATATGGTATGAATAATAGGTTTAGCAAGAATAAAGATAAATATGGCAAACGGTACAATAATTGCTGCCTGAAATCGAAGCAAATTTTCTATTGTTCTGGATAGTTGTTCCCTATCAGATTGTATTCTGCTAAAAACAGGCAAAGCAACTCTGCCAATAATTTTTCTTAAAACATCTAATGGAATTTCACATGCCCTGTATGCTATTACATATATTCCGAGAACCGATGTCCCGGCAACCATACCAACAATCAAATTATCAGCCTGAATCATTATGAAGGCTCCAATTTGTATGATAAGGAAATATTTTCCAACGGAAAACAGTTCTTTAAAGGTGTTTCTATGAAATTTTGGCGAAGGGGGCTTGCTAAATAGAAGAAAAGAAGCTAATACGCTTATCAACGAAGCAACTACCATTCCCCATGCCAAAGATCTGACGTCACGTAGGAAATAAGCAAGACCGATTACGACAATTGTTTGTGTTAAAGTATAAAATAATTCAAAAATACTCACTTTACCAAACGACAGCCTCCTGATAGCAAGGAATTTCCCTGGATTGGTTATTCCCTCAAACAGCGGGGTTAAGGCAATGATATACAAGATAGAGGCTGCGCGAGGTTCGTTAATGATCGTACTGTAAATAGGCGAAATAGAAATAATAAACAGAAATATAATAATGCCTCTCAACATATTAAATGTCCAGATATTTCCAATAAAATCATCATTAATTTTTTCTTTTTGAATAAGATAAGTCTGCGTTCCCACAGCACTAACCATTTCCAGTCCTTTGCGGAGAACCATAGCTAAAGCAAAAATCCCAAAATCAACCGGTGATAAGAGGCGCGCTAAAACGGCAACCCTAAGCAGCTTTATTAGATGAATAAAGATATTTCCTACAGTGAGGTAGCCGGCGCCTTTTATTGCCTTTTCCTTTATTGTCTCATCACTCATATCAGAAATACCTTATGTTTGTTTCTGTTCAGACTCAGAGACTATCCTGTCAATATAATTAACTACACCGGCTTCTGTTGCTACGGGGTCTTCGTCGGTTGGTATTATCAGCGCAGCTAAAACAGCCGCCAGAGCTATATTGATGATCATGAAAAAACTGTGTATCACCGCTCCTCCGTGGCATGGCTGGCTGTTGTTGCGGGGATAGAGGATACGGGTCCGGCAATCCCATATCAGGAGGTAAAATGATAATTCTGCCTATTAATAGTCCACTACAAAACCTACACCAGATGGTATCTGAACATAAAAATAGTATTACGATTCTGCCAAAGCTTTAAACTTTGGTAAAGTAAACATTCTGCTCATCCCGCAGACTGTCACACAACCGACCTTCGGGCAGCTCTACATCATTATATGTAAGGACTTGATCTTTAGAAATGTCATATTTAAGATGACACCCCTCAGCTAAGCCCATAGGTAATAAGTTTTGAACATTAACTACATCAGAGTTTTCACACAAACCATATGTCATATAATGGCCCATACCATCAAGTACCTGACCTGCCTTGAGATCTATTTTGGCCGTCGCAACAACATCTACCAAAGGACCGCCAAGCGGAGCAATGGTGGCATCACCAAATAACACAGCCCTGGCAACGGTATTTTGAACTTCGAAGTGACATAAATGATAAGGTGTATAAAAACAATATAAAGGGCCTTCACCCAACTTATACAGGTTTAAATAGTGCTTTTGCGCAGGATGATCATGAGTGCCCAATACAAAAACACCAGGGCCGGGTTCAGCACCAACAACATAATCGACAATACCAGACCCTTTAAGAAGGGCATCTATTGGATATAGTTTGACAACCTCTTTAATTGGCGTACCAGGAGCTACAGTGGGGCCAAACATGCCTCTTCTAGCGACTCTCATGCCAGTTGCGTTTGCGACTATCGTTTGCTCAAAGGAAATCTTTGTGCCGTCAGCAAATGAGGTAACCATATGTGGTTTTTGTCCCCATTTATGGGCAAAAGCTTCCTGTGTCGTTGGATTACGGTACGGATCATGCAGGCCTTTAATATTGCCGCACAAAACAGGTTTGAGGCCGGTCCCTTTAACGAAACGGTACAGGTTCATCATAACCCCTGGCTGATCACCATCAGCATTTGTCAGAACAACTCCGGCTTTATCGGCATACACCTTTAAGATAGGACCAATAGTTCCATCGAGCTCGGCATTCATCATGATAACATGCCTGCTGTTTTTGATTGCCTCCAATACTACTCTGGCTGCAAATTCTACAGCACCCGTAACTTCTATAACTGCATCGATGCCTTTGGCTCGGCACAGTAACAGGACATCCTCAGTTACAGCATATTGTCCACGGCTCATTGCGTCCTCAAGCTGGTTGACAGTCTGAACAAACTGCACTTCGTCAACGCCCGCCTCCGTATAAGTTCGTTTAGCACCCTCAAGGTGCCGATTTGAAATAGCCACCAAATCCATTCCCGGTACAGAATTAACTATCTGAAGCGCTATGCCTCTGGCCATAAATCCGGCTCCTACCATTCCAACCCTGATGGGATTGCCTTCTTGTTGTCTTTTTTGCAGGGCCTTATCAATAATTACCATTTCAGCTTTTCCATATCATCAACTGAAACTGCGAATAGCCTTCACCAAATCCTCGGGAGTTCCGATGTCAATATAATCTGTGTTTTGGAAAAGCACAGATTCAACGATCATGCCAGTTTCAATTGCAGCCTGAAAAACATCGCCCACATACAGTTCTTCGCTTTTATTCTCTCTATTGCCATTACGCTGGTTTACATTCTGATGATCTAACAAATATTCATGCATAAAACGGGAAAAAGATGGAGTCCAGGCAGCGATAAACCACGTATATGTTAAATTTGTTTTTCGAGGTTTTATTACGATCGATTGGACTCGCCCATTTTTGTCAACATCAACCATATCCATCTTATGAGGCTGAGTAGCTGGAAAAAGACCAAGTAAAACATCCGCATTCGAAGCAGCTTGATGGTCTAATAATTGCACAAATGCATTATCAGGTTGAAAAATAATATCAGAAAAGCCGCACACTACCATCGCATCTTTTACAAAAGGGTAAGCTTGATCAAGCGTATATGGGGTACCATAAGGCAGTCTCATAATAAGATAGGCTAAATTCAGTCTAAGAATCGTGCCGTCACCAAGATACGTTGGAATATCCCACTTTCCCTTGCGAAGAACGATAAAAACATTTTTCACGCCTGATAAACGCATTTTTTCAAGAAGATAATGGCATGCTACTTTAGGTCGCAGTTGCTGGCCATCTTCTGTTTCATAAAAACCCACCGGGTATAGCTCTTTGCTGCACGGTAATGGAGCTATTCGAGTTGCTAATCCGCCAGCCGGGATAAGCCCTACCACTTCCCTTTTGGTTTTAAACGTCATCTTTTTTCGGCAAGTAATCAGCCCAGTTTTTATCCTTATCTGAAATCACCTGAACATCCAGCGGCCATTTTATTCCAAATGCAGGATCATTGTACCTGGCACCACACTCAGATCCGGGAGAATAAAACTGTGACACTTGATAAGACACCTCCGTATTATCATCCAGAGTTATAAGTCCATGCGCAAAATTTTCCGGTACATAAAGCATCTTATAATTTTTTGTTGTTAGTTCCACTCCTATCCATTTCTTGTATGTCGGCGAGTCAGGTCTCAAATCAATTATAACATCATATATCGCTCCCTTAGTGCAGCGAACCAGTTTTATTTCTTCATAGGGAGAAATCTGGTAATGCATGCCCCGCAATGTTCCCTTTTTCTTGTTGTAAGACATGTTTGCCTGTACAAAATTAGTATTCAAGCCATGAGATTCAAATTCATTCTTACACCATGTACGAGCAAAAAAACCTCTCACATCCTCTCTTTTTTCGAGTTCAATAATAAATGCACCTTTCAGCTCAGTTTCTTTAAAAATCACACGCTCTCCTCATTTATAGCATTATCGAAGCCTTTTGAACTGTTTAACATCACTGACTATTACAAAAAAAATTTTTGGCAGCCTTATTTTATAATCGGTGATTGCCTGCCCACTCTATCGACTCTGTTAAGAGGCCCTGTTCTCTTAGACGGGTTAATACCTTTAATCTCATGAATCGCGAACTTCTAAAGTTCTCATCATGAAAATTCATGGCCTCTAAACCTTCTTTCAGTTCTTTTATGGTGGTGATAATATCCATTTCCGGTTGATGCTCGGGCGCCAGTTCTCTGAACAATTCAAAACTAACCCTGTAAGAGCGCTTATCCGGTTGAGCATTTTTATTTATTGATATACTCACATCAGGAATTACATTTGCCACAGCTTCAGCCAATTCTTTGACCTGATAATTCCACTCATCACTGCCAACATTTACAGCCAAAAAATCTCCGCTGTTCTTAGAGCCTCTTTGTATCGACCAATCAATTGCCTTAGCCATATCCTTGATGTTTATAAGGGGTCTCCATGGGGTACCATCACTCAAAATAGTAATTTTTTTTGCGGAAACAGCTCCGGCAACAAAATCATTCAAGACCAAATCAAGTCGCAACCGTTCACTCATGCCACAGGCTGTTGAAAATCTCAATGACGTTGCTTTAAACCTGTCGTCTGCCAGGTTCTTTAAATCTTTCTCTGTGGCTATCTTTGATTTTGCATATACAGTAAGGGGGTTGAGTGGTGATTCTTCAGTCCTTGGCCTATCATCTGCAGAACCGTACATGCTGCAACTCGATGCGTAGACAAAACATGAAACTCCAGCCTCTTTCGCCTTTTGGGCCAGTGCAACACTTGCCTGGTAGTTAATTTCATTTGTCACTTTTTCAAATGTATGGCCCATGGGATCATTGGATATTGCAGCCAGGTGCACTATTGCATCGATATCTTGAAGCAAATCTACTGAAACATTTCTCACATCCATAAAATATTGCACATCAACTCTACATTCTGGAAGAATTTCCGAATTCGTTAGACAGTTTGCAAAATATCCAATATCAAGACCAATCAATTTAGCATATGGATAGGATTTTTTCAACCGCTCTACAACACAGGGGCCGATATAGCCCATATTCCCGGTAATCAATATCTTCATCTCTTCTCTTTTTGTTCTTTGTTTAATTTAAACGTGTTTGTATTTCTCTACTGACATATTGTGAAAAAGGGATAGAGCAGGTAAAGGCAGGAGACACCGCATTTAAGACATGCATCGATTGATCATCTCCTTCAATCACAAAGTCCATTTCTAATCTTTTTTCTTTTATATCCAGCAGCTGAGCACGTATTCCTGGCTTACCCCATTTTCCGAAGTGTTCTTTTTTGACTCCCTCCATAAGTGATGAAGCCAGTTGAATCATCCGCTCCCGTGAATATTTTCTAATCTCTTCAAAAGTAAGACGCTTGAAGTCAAAATTTGATGACACGAAGAGACTGGCGTCACGCCTCATGATCTCAATGAATTCCATGAATTTAAAATTCTCAAAAGCACTATATTGTTCTCTCCAGAAAGCAGGAATGGCGGTTGGGCCAATTTTAATCTTTCTATCTACAGTAATAGTGAAATGGACTCCCAGGAATGGATTTCTCAGATCGGGAACAGGATATACATTGGTATGAATTGTACCTGCCGGCTCATCTGAATACAGGTAAAGACCCTTAAACGGAAGAATTCTATATCGCCTTGAATATCCAAAATCAATGGCGATCTTGTCTGCATACAGCCCCGCACAATTTACTAAATAGCCAGTATGATAAATTCCGCCAGAGGTCAATATTCCGTCATTTTTTTTTTAATAAAAGAGACCCCGGTATTAATTTCAACACCCTCATTCAAAGCATCTAACTCCATTGCCCGCATAACTTTACAGGGATCTACCGTTGATGTTGTTGGTGAAAAAAGAGCACGCTCATGTGTTTTCACTCGTGGTTCTATTCTTTTGGCTTCATCTTCAGTCATATCTTCCAACTCAATACCATTGGCCCTGCCTCTTTTAGAAAGTATATCAAGAAATTTATGATCACCGTGATTTTTAGCCACTACAAGTTTTCCATTCTTATTTATTTCAATTTTTTTTGATTCACAGTATTCCGTCATCATTTTATTGCCGAGTCGCGTAAACTTTGCTTTTAGGCTATCAGAGGAATAATAAAAACCTGCGTGCAGGACACCGCTATTACGGCCGCTTGCGTGTAGCCCGCATTTCTTCTCTTTTTCTATTAAAATGACTTTTGAATCAGAAAACATTTTTTTTAATTCTCTTGCTATATTGATTCCGATTATTCCACCGCCAATAATAAGAAAATCCGACAATATCATCTTTTTACCATATCTTCCATGGAGCCTTTCCGGAATTCCAAAGTTCTTCTAAATACATTTTGTCACGTAATGAATCCATTGGCTGCCAAAATCCATTATGTTTATATGCAGAGAGCATTTCATCCCGAGATAGATTCTTTAAAGGCTCTTGTTCCCAAACAGTCATGTCATCAGATATATAATCCATTGCTCCTGGTTCCAAAACAAAGAAACCACCATTAATCCATGCCCCATCACCCTTCGGCTTTTCTTTAAAACTAAGAATTTTATTTTTCCCGGACTCCATGGTTATAGCGCCAAATCGTCCGGCGGACTGCACCGCAGTCATAGTAGCTAATGTCTTCTGTGAAATATGAAAATTTATTAATTCTCTTATATTTAAATCTGATACTCCATCACCGTAAGTGAAACAAAAAGTCTCATTCCCAATATAATTTTTTACTCTCTTAAGACGTCCGCCGGTCATAGTTTTTTCACCAGTATTAACGAGTGTTACCTTCCAGGGCTCAACATTGTCTTGATGGACTATCGTCTTGTTGTTTTTCAGATCAAATGTTATATCTGCCCACCGCACAAAGTAGTTAGAAAAATATTCCTTGATCATATGACCTTTGTATCCACAACATATTATGAATTCATTAATTCCGTAGGTAGAATATATTTTCATAATGTGCCAGAGAATTGGTCTTCCATCTATTTCCACCATTGGCTTAGGACGCACAGTGGTTTCTTCAGAAAGACGGGTACCATAACCTCCTGCAAGAATTACAACCTTCACTTAATTATCTCCCTGAATTTGTATTTAATATTGAAGTAATAGAATTGACACTCAAAAGTTAGGTTTGAAAAAATAGTGCTATAAATAACTTGGTAAAAAAAGATTTCTCCAACTTCTTTCCAAAATTTCTTCTCTAATTATTCGTCTATTATTTTTCATTTCAATGTTCTGGCTTTAGAAACCTGCAAAGATTTTAAAAGCTTTTTCTCAAACTAAGGATAAGTCTATTCTTTTTATAATTATTTCCTTCAAGCTTTGGTGAGAAAGAATCAATATATTTATATTCAAAATTCAAATTAAGATCTTCTAAAAGCAAATATTTAATACCCAGTGTTGGGATATATCTATTTGTATAAGTGTTTGCAATCTCTTCCTGAAATTTTGTAATATTAAACCCAAAGGTTCCTGTCATTTTTGGTGTAAGCGCATATAAAATATCACCACTTATACCATAACTTGTCGTCTTCCGCCCTTCATTAACAGCATCTCTGATGAACTCCCTATAAAAAATAGAAATATCAAAGGAAACCCGTTCCGATGTCCGGCTAATAGATATTTTATATTGCTCTTTTCTTGTGAGTGCACTGGTAGGGTTTACAATATAAGAACGAGTACTGCTCAATAAGGCTGTAAAAGTAGCTAATTTATGTGTAATACCCGCATCCCAGAGTATGTTGCTAAAGCTATCAGGCCCCTCAAAATCCAGCCAGGTATTTCCTACCATGAAAAAAAGATATGACCCTTCTGCGTAATTATAACGTGGACCAAAACTTATATCATTTTTGTTATAACCTATCACATCTGTATCTACTTGACTGTATTCATAACGCGCATTTAATGTCACCCTTGGTGACACTTCAAAAGCTGAATCTATGTAAGCAATATTATATATTCTATCAATAGCTTCATCTCTTCTATTCCATATATCTGAAAAGATGTACCCTGTGGTCACTGTTAATAAAGATGCTGGCCTTAAGACAAAGTAAGGGTTTAAATTAAAGATATTTTGGTCAGTCTGATTTACAAATAGACTCTCAGCGGTAAAATCCCTTGTGACATTAAGTGATACGCGCCTATATATATCTTCAAGATTAAGAAAAAAAACTTTTTTAATGATTTCAATATTTGTTTCTGAGTAAAGAGTGTGGGCAACCCTGTCATTTCTTGTTTTTTTAGCATAATACCGATAATCGAACCCATATTCAACATTCGATTCCCATCTCGGCATTTTGTATTCTAATGTAATTGAAGGCCGGACTCTCGTAATATAATCTTCTTCTTTGCCTTCTTTCACAAGAAAAATATTATCATTATACTCCTCGCTAAGAGTGATGGATGGCACAATTTTGAATTCAGCTCCCTCAGATATACTGGTTAAGGCAAGAAAAAGTATTGTTATAAGGGTAAAAGTTGTTAATCTCTCTGCAAGTCTCATATTTAATTTTTTAGGCATTCTGTCAGTGAGAAAAACTAACAAAAAATTAATAGTAAGAACTATCCTCAAT
>FXBF010000399.1_pt1 | contig 14977 bp, 16 predicted proteins | sample 5335321 | NCBI WGS metagenome assembly FXBF01 (sample SAMEA103928391, study PRJEB20085) | sediment metagenome | isolation source: sediment
CCGATGCGCGCTTTCAGTTGCGGGTGCGGCGGGCCGAGGCCGAAATAGCCCTGCTCGATCAGTTTTCCGCTGATTCCTCTTTATTTATACCTTGCTGGCTGCTTGGGCATCACTATACTGAACCCTTGACCGGACCCCTGAATCAAATAATTTCCTAATAAAAACCGACTAAACCTGATTAACCCTTTTTTGTTACATCTCCACCGAGGACATTCTTACGTCAAAAAAAGTCTGCTGTCCCTTCCGGAAAGCGCGCTTGATCAACTCGATTGAGATGAGGTCATTGGCGCTGAATGGATGACATGATATTGCATCTGAAGCAGGCGGAAGATCAGGCGATTGCCTACGCTGGAACCAGGGCAACCGCATGAGTCGGAACACGGACAGGTTTGCCCGGCTGCTTCCGCGCCTCATCCGTCTGCGCGATGCGCCATTTTACCTCGGCATGGACCGAAACCGCTTCAACGCCGAGGTGCGCCCCTATCTGACTGAAATCCCCATCGGAGAACAAGGTATCGCCTTCGACCGGCTTGATCTGGATGCCTGGGTGGATCAGTATAAATCCCGCAACGGGCGTCCCGGTCAACCGAAAGGAGACCAGTTATGGGATGCAAAAGAACGCCCGGCCTCTATAGACGTAACGGGGTCTGGCACATCGACAAGCAGTACCGAGGAAGCCGCCTTTGCGAAAGCACTGGAGAGTGCGACCTCGGCAAGGCGGAAGTTAAGAGAAAACTGAAATAATTACAGGAGAATATAAATGAATGGCCCTACACACCAATTTGCAGGCGCGATAGCAGCGCTTGTCTTGACGCAGAACGATACTTCAGAAAAATCATGCGTCTTACATCATCCTGCTGCCGCCATACCCATTGGTGCATTTTTAGGGAGACTACCGGACATGATTGAACCTGCATTGGGGAATCCTAATCACCGGCAGTTCTTCCATAGCGTCGCGGCTCTCAGTTTGTTAGCAGTTGGAATACACAAGGTCTACCATTGGGAACCACAGGATGAACTCGAGAAAATAATAAGGGGTGCCCTGTTAATTGGCATCGCGGCTTATCTAAGTCACCTGGCGCTGGATGCGCTAACCAGTAAGTCACTGCCACTCGTTGGGCGACTTTGAATATCGGCAAAGACCAAGGTCACCTTTCATCGGTTATACTTCCTTGTGGGATGAAGTAGAGATATGACAGGTCATCAATGACCTTCGCTTAGACAATCGGATGTCCGATGATCGTTCGCACCCTAGATTCACATGGAGCAACCGATGAACCATATAAAAAAGATCCTTTCGTTTATTAAGGCTGGTGGTATCTTTTTGGGAACGATCATGGGTGTACTCGCCTCCTCACAAGACGAAGGCGATTCCAACGGTCGCCAGCTTCACGACGCAGACCTAGTCGGCGAGTACAACCACCGCACCGGCCGCCTGGACGCCGGGAACGATCCCTACGGTTGGTACGACGAAGACTAACTGTGGCCGTCACTAGCGGCGGAGGCCTCGGCTTGCTGCTGCCTTACCAATCGCCCCGCCATGCCGGCCGGCGTCTTCGCCCGGGCGGGCCAGCGGCGCGGTCGCATTGTTAATCGATCTACCAACCTGCACCCCCGCCCACGCCATCATCCCGCTCCATAGTAACGGCAGCCCGAGATACAGGCTGGTGGTGATCATGTTCAGCAACATTCGTTTCATGTCGTGCTCTCCAGGATTGGCGAAGATCTGCAGGAAGATGTTGACGTCCGGGTACATCGATAGGATGAGGTTCTGATCCACCCACAGCGCCAGGTACCACAACACGCTCCAGAACTTAACGGTGAAGATGGCCATGGCGCCGATCACCATCATGGAGATCGAATAACGCGATAGCACTACGACCATGGGAAGCAGGGCATACATGCCGAGTAGGAGCACCGCCTGCATCATGGGAAGTGCCTGTAGAATGGCGGTCATGGTCACCGAGAAAAGTGCCGACGCCGTGAGCACACCGCCTGCGGCCAGACCGCCTTTCACTAAGTTCTCCGCGGTGCTCAGCAATCCCGTGCTACCGGAGTTGTAAGCCACGAGGTCATTGTTCGACCAGCTCGGCGGAGAGTTGGTGAGCACGGTTCGGGCGACCGCATCGTTCTGCTGTTCGCTGGCCAGAGCTGGGGCTACCGTGACGACCAGTGCAGAAAAACCCGCAGAGGTTGCATCAGCCTCGTTAATCAGTTTCTCCCGTAATCCGATCGCGCCATCTTCCCACCATTGTTTGCAGTAGGGCTTGCCCCAGGTGGGCGGTGCGGCTGGGTCATATTCAGTGTCGCGCGCCGCATTGTATGTCCAGCCCGAGATCTGCATGGACGGTCGGAGCGTGTCGTAATAACCGGGCGTGTCGCGATAGACATGCGACCCCATCCAGTCGGGGTCGTCCGGCCCATAGGTCGCCAACAAAGTGTTGACCGCGGCCGTTGCCGGCCGCTCGGCCTGGTATTTCGAGCGCGCCGGAATGTAGCACTGGCTGAAGAAATCACTGACTTCCTGTCGCAGACGCGGATCCGCAATGGTGGCCAGACGGGCTTGCTGCTCATAGGTGCGCATATCGGCTACCGAGGGTAGCCCTTCGACCACCGCGTGATTCAAACCTGACGTCATGGCCAGCACTGCATACCACCAAACGGGAATGTTCACCGTTGCCGGCGAACCCGTAAACCCGGTCGTGCCGTAGGTACTCTGGGGGGCGGCGACCGTCGCCGTGGTGGGTGTGGGATCGATCAAGGTCGGCGGCGGTATGTAGCTGAGCGTGCCGGAGTTCAACGGCGTTAGCGCGGCCGGCTGCCCGGCCAGGACCACCACCAGTAGAGCGATGAAGAGCTCCAGCTCCATTCGGCGGAGCGACAACCCGGCGACTGTGCCGAACTCGCCTCCTTCGGCCGGCTCCCGCCAGTTGTCGATGAGAATACCGAGAAAGGGCAGGAACACGATGCCCGTTCCCATCAGCACATCCCAAAGAATGCCGTAGAAGGTCCAGCCGAACAGGGTAGTAAAGAGTTCGAGATAGCTGTCGACCGTCATGTACTTGCTCCCTGCAATGCAACCAGGAACCGGCCCAGGAGGTTCTGTCCAAGTACCAGTTCGATCACGACGAGCCAGGTCACGATCCGCCAACGCAGGGACCGCAACCGTGCCGCCCCCGCTTCATCGATGCGACCCCATCGAAAAAGTACATGCGTTACAGCAGGCCATGACAGTGCCACCAGGCCGATCACCAGAAATCGGATCGTGGTGAAGGCGGGCTTCAACACGTCGATCCGGGTCTGGATCGCAGCGACGGACGACGTTTGCACCGATTGCCAAAGGAAGGCACCGATGCCCAACGCCAGCCCGAACGCCAACAGTGTCAGCATCACGAACCAGCGTCTGCGCATCGCAAATCCGTTACGGAACGCGGCCATTGCTCAAAGGCCGGGGATCGATCGTCGGCACCGTGGGCGTGTTCAAGGATGTCTGGCGGCGTGCCGCCGCACGCTGTAGCAACATGGTCACGGTGTCGGAGACGACCTCCTTGCGTACCCGGGTCTCGAACAGGAGGTTTTCAATTTCCTTGTCCAGCTCGGCGATGGATGTATCCGCATGCTCACGGGCAACCTCGGTAGCGTATACTTCCGGCACCTGCCGACCCGTGAGTAACAGCCGCCTGGCGAACAGGGCCTTTTCCACCATGCGCGCGGTGCTGATCTCCGAGACCAGCCGGCCCATGATGAGACTCTGCTCGGAGGCCGGCATCTCCCGAATCGCTTCGATGACCTGGCGAGTAATCGCTACACCGGGGGCGGTGATGTTTTCCAGGTTCGCCAGTGTCGGCGGGGTCGCACCGCCGACCAGATTCTGGAGCTCCACCGTCACCGTGCCCGCCTCCTGGTAGAGCTTCGGCAACAGGCCTGTACCTGGAATACTGTCCTTGCGGCACGTATCGCAGGTGGTCACAATGTTCTCGCCCACCACATCCACGACCCAGTTTCTGGCATCGGTGGGTGTCGCCCAGACCTCGGACAGCCGGGTCGCCGACGCCGGCGGCACCGGACCCGTCGCAGTGACGGGCCGGTTCATATTGATGTTGTAGCCGGCCTTGACGATATCGCCGGTGAACTCCAGGAGCGGCTGACCCGAACCACCGGCTTGGCCACCGATCCACGGGATACCGTTGTCTCCGTTGGATGTCTCGACCGCATCCTTCGCGGTAACGGCGTCGTTGCCACCGATCCCCATCTGGAGTTTCCAGTCGTTGCCCTTGGACAAAGTGATGAGATCGGCATAGGGATTTTTGCCCTGGGCGATCTCAGCTTCCATCAGTTCGCAAGACTTGGTGGCGAGTTGCATGGTCTCCTCAGCCTGCAACAGCGCATTCTGGAACATGTCATAGAGCCCGGGGTTGGCCCTTTGCAGAATGAGCGCCGGCAGAGCCGCGATGGCGGCACTCGCCGCGGCGGTCATGGCGTTCATCATGTTGTCGATACCAGAACTGATGTCGTTCAGCGTGTTGGTGACCGCCGCAACGGGATCGAACTTGCCGCAACTGTATCCGAGACCAAGTTGTGCCGAGCCGCCCAGGGTGACCGAGACCACCGATGGATTGGCCGGCGCCGAGACCGGTTCCGCGCCACCGATCTCGTAGTACCAGAGGCTGTCTTCCGTCGGCGCCTTGGTGGCAGCGTAGGCGCTGTTCCATAACAAAAGAACAGCCAGCAGTAACACGCGCGCGCTCTTGCGATTGAACTGTGTAGATTCGGATGTCGTAGTCATTGTGTAACCGTGTTTTTTCTTCATGGGGGATAAGCAGTCCAGTCGATGGAAAACAGATAGAACTGCCCGCGTCGTTGGCAACACTTGTAAGGTCGCCAGAGATTCCAGACGTAGTCGCCCGCGCTGTCGACCCGGCCTCCGCCCCAGCCCGTAAGGCTGGCCAGATCATTGGTGCCGAAGACGTCACAGCTCGACTCGCTACGCGGGACCATCATCTGCCAGGTACCGGTGCGGCGGTCCTTCTCCATCAGCGGGCCCGGTGGCCAGACCTTCTGGCCCGAAGACGATGACCCGGTGACCGGGACGTACACATGCGGCTGTGCCGTGCGGGTCACGATATCGCCGGCCCGTTGCGCATTGATGGCCGCGGCCTTGGGCTCTTCGGCCTGTGTCGTCCAGCCGGTACGTGGATACACCCCACCCCAGGTCTGCAACGGCCAGGTGCCGATCTCACGCAGCCCGGGAATGAAACTCGCGGGATAGAAGATCTCCGGCACCTCCTGGCGCCAGGACAGCGCATCGAGTCCGGACTGGAAATAGGGAACAAAGGATGTTGTCTCCGATTGACACAACAAGCCCGTGCCGGCCACGATACCGGAGAGTGAACTGAGCGGATGGCCGATGGCATCGGTCTCGCGGAAGATCAAATTCTTGTGGTCGCGGTTATTGGAGGTTCCTTCGGTGCGGTTGCCCGCGCTGTCGATGGGGACCGGTAGCAGACTACCGAGCAATCCGGTGGCCGCCGTCTTCTGGGCGAGGCCCAACGTCGCCCGGATCTCTACCCATGGGTTGCCGCCCAGTTCGTTGTAGCTGCTGACCACCAGGTCCGGGTTGTAGTGTCCGACCTTGAGCGAGGTCCTGACACTGCAACCGGTCAACGAACACTGTAGCCAGAAACACGCACCTATGGGCATCCATTGCACACACGAAAACGCGGCCGCCGTGGTCTTGGCCACGATCTCCGGTGTCGTGATGGAACCCGCCTTCCCGGCAAGCGGCATCATCAGCAACACGGCTAAACCAAGAGACAGGAAGCAGCGCGGTATCATCGCTTCCCGCCTTTCCGCCACTGTTGGTACTGACGAAGCGCTTCGCGGATGTCGGTCACTCCATAGATCGCAACCTCACCATCGAACACGATGGCTGGATAGCGGTCGACGCCGTATTGCACCGCCTTCGCCAATCCCATTGCTGCATGTTGCATCCGTGCACGAGCCGCTTCGTCCAACTGCTGGAACCGTTGCAGAACAATGCGTTTGGATTGCTCGGGGTCGGCTGTAAGGTCTTTGGACAACTTCGCCTCGATACGTTGGATGCCATCCAGCTCATAGACTTGAAGCTCGGTTTTCGAGCGAACTGAATCCGGGTTTATAGCAGCCTTGCCAGTGATGGGCAGATCGGACGAGGTAAACACTTCAATGACTTGGGGAGTCGCCACTGTAAGCTCAGCCGCATGTACAACGTTCCCAGCGAGGATAACGAGAACAAGTGACCCCCATGCGACGAAGCGATGTGAATGTGTCTTTCTTATCATTTCCACGAATGGTCCACTGACAATACGTGGGCTATCGTGGCTCGCCGAGCATTCCTATGAAACCGAAAATCCTTTCAATGTGTGGCGTGGTTTTCGGTTTTAGCAATCTCAGAATGAAGAGCGAAGTACGGAGAATTGCCAAAAGGAGTAAGTCGCCAAATACCGGCGAACGGCTGATTAATACTGTTTAGCGGACATTCCTAGGACTCGCCTCGATCAGATTGCAGAGAGTTCGACCTGGAACACTCGTAGAGACTCTGACGGTCACATACGACCTAACGAGTCATTCCGAAAATTAAAGTTATTTATCAACGTTGGTGCTGCAGCGCGAGGCTTGATGTGACGATGATCGTAACAGCACAACAACTCATCAAGGATCCGCATGACATGCGCCCGCATGTGGTCCTGCTTGGCGCAGGAACAAGCCGAGCTGCGTTTCCCAACGGGGATGCAGCTGGCCAGCGTATTCCAGTCATGGATGATCTCGTAAACATCCTTGAGCTGCAACCGCTGATTGACGGAGCTGGTCTTAAAATGGACCGGGAGAAGAACTTCGAAGTCATCTATAGTCAGTTGGTCTCGGAACCAAAACACGCGCATAATGTAGAAGAGATTGGGCGGCGTATAGACGCGTACTTCTCCGGTCTGTCGCTCCCGGACGGAACAACGATCTACGATCGCCTCCTAATCTCACTGCGCTCGACAAACGCGGTGATCACATTCAATTGGGATCCCTTCCTGTTTGATGCGTACCAGCGCAATCGTGACGCCGTTCAACTTCCCGAGATCTTCTTTCTGCACGGAAACGTGCGGATCGGCGCGTGCCGTGACCACGATAGGTGGGGCGCGAAGAATGGGCGATGCCCGGATTGTGGTCAACTGTTTGCCGACGTGCCACTGCTATATCCGATCGAACGAAAGAACTACTCGGCCGACCCATACATCCGACGCAACTGGGAGGCCGCGAGAAGCCTTTTCTGTGACGCATTCACGATAACGATCTTCGGCTACCGCGCTCCGGATTCAGATCGGGATGCAGTCGGACTGCTGCGGCACGCGTGGTTCGCTGAGAGTGCACGGACCCTCGAACACATCGAAATCATCGACACTGCTCATCAGTCGCTCTTGTGCGATCGCTGGAAGTCCTTCACGCCGACATCCCATTACCACATTACGACAGCCTTCGAACAATCCCGGATTGCGCGTTGGCCACGGCGAACCTGCGAGTCACTGTTGTACCCGATGACGCAGGGCGTACCCTGTCAAGATTTTCCGTTACCGAGCACGGGCAGTATTTCGGAACTTCAAGCGTATGCCGCGGATATTGCACAGCATGAGGAAGGACTCCGGCTACATGCACCCTGAGAACGGCATCATCACGCGGGTCGAGAGCGTGCTTGGCGGCATAGTGGCTTCTCCGTCCACAACGGCATCCGCGCAATCAAGGCCTCATCGATGCCGCCTTCGTTTTTAAGAAAGGCGAAGAGCTTCTCGCGCAGACCTCTCTCCAGCACCTGCGTCGGAATCGGCGGCAGGACCCGGAAGACGCCGTTTTCCTGGAATATCCCGTCGGCGACGAAGGCATGGAGATGAGGCTGGAACGTGACCAGATCGCCGAAGGTCTGGATAAACAAGATAAAAGCGGGCTTATCGTCGGGTACAGCCGCGTTGAAGCACTCCGTGAGCAAGCCGGCCACGATCCGGCAGAGCTCACCGAGGAAAGGACGATGTAACGCAGCTTTAGAAGAGAGCGGCATGCGGAGCCGCGCCAGCCGGCTCGATTTGCAGTTAGCGGTTACTTCATATCCGCTGAGGAGACCATTTGGCATTTACTCCCAGATCAAGACATTCGGGAGGGGCTCAGGGTCAATTTGTCGAAGCAAAGTGTAGCCAACTCCAGCCAATCCGCGAAAGAAGCCTAGATTGTAACGGTTTTCTCCAACGCCCCACCGAAAATCGCCGGAGCTATCGGCAGCAGAAACGATACCACTCAAGCGTCGGGCCGCCTGATCGCGGAGTTCGTGTCTATCCAGAGCGTGTGCCGCCTCCCTCAGCAACTCAATATTGCCCAAATTGCCGCAGCACAAGGTATCGACCGCAGATGGCCAGGATTGCTGAACTTCGAGAACGGCCGCATTTATCTCTGGCGCCAGTTCATCTATTTCGATCATTCCGAAGCGCTGCATTCCTATACGGGTCAAGCCAATGCCACTAGCGCCATGGCACCACTGACATAGCCAAGAAGAAGCTGTGTCGTCGGTTCCAAGTGAGCGCAGATCAGGCCAATTACCCCTCTCAGCCGAAAACAAAGAACGTTCATAATTAAGACAATCTTGAGCCGCAAGCGCGAAGTCATCGCGGCCAGTGAAGGCAGACAAGGACGATAAAGCGTAGGCGAAACCTGCTGCTCCGTGCGAAAATCCGGTAAGCGTCCGAGTGCCCATATTGCGCCACAAGCCAGGGCCATCTGGATCTTGTAGGCGATGGTTAAGCAGATGCTCCCCACATCGAATTGCACGCGCCAGCACCAGAGGATCATGGCTTTCGCGATAAAGCTTCAGCAACCCAAGGATTCCGCCAGCAGCACCGCCGATTACATCAAATGAGGCATCGGCTGTTATAAGATCGTCGGTGAAAAGGCCTGCAGTATATCGTGCGTCTGCCATCAACTTCGCATCGTCAAGAAATTTAGATGCTACCGTTAGGGCATATACCACAGAGCCCAGCCCTGCTGCGCCACCGATGCCCATCCCTCTTGCGAAACGGGCCGCACCGGAACTTCGCAAGTTGTGGCGGAGAGCAGCAAGCGCTGCTAGAGCCAGCTTCCGTGACCTCGAATCCCGTGTGAGTAGCGAATGCGACGCAAGGAAAATGGCTATACCCGGTGTACCGTTGTAAAGATCGAAGCCGAGCGGAGCCAGCTGACAGGCCTCTGAGTCGCCGAGCCAGTCGAGCCCGATCCAGGCTGCGCTCTCATCCTCGCGAACTGCGAGCTCGGAAAAATACCTAGCGATGTGAGACGAACGCTCGATGAGCACCGCTTCACTCAAAGGCGGCGCTTCCTCAGGCACAACAGCTTCCGGGTGTGTTTGATCAAGCGATCTGCTGCTTTCACTTCTCGAAACGGTTATGGTACTCAGGCGCACAACCTCGCTCTGCCAATCAACTTCGCCATCATTCAATGACGTGATTCGCGATCGTGAACGGGATAGACCGGATTGATCACCGCTTTCCGCGATAATGCCAGAAGAATCTCGCACCTGATCGCCATCGGCAGGGCACACAAAGAAAGGGATATTAAGTTCGCATAGAGCCTTACGCTCAGCAGCAAACAGAGCCCATAAGCGTTCAGACGGCTTGTCCCAATCGGATAGGCGGGCGATGAAGTCAAGGTGAGCGCTCCATTCTGCGCCGTCGCTCATATGGGCGTAATCCTTGAGTCGGCTGAGCAGCATGAAGTAGAAACGTGTCGGCTTCAGAGCCCTACGGATCGGTAGTCCAGAAAATGCTTCGACGAATCCCGAGTCCATTATGAATTGCTTATTTTCTGATAGGAAACGACCGTAGGAGCCAAAGCCTGAAATGAGGTAATCGCGAACATCGCCGAGGCTTACTCGCCGATCTTTTAACTTTGGCAGGTTGTAGGATTTAGGGCAAGGTTTTTGAAGCGTGGTCAGCGCCATCTCGTCCGTATTCATCTCGATCCAGATCTCCTCGACCTCTTGCGTTTCACGGTTGTTCAGACCGCCCAGAGCAATCACTTTTGTCTCTGGCGTGCGACTGAAAGCTGGTAGCAGGCCGGTCATCATGACTGACTCTGAAATCTTTCTATTAGCAATTTCGAGGGCGCGCATCGCTGGCGCGCCGGTTTCACTGCCAGCTTCATGAGGCTGCAATATCATTTCAAGATCAATAGGAACGGGGTGCTCGCCTTCGGCAATCATATTTTCTTCGTGCATATCTGTCGCGACGAAGACATGAAACAGAGCCAGCCAAGCCCCCGCACGTTCGAAAAATCTCTCGACTTCCGATCGTTTGGCGCACTCCTTATGGTGAATAAACTCCGCCCATCCATAGCCCTCGCGCGTAAGGACCCGCGCCGCCCGCAGGTCGACAGGCGGATTTCTTTCGTTTAACCAGCTAACAAGATCGCGCCATTGAGCATCAACGCGGAGATCCTTGGGCTTATATACAACTGCACACCCGTCTGCAAAATGCAGCACATAAACAGAACGGCCAAAGTTGTGGAGATCAGAAAGGCCAGTATCGACTTTTATAACTAAGCTATTGCCGGTTTGATCAAGTAGTCTTTCGTGGACTGTATCTATGTCCGCATCTAGACGAGAGAGAAATTCAGTAGATGTATCCATCCATTGGCGCGCAAGAGTCGAAATTAGTCGTAGCAAAACCGGAGTAGCTTCTAAAAGTTCTCGAAAGCCTTGGTTCCGCATCTCGTTAATGAATAGATTATAATGAGATGTATTTTTTCCAGAAGCTGAGTAAATGTTTCTAGGCTCATGTGATTTCGTTACTTTCTGACGAAAGGCAAGAAAGCGTTCGTAGATCGCATGAGCGCATAATTCGGTAATTTGGGATAGAAGTGCCTGCGCCAAATCTGAGTGGGCTTCATGCGCCAAGCGTCCGAGAACACATGGCGACAGACGTTCGTTCCGCCGAAGTTCTGCTTTGAAGACAAGGCCAAGGAACAGATCCTCGAACGGTTGCGGTTTGCCGGAAGATCGAACCTTTTCAACCCATTCTAGTGGGGCGACCGTACGTAGGGCAGACCCAATCCATTTGGCATCTGCGATCCATGGCGGGGGCGGATATTTTGGATTTACGCCAACAGTTGCTAAGCGGGGCATGATCCGTTCCATAGTCAACCCGTCGCGCGCGAGGCGTTTCGCAAATAGTGCCCAATCTCCGCTTGCGGAAGAACGGCACCACGCGGCCAAGCGCCTACCCGCGATATCGGTGTCTGCTTTCTGCCCAGGCAACTGCTTGAAGGCGTCGGAAAGGAGTTCGTCAATGGTAGCTGTGCGTACAGTCAGTTGTTCAAAAAAGCGATCAAACATTCCGGCGGATTCTCCGTGAAACTCTGCTTTGCAGAGCGAGAAGGCACTAATTCCCGAAGTAGCACTGAAGAAAGCTGGTCACGCGTGTGCGGCCGATGTGATCAGCGCAAGATTATCTGTTCGTTAGAGGCAGTGAGAACTACACAGAACGCGTTGCGTTACAACGATTAGGTCTACAGGCAGTAGACGATAATAACCATAGAGGTGTCTCCGTCGTGTTGCCGGCAGTGGTCTCAATTAGCTCGTCGGTGTACTCGTTAGCTGGCTACGGCACTAACACCCCTTATTCGTTGCGCAGCCGCACAGGCCGGTCTTGGTATAGTTGTTGCCACATATATTCCCGGCTGCCGCCTCGATCTGCTCGTCGGTATAGCCACGGGCGGCAGGGGTCACAGAGCAGAGTATAGTTGCCGCATCCTCGTCCCGGATAACCTCGGTCTGCAGCTCATCAGTGGTCTTCATAGTGGTCTCCTCTGGTTAACGGGAACTCACACACTACAATTCGCAGTTCAAACTAGAAGATTTTCCATTGCCTATGGCCAGGTCCGGACGTAGCGAGAGGTGCAAGTATAGGATCCCAATCATTGCGCCAAACATACCTCCAATTAATGCGCCAATTACTAATCCACCTATACCACCTTGTCCACCGAAAATGGCGCCTCCAATACCACCAGCATCCATCCTAAAGTTTTCATGCTTTTCTTCTCCTGCAGATGCTTACGGGTCCACCTCGACCGTGCTAACGTTTATATTTCTTTATTAGCTTATCCATCTTCGACCTTGCTTCCTGCGTCTTTCTCCACTCGGGTGAATTAATCTTTTTTATCATATTTTCCATACTGAAATCGTCGGGTACATGAGTCATATACCAATTTATTCTCCATATTTTGTCCTGCTCCTCATATTCCTTACGATCCTCCTTCGACATTTTCCACTCGGGATGCAGGAGATCATTAACGCGTTTTTGTTCTTCATGATATCTATCTATTTGCTCTTCAGACCACAAATTGTCGAAATGGAGGAGTGGTGGTTTGGGTGGAGGGTCATCAAACATCGGCATACTTTTCTCCTCTGCGATGTTGCTGTGAGAATTAATGTAAATTAATAGCCCCTGTGGTCAGTGTCAAGCGACACCCAGTTTTACGAGTTAAGGCGACACCTACTTTTACGAGTTGATTGTGCTGGATACGCATTTGCTTTCAGTAAGTTAAGTGTCTTCCGGGTGCGATCCCTGGCAATACTCTAGCCACAGGGGGAAAGGTCATGACCTGTGAGGGATAGGAATTTCCTTCCGCAGACCACGCCATCTCTACATGGTTTGGGCGCGGCGCACCGGCAATCTCCTGGATCGCCGTACCGAAAAATCGCCGCCCACCCATTCTGCCACCGGACATCCGGGCCTGGCAACTCAAAACCTCCGAGGAAGCGTCCTGTACAGGGAATTCGGTAAACCGGGACCAAAGGGGACGACTGACACCTCTTTAGGCGATGGGCAGGACGCACAAGTGCCGCGGGCGCAGGGATGCGCAGGAGCGGCCGATGTCAGGAACAGGATGATAGGTCAGGGGAAGCTGGGATTGTGCCGGCCAGTCAGAGGCCGGGGACTTATTAGGCGGGCCGCATTCGGTGGGTCGCGGGTCCCAAAGTTTTAAATGCTGCAGAATCCGACGAATGACGGCGGTCTCGTTAATGACCGCAATGAAATACCCATATATACTTCTTTTTTAATGGAGTCAGTTACATTTCGTGCTGTGTTGCTGAAAGTCTGCCAGTTGTGTAAGGATCCTGGGGAGGAACTTATGCCAATAAGTACACGCTTCGCCTTTATAAAAATGCCCCTCTTGGAAATTGTATTTTTGACATCCCCCTAAGCACACTGGTAGACAGTTACAGTCGGAACACTGCTCTCTGGCAAATGGATCGTATTCAACCCACTTGCGATAATTAGGATGATTCCAATAGTCTTCCCATATCATTCCGCCTCCTAGTTCTGGCTCATCGATCTCCAGGCCGCATTTGAACACCTGCCCCACGGGATGTATACAAAGCGAGTGCGAGGATTGCGCGCCACATGCTCGCGAAAGTGGGCGTGGATATTCTAGGATCTCCTCCATGGTCCAATCATCGCGGCGCTGGGTTAGACACCGTTGAAACTCTAATACATATGCAAAGAAAGGCGCCGCATCGACCGTAAAAGCCAGCGTGTGGGCACAGTGATTATTAATCGGGCCAACCAGAGCGACATAGGGACGAATACGAAGTTCCGGTGTAAAAAATCCTTGTTGATCTAGAATGTCCAAGAGCTCATCGGGATGGGGCAGATTGGACCGATCCACATTAATCCGCACGATAACGGGCACTATTTGGGCAGAGCGACGTATCCCATCAACAACTGCCTGGAAGGAAGAACGGTTATCCCTATAAGGGCGTCGTAAATCGTGTTGCGACTTGGGTCCATCCAATGTTATCTGTAGCTGGGAAATCTTGCTCTCTTTTAACAACTCGATCGTCTTGGCGTTAATCAATGTACCGTTCGTGGTCATTGTCGCTTCATAAGGAATACTATAATCATTGGCCAGCTTCATAATGGAATGAGACATCGACCGGATCACCGAGGGGGCCATAAGCGGCTCACCACCGTACCAATCAACCTCTAACCGTTCCATACCACCACAAGCCAATCTGCGCTGTAAGTCCTGGAGGATTGCGTCACAGACGTGTGGTTGCATAACATCCTTATGTCGATGTTGATAGCAATAGGTACAGGCCAGATTACAATTTAGGGTGGGGATGATCGTAACGGAAAGGGCCTTGATTCCGGCCTCTTGATGGAAACGGTCCTTTATGGATTGGAGTTCGTCTTGCTCTCTCGGTACCAGAAAACCCCCTTTGACAAGCATATCGGCCAAGGGGTCTTGTACAGGATACATGTCGAGAGACGTGGAACACACGCGGGCGGCCACTGCATCACGTATTGCTACTGGTACGCGCAGCAGCGACGTCAACACGCTGTTAAAGATTAGCTCTGGTGCGTCGCGGGAAGAGATATAAGTATTAAAACGAGATACTTTATAACGCCTTTCCGCCGCCTCAGACGAGACAGACATTCCGACAACCGCAGTAACGGGCTCTTACGCCAGCAATATCCTTACTAGGGCGCATTACCCAAAGGTCGTCGAACGATAATTTTCTTAGTTGCGTTGGCGAAAGCGTATGCGCCTTTACGATCTTAATACCTTGTTTGGGGGGCAAGGTCTTCTTCTTTGCCTCGGTGGTTTTCTTCCTCTGTTTCGTTTTCTTTGTAGCCATTTCTCTCCTCCTTTAGGTGATAAGGGATAGGAATTTCCTTCCATAGATCTCGCCGTCCCCACATGGTCAGAGGGATAGGAATTTCCTTTCTCAAGTCACGCCGTCTCCACATGGTTTGGGCGCAGCATCCTGGCAATCACGTGGATCACCGTACCAAAAAACCGACGCCCCACCATTTTGCCACTGGACATCCGGGCCTGGCAACTCAAAACCTCCGAGGAGGCGTCCTGTACAGGGAATTCGGTAAAATCGGGGCCAACGGTGTCCGCTGAC
>FXBF010000400.1_pt1 | contig 14948 bp, 12 predicted proteins | sample 5335321 | NCBI WGS metagenome assembly FXBF01 (sample SAMEA103928391, study PRJEB20085) | sediment metagenome | isolation source: sediment
GCAATGACACCTGGTTCAGTTCCTCACTCTGGGTTAACGCATGAAGATCTTTCTGACCGGAGGCGCGGGGTACATCGGATCTGCGGCGGCCGCGACGCTGTTGGAAGCCGGCCATCGGGTAACCATCTTCGATTCGCTGGTAACCGGCCATCGGGCGGCCGTGCCGGAGGGCGCGAACTTCGTTGAAGCCGATCTTGGCGACCATGAGGCCGCGCTCAAGGCCTTGAAGAGCGAGCCATACGATGCGGTGATGCACTTTGCGGCATTTGCTGAAGCCGGCGAAAGCATGAAGGAGCCCGGGAAGTACTTCGAGAACAACGTCCACAACTCGCTGTGGCTGTTGGAGGCCTGTGTTCAGGCCGAGGTCAAACGGCTGGTCTTCTCCTCTTCGGCGGCTGTGTACGCTTCAAGCGATGAACTTCTCACCGAGGATGCTCCGCTCAAACCCGGCAACCCTTACGGGCAGACCAAGCTGATGGTGGAAGGCCTGCTGGATTGGTACCGACGTGTGCATGGGATTGGCTACGCCGCGCTGCGCTATTTCAATGCGGCCGGCGCCCTGCCGAATCGCGGCGAAGCCCATAATCCCGAAAGCCATCTGATCCCGCTCGTCCTTCAGGTGGCGCTCGATCAGCGCCCCGAGGTGCAGATCTTCGGAACGGACTACCCCACGCCGGACGGAACCTGCATCCGCGACTACATCCACATCGCGGATTTGGTCTCGGCCCATCTGCTTGCCCTCGAAGCGATCAAACCGGACAGTCAGATGATCTACAACATAGGCAACGGATCCGGCTACTCGGTGCGGGAGGTGGTCGATACCACCCGTCAGGTCACGGGTCATGTGCTCCCCGCCGTCGAGACCGACCGCCGCCCGGGAGATCCGCCGCGCCTTGTCGCCGGCTCGGACAAAATCCGCAGCGAGCTCGGCTGGACTCCGGAGTATCCTGAATTGGAAGCCATCATTGCCAGCGCGTGGGAGTGGCACCGCGCGCATCCACAGGGATACAAATGAGACCGAATGCTATAATCGCGGCCCGGTAATTCTGCGCGAGAATGCACTGATCGAACGGCCCTAGAACGAAGGGCCCCCCAGGAGCAACGCATGTCATATCAGCACTCAGTTGTCCCCCCCGATGGGGAACGGATTACGATGGAGAATGGTCACCTCACCGTGCCATCGCGCCCCATCCTCCCTTTCATTGAAGGCGACGGCACCGGACCCGATATCTGGCGCGCCTCGGTGCGGGTGTTCGATGCGGCGGTCGAGAAGGCCTATGGAGGCGATAAACGAATCGCCTGGATGGAGGTCTACGCCGGCCAGAAAGCATTCGACCTCAGTGGGGAGTGGCTCCCCGAGGAAACGGTCGAGGCGTTTCGGGAGTTCATGATCGGCATCAAGGGTCCACTTACGACTCCCATTGGCGGCGGAATCCGCTCGCTAAACGTTGCTCTTCGAAAAATGCTTGACCTGTACGTTTGCCTGCGGCCGGTTCGCTACTTCGACGGAGTGCCCTCGCCGGTAAAGAACCCGGAAGCTGTGGATATGGTGATCTTTCGCGAGAACACGGAGGACATCTACGCCGGCGTTGAATTCGAGGCCGGCACCGAAGACAGCAAGCATTTCCTGGCCTGGTTGGAAGAGAACGCGCCGGAGGCCTACGCCAAGATCCGCTTCCCGGAGAGCTCGGGGCTGAGCCTCAAGCCCGTGTCCCGAGAGGGCACCGAACGCCTGGTAAAGTCCGCCATTGAGTACTCATTGGAGAACGGTCGCCAGTCGGTGACCCTGGTGCACAAGGGCAACATCATGAAGTTCACGGAAGGCGCCTTTCGGAATTGGGGCTACGAGCTCGCCGAGCGCGAATTCGGCGATAAGGTCTACACCTGGGCGCAGTGGGAGCGAACCAAGGCGGAGCAGGGGGAAGAGGCCGCCAATGCCGAGCAATCCGCCGCTCTGAAAGGTGGCGCGCTGCTGGTCAAGGACGTCATCGCCGACATCGCCTTCCAGCAGACCATCACCCGCGCGCGTGAATTCGACGTGATCGCCACCATGAACCTCAACGGCGATTACCTGTCCGACGCGCTGGCGGCTCAGGTGGGCGGCATCGGCATCGCACCGGGCGGCAACATCAACTACCTGACCGGGCATGCCATCTTCGAGGCCACCCACGGCACCGCGCCCAAATACGCCGACAAGGACGTGGTTAATCCCAGCTCAGTGATTCTCAGCGGCGAGATGATGCTGCGCTACATGGGCTGGACCGAGGCTGCAGACCGTATCATCCGCGGCATCTCAGGCGCCATCGCGGCCAAGACCGTCACCTACGATCTGCATCGCCTTATGGAGGGTGCCACCAAGGTCAAGACTTCTGAGTTCGGTGACGCCATCATAGAGCACATGTAGGACACTCTTTGGCCGGCACCGAACTCAACGACACACGCGCTGTAGTTCCCGCCCCGACCCCAGCCTCCGTTCGCCAATTGGCAAAGGTAACCGTTGAGCCCTCCAAGAAGAAGCTGGCCCGCCAGGTTCATCGCCGCCTCTTAAAAGCCTACGGCGAGCCTACCTGGCGCAATCCGCTGCCGCCAGTTGATGAGTTGGTCTCCACCATCCTCTCCCAGAACACCAACGACATCAATCGCGATCGGGCTTTCGACAACTTACGGGAACGGTTTCCCACCTGGGAAGAAGTTCGCGACGCCCCTGCAGAAGAAGTGATCGATGCCATCCGTATCGCCGGCATTTCTAATCAAAAGGGGCCCCGCATCCAGGCCGCGCTCTGGACGATCACCGAGGAAAGAGGCCAAATCGAGCTCGAATTCTTGCGGGGGATGCCTCCAGACGAGGTCCATGACTGGCTGATTCAGATGAAAGGGGTCGGACCCAAAACGGCAGCCATCGTGATGCAGTTTTCGCTGGATATGCCAGCCTTTCCCGTGGATACGCACATCCATCGCGTCAGCGGCCGCATTGGCCTGCGACCGGAAAAGGCCGGCCGAGAGAAAACCCATGAAATCCTGGCTGAGCTCTTTACCCCAGAGACCTACTATGCGGTCCATCTAAACCTCATTCAGCACGGCCGCCAGGTCTGTAAGGCCCTACGGCCGCTGTGCGCACAGTGCAGCCTGACAGACCTCTGTGCGTATTACCAGCAGCTCGATCCCAGACCCATAAGCTGATGTCTGGGCGTATGCGGCGCGCGGCAGCCGAGTACCCGGGACCAGAATCTCATCTGGAGTGGGTCTATACTCAGGAGGCGGACCTTACAGGAGGAGATTGACATGTCCTTTACCTACACTTGGTACGGTCACGGCACCTCGGGCCTCGATATAGACGACACCAAAGTCATCGTGGACCCATTCTTCACGGACAACCCCGCCGCCTCTGCAAAGCCTGAGGAGATCGAAGCAGACTATATCCTGATCACGCATGGCCACGGCGATCATGTGGCGGACGCCGTGCCAATCGCCAAGCGGACCGGAGCAACAATTATCACCAATTTTGAAATCGCTACCTGGTTTCAGAATCAGGGTGTCGAGGCCCACGGCCAGCACCTCGGCGGCGGGCACGAGTTCCCCTTCGGCTACGTGAAACTCACGCTCGCGCTGCATGGTTCGGCTTTGCCCGACGGATCCGATGGTGGAAACCCTTCCGGCTTCTTGATCACTACCCCCGGCGACGAAAAAGTCTACCTTGCGGGTGACACGGGTCTATTCGGCGATATGGCCCTGATCGGTGAGGAGCGGCTGGACCTGGCGGTGATTCCCATCGGGGATAACTACACAATGGGGCCTGACGACGCGCTGCGCGCAGTGAAGCTGCTGCAGGCGAAGCACGTCATCCCGGTCCACCACAGCACCTGGGAGTTGATTGAACAGGATGCTGACGCATGGGCCGAGAGAGTCCGGTCTGAGACACAGACCGAGCCTCACGTTCTCCAGCCCGGGGATAACTTCACGCTCTAATCCCAAGAATCCACGCGGTTCGCTGGGAAGTCTGCATCGCGCCATTTGTGACTCCACATTGAATCGATCACGATCCACCTGGCTTCGGCTGGCTGGCCTGACTCTGCTCGCGCTGGGTCTGGGGATGGCAACCAACACCCTCGATCCGGCGCTGCTTAGTTTCAAGGTGGCTGAGCTCGCGCCCGCGAGCAGGAATACTGCGCTCGGCCTGATTACCGCTGCCGGGCTGCTGGTCGCCACCCTCACGCAGCCGATCATCGGAGCCCTCTCCGACCGGACACGCGCCCCACTCGGCCGACGAGTGCCGTACATGATCGTCGGCACCCTGCTGGCGATCGCATTCCTATTTGTCGTGGCTCTCGCCCCTACCATTGGGATTCTGCTGCTGGGCGTTCTGGTTTATCAGTTCGGTGCGAACACTGCTCAAGCTCCCTGGCAGGCACTGCTCCCAGATCAGCTACCGGCCACTCTGCGCGGGGCTGCCTCCGGGCTAAAGAGCCTGTTCGAGATCCTCGGCTTCATCCTCGGACGCAGTATCGCCGGGTATATGGTGGCCCAGGGGACTCCGCAGGCGGCCGTCTTGAGCGCCTCGGCCATTCTGATAGTGACTCTGGCGCTCACGTCACTGACCGCCCGCTATTGGAGGGGAAGTCGCTCGCCTGAGGATCCCGATGGAGAGAGTGGATCGTTGCCCTCGAGTGATTCTCCTAGCGAGCACCCGCCAGGGAGTACGCCAGGTGCTCGCTCAGGCCTTTCGGCGTATCTCCAGAGGAGTAACTGGCCAAGAGGTTTTGGCTGGTGGTTCGTGAACCGTGCCCTCTTTTGGGCGGCGGTCATCGCGCTCAACAGCTTTGTGATCTTCTACATGGAGGACGTGGTCGGGATGACCTTTTCGGAGGCCTCCCGCCTGTTTGGGGACCTCTCGGTCGTCCTGGGGGTCTCGCTCCTACTCATCACGATACCCGCCGGCCGGCTGTCCGACAAGCTAGGCCGGCGACCGATGATCCTGGCCGCTTGTCTGGTAGCCGTGGCCGGGAATTTGCTTCTCCTGGGGGCGCGCACGCGACTGGTACTGATTCTCGGCGGAGCCGCGCTCGGGCTGGCTACCGGAGTATTCCTGAGCGCCAGTTGGGCGCTGGCGACCGACATGGTCCCTCGAGGAATGGCTGCCCGCTATCTCGGAATCGCCAACATCGCTACCGCCGGCGGTAGTTTCCTTGCGCGTCTAGCCGGGGGCGCGCTCATCGATCCCCTCAACCGGCTTACAGGAAGTCAGGAGGCGGGTTATCTGGCGCTCTACTCACTGACCCTGGTCGCCTTCGTTGTGGCCGCGTTCGCCGTGACACGGCTAGACATTGGAGAAGACCATCGTTCCGCGTAGCTCGGGGTGTAGAATCGATCTGCGGGAGGAGTTCAGAAGCACGGGAGAAGGAAGCAGGAGGAGAGATGGCTGAAGAGAAGCGCATCGGCAAGGTAGTGCACTATTTCGGAAAGATCAACGTCGCCGTTGTGGAGCTCGAATCCGATCTTAAAATCGGCGATACTGTGCACTTCGAGGGGGCTCACACCGATTTTGAGCAAGAGATCGACTCGATGCAGGTCGAACACGAGGTCGTTGAGCAGGGTTCGGCCGGTGACGAGGTCGCCATTAAAGTGAAAGAGCGTGCCCGCGCGGGCGACACGCTCCATATGCACGAAGACGAATAATTCAGCTCAAAGGGAGCGCGATCGTAAAAGTTGCCCCCTTGTCAGGCCCCGGGCTTTCGGCCCAGACGCGCCCGTCGTGTGCCTCCGCGATGGCCTGGACGATGGAAAGGCCAAGTCCCATCCCTTCGTGGCGGCGCGTCATATGATTTTCCACCTGATAGAACTGGTCAAAGATCTTGTTGACTTGATTTTCCGGGATCCCCATACCCGTATCAACCACTCTAAGCCAACCCTCGGAACCATGCTTTTCGAGAATGAGTTGAATCTGCCCTTTTGCCGGTGTAAATCGCATGGCATTGTTGAGCAGGTTGATGAGCGCCATAGTTACCTTGGGCGCATCGATGTCTGCTACTAGCGGATCGGGCGGCAGATCGCTCGTCAACACCTGGCCTTTGGCCTGAATCAGCGCTGAGACCTCCTCCTGGGCCGCACGCATGGGACTCTGCAGCGGCTGCTCATGCAGATCCAGCTCCTTGGATCCGACCTTCATCGTATTGATATTGGTCATGTCCTCGATCAGGCTCCGCATGCGCAATGCTTGATTCAGGACCGTTTCCGCATGTTCAGAAGACTCTCCCCCGGCCTCCTCCTGTAGCAGCGCCGCATATCCCAGGATCACACCTAGCGGCGTGCGCAGTTCGTGGGAGGCTATGGCGATGAAGTCGGTCTTCATCCGATCGAGCCTACCGAGTTCCTCGTAGGCGCGCTTGAGTGCGTCCAGCAAACGGGCGTTGTTGATCGCCACTGCCGCTGTGGAGGCGACGATCTCCAACGTACGAGTATCATCCTGGGTGAACTCGCCCCCGTGCTTATTGAGTGCCTCCAGCACTCCGATGACCTCGTTACGGATGCGCATGGGGACTCCAATGAGCGAGCGTGTTTGGAGCTGAGTCTTGGCGTCGACCTCTGAAAAGTGGCGCGGGTCTTTGGCCACCTCGTTGATGATCATCGGTTCGTTCTTCCGATAGATCGTCCCGGCAATAGAACCCTCCATTGGAATCGGGATCGTGCGCAGCTCCTTGGGATCTCCCCCTGTAGCAGCCGCAAAATAGAGATCGTGGGTGTTTTCATCTAGCAGGAGGATCGAGGCGCCCTCGCTGTGGAGCAGGTCCGTGGCCATCTTGATGATGAGCTGCGGCAGTCTGTCGGGTTCCAGCGTGGAATTCAGCGTCAGACTGATCTCGACCAGCTTGGAACGTTGGTAGACAAGCTCCCGAAGCCAATCCAGTTCCTGCTGAGTGTCCTGAACGGCCATGCGCTAAGTGTATTCGAGAGCACAGACCTTGTCTACGAATCGCCCCTGACTCCGAGGTATACTTCGCGATTGCGTGCAATTGCGCGTAAATCATGCGAGTTTCAGTCCTTCAAGAGAACCTGGCGCGCGGTCTTACAATGGTAGCGCGCGCCGTATCGCCACGTAGCACGCTCCCCGTATTAGGGAACGTCCTGGTCGCTACGGAAGATGGCCGTCTCCGCCTGTCGGGCACCAACCTCGAGCTGGGCATCACATGCTGGATCGGCGCCAAGATTGAGGACGAAGGCGCCACCACCGTCCCGGCACGCACGTTCGTCGATCTGGTCAATACCCTCCCCTCCGAAACGGTCGAGATGGAGCTGACGACACGCACGCAGACTCTCAACGTTCGCTCCGGCAGCTTCATCAACAACATCAAGTGCATCGATGCGCAGGAATTCCCCCCAATGCCGCCGGCAGAGCTGGAGCAGGGGATCGACCTGGATACGGCGGACCTTCGAGAGATGATCTCGCAAGTCACGTTTGCCGCTTCGTCCGACGACGCGCGGCCGGTACTTACAGGAGTCTTGGTTGAAATCATGGGCGGAGGAATGACCCTGGCAGCCGCAGATGGCTTCCGGCTCTCCGTTCGCAAGGCTGAGATTTCAAACGGATCAGACCGTTCGGTGAAGGCCATCATTCCGGCCAGGGCGCTATCCGAGCTCGCGCGCATCGCGGGCGACGACGAAGGCACGATCCAGATGATCCTTCCCTCGGACCGCAGCCAGGCTATCTTCCGCGGACGGGATTTCGAGTTGGTTTCGCAGTTGATCGACGGAGCCTTTCCCGACTATCAGGGCATCATCCCGACCAGCCACAGCAGCCGCACGGTTCTTCCAACTGCAGGCTTCTTGCATGCCTGCAAGGCGGCCGATATTTTCGCCCGCGAGTCGGCCCACTCGGCGCGACTCAATATCACTCCTGGTGACGATCAGGGACCCGGCACGGTCGAAGTCACGGCTACGGCTGCCGAGACGGGCTCCAACGAGATCACGGTCGATGCTTCAATTGAGGGCGAGCCGATCGAGATTGCCTTCAACGTACGGTTCCTGGTAGAAGTGCTGAGCGTGGTTGAGTCTTCTAGCGTGGCGCTTGAGACCAGTGGCCCGGCTTCCCCGGGCGTGATCAAGCCCGTGGGACGTGATGATTTTCTGCATGTCGTGATGCCCATGCACCTGGGCCACTAGTCTCTCTCCCGAACCCTCAAAACCCCTGCCATCCTCTCGCTCTTCCCATCCTTCACGAGTTGCACTTATGTCAACCTACGAGTTCATTGCGAGCGCTCAACATCGCATTGCTGCGGGGGCTCCTCTTTTGATTCCAGCGTGCGCTCGCTAGAATACACTCGGAGATAGCACATGGCATTCGACCCCGACGGTTTCCCCAAAGTACTGACGCTACTGCTCAAGCTCTATGAGTACCCCATTCTGGCGCCTCAGATCCGGGAGCGGATGCGGGAGGAGATGTTTAGACGCGGCGTGATCACGAAAGAGGCTTTCGAGGCCGAGGTTCGCGAAAAGTCGATCCAATCCCAGCATCGCGAAGGCCTGCGGGATCCGGACAGCGCGGAATCTCCGGACGTCTGGATGAATCGTCTCCGCATTACCCGCGACAACCTGACCGATTTCTACTTCGCCTACAACCTCCCGCATGAGCTTTTTGAATCGATAGTGCGGCAGACACTCGCGGACCGCGGGGAGGCCAGTGACGTCGTGCTCACGTTCCATCCGGAATTGGCGCCTTGGGACATGCTATTTGCCCAAGGAGAGGCCTACGAATCCTTGCCTCAGGAGGAGCGCGCGCTTGCGGAGCATCACCTTCAAGAAATCAAGGTGGTGCTCATCAAAGCCATGATCAGCGATCACCTGGAGTATGTAGGGATCGCCAAGGAATGGCTTTCGATCGCGGACTTGAAGGCCGTCCGGAACCACCGTATCGGGCGCGGCAAGATCGGCGGGAAGGCGGCCGGCATCGAGTTGGCGCGCACGATCCTCAGACAGTCCGCGGACGAGGCAGTTCTGAGCCGGGTGCGGTTCCCGAGGTCCTGGTTCCTGGCGGCCGATGTGTTTTACCGGTTCAACCAGTTCAACGATCTATTCGACTTCGCCAACCAAAAGTACAAGAGCGAAGATGAAATTCGCGAAGAGTATCCCGCGATTAGACGAAGCTACGAGAAGGGAAGGTTTCCGGAGGAGTTCGTGGATCCGCTGCGAGAGATCCTGGACGAATTGGGGCGGACCCCGCTGATCGTTCGCTCTTCCAGCTTGCTGGAGGACTCGTTCGGGTTCTCCTTCGCCGGGAAGTACGAAAGCATTTTCTGTGGAAATCAAGGCACCCCAAAGGAGAATCTGCGCGCCGCGCTGCAGGCCGTGGCGGACGTCTACTCTGGTGTCTATAACCCGGATGTGCTGCTATATCGCAAAAGCAAAGGCCTGCTCGACTATGATGAGCGCATGGCGGTCCTGATCCAGGAAGTTAGTGGACGGAAGATGAATGGATACTTCCTGCCGGACGCGTCCGGCGTAGCCTTCTCGCAGAATCAATACCGCTGGAGTCCCATGATCGATCGCGAGGCGGGTTTCATGCGGCTAGTTTGGGGCCTAGGAACTCGCGCCGTTGACCAGGTCGGCAATGACTATCCGCGATTGGTCGCGCTAAGCCATCCGGAGCTGCGGCCAGACCGGGATCCAGAACGGATCCGACGCTACTCGCAGCACTTCGTCGATTTGATTGATTTCGAATCCAATGCTATGCGTACGGTTCCCATCAACGAAGTGCTGGATGGCAGAACCCCTCATCTGCGCTGGATCGGCCAGCGCTATCGGGGTGGTGTGCTGCAGGATTTCGTCGCGGCTCCTTTATCGCTGCAGCCAGACGATACGGTGGTCACCTTCAGCGGCTTGCTGCGTCATTCGACCTTCGCCAGGGACATGGCGCATATTTTGGAAACGCTAGAAACTGCCTATCGGCGACCCGTTGACGTCGAGTTCTTGTCTTTGTTTGGCGACATCCCGCAGGAACAAAGCCTTTACTTGCTACAGTGTCGACCGCAGAGCCAATTGGAGTTGGAGAGTGTTGAGTTACCGACCAGCGTTCCTAAGGATCGGCTGCTATTCGCGAGCCGACGACTGGTCCCTGATGGTCGAGTCAGCGATATCCGCTACATGATCTATATTTCCCCCTACGGATACAGAGGCGACATCCGCGATTCGGAGCGATCGGAACTTGCGCGGCTGGTGGGCCGCATCAATGCTCGGTTGGCTGACGAATCCTTCATTCTGATGGGGCCGGGCCGCTGGGGAACTCAAAATCCCAGATTGGGCATCCCGGTTGGTTATGGGGATATCTACCACGCTAAGGCGCTGATCGAAGTTGTTCCCGACAATCAGGCGCCGGAGCCCTCCTACGGCACGCACTTTTTCCAGGACCTGGTGGAGGCGGGGATTTATCCGCTGGCGGTGGCGCTCGAGGACGAGGGCGATGAGTTCAACCAGGAATTCTTCGACACTTCAGAGAACGTACTCCCTCGGCTGCTTCCTGATGATGCCAAATGGAAGGATCTGGTGTGCGTCATCGAGCTGCCGGGCAACCTGCGCGCCGAGCTCGTCATGAACGGCGCGGCCAACAGAGCCATCGCATATTTGGTAGAAAGAGAACCCTAGGCTGGTCCAGTTACCGCGCCCAGAACGGGCGATGATCGGTTTTCCAGCCATGCTCACCCATGAGGGGTACAAAGGCGACCGGTGCAATCCGCTCCTGGCTCAACGCTCCGCCCTTCCCTTTGCGCCAGCGCTCCAGCATCTGACCCTCCTGACTGCCGACTGGCACCACTAAGCGCCCATCAGGGGCGAGCTGCTCCTTGAGCGGCTCCGGCGGCTTAGGGGCGGCGGCAGTTACCACGATGGCCGGATACGGGGCATGCTCCGGCAATCCGTTCGATCCGTCGCGCTCCAGGACCTCCACATTGTCGTAGCCCAGCTTGCGCAGCTTTTCCGCCGCAAGGTGAGCCAGTTCCGGGATGCGCTCAAGAGAATAAACTTTGGCAACCAGCATCGACAGCACGGCAGCCTGGTATCCCGATCCGGTGCCGATCTCCAACACGGTCTGCTCTCTTTCGAGCTCAAGAAGCTGCGCCATCAAGGCCACGATGTAGGGCTGCGAGATGGTCTGGCCCTTGTCCAGGCGCACCGGACCGTCGGCATAAGCCCGCTTCCGCATATCGTCTGGGACGAAGTGGTGGCGGGGGACAGTGCTCATGGCCGTCAGCACCCGCTCGTCGGTGATGTCTCGACCGCGCAATTGGTTTTTCACCATACGCTCTCGTGCCGCCCGCTCTGCTTCAGACATGTGCTCCTCGTATCGATTATAGGCTTATCGATGCTCTTCCCTGAGCAGGTTTGGTAGACTCTCGGTATGATTCCTGCGATTCGGGCCCCTTATAGACGGTGAGCGTATCCGGTTCCGAATCTGACAAAGCCCTTCCCCAGCCGAAAGATTCCTCGCTCCTCCTATCGGATGTCGCGCTGCGCGAGGCCGATCGGCCAACCCCTGACGTCTTCGAACAAGCACAAAGCCGACTAGCGGCGTATTTCACCGCACGCCGACGACGCATCTGGCGCGAGTACCTCACCGCCTATGCGTTAATCGCGCCGGCCATGTTGCTCATCTTCGTCTTTGGCCTATTCCCGGTTGTCTTCGCGCTTTATGTAAGCCTGCACAAATGGCTGATTCTGCGGGGCGAATTTAGAGGCTTGACGAACTATGTAGGCAACATTGGCAACTTTGCCTACATTGTATTGTTCGCGCTATCCGTCGGGACACTGGTGGGTGCAGGTCTGCTCTTGCGAAAAGTGTATCGACAATCGCAGGAGGATCAGGTCAATCCGTGGCCACTCGCCATTCCCGGATTTCTATACGCAGCCACCGTCCTGGCTTTCCTGCGTTGGTCTTTTTTCCAGCTGCCTGAATTCCTGGACATTGCCAAGAAGATGCGCGGCCTTGAGCGAACGCAAGAGTTATTCCTTCGACTGCTGAATGAGGCGTTCCGGGCGGAGATCGTCTATCCTTCCTGGCTTCTTTTCGCTCGGCTGTTTGGGCTCGCGCTCGTTGTGGGAGTCATCTTCAGTCTCTGGCGGCGAGTTCCAAACAGCGCTAAGTATCAGTCCAACCTGGCCTTCATATGGCTCGCTATCGCCACTGGAATTGGACTCTTGATATTTACTTACGACGCAGTCGGCGAGGCATACGATCTGGCGGTGGATACCGGCGTAGATCCTGGGGTCTGGCCGCAGCTCATAGCGATCACGTCCGGCTTCTTGCTGCTTGGCGTGGCCTGGATCATTTGGCGCAGCGCTGAGAGACAGTCTTCGACCCCTCAGTTCGCCATCCGAATCCTGGCAGCCATAATGCTGATGGTGGGCGCAGTGGTGCTGATTATTGAAATTCCCACCATTGTGGCTGCTGGCGACAAAGATCTGTGGCAGGGGCTCAAAGTGACTGTGTTCTTCTCGATGGGCACGGTGCCGATACAGCTCACGATCGCCATATTTCTGGCGGTGATTTTATTTCAAAAACTAAGAGGCTCTAGCACGTTTCGAATTATCTTCTTCCTCCCCTATGTGACACCGTTTCTGGCAAGTGCAACCGTCTTTACGCTGATGTTTTCCGATCGCGCTCAAGCACCGATCAATAGGCTGCTCGCGCTGATTGGAATCCAGGCCCAGCGGTGGCTGCGCGAGCCGGAAGGAATCTTGAGCATGGCGACCAACACGCTCGGCATTGAGGGCTATCCGGCCTCGGTCCTTCCCACCTGGGTCCCGAAGGATCTCTCGACTCTGCTAGCTGATTGGATGGCCGGGCCAAGCCAGGCACTGATTGTTGTCATTATGCTCTCAATCTGGACTTTCGTGGGTTACAACGTGGTGATCTACCTGGCCGGCCTGGGAAACATCCCCACCGAGATCACCGAAGCGGCGGAGATCGATGGCGCCAACCGCTGGGATGTTTTCCGCTACATCACGTTCCCACTACTCTCTCCCACAACCTATTTCCTCTCGCTGATCGCGGTGATGGGAACGTTCAAAGCATTCAACAGTATCTGGCTCCTGCGGCAGTCTGTGGGCACCGCGCTCGGTTCAATTGAGACCTTTAGCGTAGTGATCTTCGAAGAATTCTTCGTCAAGACTCGTTATGGATATGCTTCTGCCATGGCATTCGTTTTGTTCGCCATCATTCTCAGTCTCACCTTTATCAATCACCGCATCCAGGGCAGTCGGGTATTCTATGGCTGACGCGGCAGTCGATCCAGGAGCAATCTCCAAGACTCAGACGGGGTTTCGCCTCCCCAAAATGAGCATATGGAGGCTGTTCAGCTACGCCGTGCTGCTCATCGGGGCCGCAATTTCTCTGATCCCGTTCTTGTGGATGATCAGCACTTCGCTCATGACGCTCGGTGAAGCAACTGCTGGGAGGCTCATCCCGGGCGCGCCGCAATTTGGAAATTTCATCGACGCCTGGACCGGCGCAGAGTTCTCGCGCTTTATGCTGAACAGCGTGCTTATCACCGTGATCACGCTGGCCGGCGAGCTTACCGTCAGCGTCATGGCGGCTTATGCGTTCGCACGCCTGGAATTTCCTGGCCGAAACCTGATCTTTGGGATTCTGCTCGCCTCCCTGATGATCCCTGGCATGGTGCTGATCATTCCCAATTTGCTGACCGTCACATGGCTCGGCAGGGTGGGGCCCATCGCCTGGATCGATAATTGGCCCGCGCTCACGATCCCGTTCATGGGCAGCATCTTTTCGATATTCCTGCTGCGTCAATTCTTTGCGCAGATCCCGGATGAATTATTTGACGCAGCGAAGATCGATGGGGCAGGCCATCTTAGGATCCTGACCCGAGTCGTACTTCCTCTATCGACCGCGCCTATCATGGTGATCATCGTCCTTTCCTTCATTGGATCATGGAACGCGCTCGCCTGGCCGCTGTTGGTGACGAATACGAATGAGTGGCTACCGATCTCTGTAGGCCTGTACAACTTTGTCTCCGACGCGGGGAGCGAGATGAATTTGATCATGGCCGGTTCAGTGATCACTATCGTTCCTATCCTCGTGTTGTACTTCCTCACACAGCGACAGTTCACCGAGAGCATCGCTCGCAGCGGATTGAAAGGCTAGTCCCGAGCTACGCCATAATTTGTTTACAATATAGCGCGGTAAAGCCTGAGGAGGTGCTTGAGGAGAGAACATCGCCATTCGAAGTGCATCGCAGTTTTCAAACTGGGCCACAGAGAGCCCAAACCCCCAAACCTTTTGAGGAGGAGTAAATGACTGGCAAGAGATGGATGAGTATGATAGCGCTTGGCTTACTTGTTTCACTGGTGGCGGCCGCGTGCGCCACCGCGACTCCCGAACCGGCGCCGGAACCGGAACCGACCGATGCGCCGGCTGTTGAGCCGACCGAGAAGCCAAAGGAAGAGGCGCCGACTGAGGAGCCGATGCCTGAGTCGATACTCGAGGGCGACCCGACCGGGCAGAACGTAGTCTTCTGGACCCCATGGGGCACTGGCGTCCAACAGGAAACCATGACCGCCCTGGTCTCCGACTTCAACGCCACCAATGAGTATGGCATAACCGTTGAGGAGATAGCGCAAGGTAGGCAGGGCGATCTGGAGCAGGCCGTTAACGCCGCCATTGCAACCGGCGAGCTGCCGAACATCACCGCTGGCTTCCCCAACGGGCTGTCGCGCTGGTACGGATTGGGTGTGATCGCCGCTCTGAACGATTTCATTGCCGATCCGGTTTACGGCACGGGCGCGGACGTTGTGAAAGACATCTCCCCGGCTGCGTTCGCCGCCGGCACCCTGGCAGATGGAACACAAATTGGGATCCCGGTGCATCAGTCTGCACAGGTGAACTTCTACAACTTCACCTGGGGACAGGAGCTTGGATTTGATGGCCCGCCGCAGACCTCGGCCGAGTT
>FXBF010000401.1_pt1 | contig 14932 bp, 29 predicted proteins | sample 5335321 | NCBI WGS metagenome assembly FXBF01 (sample SAMEA103928391, study PRJEB20085) | sediment metagenome | isolation source: sediment
TTAAAGACTTTGATGGTAATTACATAGTAGATTATTTAGGTAAACCATTTAGGGAATATGTTTCTAGTAACTTGGATGAAGAAGTATATAGCGATGCGTACAATTATATTCGTGATCAAGAAATATATTGGAGAAAAAATAGAAATACTAAATTAGTCACAAGATATCACACTTTGAAGAGTTACTTTATTGATAAAGGTTTCTCGGCATAAACTCTATCACTTTAAATAAATTGGGGAAAGATACAAGAGTACTTGAACTTATTGCCTTTTAGACAACAAACTAATCTCGTCACCTAAATGCAGTCCTAAGCAATCGGCCGCACTCCCCTGGTTCACCGCCAGCTCCACCAGGCCATTGGCATTGCCGTACCAGAAGGGGATATTAACCGGCACTTCGGCAAACACCCGGGCGTGGGCCAGGCCTAATCCATTGGCTATTATCTTTTGCTTCGGGTCCAGGCTCGCAGCACGGATGCCGGTGATGGCATTACCGTAGTGGTCGATATAGATTACCTGGGCGAGATCAGCCGGCCAGTCGTGCCCCTCACCACCTGTTAATTTCCCTGGTTTTAAATCCAGTTGTTTCCCCGAAGCCAGCATCGCCGCCACCGGGGCAAACAGGTCCCGGCCATGAAAGCTGGCCGGCATCGGCTGCTCCGGTTGCCAGGTGATGACGCTCACCTCGACTCCATTCGCCTGCGCCGCCAGGGCATTGAACAGGCCATTATCGGGCCCGACATACCAGCGGCCGTCGGCCTTTACGATCACCGGCTGACGGGCTGTCCCGACACCTGGATCGACTACTGCGATAATAACCGAACCGTCCGGCAAGCGGGATGTATAGGCCGGTAGCAGATAGGCAGCGGCACGGATATCGAAATTCGGCACGGCATGGAACAGGTCGATGACCCGCACAGCCGGCGCCTGCTCGGCTAAGACCGCATGCAACTGACCGACATAGGGATCATTAAGACTGAAATCGGTAAACAAAGCGATCATGTTTGTTCCCCAGGTTGCCGTCACAGGGGAAGTATATCGCTAGCGGCATAAAAAAACCGGGGAGTCCCCGGTTTTTTATTAGCTTTTCTTTTTGGTGACCTTTTTCTTAGTGGTCTTCTTTTTCTTCGGTGCCGCCTTCTTGGTCATTTTCTTTTTGGCCGTCTTCTTGGTAGCGGCCTTCTTGGTCGTTTTCTTCTTGGTCGGCTTTTTCGGCTTGGCCTCGGCCTTCTCTTTCTTGGCCGGTTTTTCTACCTTTGCGGGTTTTCCCTCTGCTGCCGGTGCCTTGGCCTTCAGTTCTTTCTTCGATGTTGTCTCAACCGCCACCGCACCATCGACGAGCTGGACGATGGCCATGGGAGCATTGTCGCCACCACGGAAACCACACTTGAGGATGCGCAGATATCCGCCCGGGCGGTCCTTGAAGCGGACACCCAGGTCATTGAACAGCTTGAGGACAATCTTGCGATCACGCAACCGGTCGAACGCCAGACGATGATTGGCGACACTGGATTTCTTCGCCAGCGTGATTAGGGGCTCAGCGAACCGTCGCAGCTCCTTGGCCTTAGGCAAGGTCGTGCGAATCTGTTCGTGGCGGAACAGCGATACCACCATATTGCGGAACATGGCCTCGCGGTGGCTACTGTTGCGATTTAATTTACGGCCGCTTTTCTGATGACGCATGATTCAGACTCCAGAGATCTCAGGCCGTTTCCATATCGGTAGATTTGTCTTTCAAGGACTCCGGCGGCCAGCTCTCGAGCTTCATCCCCAAAGACAGGCCACGCTGGGCGAGGACATCCTTGATTTCGGTCAGGGACTTCTTACCGAGGTTCGGGGTCTTCAGCAGTTCGAATTCCGTACGCTGGATTAAATCACCGATATAGAAGATATTCTCGGCCTTGAGACAGTTGGCCGAACGGACAGTCAGCTCGAGATCATCGACCGGCCGCAACAACAGCGGATCCATCTCCGGTTCCTGCTTCACTTCCTCGACAGCCTCGGGGCTCTCCAGGTCGACAAAAATGGAGATCTGCTCCTGCAGGATATTGGCGGCGCGGCGGACGGCCTCTTCCGGATCGACGACACCGTTGGTCTCGATATCCAGGATGAGTTTATCCAGGTCGGTGCGCTGCTCAACGCGGGCGTTCTCGACATTGTAAGTCACGCGATGGATAGGACTGTAAGAGGCATCGAGCTGCATGACGCCGATTTTCTGGCCTTCGTCTTCATCGGACTCACGCATGGTCACGGGTAGATAGCCCCGGCCTTTGGTCGCCGTCAATTCCATGGTAATGGAGCCGCCCTTGGTCAGGGTGGCGATGTGGTGGCTCGGGTCCACAACCTCGATATCGTGTTCGAGTTCAATATCACCTGCGGTTACTGTTCCTGGACCGCTCTTGCTCAGGCGCAGGGTCGCCTCGCTACGGCCATACATACTCAGGGCCAGACTCTTGAGGTTCAACAGGATCTCGATAACATCTTCCTGTACGCCTTCGATGGTGGAGTACTCATGCAGGATACCGTCGATCTTGACCTCGGTAATGGCACTGCCCGGCATCGACGACAACAGGATGCGTCGCAGGGCATTGCCCAGGGTGTGACCGAATCCGCGCTCGAGCGGTTCAATGGTGATCTTGGCATGTGTGTCGCTCAGTGCCTTGACATCGACACGGCGTGGCTTCAGGAAATCTGTCGCAGAACTCTGCATATCTTACCCTCTTTTCCCAGCTGGTTTATTTGGAGTAAAGTGCTACTACAAGGCTTTCGTTGATCTCGGATGGCAGCTCAGACCGCTCCGGATAGGCCTTAAATGTGCCCTTCATGGCTTTGATATCGACATCCAACCACTCAGGAACCCCACGTTGCTCGGCTGCCTCAAGGGCGGCCTTCACGCGTAATTGCTCCTTGGTTTTCGCCTTTAACTCGATCTCATCCTCAGGCCGTACCCGAAAGGATGGGATATTGACCCGTTTGCCATTGACGATAATGCCATTGTGCCGGACCAGTTGCTTGGCCTCGGAGCGGGAAACACCAAAACCCATTCGATAGACGACATTATCCAAACGGCTCTCGAGCAGCTTGAGCAGGTTCTCCCCTGTCGAACCCTTGCGACGGTCGGCCTCAACATAGTAATTGGCAAACTGATTCTCCATCACGCCATAGACCCGGCGTAATTTCTGTTTCTCTCGCAGCTGCAGACCGTAGTCGGAGGTCCGCGTCCGGCGCTGCCCGTGCTGCCCCGGCGGATAGGATCGCTTCTCTATCGGGCATTTGTCACTCAGGCATTTGTCACCCTTCAGAAACAGTTTGCCGCCCTCACGACGACATAAACGACATTTTGGTCCGATATAACGTGCCACTTAATCTCTCCGCTGACTAGACCCGGCGCCGTTTCGATGGACGGCAACCATTATGGGGTATGGGGGTAACATCAATGATGTTATTGATTTCGAAACCCAGCGCATTCAATGCCCGCACCGCCGACTCGCGGCCCGGTCCCGGGCCCTTGATACGCACTTCCAATGCCTTGACACCGTGCTCCCGGGCCGTGCGGCCGGCGCGCTCGGCCGCGACCTGGGCGGCAAACGGCGTGCTCTTACGGGAGCCGCTGAACCCGGAGCCACCGCTGGTGGCCCAGGACAGGACATTACCCTGACGGTCAGTGATACTGATGATCGTGTTATTGAAGGAGGCATGGACATGGGCCACACCCTCCGAGATGTTCTTTTTGACCTTCTTCTTGGTTTTCGATGCTGTCTTTACCTTAGCCATGATAATTTCACTTTAACGCTTGATAAGACGACGGGGGCCCTTGCGCGTACGGGCGTTGGTTTTGGTCCGTTGCCCCCTGGTCGGCAGTCCGCGCCGGTGGCGCATGCCCCGGTAAGTCGCCAGGTCCATCAGGCGCTTGATATTCATCGTTACTGACCGTCGGAGGTCGCCCTCGACAGTATACTTGCCGATCTCGGTTCGGAGTTTCTCCAGTTGCGACTCGTCAAGATCACGGACCTTGGTTGAATGCTCGATATCGGCAGCAGTACAGATCTTCCGCGCGCGCATATGGCCGACACCATAGATTGCCGTCAAGGCGATATCGACGTGCTTGTCGTTCGGTATATTTATACCTGCTATACGGGCCATATTTCTCCTGCCTCTGTCGCGCAAAAATGCGCAAGAATACTTAGATTACCTGCTGAAATCAACTACTTACTGGATCTCAGCCCTGACGCTGCTTGTGTGTCGGATCTGAACAGATCACCCGTACCACCCGCTTACGGCGGACGATCTTGCAGTTGCGACACATCTTTTTCACGGATGCCCTGACTTTCATGTTACGACTCCGGAACTCCAGTTATTACGCTCAGCGCGGCAGCCCAAAACCACCGCCACCAGAGAGATTGGCTTTTTTCAGCAGACTCTCATACTGGCGGGACATCAGGTGGGCCTGCACCTGCTGCACGAAATCCATACTTACGACCACGATGATCAACAACGAGGTCCCCCCAAAATAAAACGATACCGCCCACTTCGCCCGCATCCACTCCGGCAACAAGGCCACCAAGGTGATGTACAAGGCACCCCAAAGGGTCAGCCGGGTCATCACCCCGTCGATATAGCGGGCGGTCTGGTCACCGGGCCGGATACCGGGCACGAAAGCCCCGGATTTCTTCAGATTGTCCGCTGTTTCCTTCGGATTCATCGTCATGGCCGTATAAAAGAAACAGAAAAATATAATAAAGCCGGCATAGGCAATAAGGTAGAATGGCTCCCCGGGTGACAGCCACGAGGCCGCTTTCTGCAGCCAGCCGGCCTCGCCGGACTGGCCAAACCAGGTGGCGATCGTTGCCGGAAACAGGATAATCGCCGAGGCGAAAATCGGCGGAATCACCCCGGCCATGTTGACCTTGAGCGGCAAATGGCTGGTCTGGCCACCGATCATCTTTCGACCCTGCTGGCGCTTGGCATAATTCACGGTAATTCGTCGCTGACCACGCTCGACAAACACCACCGCGGCCGTTACCGCAATGATGATGGCCATAATGAACAGGCCCTCCAACGAGGTCAGCACTCCCCGATCCAGCTGTGAATAAGTCTGGGCAAAACCACTGGGCAAACCGGCAACAATGCCGGCAAATATAATGATGGAAATGCCGTTACCGATACCGCGTTCCGTCATCTGCTCACCCAGCCACATCAGAAACACGGTCCCCGTCACCATGGAGATAATGGCCAGGAAGATAAACTGCGTCTTGTCTATGATCACCACGCCTTCCTGGCCACCCAAACCAAAGGCGACGGCCCCGGCCTGAACCAGCGCCAGCAACACCGTACCATAACGGGTGTACTGCGTAATCTTACGGCGGCCGGCCTCACCCTCTTTTTTCAGTTGTTCCAGGGTCGGGACTACCGCGGTCATCAGTTGCATAATGATCGAGGCCGAGATATACGGCATGATCCCGAGCGCAAAAATGGAGAACCGCTCCAAGGCACCACCGGTAAACACACTGAACAGCTTGACCAGGTTTTCCTGGCCCTCGAATAGCCTCGCTACCTGCTCGGGGTTAATCCCCGGTACCGGGATAAAGGTACCGATACGGAAAACGATCAGCGCCCCAAGGACAAAGAGAATGCGCTGCTTCAGCTCGGTCAACTTACCAAGGGCACCACTGGCGCCCATAGCGGGGTTCATTTTTGCCACCTTACTTAAACCTCTACCTTGCCGCCGGCCTGGTCGATGGCCGCCTGGGCACCCTTGGTGACACCGAGCCCACGAATGGTAACGGCCTTCTCGAGCTTTCCTGACAGAAATACCTTCGCCCGCTTGATATGCTTCGGTACGATATTCGCCTCTTTCAGGGCATCGAGGTCGATGACCTCGGCATTGATACCGTTTAACTCATGCAACCGGATCTCAGCGACATGCTGACCGACACGGGAACTGAAACCACGTTTGGGCAGTCGCCGTTGCAAAGGCATCTGACCGCCCTCGAAGCCGACCTTATGATAACCACCGGCGCGGGATTTCTGGCCTTTGTGGCCACGACCACCAGTCTTGCCCACACCCGAGCCGATACCGCGACCCACTCTTTTGCGACTGGGCCTGCTGCCCGCTGCCGGTTTAAGCGTATTCAGGCGCATCAGGATTCCTCATACTTCAACAGATAACTGACCTTGTTAATCATGCCACGGTTGGCCGGGGTATCCAGCACCTCCACCGTCTGATGCATCCGACGCAGACCTAGGCCCCGGACACAGGCCTGATGCTTACGGCCGGTGCCGATGGGGCTACGAATCAAAGTCACTTTAACTTTCTTATCGGCCACGTCGACTCACCTTTATTCCATTATTTCCGCGACTTTCTTGCCGCGCTTGGCGGCAACCCTGGCCGGGCTACGGATCAATTGCAGACCATTCAGTGTGGCCCGAACAATATTGATCGGGTTGTCCGAACCGATACATTTGGCCAGCACGTCCTGGACACCGAGGACCTCAAATACGGCGCGCATGGCACCACCGGCGATAATGCCGGTCCCTTCCGATGCCGGCCGCATGACAACCTTGGCCGCGCCGTGTTCGCCGACGACCTCATGAAAAAGTGTCGGTCCATTGAGATCGATCTTGATCATGCTGTGACGGGCGTTCTCCATCGCCTTTTGGACCGCGCTAGGAACCTCTCGGGCCTTGCCGCGGCCCATGCCGACCCGGCCTTTACCATCACCAACGACAGCCAATGCCGAAAAACCGAACTGACGGCCACCCTTAACAACCTTGGCTACCCGCCGGATGCCGATCAGCTTGTCTTGTATGTCATCTGTACGATTTTCGTTTTGTTGAAACGCCACGTTATTACCCCTCTAGAATTCCAGACCACTCTCACGGGCGGCATCGGCCAAAGACTTGATCCGCCCATGGTATTTGAAACCGGCACGATCGAAGGCGACCTTGGTTATACCTGCCTGCTTGGCCTTCTCGGCGATACGTTTACCAATAACAGCTGCCGCTGAAACATTACCCCCGCTCTTGAGCTCCTTACGGACTTCTGGCTCCAGGGTCGAGGCACTGGCAATAACCCGATCGCCCTCAGCATTAATGACCTGGGCATAAATATGCTTCAAGGTACGATGAACGCAGAGACGCTCACGATCCAATGCCGCTATTTTCTTGCGCACACGGTTGGCGCGACGTTTACGTTTATCTGCTTTTCTCAACATCTTTCTGGCCTATTTCTTCTTGGCCTCTTTGCGTACGACATGCTCATCGGTATAGCGCACACCCTTGCCCTTATAGGGCTCTGGTGGTCGGTGGGCGCGGATCTCGGCCGCTACCTGCCCGACCTTCTGCTTATCGGGTCCTTTAACAACCACCTCGGTTTGGCTCGGGGTCTCAACGGTGATCCCGTCGGGTATTTCATAGACCACCGGATGGGAAAACCCGAGGGTCAGACTCAGCTTCTTGCCCTGAACGGCAGCGCGGTAACCAACACCGATAATCGTCAGCTTTTTCTCAAAACCCTGACTGACACCTGTCACCATATTATTAACCAACGCCCGCATGGTCCCGGACAACGCCCGCGCCTCCTGGGATGCTGCATTAACTGCGAACGTCAGGATACCACCCTCCTGGCTCATTTTGATCAGCGGGTGTAACGTCATCTGCAACTCACCCTTACTCCCTTTGACGCGTATCTGACTGTTGTCGCTCTTCACTTCGACGCCGCTCGGGATCGTGATTGGATTATTGGCTATCCTGGACATCTGCTTACCCCGTTATGCCACCACACACAATACTTCGCCACCGACACCGGCCTTCCTGGCCGCACGATCGGTCATGATGCCACGCGAAGTAGAGACGATGGCAACACCCATACCGCCTGCGACCCGCATAAGTTCATCACGGCCCTGATACAGGCGCCGTCCCGGCTTGCTGGCGCGTTGTAGATAATCAATAACCGGCTTGCCCTCAAAATACTTGAGCTTGATTTCCAGTTCCGGTTTTTTGCCGGTATCCTCGACAAGGAAATCCTCGATATAACCTTCCTCTTTCAGGACCTTGGCGATCTCGGACTTGGTACCTGATGAAGGCATGCGCACACTCAGCTTTTCCGCTTTGTGAGCGTTACGGATTCGTGTCAACATATCTGCAATAGGATCGGTTAACATTGCTCTTACCAGCTCGCCTTGGTTACGCCGGGTACTTCACCCTTCATCATGAGCTCACGCAGTTTGTTACGCGACAGACCAAACTTGCGATAATAACCCCGCGGGCGACCAGTCATGAAACAGCGGTTACGCATTCGTGATTTGCTGGAATCCCGTGGCAACTTCTGTAACGCAACTACAGCCTGCATGCGTTCTTCATCGGACACTTTCTTGTCCTTAATCTTGGCGCGCAGGGCCTCACGCTTGGAACTGTATCGTTTGATCAACTGTCTACGCTTGACCTCTCGTGCTATCATGGATTTTTTAGCCATAGATTCAACTCTTTATCGGAAAATTAAATGCATCCAGTAACGCTCTGGCCTCTTCATCGGTATTGGCGCTAGTGGTGATGGCAATATCTAAACCGCGCAGGGTGTCGATATTGTCGTAATCGATCTCAGGAAAAATAATCTGTTCACGGATCCCCAGACTGTAGTTGCCACGACCGTCAAAGGATTTTGGCGATAAGCCACGGAAATCACGGACGCGTGGTATGGCAATGCTTGTCAGGCGGTCGAGGAATTCATACATCCGCTCACGCCGCAGGGTAACCTTGCAGCCGATCGCCCAGCCTTCACGCACCTTAAAACCGGCAATCGATTTCTTGGCCTTGTTGACCACCGGCTTCTGACCGCTGATTTTTTCCAGATCTGCCACCGCGTGCTCCATTACCTTCTTGTCCACGAGCGCGCCGCCGACACCCATATTCAGAGTGATTTTGGTGATACGCGGGATCTGGATATCACGCTTGTAACCAAACTTGGCCTTCAGCTCAGGGATCACGCTCTCTTTGTAAAACTCTTGCAGCCTCGACATCGCTAGTACCTGTTATAAATCGATCACTTCGCCATTACCTTTGAAGTAACGGACTTTCCTGCCATCTTCGAGCGTCTTGATACCGACGCGATCGGCCTTGCCTGTCGCCGAATTAAAAAGCGCGACATTAGATAGATGGATCGGCGACTCCTTGTCGATAATCCCGCCTTTCTCGCCCTTGTTGGGATTCGGTCTGGTGTGTTTTTTGATCATATTCACATTTTCGACCAACAGGCGGTCTTTTTCCAGGACCTGGATTACCTGTCCCTGCTTGCCCTTGTCTCTACCGGCAAGCACGACAACACTGTCACCTTTCTTTATTTTGCGCATATCGGTTCGTCGATCTTGATTAAATGACCTCTGGGGCCAACGAAATAATCTTCATAAAATTTGCCGTCCGCAATTCGCGGGTTACCGGACCAAAGATACGAGTACCGATCGGCTGCAGCTGGGCATTCAAGAGGACAGCGGCGTTGCTATCAAAGCGGATGACCGAACCGTCATCACGCCGTACACCTTTCTGGGTACGCACGATAACGGCATTGTAGACATCGCCCTTCTTAACACGACCCCGCGGGATCGCCTCTTTCACACTGATCTTGATAATGTCACCGATACCGGCATAGCGGCGCTTGGAACCTCCCAGTACCTTGATGCACTGGATCTTCTTGGCACCGCTGTTGTCAGCGACGGTTAACATGCTCTGCATCTGGATCATGGTTTATATCTCTCCAGAACGCCTAAATTTCGGTCGCTCTCTCAACGACTTTTACCAGCCGCCAACTCTTGCTTTTCGAGAGTGGGCGGCATTCCTGAATCAATACGACATCACCTTCCGCGCATTCGTTCTTCTCGTCATGGGCATGCAGCTTGGTCCGGCGACTGATGTACTTGCCATACAAGGAGTGTTTTACCCGGCGTTCAATCATGACCGTTATGGTCTTGTCCATTTTATTGCTCACGACCCGGCCGCTCACCGAGCGTGCAATCTTTGCCTCAGTACTCATTTCCTCGCCTTATCCTTGTCCTCATTCATGATGGTCCTGATACGGGCGATCTCACGTCGGACTTCCTTGAACCGCTGCGGATTGCCCATCTGGCCCGACGCCCGATTCATCCGCAAGTTAAACTGCTCACGTAACAGCTCGACCAAGCGCTTCTGACGCGCGGTGTCATCCATCTTTCTGATAACCGCCGCACTCATGCCGCTACCTGTCTGCTGACAAAACTGGTTCTGACCGGCAGTTTGGCTGCTGCCAATCTGAAAGCCTCACGCGCTACCTCTTCAGATACACCTTCCATTTCATAGAGTACTGCGCCTGGCTTGACCTGCGCCACCCAGTACTCGGGATTACCCTTGCCCTTACCCATCCGGACCTCGAGCGGTTTTTTCGATACCGGCTTGTCCGGAAAGACACGGATCCATACCCGGCCACCGCGCTTGATATGGCGGGTCAACGCCCGACGGGCGGCCTCGATCTGGCGGGCGGTAACGCGGCCACGAGTCGTCGCCCGCAGCCCATATTCGCCGAAGCTGACCTTGTTGCCACGCGAGGCCATGCCGCGGTTACGGCCTTTTTGTTGCTTACGAAATTTTGTCCGCTTTGGTTGTAGCATCTATCTTTCCTGTATCAGGCAGTTGCCTTTTTACCCTTCTCGGTCTCTTCGGTCTCTTCGGCCTCGGTGTCAAACACCTCACCCTTGAAGATCCAGACCTTGACACCAATCACGCCATAGGTGGTTTTTGCCTCGGCAAAACCGTAATCAATATCGGCCCGCAGGGTATGCAAGGGGACGCGGCCTTCACGATACCATTCGGTACGTGCGATCTCGGCGCCATTCAAACGGCCGGCCACCATGATCTTGATGCCCTGGGCCCGCAGGCGCATGGCATTTGTCACCGCCCGCTTCATGGCGCGGCGGAACATGATGCGCTTTTCCAGCTGTTGACAGACATTTTCCGCTACCAACTGTGCGTCCAGTTCGGGCTTACGAATCTCTTCGATCGCCAGATGTACCGGGTGGCCGGCAAGCTCGGTCAACTGCTTGCGTAGCTTGTCTATATCCTCGCCTTTCTTGCCGATCACGATCCCGGGACGGGCGGTATAGACCGTAATATTGATGCTTTCCGCCGGTCGCTCGATTTGAATCTTGCTCACCGCGGCATGGGCCAGTTTCTTTTTCAGGAACTTGCGAATGTCTATATCCACCGACAGTTTGCCGGCATAATCACCGCTGCCGGCATACCATTTGGCGGTCCAGTCCTTGATAATTCCCAGGCGCATGCCGATCGGGCTGACTTTCTGCCCCATTACTTGCCTCCCCTTTTGTTCTTGGCCAATGTGCCATCGCTGACAGTCACGGTGATATGGCTCATGCGCTTCAGTATGCTAACCCCGCGACCCTTGGCCTGAGCCCGGAAACGTTTCATCGTTGGACCCTCGTCTACCTGTATCGCCTCGATCTTGAGTTCGTCGACATCGGCGCCCTCATTGTGTTCGGCATTAGCAATAGCCGATTCCAGGACCTTGAGTATCGGCTTGGCGGCCCGCTTGTTGCTGAATTGCAGAATTTCCATCGCGCGGTCGATGCTTTTGCCGCGGATCTGGTCAGCCACCAACCGACCCTTCTGGGGCGATAAGCGCGAGAATTTCAATGTCGCTTTGGCTTGCATCTACTTGACCTTCTTGCCGGCGGCATGCCCTCTAAAAGTCCGGGTCACTGCAAACTCACCGAGCTTGTGACCCACCATATTTTCATTAATCAGAATCGGTACATGCTGACGACCGTTATGGACCGCAATGGTCAGACCGACAAAATCAGGCAAAACGACGGAGCGCCGCGACCAGGTCTTTATCGGCTTCTTGCTGCCGCTGGCCTGTACCTGCTCCACTTTTTTGGCAAGATGAGCATCGACAAACGGTCCCTTATGAACAGAACGTGGCACGATTAACTCCTCAACTTACGTTTGCGTACGATCATCGTTGATGTGCGCTTGTTTTTACGGGTCTTAAAACCTTTGGTCGGTACCCCCCAGGGGCTTACCGGATGTCGGCCACCCGAGGTCCGGCCCTCACCACCACCATGCGGGTGGTCGACCGGGTTCATCGCCACTCCACGGACGGTCGGTCGTATGCCTCGCCAGCGTTTGGCACCGGCCTTGCCCAGCTTGCGCAGGGAGTGTTCGGTATTGCTCACCTCGCCAATGGTGGCGCGACAATCGATATGGATCTTGCGTACTTCACCGGAACGCATACGGATCTGGGCATAATTGCCCTCGCGCGCCACCAACTGGATGGCGCTACCAGCAGCGCGGCCGATCTGTGCGCCCTTGCCCGGCCGCATCTCGACACAATGTATCGTCGTGCCGACCGGAATATTCCGAATCGGCAGGGCATTCCCGACATTGATTGGGCTATTGGCACCGGACTGTACCGATGCACCGGCCTGCACGTCCTTGGGGGCGATGATGTAACGGCGCTCACCGTCCGTATACAGGACCAGGGCAATGTGGGCGCTGCGATTGGGATCGTATTCGATCCGTTCGACCTTACCCGCGATGCCGTCCTTGTCGCGCTTGAAATCGATGAGCCGGTAGTGTTGTTTATGACCGCCGCCGCGATGACGCACACAGATACGCCCCTGGTTATTACGACCAGCGGTGCTGCTCTTCTTCTCCACCAGGCCAGCATAGGGTTTGCCCTTATGCAGTTCAGGATTGACCACCTTGACCATGCCACGGCGTCCTGGTGAAGTCGGTTTAATTTTTACAACTGCCATTTCTCTCTCTCACCCCAATCAGGCACTGATAAAGTCGATATCATGGCCCGGTTTCAGCCGAACATAGGCCTTCTTGGTATTTGGTCGAAACCCAGGTGTGCGTTGCGAACCCTTACGCTTGCCTAGCATATTAATAACCTGGACCGACTCGACCTCAACATTAAACATCTTTTCCACTGCGCGCTTGATCGACGGTTTAGTCGCATTCATGCGGACACGAAACACATACTGCCGATGCTTATCGGCCACCCGCGTGCTCTTCTCCGAGAGATGCGGGGACAGGATGATGTTGTACAGGTCTTCTTCCCTCAACCCAGCATCTCCTCAAACTTCTTTACCGCTGACACCGTCATCACAACCTTCTCATGCCCAATCAGGCTGACGGGATCGACCTTACTGACACTCAGTGCACTCACCCGCCTAAGATTGCGTACTGACAGGCTGAGATTGCTCTCATCGCTATCGGTCACAATCAGGGCATCGCTTGCGCCCAGTTTGCTCAACTTCGCCACCAATGTCTTGGTCTTGGCGGCATCAACCTTGAATTCATCGATAGCCAGCAGACGTTCCTGGCGTAACAACTCGGATAGAATCGAGCGCAGCGCCGCCCGGTGCATCTTCTTGTTGACCTTCTGCGAGAAATCGGTCGACTTCGCTGCAAAGGTCCTGCCGCCACCACGCCATATCGGACTGCGGATGGTACCTGCGCGGGCCCGGCCGGTACCCTTCTGTCGCCACGGTTTGGCCCCACCGCCCTGGACCGCCGAGCGGTTCTTCTGGGCCCGGGTACCACGACGACCCCCGGCCAGATAGGCCGTCACCACCTGGTGTATCAGGGGCTCATTGAAATCGGCGGCAAACACCTTGTCGGAGACCTCCACCCCGGAGGTCGCCTTACCGCTCTCATTGACGACATTCAGTTTCATCAGTGTGTCCTTAGGCCTTTTTGGCCGCTAACTTGACGGCCGGACGGATAAGTACATCCTGGCCCCTGGCCCCGGGTATCGACCCCTTGACCAGGATCAGATTCTTGTTTGCATCGACCTCGACCACTTCCAGGTTCTGTTGGCTGCGCCTGACATTGCCCATCTGCCCGGCCATTTTCTTGCCAGGAAAGACACGCCCCGGTGTCTGGTTCTGACCGATGGAACCCGCTGAGCGGTGGGCCAGTGAGTTACCATGGGTCTTGCGACCGCCACTGAACCCGTAGCGCTTCATGACCCCCGCAAAACCCTTGCCGATGGTCGTACCCTGGACATCGACCATGTCACCGACATTAAAGAGATCGACCCTGAGCTCGGCACCCACCTCCAGTTCGGCACCTTCATCGGGCCCGAGGCGGAACTCCCATAATCCGCGGCCGGGCTCGACCGATGCCTTGGCGAAATGACCGGCGGCGGCCTTGTTCACCCGGCTCGGACGACGGTTACCAACAGTCACCTGAATGGCCCGATAGCCATCCTTGACTCTGCCATCGGCCTCCTCGACCTTGATCTGGGTCACCCGGTTGGCCGGTATTTGCAGCACCGTCACCGGCACCACAGCGCCTGACTCCGTAAAGACACGGGTCATACCGATCTTCCGTCCAATCAATCCTAGTGCCATCGTCCTAACCCAATTTAATCTCGACATCGACGCCGGCGGCCAGATCCAGTTTCATCAAGGCATCGACGGTCTTATCGGTCGGGTTGATGATGTCCATGATCCGTTTATGTGTGCGAATCTCGAATTGGTCACGGGCCTTCTTGTTCACATGCGGTGAACGCAAAAGTGTAAACCGCTCTATCCGTGTCGGCAGCGGTATCGGGCCCATGACCAAGGCACCAGTACGTTTCGCCGTTTCCACGATCTCACTCGCCGAACGATCAATCAGACCATGATCGAAGGCCTTTAAGCGGATACGTATTTTTTGACTAGCCATAATATTATCCAATCAATATTCAATCTTTAATTAGTCCCGCTCTGCTGTGAGCTACTGGCCTAAATTTCGTAATTCGTGAGTCGTCATTCGTCAGCCGTGATCAGTCAGTCTCTCGATTTACGGCTTACGCCTCACGGTTCACGTCTCACGTGTTTATTCTATAATCTTCGACACCACCCCGGCACCCACGGTCCGGCCACCTTCACGGATGGCGA
>FXBF010000402.1_pt1 | contig 14874 bp, 17 predicted proteins | sample 5335321 | NCBI WGS metagenome assembly FXBF01 (sample SAMEA103928391, study PRJEB20085) | sediment metagenome | isolation source: sediment
TTCCCGTTCCGCCCGAGTCGGAGAGCCTGGCCTGGCTCGACCACCTGCAGCCGGCGGCAAGCTGGCCACGAGCCCTCAGGGCGGCAGGAAAAGCCCCTCTGGCGGCAATCACCGCCTCTGAGCGGCTCGAAGCGACAGAGGCGATGTCTCGCGAATTCGCGGCCTTGTCCGCTAAACGTGCCGCACCGCTGGATGTTGCGGCGAAATGGGCCAAACACGATCCGCAATTCGTACTCGACTGGCTGGCCAGAGAGGTCCAAATGTGCATATATGGCGCATCCGGTGCGACTATGGCTGCAGCAGACAGGGCCGTGGGCGATTCTGTGCTAAAGCGCATGGACAGGCGAAATTTGTTCTGTTATCTAGACATGATCAACCGGCTGCGAAGCCAGCCGGCGGGCTCGTTTAACGTGCACCTGACACTGGAAAGCCTGCTGATTGACTGGGCCGGAGATTTGTTTGATTGCGGTTACGCCTCAGATCCCCCGTCCCTTTTAGTGGCATCAACAACAAGGTAAATAGCGGATGACCAAACCCGGATTACTGACATTGACGATCAAGGACAAGAGCGCCCTTTATCTGGCGTATATGCCTTTTGTCATTAATGGCGGTCTGTTTATACCCACCAATAGCTCTTATCGCCTGGGTGACGAGGTATTTATGTTGCTCAACCTGATGGGGGAGGATGAAAAAATTCCCGTAGCCGGCACAGTTATCTGGATGACGCCGAAGGGGGCTCAGGGCAAACGAACGACTGGAATCGGCGTGCAATTCAGCGACCAGGACCAGGGGAATACGCAGAAGAAGATCGAGAACTATCTTGCCGGTGCCTTAGGGGGCGATAAACAGACTCATACGATGTAAAAAAATGTGGACGTACCGCATTTTTTCAGGGCTGCGCAGAATTAATCCCGTCTTTCAGTACATGCGCTTTGTAGCCGCGCTCACTCAGAATGTATGCGCCGGCCGAACTACGCCGTCCGGTGTCGCAACACAAAATGTAGTCCATGTTCTCATCAAGCGTATTGATTTTTAAGCGAATGAAGTAGAGCGGAATATTGATCGCTCCATCCAGGTGATGGTTTTCAAATTCGCTCGGCAACCTGACATCCAGCCACTTGCCGCCATTTTTAATGATTTCTTCTGCTTGCAGAATGTCGACCCAGTCCAGCATCGGTTCATTGAGCAGCCGTTTGAAGTCTTCCTTGCCGAGACGCATGACAGAGCCGTCAGTCATCATCGTAACCGTTGCGTTTCGCTTGGCATCGGATATCAGTGCTTCTTCGCCGAAGGTGTCTCCGACCGCAAGTTCGGCAAGCTTGATACCATCCTTGTTTAACGGCGTCTCTCGAGTGACAAGACTCTTGCCACGAGTCAGCACATAAAAGTAATCGCCTTCGGCGCCTTGCTTCAGAACAACGTCACCTGACTTGTAGTTGATCTGCTGCATGCGCATGAAGATCGCCTGGATATTGGCCGGTGGAATTTTATGAAACGCTTTTGTGCCCAAAAGCACCGTCATCCAGTCATCGCCGCCGACCCCATCAGACGCGCCCTGGAGTTCTGATACTTCGTAGGAACCGGTCTGGTCCCAGGTGAGCATGACGTCGAGCAAGTCACTGTCGATAGAGATGTACTGGACCCTGTCTCTGGCCCTCCCGGTCACCCTGCGCGGAAATAGCGCAGCAACCGGGTTTCGGGCGACATCCGTGCCACCCTCGACAATTGATTCGACCGTACCCTGATCGTCAATGAGCTCGAGAGAGCCAGACACCACATAAATGGTGCGCTTCTCCGTATCGCCCTCCTTGAACAGGATTTGTTGGGGCGACAGCTCCCGAAGCTGGACCTTTCGTGCCAGGGCAGCAAGATTGTCGCGCTTCAAACCGTCCAAAGGCGAAAAATTCTTGAGCAGGTTGAAATCTAGCTGCTCATCCGTCATTAGATATCCTGTTAATAATCGATTGATCGCTTTTGGTTCGGCCCGGTCGGTGGGCGCTAAGCCCTTATTCTACATTCAATTTGTGGACTTTCGATACCGGCAGACCATAGCTCCGTGAAGCGGTGCACAGTTTAACAACAACGGCTCAGTTTCACAGGTACGTGAGACACACGCTGGGCTATCCGTCTGTCAAATCCGACCAGCCCTCGTGCGGTCGAAACCGGTCGCCGTATTTCCCGGCAAGTTCAGTCAGGACCTGCTGGATTTCGGTGGTGCCACGGTCTCTGGCGTATTTCAACGGCCCGCCACGAAACGGCGCGAAGCCGGTGCCGAAGATGACGCCTGCGTCGAGTAAGTCGGCGTCGCTAACGACGCCCTCGTACAAGCACGCTACGGCTTCATTGACCATCGGCAGCATCAGACGATCCTGCAGGTCCCCTGGCAAATCCGACCGCCCACTGTCATCACTCTTGACTGCTTTGCCGTCCTCCCACCGGTAGAATCCCTGGCCGGACTTTCGTCCGAGCTGATCATTCTCGACCATTGATGCGAGGCGCTCGGGTACTGGTCGGTTGAACGCGGCACCGAGTACTTCCGAAACATTGAGCGCGACGTCGATGCCGATGCTATCGACAAGTTCGACGGGGCCCATCGGCATGCCGAATTCCTCGGCAACTTTATCAATCTCGGCCAGAGGAACTCCGGATTCGGCAAGATGCATCGCTTCCGCCATATACGGAGCTAGCAGCCGGTTGACAACAAATCCCGGAGAGCTTGTGCATTCCAGCGGAACCTTGCCGATTGCTTTGACAAAAGAAAATCCAACATCCAGCACTTCCTGTTCCGTGTCTTCGCATTTGATGACTTCGACCAGTGGCAATACTGCGACCGGGTTGAAAAAATGCAGGCCAATGAATCGCTGCGGTTGATGAAGGACCGTACGCAGTTCCTCCAGTCGAATACTGGAAGTATTGGTTGCCAGAATGGCGCCTGGTTTCATTGATGGTTCGGTTTTTTTATACAACTCCCGTTTTGCTTCCAGGTCTTCGAATATCGCTTCGATGATCAAGTCGGCGTCTGCTATCCCTGAACCTTTGACATCTGCGTTCAACCGGGCGCTGGTTGCTTCCCGATCGCCTGTATCGCGGATTTTTTTCTTAAAAAGTCTATTGGCCCGTTCCAATGCGGGCTCTATATGTATCATCTCCCTGTCCTGCAAGGTCACGTCCATGCCGCGCAATGCACACCATGCTGCGATGTCGCCTCCCATGACGCCTGCTCCGACAACGTGAACGCGCGAAATCTTTTGTTGTGGTTTACTGCCCTGCGACTTGAGTCTGTTTTGCAGGAAGAACACACGAACGAGATTTCGCGAGGTTTCGCCAACCATCAACTCCGCGAATGACTTTGCTTCCGCTTTATATCCGGTTTTCGGCGATGCGCCGAGCCTGGCCCAGAGATCGACGATCGCAAAAGGGGCAGGGTAGTGGTCCTTGCGCGCCCGCGACCGCACCTGTTTAAGAAGCATATTGACAACAAACGGGCGAACCGGAGAAAGATTCATGATTCGGTCGAGGAACGGTGCGCCGGCTTTCGGTTTCTGCGACGCTATGAGCTCTTTCGCTGCCTGCCGCCAGTTGTCGGCCGCGGCGATCCGGTCGATTAGCCGTTGACGCATCGCCTTGCTGACCGTGATCGGTTTTCCGGTCAACATCAAGGGCATCGCCGCACGTACACCCATGATTTGAACGGCCCTCACCGTGCCGCCAAATCCCGGGTGAAGACCAAGCTGAACTTCTGGCAATCCCAGGATAGGTTGCTTGTTTTGCAACGCCAGCCGATAGTCACAGGCCATCGCGAGTTCAAGGCCGCCACCGAGGGCAAAGCCATTGATTGCTGCGACGGTCGGGCATCGTAGTGCTTCCAGGCGATCCATTACCTGTTGCCCCAGCCGGATCAGTTCATAGGCCTGCTCCGCCGATTTGATAGACGTGAACTCGTTGATATCAGCGCCCATGACGAATCCATTGCTCTTGCCTGAATGGATGACAATACCGCGGGGCGGGTAACCTTCGTATGGAGAAATGATGTCCGCGAACTCTGTCAATACCTGCCCCGATAACACATTTGCACTGGCATCGTTTTTATCAATATACAGCCACACGATTCCATCGCCGTCGGTCTCTATGCGCCAGTTCTTATAATTGTTCATCTTCTTGTTTTCCGTCTATGTCACTTCGAAGTCGCAGACAAGCGGCAAATGGTCCGAGAATCGTGCCTGCGGGATGTCAAAGCCCGTTACTTCGATGCCATCCTGATAAAGGATGAAATCCAGTTCTTTTCTTGGTGCGCGGCTCGGATAAGAAGGCAGGCTTTCACTGTTGGCACTATTCAGGCCCGTAGCACGCATGAAAAGATAAATTTCGTTTTCGCCCCAAAAAGTATTGAAGTCACCGGCAACGATGACAGGTTTTTCGGTTGCAACAATGAGATCGTGAAGCCGACGCATCTGCAAATGCCGGTGTCGGTATTTTAGGGACAAATGCACGAGAAATACGGCGAAGTTGTCCATCTCGAGTTCGATAATGAGTCGCTTTATACCCGTATCGAAATAATGAAAGGTCTCACCATGAACTCTGTGCGCGGCAAGAAACGCATTGCCCTGCTTTCGAATGATAGGCAACATTTGATTGAAAGATTTTGCCCCGTACTTGATTTCGTAAGACGTGTTCATGCCGAGATCAGCGGCAATTTTCTCGGCCTGATTGACTCTGCGGCTGCGTATCGAGCCGGTATCGACTTCGATAAGGCCGACGATATCCGGATCCACCGACCTGATGAAATCGGTTATGTCGTCCAGCGCATTCTGGCTACCCAGGATATATCCAGCGCCTGGGAGAGGAACATGCATGGATGCACCGCCGCCAACGGCATACCGGATGTTGTATAAGAGGAGTCGCATAAGCTCGAAGCTACGATACCGAATGCGCGGGCTTTAGCAAACTATTGCAGTAAGCCTCTATGTGACCCTGTGCTGCCAAAAGAAGTCCCAATTGGATAAACTGCACCTAAATTGTCGGTAAGCGGAGACCGCAATGTCTGAAGATAATCCCATTCGCGTGTTTGTGACCCACAATTTCGTCGAAGATGACGACTATCTGCGTGTCTTCGAGTTTCTGGAAGGCGTGGAGAAGTTTTTCTACCTCAATTGCAGCAAGCCCGAAAATATACCCGGCGCGGGCGGGCTCGAGGCGATTAAGGAAGAGCTGATCAGTCAAATCAAGACCTCTGAAGCGGTTGTCGTGCTGGCTTCTCAGTTCATAGAGGATGCTGACATGGTGACCTTTCAGATGGACGCAGCCGAAGCCAATGAAAAGCCGCTGATCGCGATCCGGCCTTTTGGCGCGCTGGCCGAAACGCCCGAAGAACTCGTCAATCGAGTCAGCGAACACATCGAATGGAACGCGCGGGAGATAGCGGACGCGCTGCGGCGCCAGGCCCGCCTGGAGGACACGGCACGCTGGGATGTCATCGACTTCCCATAAATAGTTTTTGAACAATCAGTTAGAAGTATTACTTCAACTGATTTATCTCAAGTCAGTAAGGCAACCAGCGGCCAGTGTCCTGTCCTGTAAATAACTTACCGAACCCGGCACGTCTTTTCACAGCCGGCGGCGTTGCGGCTCCTCGCAATAGCGGTGCTATTACTTGTCGCCACGTCTTGCCAGCCACGAAAATTCGTGGCCGACTTTGTCAATTTATTGACGGGGCAGGACACTGGTGGTCCAACAAGGTGATATTGATGGATTCAGAGCAAGCCAGATGATCCAGGACAAGGCGCAGTCCGCAGGAAATGGCAGGGTCCTTTTCAAGGGCTGCAACTCTGTATTGGATCATCTGGACAGCTCCCTTCGGGCGAGCCGTGAAGCAGTCGTCCGCGGTGTTGCGCCTCTTGGCAAGGGCGCGCCATTACCGGCGAGATGCGCCTTGCAGCCAACTGCTTCACGACTCGCTGAACCCATCAATATCACCTTGTTGAACCACTAGCTATGCCCAACAAACGGCCACTGATCATCGCGCACCGGGGAGCCTCCGGATACCTGCCCGAACACACGCTGGAAGCCAAGGCCCTGGCCTACGGCATGGGGGCAGACTATCTCGAGCAGGACGTCGTCGCGACCCGGGACGACCAGCTTGTCGTGCTGCACGACATACTCCTTGACCGTGTCAGCGACGTCGCCGAGCGGTTCCCCGATCGTCACAGGGCGGACGGTCGCTTTTATGCCCGCGATTTCGATCTCGACGAGATTCAGTCGCTGCGGGCCTGGGAACGTCTGAACAGTGAGCTGAGCGACGCCGAGTTCCCGCACCGATACCCGGCCAGAAGTGGCAAATTCAAAATACCTTCCTTTGAGGACGAGCTTGAATTCATCGCCGGACTCAACCGATCGACCGGCAAAACCGTCGGTATTTACGCCGAGATCAAACGTCCCGCCTGGCATGAGGCCAACGGTGTCGACCTGAGCGCGAAACTGCTCGAGGTCCTTGATCGATTCGGCTACCGCGAACCCGGCGATCCGGTTTTCGTGCAGTGCTTCGATGCAAGCGAAGTCGAGCGACTGCGAAAGGAGCTGAATTGCAAGTTGCCACTGATTCAGCTCATCGGTAACAATGACTGGTATGAATCAGCGACCGATTACGATCAACTTAGGACGGAGGAGGGGATGGCACAGGTTGCGAAGACGGCTGACGGCATCGGTCCCGGGCTGTGGCAACTCTATACGCTTGCCGACATAGACGGCCAGCCGGTTTCGACGGGCCTCGTAAGCCTCGCACACTCACTTGATCTTGTCGTGCACCCCTACACGTTCAGGAGCGATCAATTGCCCCCTGGATTCGAAACATTCGAGGCGGCAATTCAATGGTTCGCCGAAACATTGGGCATAGACGGTCTTTTTACTGATTTTCCTGATCGGGCAATCGAGGCGCTGGCAGGACATCGGGCCGAACTGGTCTGATATCGGCTGCGTGAGTTCACAAGGTAAGCCGTGGAGCCGGCACGATGCGCACCGTGAACTCATCCAACATTAAGAAATAGTTATAACTTATTGTAATTAAATGGAAAAATTATATTTTTCGAGGCAGTCAAAGCCAAATTCGGGACCCCGGCTTCACAAATTTGCAGCGTGGATTGAGAACTCGGTCCTTTTCTCATGTTCAGAAGTGCATAATCTATGAGTTTGGCGCTCTGACTCAAGGATTGCGGCAATGATCATCGAACCCACTCAGACAATGATGCTCATCGTGGGCGGCGCATTTCTGTTGGGCTACGTCGTGGCCAAAGTCGGCGGTGCCATCGGTCGGCGAGTCAGGGCGGCGAATCGAGACCCCCGTGACGATCGCATCCGGTCCATGGAGGCTGAGCTTCGAATCGCGCAGGGGCAGGTTGAAAAGCTCACGGCCGCGCTCGAGGAACAGGAAAAGGAAATCGCCAAAGCGCAGAGCGTCATTGAGGAAAAAGACGAAGCGTTCCTGAAGAAAACGGGCGTGATTGAGAAGCTGAACACCGACCTCAAGGATTCTGTCAAAAAGACCCGGGAATTGCGCCTTGAACTCACTGAAAGGGCGACAGAAAACGTCAAGTCAGAAGTAAAACTTCGCGAAGTAGAAACAGAACTGGAAGTCGCACAGGCATCGAGCGAAATGATCTCTACCGGCGTCCTGGACTACGATATGGTGCCAGGCAAAGAAGACACTGGGAAAAGACGGCGCAAAGAAGACAAAATGCAGCGTGCCTCGGATATCATCAAGTCCGGCACCTAAGCCAGCGAGACGACGGGGCTGTACAGGTCGGGTCGCCGGTCGCGAAACAGACCCCAGTTAGCCCTTGATTCTGCAATGCGATCGATGTCCAACGTCGCAACGACTATTTCCTCGGCATCGCGACTCGCCTGAGCGACGATGCCGCCAGTCTCGATGCTCCAGGCCACATGACCGGCGTCCGCCATAATTTCCCTGTACGCCGGCGCCGCCAGAAAGCCTCTTTGCTGTTCCTCGAAATCACGCTCGTCCGAGAAGGGCAGAGAAGTTCTTAGCCCCTCGATGATTCTTTTCGTATGAACGGATGCGGGTTTGCTATCGGCGGTAAATCGGAGTTCTGTCTCAGAAAACGCACGCACCGAGAACGCCAACAACATTGAGAAAAGAAAAACCTCCCATAGAAACCTCTGCATAATTGTCACTCCCACGATTTTCAATACTATTGATGATGGCCGAAGACCTTATCCGGTGCGACCATTACCAGCGAAATCGTTGGTTTTTCGCCATTACAGACTGATCGTATTTCTTGTATCATGTTATTATATAGCAGCACATTATCCGTGCAGCACAGTTTCTGTGCTGTAGTTCAGAATTATGAAATCGACGAACATCACAGTTAAAGTTGATTCGGACCTGGCAAAGGAAGCCAAGGTGCTTGCGGCTCGCCGCGGCACTTCTCTAAGTCGTTTGGTCGCGGAGCAGCTGAAGGCACTGGTTCAGGGCGATCAGGCTTACGTGGCAGCCAGGCGGCGTGCATTACGTCGGCTGAAGCGGGGCTACGATCTCGATTGGGAACGACCCGAAAGCCGCGATATGCTGCACGATCGTGAAAGTCTTCGTTGACACCAACGTACTCGTTTACGCATACGACCGGGGTGCCGGATCGAAGCATGAGGAAGCGCAGGGTCTGGTCGAGGACCTTTGGCAGAAAAGTAACGGCGTATTGAGCACCCAAGTCTTGCAGGAGTTCTACGTCAATGTGCGTAGAAAAGCCAAGAAACCGATATCAATTAACTCTGCGAGGGCACTGATCGGCGACTACCTGTCGTGGGATCCCATCGTCAACGATGGTGCCTCGGTCCTGGAGGCAATAGACGCCGAACGTCGATACAGGATTTCGTTTTGGGATGCGTTAATCGTAGTCGCGGCACAGAAAGGCGGCGCATCAATCATCTATTCCGAAGACATGAATGACGGCCAGATGTTCGGCTCAGTCCAGGTGCGGAATCCATTCACTGAATCCTAGTTGCTCGTACGGTACGGGGGAGGACTGATACTGGCCAGCCATAGGGTGTATGTACATAATTTAACATAATATACATTATACGCATAAGATAGCATGCGGGAGCTGTAGGGCCCCTGCGATGATCCTAGCAATACTCGGTTGACCAGAGGCGTCGCGTGCGATATACGCGAGCACCCTGAAGTGCCAGACGAGGCAACCCGGTTATTGTCGCTCCGCCTCCTTGCGAGCGATTGCCGCATCAACATCTTGTGCGATCTTTTCGGAAGTCCAGGCGCAATCGTTATTCCTGTTCAGGTCGGCGAGGCGGTCTACCAGATTGTTCATTACCCAGCCCATTTCTGTCTCGTTCGGCACGATCAGATACCTTCGCGCCATCGGTTGATCAGATAATGCCTGGAGCGCCACGTCGGCAACATCGAACGGGTCGCCTTGCTCTACGGTCAATGCGAAGTCCAACCATTCCTGGAATCCATCGACAAAGGGAGATCCGTTTACCTTCATTTCTTCCAGGCGTTTGGTTTCGCTATCTGCTTTCCAGATATTTGACGCGTAGTCGCCTGGCTTGATAACACTGACGCTGACGCCGAGGGGCGCCATCTCTGAATGGAGCGCTTCGGTATACGCCTCCATCGCATGTTTCGACATCGTATAGGGCCCGAGGTAGCTGAATCCTACGCTGCCAGAGATTGACCCGATATTGATGATGCGTCCCCTGTTCTCTATGAGCAGCGGAGCAAATGCGGTAGACATTCGCATTACGCCATACACATTGACGTCAAACAGCCATTTGACGTCTTCAATATCTGCCTCAGCTAACGGGCCGGTGATCAACACGCCGGCATTATTTATGAGCGCGTACAGATCCCCGCCCCCGGCACGAACTGTTTCGACAGCGGCGTCAATTTCCGCCTGGACAGTGACATCAATACGAATCGCCTCGATATTCTCGATTGCATTTAGCGTATCGAGGTCCTTTTGTTTTCTCGCGCCCGCGTAAACGAAGTAGCCATTATCGGCCATGCGTTCGGCCATGGCACGACCAAGTCCAGTCGAGGCGCCAGTGATGAGTACAACTTTTTGGTCTGACGATTCTCCGGGTTGGGAATCTGCACATGCAGCCAACGCGGGCATCAATAGTGCGAGGGCGAACGGAACTGCAAAGCGACTGATCATCGAAAAACCCCTTCTCTGTATTATTCTTCCTGAAACGGTGCAACCTGCCCGGATATATGGCCGCGGTCTCCGACAACACGGAGATTTTTCAGAGCGATGACGAAGACTACCAAATGCGGCCGCTTGCTGGACGAGAAACGCCGTTGAGCAGACCTTGAATTCATTGATATTGAGCCGAAAATCACAATGTGTAATTTGATCAAGCCCTTGTCGTATAAAGGTTTTACTGAATCGCCCTCTTCCGCACTACGCAGGAATTCGTTATTTCTTACAGTTTGTAGCGTGGCTCAGCGAATCAACGCGCTGATAATAAACGAAAAAAGGCGAATCCGAAGATTCGCCCTTGTATACATTATACGCATATAGATAGGTCCGGCTTCGTCAACGGGGACCATTGATTGCCGTCCGTGTTTGCAAGTTGTGGCAAGACATGACCGGACATGTGCCTGGTTGTTATCCAGATGTGATGCCTGTGCGTTTCCTCTGATGCGCCAGCATTCATACTCTCGATATGGATTACCTGATGGTCGTCACGCCTGTTGCTGCGCCGGTCTTATTTTGGGCCGCGTACCACTACCACAAGGATCGACATATGCCGGAGCCCATCGGCAATCTCGTCCTGTGCTTCGGTCTCGGTATCCTCTCATTCTATCTCGGCAAAATGATGTACCAGGGTCTCGACCTGATCGGATTACGTTTTGACGCATTTGCTCTGGCTGAGTCCAATCGCGCCGGTTTGCTCATGTACAGCATCCTGGCGATTGGCGGCATCGAGGAACTTGCCAAGCTGGTCCCATTCCTGATCGTTGTGTTGCGATTCGAGGCCTTCGATGAACCGCTGGACGGCATCATCTACGCGTCATTCATCGCCCTGGGATTCGCGATCGTCGAAAATATTCAGTATTTACAGTATGTTACCGGTCTAGAGAGGATAGGACGGGGATTTGCGAGTCCTCTCGTTCACATCATGTTTGCATCGATCTGGGCGTACTACGTTGGCCTGGCGTTTCTGCACCAGCGAAATCTCTCAATTGTCGTCTTGAAGTACCTGGTGCTGGCCGCCGTGTTCCACGGCATCTACGACTTCGTAGTGATCGCTCTGCCCCTGTCCGCATTGCCGTTGTCAGCGCTGTTGGTCCTGGCTGTTTGGCTGTGGCGAATGCACCTCATTCGTGATTTGCAGCGGAAAACGAGCAGATCTGACGAGGACGGTCGAGATCTCTGAGCGCGAGTGAATTGGTGGGAATATTGTGGGCGGTATCCGGCAGTACGTACGCCGCCCACGGGGAGCCCGGATCGATTTATAAAGGACCTGCCGGCTACTTCAGGTGATTGTACGGATCGCCGGTGTCCTTGCTGGGCTCGAAGTCCTCAAGGATCAACTCAAGCCCATCTGTCTCATCCATGAGCTCATTGCAGCGCTTCTGGATCAAGGAAAGTTTCAGTGACACGCTGGATTCTGATAGAGGACTGTCCATGATCTTGTTTTCCTTGGAATTTTTCATCATTTCAGTCAATTCTGTCGCTATCGGGCGACGGTCAATAATGTCGTAGTATAGAGACAGGCAGGCGGTGAAAATGTGAGGCAGCTCACACAATTTCGCCCTTGGCCTTATATTTCAGGCGCTTATGTAACATCCAGGGCAAAAAACAGGCCCGCAAATGCGGGCCTGTTCATTTTCACTATCAGCGTGAATTACGGTTTCAACGCTTTGATTGTCTGCATTGTAATCACGGTCAGTGCACCCGCATTAAACAGCGCGCTCAGGCTGTCGAAGATAGCAGTCAGGTACGGACCGACTGCGGTAATCGGGTCGAGCCCGCCGCTGGCCACATTCAGTACCAGGGTTGCGACCAGCAGATATACAACACGGGAATCCTCAATAAAGTAGCCCGCAAGCAGACCAAGAACGGCAATAATTAACGCGCTCCACGGAATGGTAACGAGGCCCGCAACGACCGCGACGAGAATCGCCACTAATCGGACAATTTTTCCAGTATCCATTATTTACCCCTTCTTATTATCGTTTGTTTTTCCAGATCTTCTTATCGGCACAGTAGCCTGTGCTCTTTATTGGCACTGTAGCCAGTGCTCTTTGTCGGCGACAGTTTACCAGCAATCGAGGAAGAATATGAAAGGATTTAAAAACAACAAGTTATAATCCTTACTTACAGTAGTTCATGCGATAAATACGGGAAAATTGGCCGCCCGCCCGCGGGCTATCTACAGCTCGCGGAGCGCCACAGAGACCGGAATTCGTACGGCGCGGATCGCCGGGAACAGGCCGCCCACGAGGCCGATGATGACGGCGGCAATCAGTCCCTGGGCGAGAAGATCGCCCGTCACGGCGAAATCGAATACAACCTGGCTAAAACTTGGGCCATTGAGCGTCGACACGGTGTAGCCGTTAAGGAAAAGCCAGGCCAGACCTCCGCCCAGCACGCCACCTAGCACCGCCAGCGTGGTGGATTCGATGATCGTTGAGGTGAGAATGGATAACGGACCAAAGCCGAGTGCCCGAAGTGTGGCAATCTCCTTGCCGCGCGCGGACACCGATGAATACATCGTATTGAGGGCGCCGAAAATCGCCCCAATCGCCATGAGAATGGTCAGGGGATAGCCAACAACCCGAATGAATGTTGCCAGATTCTCGGACTGCTGGGAGTAGTACTCTTTTTCGCTATAGACGTCCGGGTCGATTCGCGGGTCGTCTTTCAAACTCCGTTCGAAAGTATCAATCGCAGCGGCAGATTCCAGTTTTACCCTGACTGACTGAAAACTGTTGCCACGTCGGTAGATAGACTGCAGCACCCGCACGTCCGTCCATAACTCAGACTCGGATACACTGCCGTTGTCCTCGAATACGCCGACCACTGTCCACTCCGTCGGTCCAAAGGGAACGACGCTGTCGACGTCCAGGCCCACGAAAGTCTGCTGGGCCGCCCTGCCGACGACCATCTCGTTTTTGCCGGTCTCAAATGTTCGTCCCTAGACGATTGCGACGTTGTCGCGAACTTTAAACGCGCCGGCCTGTACTCCTCGTAACGGGACATTTCCCTCTTGATTGTTCGATTTCTTGGCAATATCCACGAGCACGTACAGCTCTGCCGACACGACTGGTCCGTCATCATCCTTCAATACTCCGGGAGCATCGGCGATGACCTGCACCTGGTCATTGTCGAAACCGCTGCTCAGTTCGCTTGAGGAACCGGCACGAATGACGATTGCGGTGCCCTCGGAACCGGCCGATAGCATGGTTTTCTCGAAGCCGCTGGCCATCGACAGGACGCCGGCAAAAACGCCGACGACGGCGCCAACGCCGATGACTGCAACGACCGATGCCGCCAGGCGCTGCGGCAGACTTCTCAGGTTCATCAGCGTGACTGAAACAATTTGCTTTAACCAGGACATCGTTGCGCTCTTTATCTGGTAGTCACTTATCAACTGCGATTCAGGGCTTCGACGATCGTCAGTCGCATCGCCCGCAGGGCAGGAAAGATACCGGCCGCGATGCCGGCAAGAATCATGAAAAGGACTGCTGTCAACAAGGCCTCGTTGGTCAACGCAAGGCCTGGAAGAAATGCGGCAGCTTGTTTGGCTGGCCCTATCAGGATTAGCCACGACAGTCCCAGACCGAATAAGCCGCCGATCAGCATCAGCAGAATGGATTCTGCAAGCACGATGCCCATGATGCTGCCGTTTTCGAATCCGAGTGTCTTGAGAACGGCAAGTTCGGACAAGCGCTCCCGAACCGACTGAGCCATCGTATTTCCGGCAACCAACAGGATCGTGAAAAACACGGCAGAAAGTATTAACTGAACAATCAAGGCGATATTGCCGAATTGTTTCATGAATGACTCGGCGAATGCCGCTTCTGTGCTGGTCTGCGTCTGATTCGGCGAATTTGCGAATTGCGTGTCGATGGCGTTTGCAATCTCGGCAGCCCGGCTCGGGTCATCGATAGTCAGTACATACCAACCAACGTTGCCCTTGCCAAATGCTCTGCCCTCGTCGAAGTATTTGTAATGGAAAAGCATCAGGGCGGTGCTGGCACGCGGATCCTCGGTATCGAATATGCCGGCGATTTCGAAATCCCAAACTTGACTACCGCTTTCATTGGTCCAGATCTCGGAATGAATCGGGATTCGATCTCCGACCTTCCAGCCGTACACATTGACGAGGTCGCGGCCTACGATGGCACTGTCTCTTGTTTTGAACCACTTTTCTTTTTGATCAGGCGGTAACACTATTTCCGGATAGACTTCCAAATAGATCTCCGGATTGACCGGGAACTGTGCAAACTGGTTTTTCTTGTCCTGGTAGTAACCGCCGAACCAGTTAGACATTGCGACCTGTGTTACGCCGGGAACAGCCTTGATTTTTTGTTGATAACTGGCTGGCACGGGGTTTATCAACGAGATCTTGTCGATGGTCACGAGCCGGCTGGCGTTTGCAACATCTACGCCTCCCGAGAACGCAGTATTGAATGCGCTCAGGAGACCGTAAAGCAAGAAGGCGACCAGCACTGACAAAACAGTCAGGATCGATCTGACTTTCTTGCGCCAAACGCTTTTCCAGACGAGATAAAAATACTTCATGCGGCGACCTCGGCGGTCAGCGTGCCTTTGTCGAGATGCAAGGTGTGAGTCGCGAATTCGGCCGAAATTGCGTCATGCGTTACCATTACAATGG
>FXBF010000403.1_pt1 | contig 14850 bp, 12 predicted proteins | sample 5335321 | NCBI WGS metagenome assembly FXBF01 (sample SAMEA103928391, study PRJEB20085) | sediment metagenome | isolation source: sediment
CGACAACACCGATCTGCAGCAAACGCACGTTATAAAAGTCGAGCTTTTCGGCTCGCTCGGAGCTACGGGCAAGGGCCATGGCAGCGACAAGGCAGTGATGATGGGGCTGGAAGGCGAAGCCCCGGAGACCATTGATCCGGCGACCGTGCCGGAGCGATTGGCGCGCATCCGCGATCGGGGCCGGTTGCTCGTTCTGGGTGAGCGTGAGTTGACATTTGTTGAAAAAGAACACGTCGCGTTTCACCGCCGGCAATCGTTGCCTTATCACCCCAACGGCATGCGCTTCACCGCCTCGGACGTGTCGGGGAACGAGATCTGTTGCAAGGTGTATTACTCTGTGGGCGGTGGCTTCGTGGTTAACGAGCAGGCGGCGGGGGCCGACCGCTTGCAAGAAGACGACACCAAACTGCGCTATCGATTCAAGACCGGTGCCGAGCTGTTACAGCTCTGCGATACGCACGAGATGGCGATCAGCACGATTATGCTCGAGAACGAAAAGTGTTGGCGCACCGAGTTTGAGGTTAGAGAGGGATTGCTGAGAATCTGGCAGGTGATGCAGGAGTGTGTGCGCCGCGGCTGTCAGCAGGAAGGCGTTTTACCCGGCGGGATGAAAGTCAAACGGCGTGCGGCAGAGCTTTATCGAAACCTGAGCGACAAGTCGGAGGCGACATTGCGCGATCCCTTGACCATTATGGACTGGGTGAACCTTTATGCGCTGGCGGTCAACGAGGAGAACGCCGCCGGCGGGCGCGTGGTCACGGCGCCTACGAACGGCGCGGCCGGAATCATCCCGGCCGTGCTGCATTATTATGATCGCTTCTGTCCCGGCGCGGAGGCCGACGGCATCATCCGTTTTCTGCTCACGGCAGGTGCCATCGGCATCTTATATAAAGAGAACGCCTCGATCTCGGGTGCCGAGGTGGGTTGTCAGGGCGAGGTCGGCGTGGCCTGCTCGATGGCGGCGGGCGCGCTGGCGGAGGTGACCGGCGGGTCACCGGCACAGGTGGAAAATGCCGCGGAGATCGGCATGGAGCATAATCTCGGATTGACCTGCGACCCCGTCGGTGGGCTGGTGCAGATTCCCTGCATCGAGCGCAATGCGATGGCATCGATCAAGGCCATCAACGCGGCGCGTATGGCGCTGCGCGGTGACGGCACGCACTTCGTTTCGCTCGACAAGGTGATCAAGACCATGCGCGACACCGGTGCCGACATGAAGACCAAGTACAAGGAAACGGCCCGCGGCGGACTGGCCGTGAACGTGATCGAGTGCTAGCGGCGATGCCGCGCGCGGTGTTGCCCGTGGAGAACAGCCAGGGAAGGCAGCTTTTCTTTGCGGGGCGGTACGGCCTGGGTCGGCGGGGACTCATCGAAACATTGCCAATGGGCGCGGCTTGACAGGCTTGGCCGAGGGAGCTTAAGGTGGGCCATGGTCGACAACTGGACTATACCAGATGAGCGCCCCGACTCCGCTGAGCGCAAGGTCCCGCATTTTCTGCGGATCCGCGACGATCTTGCCTCACAGATGGAGTCAGGGGCCTGGCCCGCCCAGACCCGGTTGCCTTCGGAAAGAGAGCTCAGTGACGGCTACCGGATCACCCGAATGACAGTTCGCCAGGCACTGCGCCAACTGGAAGCGGAGGGGCTTATTTATCGGCTTGACCGGCGTGGTTGGTTTGTGTCACCCAGCAGGCTGCGCTACAACCCTACGGCCAATATCGGCTTCACAGAAAACGTTCGATCGCAAGGGAAGGTCCCCGGTACACTACTGCTTTCCAAGGAAATGATGCCAGCCTCGTCGTGGACCACCAAGCATCTGGCCGTCCCGGACGGTGAGCCCGTATTCCTGATTCGACGGCTTCGTTCCATCGATGGCCGCGCGGTCCTGGTGGAGCATCTGTACGTGAACGCAACCCGATGTCCGGGGCTGCTCGAGCTGCCGCTGGAGCAGTCATTAACCGACCTGCTCGAAGAGCACTACGGCATCCTCGAGCGACGGGTGCGAATCACTATGCGCCCCACCGCGCTGAATGAAGTACAAGCACAGACATTACAAGTCGCCGTCGGCACGCCGGGTCTGTATCTCACCCGCACTACCCTCGATCAGTTCGACAACATCATCGAGTGCGATCAGGAATTCTGGCGCCACGATGTACTAGAAGTCGAAGTCGATACCTATACGGACGGTGCCGTTACGGCAAGAACGAGGGCAGACGAGAATTGACGCTTTCACAGTCACCCGTCACCGTTTGAGGAGGAGTTTAGACGAATGGCAGATTCGACACCGATTGTGGAGATCGAGAACATCTCCCGCACTTTCCACATTTCGGGCCGCGAGCCGGTCAAGGCCCTGCAAAACGTCAGCAACCACGTCGACATGGGCGAGGTGTTGGTGGTCATCGGGCCCAGCGGCTCGGGCAAAAGCACGCTGTTGCGCGCGCTCAACGGCCTCGAGACCGTCGACAGCGGCCGCATTGTTATCGATGGTATGGACATCACCGATAAGAAGACCAATCTTAATCAGCTGCGCCAACGCGTGGGCATGGTGTTCCAGCACTTCAACCTGTTTCAGCACAAGACGGCGCTGGAAAACGTCACGCTCCCGCAGACTGTTGTGCTGGAGCGTTCAGGCAAAAAGGCTGAAGCAAACGCCCAACGCTTCCTGGAACGCGTCGGCATCGCTGCCATGGGTAACAGCTACCCGAGCCAGCTCTCGGGCGGGCAGCAGCAGCGCGTCGCCATCGCCCGCTCGTTGGCCATGGACCCGAAAATCATGCTGTTCGACGAGGCCACCTCTGCGCTGGATCCGGAGACCGTAGGCGGCGTGCTCGCACTGATGGAAGAGCTGGCGGCCGATGGCATGACCATGGTGGTAGTAACCCATGAGATGGGATTCGCCCGCAAAGCGGCCAATCGCATGCTGTTCATGGATGACGGAGCCATCATCGAGGAGGGCGAACCCAGTATGTTTTTCGATAACCCCAAAGAGGAGCGCCTGCAAACCTTTCTGGGTCAGATACTTTAGCGCTAATATTGCATGAACTCACACCAGAGAGCGCAGAGATCACAGACGACTGCAGGGATGCAGGACGACTGCAGGGAAGCAGGAGGTAGAGCAACGCAGGGAGCAGTTGCCGAGCTAGAGTAACGCAGGGAGCAGTTACCGCGGGAACAAATCGTTAAACACCGCCCGGAGTAACCGCCCCGCGGTGCCAAGTGTGACACCGTAGCCCCTTTGAGATCAGGCCAAAACCGCTTGAATCTTCCTTTCTCTGCGTCCTCTCGATCGCTTGTTCCCGACGCGATCTACCTCCTCCGTCCCTGGAGTCGTGCGTTTCGTGCTCAGCGGTGACATTCGGGTTAGGCGGCATAGGTGGCGCCGCGCACCCTGTTTGGCAGCGGACCGCCTGTTCAGCGTATAAGTGTCGAGCTTCTGGACTAGACCAGTTCGTTATGGTATATACCAGATCGGTCACAGGGCGGTGATGCCCACAGCAAAAGCGGCGTGGGGCTGGCTTAGGAGAGAAACGGTGAAAATTCCGCAATGGAGGAGTATGCAATGAGAATCTTGAAACGACTGCTTGGTATGGCGAGCGTTATGTCAGCGCTTGCGTTCCTGGGCCTGAACCAGGCCAGTGCCGACGTGCTTCAAGACATCGTGAAACGCGGCGAGCTGCGAGTGGCGGTACAGACGCAGGGCCCCCCGGTCAGCTTCGTGGACAAGCAGGGCAAGCGCACCGGGTTCGCGGTGGAGGTCATCAAGATGATGGCCAAGGATATGGGCGTGGAGCTCAAGATGCTCGACTACGATTGGAAAGGCCTGATTCCGGCCGTGAACTCGGGCAAGGCCGATTTCCTCGCGGCCGACATGACGCCGAACGCGAAGCGCACCCTGGTGCTAAGCTTCACCGAGCCCTACCTCTACAGTGATGTCGTGCTCTATGCCAAGAAGAGCAAGCCTTTCACGAAATGGCAGGATGCCTGCAAGAAGGGCCTGGCTGTCGGCGTTGTCCAGGGCAGCAGCAACGTCGGTTTGCTCAAGCAAAAATGCTCGGCGGCCACGATTAAGGAATTCGCCGGCGGTGGGCCGGCCGTCGCCCAGGCGGTGGCGGCGGACCGGGTGGATGCGGGCATCAATGATCAGGCGTCTGCCGCGGGCTACATGCTCGAGTATCCGGCCTTCCGCATCCTCGAGGGCGCCCCCAAGAAGTGGCCGCTGAGCTTCGCGACGCGCCCCGAAGAAACCCATCTGTTGCGGTGGCTGGATAATTACTTCATGTTGATCCGCAACGACGGGCGTCTCGACGCGCTGGCCGATTACTGGATGCGTAGCCCGGCGTGGAAAAAGGACCACTAGGGTCTAGGTTCGATTATCCGGTTTGAGACCTTGGGGCCTTGCCACGCCCGGCAAGGCCCTGAGCGTTTTGTTGCGCTGTGTCGGCTCTCGACATGGACTGGATCCTCGACTTCTACAATTACCGCGTAGTCGCGCAGTACCTGCCGGAGTTCGAGCGCGGCATTCTGTCCACCCTGGGGATATCCCTGGTGGCGCTGGTGCTGTCCCTGGTCCTCGGCACGGTCACCGCCATCATGAGCCTGTCGGGCCACACCGCGTTGCGAAACATTTCGGCCGGTTATATCGCGGCCATCCGCTCAACGCCTCTGCTGGTGCAAATCTATCTGATCTATTTCGCGCTTCCGGCGTTGCCGCTCCTGGACCGCCGTCTCACCGAGCTGGAGGGTGGCATCCTTGCTCTGGGGCTAAACGCCGGCGCTTTCATGAGCGAGATCATCCGCGCCGGTATCGAATCCATCGAGCGCGGGCAGATTGAAGGCGGGATGTCGGTCGGCATGACCTATCTACAGCGCATGCGCTATATCGTCCTGCCCCAAGCCTTCGCCCGCGTCCTGCCGCCGTTGCTCGGGCAAACGGCGGTACTGATCAAGGACAGCTCGCTGGTGAGCTTCATCGGCGTGTACGAGCTGATCGGTGCAGGCTTGACGGTGCTTAATGAACGACTGATGCCCAATGAGGCTTTTCTGACGGTCGCCGCCGGCTATCTGGTGATTTATTATTTTATGTTTTTCTTGTCAAACTACGCCCAGCGTAAGCTGGGTGGTGACTATGCTTGAGGGAGTGAGCCGATGATCGACGTAATCCGGTCCACCATGCCATTCTTGCTGGACGGCCTCTGGGTAACTTTCAAGATCTCGCTCATCACGATTATCTTCGGCAGTTTCATCGGTTTCATCGTCGGGTTGGTGCGCTCGGAAAAAATACCGGTACTGGCACCCGTGTTCGGCGGCTATATTCATGTGCTGCGGGGCACGCCGTTTCTGGTGCATCTCTACGTCATCTACTTCCTGCTGCCGGCGACAAATATCTCCTGGCTGCAGTTGGAGGCGTTCCCCGCCGCAATCATCGCCTTGAGCCTGTACACTTCGACCTACGTCGCGGAGATCGTGCGTGCCGCCATCCAGGCCGTGCCCCGCGGTCAGCGCGAGGCGGCGCGGTCCGTTGGCATGACGGCATTGCAATCCTTGCGGTATGCGGTGTTGCCGCAGGCGGTGAAGCTCATGATCCCGCCGATCGGAGGTATCTACGTCATCATCATCAAAGGCACGTCGATCGTCTCGGTGATCGGTATCGCCGAACTGGTGCGCGCAGGCGAACATGCGGTACAACGCCATCCGAGTTTTTTGTTGCTGATATACGGCTTGGTGGCGCTCATGTACTTCGTGTACTGCTACCCGATGCTCCGGCTCGCACGCTGGGCCGAGACCAAGCTCGGACGGGTGGATGTATCGCTTTAGCTCAATACGAAATCCTGAGTGAGCTTCAAGGACTGCGACGCTGAAGGTAAAGAATGGTCGAAATAGAAATGCGCACGTAAATTGGGTGCGTGAATCTCAGCTGAGAAGGTTTTTTTACGAATGAAATTTCTGCTTGTCGGTTTCGATGGGCTTCGGCCCGAGATGGTCACGGAAGAGCTGATGCCCAATTTGTTTCGTTTCGCACAACGCGGTGTCAACTTTGAGAGCCATCGTTGCTGTTTTCCGAGCGGGACTTACGTCAACCTGCCCTCACTGGTGACAGGTACGACGCCTGCTCAGCACGGGATTGTCGCTAACTATTATCTTGATCGGAGTGTCGATCCGCGCGAGCGTTTCGAAGGCTCCAGCGTGACGCGCATCGAAAAGGCACAACAAGCATACAACGGCAAGCTCTACGGTACAGTATCTGCCGGCGAGATCCTGGCTTTGGCGGGGCGGCGCCTGGCGGTCATAAGCACTAACACGCCCGGTAGCGTCCGGCTCAAACATCACCAGGTCTTTGACCACTCGCATCTTTGCCTGTCGGTCCACACGCCGGCCACCTCTTATCCCGTTGATGAGGTGGCGCAGATCGTCGCGCGGCTGGGTGCCCCTCCGCAGAAGGTTTTCCCCAATCTTGAGGGTATCACCTACGCGACTAACGTTTTCCTCGAGCACATCTGCCGGCGTGAGCTACCCGATCTGACTATTCTTTGGTACGACGAGCCCGATGACAGTTACCACGCCTACGGCATTGGCGCGCCGGAGAGCCTGCAAGCGCTGCGGCATGCCGATAGCGAGTTCGCTCGCGTCATCGAGTGGTGGTGCTCGTCGGACCAGCAAGAGTCACTGCAGATTCTGGTGGTGTCGGATCACGGTCAGATTACCCAGAAGACCAAAGTGTCCATGGCCGAGCTGCTGCGCGATGCCGGGTTGAATGTCGATGAGCATCTCGAAGACGGCGCTGACCTGGCGCTGATCTCGGGATATTGTGGCGGTATTCTCGTGCGGGACAAGGACCCCGGGCTTACCCGAGCCATCGGTGACGCGCTGATGGCGTTTGATTGTTGCGGCATGGTTTTCAGCGCCGGCCGCAACGAGGTCGATGGGATTATCCCCGGCAGTTTTTCCAAGGGCCTGGTGATGGCGGATCATCCGCGCTCACCCGACATCTACTATGTCCTGCGGACCGACAACGAGTCTGACGGGCACGGCTACATCGGTAGCTGCTATTTCGACAGTGGACTGCCGGTGGGCGGAGGTATTCATGGCGGCCTGCACCCCAAGGAGATGCACAGCACCTTGATCGCGGGTGGGAGTTTCTTTCGTGAATCAGCGAGCGTTGAAGCTTGCTCCGGCATGACCGATATTCTTCCGACTGTGCTCCATGGGCTGGGGATGTCGCTACCCAATAGCATGGACGGTCGAGTGCTTTACGAGGCAATGGTAGCTAGTGACGGTGCCATACCCGATACCGTATCGGAAGAGTTTGAGACCGGTGCCGGCCGTTACCGGCAGCTGCTACAGCGCAAGCGGGTCGGCAACACCGTTTACCTCGATGGCGGTTGGCGTAGCCAGTCGCGTCGATAGAAATGAGCCGGGCGAAAAACCGATGGCCTTAGAAACACTACCTGAGCTTGTGAAGTTCGCCGCCGAAGTTGCCGACAAGGTCCGGCCGATTTCACTCAAGCATTTCCGGGCGAAGTCTGCAATAGACGTCAAGGCCGATGGATCGCCCGTGACGGTTGCAGATCGCGAATGCGAGCTGGTCATTAGAGAGATGTTGTCCGAGGCCTATCCGTCACACGGCATTCTCGGCGAGGAACTGGGTGGGAATGCTTCGGATCGGCGCTACGCTTGGATCGTCGATCCCATCGACGGCACGAAATCCTTTATCGCGGGTGCGCCCACGTACGGCACCTTGCTCGCACTTTTGCGCGAGGGGTCACCAGTGCTCGGCGTCATAGACATGCCGGCGCTCAATGAACGCTGGATCGGCGCGCACAAACAACCGACAACCCTGAATGGTCGCCCGGTCAGGACGAGCGCATGCAGTGCGCTGGGAGACGCCACGGTGACTATCGTGTCGCCAGATAATTTTGAACCCAATGAGCTGAGGACATTGAAACGTCTGGTCGATTTGATCCGCATTCGTCGATATAGCAGCGACAGTTACGCCTTCGGTCTCCTGGCCTCGGGCCATGTTGACATCGTCGTAACCGCAGGCCAGCAACCTTATGACTTCCTTCCGCTCGTCAATGTGGTGGAGCAGGCCGGTGGGTGTATCTCCGACTGGAAGGGTAAGAAATTAGGGCTTGATTCAGACGGGCGCATCCTCGCCTCGGCCAATTACCGTCTTCACGAGCAGGGCCTCAATGCCGTTCGAACTTGAGGCGGTGGACGATTGGTCCGCATGGGTGCACTTTGTTTGACATCATAATAAGGTGTGAATTTGTGCTCAGGATCGTAATGTGAGCCTGTGTCTTTCCGACATAGGGCAGAAAATATCATGAAAAAAGGAATGAAAAAGTACTCACTGTTCAGTCTTGTGCGCAACGCGCTCAGCTATCACCAGAACTGGCAGGAGGCGTGGCGCAGCCCGGAGCCGAAAAAAGCCTATGACATAGTAATTATCGGTGCCGGCGGGCATGGGCTGGCGACGGCATACTACCTGGCCAAGGAGCACGGCATCACCAATGTCGTTGTACTGGAAAAAGGCTGGCTTGGTGGCGGTAGCACCGGGCGTAACACGACCATTATTCGTTCGAACTATCTCTGGGATGAGAGCGCCCACCTTTATGAACATTCGCTGAAGCTTTACGAGGGGCTGAGTCAGGAGCTGAACTTCAACATCATGCTCAGTCAGCGCGGCGTCATCAATCTCGCGCACAATCTGCATGATCTGCGCGAGCTTTCGCGGCGAGTCAGTGCCATTCGGCTAAACGGCATCGATTCCGAGATCCTCACGACCGAGCAGGTAAAGGCGCTGGTGCCAATCATCAATACCTCGCCGGGCTCGCGCTACCCGGTGCTGGGCGCTTCGTTGCAACGCCGTGGTGGCGTGGCGCGGCACGATGCCGTCGCCTGGGGTTTTGCCCGGGGCGCCGATGCGCGCGGGGTCGACATCATCCAGAACTGCGAGGTAACCGGCATTCGCCGAAACGGGGCCAAGATCGAGGGCGTCGAGACCTCCAGGGGTTTTATCAATGCCAACAAGGTCGGTGTGGTGACAGCGGGGCACTCGAGCGTGCTGGCGGCGATGGCAGGCCTCAGGCTGCCGATACAAAGCTATCCATTGCAGGCGCTGGTCTCCGAGCCCATCAAGCCGGTGCTGCATACGGTCGTGATGTCCAGCACGGTTCATGTCTACGTGAGTCAGTCCGATAAGGGCGAGCTCGTAATCGGCGCCGGTATGGACGCCTTTCAATCCTATGCGCAACGCGGCAGCTTCGCGATCATAGAGCACCAGACAGGCGCGTTATTAGAGCTTTTTCCAATCTTTTCGCGCCTTCGCATGATGCGGCAGTGGGGCGGAATCGTCGACGTCTGTCCTGACGCCAGTCCCATCGTTAGTAAAACTCCGATCAAAGGGCTGTACCTGAACTGCGGCTGGGGTACTGGCGGGTTCAAGGCGACACCCGGGTCGGGTTGGGTGTTTGCCTACACCATCGCACGCGATCAACCGCACAGGCTCAACGAGCCCTTCAACCTGGAACGTTTCACCACGGGGCACCTGATCGATGAGCATGGCGCGGCGGCGGTGGCCCATTAGAAGAGGACCGGAAGCTATGTTGCAGATCAAATGTCCCTGGTGCGGCGAGCGTGACGAACATGAGTTCAGCTATGGGGGTGAGGCACATATCACACGCCCCAAGAACCCGGACAAGCTGAGCGATGAGCAATGGGCCGATTACCTTTTCATGCAGCAGAATACCATGGGGCTGTTTCTTGAAAGGTGGGTGCACGCGCACGGGTGCCGGCGTTGGTTCAACGTCCGGCGCGACACGGTGACCCACGAGATCACGGCCGTTTACAAGATGGGTGCTCGACCACCCGAGGGCGCAGCGTGAGCCAGCAACGAAACCGCCTCGCCACCGGAGGCCGCATCGATCGCACCCGGCCGCTGTCGTTCAGCTTTAACGGCAAACACTTTGAGGGATATGCCGGCGACACGCTGGCCTCGGCACTGATCGCCAACGGCGTGCGCCTGGTCGGTCGCAGCTTCAAGTATCATCGGCCGCGCGGGCCCCTCACCGCGGGCAGCGAAGAGCCCAACGCCCTGGTGCAGCTCGGTACGGGTGCGGCCAGTGAGCCGAACCAGCGCGCTACCCAGGTCCAGCTATTTGATGGTCTCGAGGCCGTTAGTCAAAACTGTTGGCCCAGCGTCGGGCTCGACGTCGGTGCCGTGATCAACACCGTATCGGGCATCTTGCCCGCCGGTTTTTATAACAAGACCTTCATGTGGCCAAAAAGCTTCTGGAAGTACTACGAACACGTCATCCGCAGGGCCGCAGGGATGGGCAGGGCGCCGGAATCACCGGATTCCGACTGCTATGACAAGATGCATGTCCACTGTGACGTGCTCGTGGTAGGCGCAGGGCCGGCCGGGTTGGCGGCAACACTTGCGGCGGGACGCACAGGTGCGCGCGTGTTGCTTGCCGACGAGCAATCGGAGCTCGGCGGCGCGCTGCTGGGCCGGCGCGCGGAGATCGATGCGGCACCGGCAGCTGAGTGGATCGCGAAATCCATCAGCGGGCTCCAGGCGATGCCAGAGGTGCGGCTGCTTGGCCGCAGCACGGTGGCCGGCTTTTACGATCATAATTATTTGACCATCGCCCAGTGGCTGCAAGAAGGAAGCGATCCAGGCCGGCGCTGCGACAAGCCGCGCCAGCGCCTGTGGAAGGTGCGCGCGAAACAGGTCGTGCTGGCCACGGGGGCGTATGAGCGGCCGATGATTTTTCAGCACAACGATTTGCCCGGGATCATGCTGGCATCGGCGGCGCAATGTTATATCAATCGTTACGCCGTCAAACCCGGTGACACCGCAATGATCTTCACGAACAACGACAGCGCCTACGAGGCCGCGCTTGACCTGGCGGAGGCAGGTGTGACGGTCGCCGCGGTCGTGGACGTGCGCACGGCTGCGGAAAGCTCGGCACAGGCAGCCGTGCATAGCCGTGGCATTGAAGTGCTGTATCGACATACCGTAGTCGCAGCTAGCGGCAGGCGCCGGGTACGCGCGGCGAAGGTGATGGCGCTCGATGAGGGCGGGGAAGGCGTGAGCGGGGCGGCGCGGACGATCCGCTGTGATTTTTTGTGCATGTCAGGCGGCTGGAATCCCGCGGTCCATCTGTTCTCGCAGTCGCGGGGTAAGCTTAGATACGATGCAAGCAAGGCCTGCTTCGTCCCCGGCCAGTCGGTGCAGGCCGAGCGCTCGGCAGGGGCGGCTCGTGGCAGCTTTGTGCTGGCAGAGTGTCTGGCCGAGGGCCACGAAGCCGGGGTCGCTGCGGCAGCAGCAGCCGGCTCTCAACAACCTGGCCGGGTGGCCAAGCCACCCGTGGCTGCGAAGGTGGACGAGGCACCGCTGCGGCCGTTTTGGCTCGCCCCGGCAGCACGGCCGGGAGCACCGTTAAACAAACACTTTGTCGATGTGCAAAACGATGTCACAGCAGCCGATATCGCCTTGGCGGCGCGGGAGGGCTATCGTTCGGTGGAGCACCTGAAGCGCTACACTACGATCGGCATGGGGACGGATCAAGGCAAAACCAGCAATATCAATGCGCTCGCCATCCTGGGACAGACATTGGGCGCTGATATTTCCGCCGTGGGCACGACCACGTTTCGACCGCCCTACACGCCTCTGACATTCGGGACCATTGCCGGGCGCGATATCGGTGCATTAGCAGACCCGGTGCGGATGACGCCCATGCACAGCTGGCATGTGGCCAACGGCGCCAGGTTCGAGGACGTCGGCCAATGGAAGCGGCCGTGGTACTACCCGCGGCCCGGGGAGTCCATCCAGGATGCGGTGAACCGTGAGTGCCTGGCCACGCGACAGGCAACCGCAATTCTCGATGCCAGCACACTTGGCAAGATCGATATTCAGGGCCCGGATACCGCCGAGTTTTTGAATCGCGTATACACCAACAGCTGGAAAAAGCTCGAGATCGGGCGCTGCCGCTACGGTGTGATGTGCGGCGAGGACGGCATGGTGTTCGACGACGGGGTGACGACCCGTCTCGGGGAGCACCACTACTGGATGACGACGACCAGCGGTAACGCCGCGCGCGTGCTTGCCTGGCTGGAAGAGTGGTTGCAGACTGAGTGGCCCGAACTCAAGGTTTATTGCAACTCGATGACTGAGCACTGGGCGACGATTGGTATTGCCGGGCCTTTTGCGCGCCAGCTGCTGTCCAGGCTCACTGACGATATCGATCTCGATCCCGGCGCATTTCCGTTTATGAGCTATCGCAAGGGTACCGTGGCGGGCATGGCGGCACGGGTTTTCCGCATCTCATTTACCGGTGAGTCATCATTCGAAATCAACGTGCCGGCACGGTATGGGCTCGCGCTATGGCACACGCTCATGACCGCAGGCGAACAATATGGCATCACGCCTATTGGTACCGAGAGCATGCATGTGCTGCGCGCGGAGAAGGGGTTCTTCATAGCCGGGCAGGACACCGATGGGACCGTAACGCCCATCGATCTGGGTATGGGCTGGATTGTGAGCAAACAAAAGGACTTTCTGGGTAAACGTTCGCTCTCCCGTCCTGATATGCTGCGCGAGGACCGCAAGCAGTTGGTCGGGCTCCTGACGGCCGACGCCCAAGAGGTGTTGCCGGAGGGCGGGCAGATCGTCGCTAGTGCGGATCAGAAGCCGCCGATGGAAATGATCGGGCACGTCACATCGAGTTACTACAGTGCCAATGTCGAGCGCTCGATCGCCCTGGCGCTGGTAAAGGCCGGCCGCAAGCGCCACGGCGAGACCGTGTACGTGCCGCTCGAGCACAAGGTGATTGCGGCGACGGTCGGCGAGCCGCGATTTTACGATCACGAAGGAAGACGACTCCATGCCTAGGCGCTACTTACACCAAAGCGCGCTGGCGCACTTGCACCTGGAGGCGCATGCGGTGGAGCACCTCGGCGAGACGGGGGTAAGCCTGTGCGAGCGCCCGTTTCGCGGGCAGCTCGTGTTACGCGGCGATAGTGAAGACGGCGGGTTCCGCAACGCCGTAGAGCAGGCACTCGGTGTCGGCGTCAGCACCGAGCCCAACACCGTGGCCAGCGCCGGCGGGATATCGGTTCTGTGGCTCGGGCCTGAGGAATGGCTGGTCGTCGTGGCGGACGGACGTGAGCAGGCGGTTGCGAAAAATTTGCGCCAAGCGTTGGCTGATCGGCATTTCGCCGTCACCGATGTCAGTGACAGTCGTGCTGTCATCGGTGTCTCCGGTGTACATGCGCGCGATGTACTGCTGAAGGGTTGCAGCCTGGATCTGCACCCGCGCGCCTTCGGCCCGGGTCAATGCGCCCAGTCCGGTCTCGCGCACGGCCATATACTGTTACACCAGATCGACCACACGCCCACTTACGATGTGTATGTACATCGGAGCTTTGCCGACTACGTCTGGTGCTGGCTGGAAGATGCGGCACAGGAATACGGGCTCAGCATCATCGCGCAAACACAGACCGCCAGCGAGGACAGGCCCGCGCCCAGCCCGGAGCAGCCGGCGTCCGCATAGGCCACGAGCACGGCCGCCGTTTTGGCCGACGGCGCAACCGGGTCCATGCTCGACACTGTTTGCTCTCGATGGGAGGTAAACCCAATGACCCAGGATAGCTTTAAAGCGCTACTGTTGACAGAAGAAAACGGTGTGACCGGGGCTGCACTGCAAGACATCGCTGCAGACGCCTTACCCGAAGGCGACGTGCTGGTGCGCGTGTCGTACTCCAGCCTGAACTACAAAGACGGGCTCGCGGTGACGGGCAAGGGGAAGGTGGTCAGGCGATTCCCCATGGTGCCGGGAATCGACTTGGCCGGCGTCGTCGAGAGCTCGGATGCGGCGGACTTCGCGCCCGGTGAGGCGGTGGTGCTGACGGGTTGGGGCGTCGGCGAGGCGCATTGGGGCGGCTATGCACAGATGGCGCGCGTGAAGTCACAGTGGCTCACACAGCTCCCCGAGGGACTCAGTCTTGAGCAGGCGATGGCAATCGGCACCGCCGGCCTCACCGCGATGCTGTGCGTGACGGCGCTGGAGGAACACGGGCTTGATGCGACAGCCGGACCTGTGCTGGTCAGCGGTGCAGGCGGGGGTGTCGGCAGTGTGGCAGTGGCGCTGCTGTCGGCGCTGGGCTACCCGGTAACAGCGGTGACGGGACGCAGCGTGTTGCACGATTATCTACGCGGGTTAGGGGCGCAAGATATTCTCCCACGCGACAGCCTGGCACGTGCCGCCAAGCCGTTGGAGTCGGAGACCTGGGCCGGCGCGGTGGACACCGTCGGCGGGCAGACGCTCGCCACCGTCTTGAGCCAGATGCGCTATGGATCCGCCGTGGCCGCCTGTGGCCTGGCCGGCGGGGTCAAGCTCGAGACCACGGTCTTTCCTTTCATTCTTCGCGGGGCCGCGCTGCTCGGCATCGACTCCGTACACTGTCCGCAGCCGCGTCGGCAACAGGCCTGGTCACGCCTGGCACATGATCTGCCCAAGGATCGGCTGGCGGCGATGACCGAGAAAATTATCCTCGCCGACGTGCCCGCCATGGCGCAGGCGATCTTGAAAGGGCAGGTGCGCGGCCGCCTCGTCGTGGACGTGAACGCTAGCGCTAATATTGCATAAACTCACACCAGAGAGCGCAAAGATCGCAGAGAAAACGAATCCTTAAACACCGCCCATGGTAAACGGCCCGCGGGGCAAAGTGTGACACCGTAGCCCCTTCGAGATCAGGCCAAAACCGCTTGACTATCCTTTCTTTGCGTCCTTTCGATCGCTTGTTCCCGACGCGATCTACCTCGGCAACCGCTCCCTGCGTTGCTCT
>FXBF010000404.1_pt1 | contig 14846 bp, 13 predicted proteins | sample 5335321 | NCBI WGS metagenome assembly FXBF01 (sample SAMEA103928391, study PRJEB20085) | sediment metagenome | isolation source: sediment
TCGTGAAATCAAACCTACCCTTCGATGTGGCATCATCGGCAATCTTGGGGGTGGTGACATTCAGTCCAGCAAGCTTCAAAGTTGTCACCGAGAGATCGTTTATAACGGCAGTCGTTACAGCCAAAGAGTTTATCTTCGCCGTCTCAATGGAAGCGTCTGCTAGCTGTGCTGTATCGACGGCCAATAATCCAATCTTGGCATTCGTGATTGCGGCGTTGTTTATCTTCGCCGTCTCAATGGCCGCGTCTGCTAGCTGTGCTGTATCGACGGCCAATAATCCAATCTTGGCATTGGTGATAGATAGATTCGCATAGTCGGCTTCTACTGTTTCAATTGTAGTTGCACTAATACCAGCAGCATTGGCCGGAGTGAATGCAGATGCATTACCGCTCCTATCGATAGAACGGAACCAATAATAATGGGTATCGGGACCAGCCGCTGTTCCTTGCGAATGATAGAATTGCGGATCCTGTAATCCTTCTGTAGGTGCATCCTGTGAGACAAAGATATTACCCACATGAGTAGCTGTTCCAGAACGGTCATTAGTCAACGAATGCCAGACTTCAATACGAGCAACATCGGTGTCGGTCGGTGGTCGAGCAGAAACGAACACGCCCTTGAATGTAGCATTGGCAGCAAGATTGGTTGGTAGTCCTGGTGCAACAGTATCACCTGATGGTGTTATCGTAATGGATGGAGATGAATATGCACCTGGGCCTCCGGTGTTGACTGCACGAACCTTGATGGTATGCAACACCCCTTGTCGTGCTGAATACAAAGTATATTCAGTACTTCCCCCACCAACACTGTAGGTAGAAACATCAGCACCCGCAATAACCTCAATATCATATCGTGTTGTATCGGCTTGTGCATTCCAAGTAATGATAACATCTCTTTGTATTGTTCCGTCTGCTTGTATGGTTGTTGCAGCAGAAGCTCCAACCCCCGTTACTTGCCCTGGTGGATTACCAAAGAATGCTGTGCCAGTTGCAGACCGAGTTTCAATCTCTGGAGAAATATTAAGACCACCAACACCTTCTGATGCCGAATAGAATGAATCGGTAAATGCCATACGAACAAAATAGGATACATCCCGTTCTACATTCGTATCGACTGTAATGTTACCTGAATTAAGTCCAGAGGCAACAAAAACAGCATCCACACCACCCGCAAAATTGGTATCCGTTGCTGCGGCTGCGCCTGTTGTGTTGGTAACAACAACACGACCATTAGGTGTTGCACCAAACTCATTAACAGCAAAGATGTCAACCGCATTTGCAGTAATAGTGCTTAATTGTGCAGTGTAATTTGGATTACTTTCTGTAGACTGAATAGCCCGCATCAAATTCAATGCCTGTGTTGCCAAGTTACTATTGGTGTAAACATATATTCCAGACACATCGATTCCGGCAACATCTACCTGAACTGTATCTCCAACACCACCTGCGGTTAATTCGACTGTTCCTACAGACTTGGTTTCAAAGGTCAATGATGGTGTAAATCCAGAAGTCTTTGAATGAAACACAAAAACCCGGCCATCTTCAACACAATCTTGTTCTGTGCATTCATCATAAGTGAGAGTATATGAAGTATCACCCAAACCGGAAATACTAACATTCGTTGGTACCGCAGGATTCGGATTTGTGAAATCATTAGTAACAACAAGAGATTCTTGATTGTGCTTATCACGAGCAGACACTTTAAACCTGAAGTCCCGTAGGGGTGTTCCACCAAATGCTGATGCATTTAATGATCGACCAAATTGGAATCTTGGTTCTCTTGTGTACGTTGTAAGAACAGACGTACCATTAGTCCTTTGAACTTCAACTTTATAATCACGGAAGAATCCATCGAATTGTCCCGAATCAACGCCGGTTAGTTGATTGAATGTTAAAGTGGTTCCAGGAGTTTCGGCCTGCAAATCAGTACTAACCGTTAAAACAGTTGCAGTAACAGCCGTTACAGTTGTGTTTCCTTTATTGGCTGCAACACTTGACCCTTTAACTGAAACTATATCACCAACTTCATATCCTTCAACCAGCCATGAATTTCCATCTGAACGTATGTACTGATCTGCACCAGCATTGATTGTCCAATCAGTTGAGGGTAATACCGTAGTAATATCTCCTGTGAAGTTACCCATTTTCGATAAACGATCCCAAGTAATCTCTGGTGATCGACCAAACCATTCCTGTGGATCAGCAGTTACCAACACATCGTCTACTCTTAGACCTACAACAGAATCAACTACAAACAAATCCCCAGATACAAAATCAACAATCGTTTCGCAAGGAATAGATTCGAATCCGAGAATATTGATAGCAATTACTGCTATCACGTATCGTCCAGGTTGCGGATTCTCAATAAAGACCTCTGGAGTACCATTAAACATTACATCGATTGGTGGTCCTTCATTATACGTATATCGCATTCTGTAGGAACGAAGTAGACCACTTGATGGGGCATCAAACGAAACTCTCATACGAGGACGAACACCAAGTCCATCCGTCTGCGCTTCCAGGGTAACAGTAAGACGTTCGCGAATCCAAATATCTGCAAGCGGGCCTTCATCAACCAAAGTTTCAGATACTGTAATACTATTAGTATCAACTGCTGTAATAGTCTTGATTCCGGTATTGGCAGTTAGATCCACAAATCCAGCAACATCGATTGAATCACCAATTAAAAAACCAGCAGTTGTTGGGTTGACACCACTGAAGATCAACTTCTTTGTTGCTGATTCAGCTTGAACTGTATCGGTAACAGTAACACAGATGGGCGAGATCGCACGTTCATCAAACCGAGTTACATTATCCGGTTCAATAACAACACCGTCTTCAACACGAGCATATTTGGCTGGATCATGCTTAACAGCGGTAATAGAGTACTGATTCGTTTCTTCTTCGACATTCGATATCACTCGCCATTTTGTTGGTATTTGTCCAGCAGACGGACCTTTAATCATCCAAACACAATTAGCTTCTGCTGCAACAGTGAAGTCTGTTGTCACACTGAAGTTGTCTGCTGTTTGTGGGAAGGCACCAGAGATAGTCTGTGCTGTTTCAATAACACCCAATTCACCACTAATGGTAACATTTGTTATTGATGTATCTGTTGGTAGTGTTGTTGATACATCAAAGGTTGTTGCCGTTATTGCATTCACCTTATGGAAACCATTAACAGCAGCCTGTCTTGGTCCTTTGATTCCGGTGGCTGTTGGACCAAAATTTGTTAACACAGATGCTGATACTTCAATGAATGTTGCACCCAAAGCTGTAATGACATGCAGACCATTGTTCGCACTCATCTGAAATACTTCAATTGTTTGTCCAACAGTAAACACGGCAGATGGATCATCTACAGAAAATAGGAATCGATCTGTCGAATTGACAGCTTCTATCGTTCCGGTTAGCACACCCATATCATTGAAGCCAGTGATTTCAACTTCTTCACCAACTTTCAATGCCACATTGAAATCGGTTATTGGTGTTAAATTGGTAAATCTATTATTAGTAGCAGAAGACGACCAACCATTATCAGTTTCAGTAAACGATTCAATTCTCATAAACTCGATAGTATACGGTCCAGGAGAATCGAGTGTGATGGTACGATCCAACTTAATATTGGACAATGTGCTTCCTGCTGCACACTTACCAAAGAAATCAAATCCAGCAAAGTGGGGATCAAGTATTTCGATTACTGCTCCAGGAAATAAATCGGCTTGTTCAAAACTAGCCGTGAACATTACAGTCATTCCTTCGAACCGTTCGGAATCAAGCATCCATCTACCGAGTCGGTGTGCTTGCCCACGAGAGGTTGCACCGATAGCTGCAACTTCCCTTTCCTGAAGTCCGAATCTATCAATAGCAAGTGCATCATCAACGAATTCAATTCGAGGACGATATCCATCATCTGGATCGTTCCAAGACACTTTAGCCCGTGTAGATCTTGCGTTTAATGCTGTTGAAGAATAATTGAACAAACCATCAATAACATTTGCTGGGCCAATCAACTTAACAGGATCGGATGGTGAATCTTGTGAAATAGTAACAGCACCAGAAGACCAATATGACATTCCTCGGAATGCTGTTGAGATAGCATTTACAATCTTTAGTGCTTCTTCTCTTGTCTGGATAACACCATTGAATGTAAATCGGGGTTCTACTCCTCCATCACCATCATCAACACCTACAAAGTTTCCTGAAGAATCTACAGCATCACAATATTGTGCTACTTCGAAAAATTTGAATTTATCAATTTGTGCAGCATCTAGATTATTACCAATTCCATACCGACTATTAATCAACAAATCATACAATACCCAAACAGGATTATCTGAAAAAGCAACAGTAAATGTTCCATCCCAAATTCCAGTATAGTCTCTGGTTATTGGGTTGTAATTTGATGGAATCTTAATCTTCAATCCTTTGACTTCATAAGATCGAACTGGGATTCTATTACCAAGCAATTGCGAGTCTAGGTTCAAGCCAACCAATGCAGTATCAGGATAACTAAACCGATTGTCAGTAATTTCAACATATGCAGACCATTGGAATTCATTCTGAACATCGGCTTTTGTTGCATCTGGTGTAATGCGCCGAACACGGACACCCCACGTATCTCCTGATCCAACATCGCTAGGTTTATCAACTCGAAACTGACGTTGGTACGCGGTTGTCGTTTTACCTGAAACAATATCCCGATTTCGTTCGTTCCATCCTCCAGTAGCATTTTTTCGTGTATCAATTGCAAGTCTAACTACAGTACCTTTGAGATCGCCTGTAGTTACATCCAAATCACTAAGTGAATTCCAAGTTAAAATAACACGAACCCCATCTACCTCATCATCGATAGTCTCACGAATAACTGGAGTTGCAGATGATACAGTTGTTCCAACACCGATAGTACTTTCTGTTGATTTAAATCCAGGTACAACACCTTGGGTTGGATATGGTAATCCTTCTTTGAAGTTGATATTAATACCACCGAAATTTACATTGCCGTTGGCATCGGCTAATGGTGTGTTATCAACAAAAATACCTTGCGGAATATCGGCAGCAGTAATAATTGTCTGTCCAGCAGACGGATGTCCTGGAGGATAAGCAAGTCCTTCAATCTCGCCTTCACCAAGCATATCGAGAATTCGAACAAGCTGCTTAGACTGCAAAGTATTTGGTGCTTCTTGCGGAGTTCGTTGTTCTGGTTGGCTTTTTGAACCTCCACCACCATTGGAAACTTTAACACCATTAGCAACATAGGTATGTAAGTGATCAACCAATAGGTTGTAACTCCAATCAGGATTGAATTTATCCATGAAGTTGTCTGTAATGCTAGACCAATCAATATCGTCTTCATGAATAGTTTTGATGATTGTGGATCGGCTACCATCAGCAAGAACAACAAATTCGTCGGCATTGAAATCTTTAGCTTTTGTCCATGTGCCTTGTTCGTTCAAGAAATGATGGATGTCGGTACAATATAACAACTTCTTCCCAGAACCAAGACCGAAGGATATCGACATCCATTTATCCCATGTCTTTAGGTTATCGTGTTTGAATGTTTGTAAAACTTCTCGTGGTTCAAGATCGCCATTAGGTAATCTCCATGCCATAACGAAGTCACCAACCTTAACCTGCTCGATTGGTTTCTGATTACCATCTGCCATAAGGATAAGGGTGCCTTCAGCGAAACAACCACCGCCACCTTCGCCTTGAATATGCTTAATTGTAAAACCTTTATTATGGCGCATTATCTAGTTTATCCTGTGCTTCTTTAAATGCTCCTGCTCCTGCTGTGGCTGTTCCGCCTGTGGTGCCTGTTGCTGGTGGTGGGGAAGAAGAAGAAACAGCGGTGCCAGCGACAATCTGTTCAATCTCAACTCCAGACGAAATCACTGTACTTCCGGTTCTGTGCGTTCCATATATGACTGGAATAGCGCCACCTTCTTCGACCACATTTACAGCAGAATTAAACAAATACGATGGTCGTTTATCAGCCTCATTTCGTTCTTGTTGCGATATAGCACTCATATCCGGTATGGGGGTAAGCATTTGCGCGATACCAGATAATGCGATTGCAGCACCAATAAAAGCAACTGAACCATACGTGAAGCTAGCACCAAACACAGCCGCCGACACAGGCGCTGTTAATGAACCAGCAGAAAAATATGTTGCTACTGCGACGATAATAACCCCGATAACAGTTTTGACAACACCTCGACCACCACCAAGACCACATACTTCTGGTGCAATATGAATCTCACTGCGAGAAGTACTGAGAGCGAACTCTTCGGAATCTAATGACATCATCTCTTCCTCTTCATCTTCTGGATCACCATAGAAGATATTCCAATTCTGGTCTTTGAATAATGTCTTTGTTTTTGGAAACATAGCAAACAACCACGAAAACGCACTGCGAGCATCCTGTACATCTACAAGAAATTCGTCCTGTCCTACCATCTCAGCTAGTTGTCCATGCATATGGATCACTTTCATGTTAATCCTATCCAGTTATTCGTCTTTGTTTGTTCTTTATGTCGAACCCAATGTGTTACATATTTTGCCCATGAGGATAATGTATCACGTCTGCTGGATTTACTGATTAAATGATGCAACACTTGATTGCCACCAAGATAGATTCCAGCATGTTGTGTAGTATCACCTCGTGCAAATCTAGACATAAATGCATCACCCGGTCGTAGATCCTGCTCACTCACTTGAAAGAAACCACATTCTTTGAAATGATCAACATACATATTCTCACCCAGTAACCACCAATCTGCTTTACGAGCAAAGTCTCTAAAGATTATATTATGCTGCACTCGATACCAATCACGTACCAAAGAAAAGCAATCATAAATTCCATAGATGAATGGTCGTCCAACAAATGGTTGAGTCTCTAATTGATCACCCCACCAAGCTGGACCAAGTATGTCACCATCACCATCGGACCATAAAACTCCCCATGGTACATTCATAGCAATCTGTTGTTGCATATCAGCCTCGCTTGGATGCTTCAACTGCTTCCTAGTATGTGAATGAACAACCGCCTGTAAACCTTTCTTCTTAGCTGCAACATATGTTCTGCCATCAATTACAAAACCTTTAGTTGGATTATCAGCCTTGTTCTTTTTAGGAACGTATTTTCCATCAACCACAAAACCACATGACTCTTCTGGATATCGCTCTTGTGCATCGGATGTGATATCATCCACTGCATCAGGGAAGGGTTGATAGATTCCAAAAACTCTAGTCATTATATGTGTTTCCATGTTTTGCCAATGCGTGCGTTCTTTACAGTCATGTAACTTAATCCGTATTTTCGTGTCAATTTCCTAATTAGGCAAGATTCGACTCAAACTCTGCCGCGTCCGGTGCCCGGAAATCCTTGAAACGGGAGTATTCCATCATCGATTGCTACACCAAATCGAAGCTTGCAATCTGATACTCGCTTACCACATGCATCATCCGCTGGTACAGCGGTTGGTGTTCCATCTCTTTCAAAGTATGTTGCTTGAACATATGGACAACTGCCTTGTACAAATCCATTAACATCTGCATCAGGGTGTGATGGATCATAACGCCGATATGTATGGCTGCAAGTCTCACGAATCACTTGCCTGTTTGGTATTAATCTTCCTGCTTGATCAAGTTGTGCTTTGAGTTCCCATTCAACATGGGTCTTGGTGAATTTAGTCATCTGATTGATTACATAGACATCAATCGGAAAGAATGCTTGTGGATCTGCGTTTGCTTGTCCATCAAGAAACTTCTTCAGTGTTCTAGTTCTTGTTATTGTTGCCCCAACCAACCCATCAACCCCGATTATTAGTGCTTTCATGATTGCTGCAATAGTTCCAATTTCATCAATTTCGGTCGGAATAGCTAACTTCATTGTCGGGCTCGGGAACCCGCCACCAACAGTTGTTTCCCATCCGTCACTATCTATATCGACTGGCGTATAAGTAATTTCATCAAAGACGACAGCGGTTGCACTAAACTTAGTCGGTGTGAAATATAGAATAGATGTTTCATCCGGTATAGTAGTAGTATCCAGTTTATAAAGTTCGATATATTCACCAACAAATGGCTTCTGCGAATCTGGCCTTACTGTCTGTTGAATTTCATTTGTCATTGCTTATCCTCAGAGGTCAAATACTTCTCGAAAAACCGCTGTCACTGTTTGGTAATTTAGACTTAATGGTGTCCTTGTCCACTCTTCGCAAGTAATATCTATTGTTAAGCTAGTTGTAGGATCTGTCCATGTAAAACTATTAGCGCCAGCATGATCAATCAAGAAGTTTATAATGATATCTGCATCTGCATTCGGAATACCTCGCCAGATATTATTGAATTCACCACGAACGTTATTAATACCATCGGTTGCTCGTTGATTGTAACCATCACCAAACTCTGCCCGCAACACTCTAGCAGATTGCGACTTTCGAGATGATAAGCTTGGTGTCATATTATCGTTTACGGATGGAAATGCTGGTCCTGTCATGTTCTATTTTCCTCAAGAAAATCAAATTACATTCTGCCGATTCAGAATATTTCCTGGTTTCTGCTGACGTTTAATCTCTGTAATAGTTTGTTGTCTAATCACTCGCACAATCGCCTGACCCATTAGTTCACCATTTTGTTCTGCATCAGCAGCATTTTGTGGATTTTCAACGGTTACATTAATGATCGTGTTTCCACCAGCAGCACCATCGGTACGAACACCAAGCTGACCGCCAGGAGTTCTGGTTAATGGAAGAATAGCTTCTGCACCATTTTCACCGGCAACACCTTGTCCACCACCTGGAAGTGTAAATCTGGAAGCACTTCGTATAACACCACCATCAGCGAATGCAACAGGACTTCCACCTTCGAATACAGCACCTTCCCTGAATCCAAAAATGCTAGCACCGATTCGTACAATTGCTTGTTGAACTGCAATTCGTATCAAGTCAGAAATAATAGCATTAGCAAATTGCCTGAAATCAAACTCGCCTGTAACCAAGAAATTTGTTAATGCATCACTTGCCCTGTTAAATGCGCCAGATAATGCCTCACCCAATGCTTCGCCAACACTCTGAAAGGTATCAACAAATGGTTGTAATCCTTCCATAAATTCTTCATTAAATGTCTTTGCAGCCGCTGTTGCTTCCTGTAATGCAACAACACGACGTGCTAATATTTTTTCTTCTTCAAGTAACCCTACTATCCCAGTAACAACAAAATTAAGAAGCTCGCCCTCTAAGTCTACATTTGCTTGTAGTACAAGATTCAATGCTCGATTAGCAAGTATTTGAAGCTCATAAGCTTCTAGCCCCTTATCAAGGGCAGTATTTAATGCACGAACATCTGCTAATTGCTGGCCTAAAGGACCTACAAATTCTCCCCGTCTTACTGCTAAATCAAGCTCTGCTTGCTCAGTTTCTATTAAGGTCTTTCTCAAATCATCGAGTGCTTTTGTTTCTTCTTCTGTAATTTTAACTCTTGCAACTGCATTATCTTGACTTCGCTTATTTTCCCTATTTTGTATTATTTGTTGCTCAACAAGCAGTCTATTTGCTTCTTCTGCTTTAGCACGGTTTTCAAGACTTTCATCTAATGCCTGCCCAATACCTTTTATCCCTAGAACTAATCCATCAATTCTTTGTTTTGTCTCGGTTAGTGCTTTCTTAAACGGTTCAATAGAAAGAGTCAGAATGGATTGAGCGGTTAGTGTTGGTACAGATGCAATCAATTTTAATACTTCGAACCAAGCTAGTCCAGCAATTCTTAAATTGTTGAATGCAGTTATAACAACCGTTGCAATCTCGGTAGCAAAATTGAAAAGCCGGTTAGATAAATCATCAACACGCTTAATAACATTTCCCTCAAGAGATAATGCAAATGCTGATAATGCAACGAGAAAATTCTTCGAAATAACAGCACTTGCCGCTGTTAAAACAGAACTGAATAACTTCATCTCGCGTTCTGCCGCTTGAAAGACAGCAACAGTTTCTTCATCCATTGTTAATCCAAGATCCCGAGCCCGCTGTTCCATTTCGAATAATGCATCCGAACCCAAACTCATAGTCTGCAATAATGAAACACCTTCAGAGTCAAAGAGTTTGAATGCTAATCTTGTTCTATTACCAGCCCCCGTAACACCATCAAATGCTTCAGCAACTCGCCTAAATTGTTCATCAATAGTGAGCTTTGTTAGATCCTCTGCTTCTAAACCAAGCTCCTGCAAAGCAGTAACAGCTTCCCCGGTGCCTTGTGCAGCTTCAGCAACACGGCGTTGTAATCTCTGGAAAGCAAGCGCAGCAGTATTAGTGCTAACGCCCGTTTGCTCAAAAGCAAAGTTTAGTGTTTGTAAATCCTGAACTGCTAAACCAAGTCGAGCAGATAGATTACCTAATTCATTAACAGCAGCAATACTTCTTAAAACAATTGCACCAAACGCAATAGCAGCAGCAGTAGCAGCAACAGCAGCAGCTTTCATTCCAGCACTAACTTTCTTGCTGGTTTCTGTTAGTTTGCCGGTTTCTCGTTCTGTCTTTTTGGACTGTCCTTCAAGATCATCAAGAGCATCTGTTGCCCGATCAATATCTTCAAATTCTACGTCTATTCCGAGTGTTGCAACATTGGTGCCCATTACTTTTTACTCTTATTATGAATGAAAGAAATATAAGCCAAATCCATGGCTTTGATGGTATCCGTTTCCCAGGGGGAGAAACTGATGTCCATGAGGCGGGAATAAGATTCGATTTCGGAATAGGGAATTCCCATATCGGGTGTCCTGCTATTATTTATTGCCCAGTAACAGAACCACAACCACGAACCGGCTTGTGGATGACCTTCCTCTGCTAATAGTTTTGGTTTCTTTCCTGAAGACTTTTCAACCTGCTCTAAATGCTCTCGTAATGTTGTTCCATCATCACGCGGATAATCAAGTTCCAGCCGACGTTTTACTGCTCGGGCAAGATCGGTTGTTAGCCCTTCAAAAAATTTCGTTCGTCTATGATGTGTGACTCAAGCTGCCTACGAATCCACGGACAATGTATTAATACCATCTCAAGATTCTTTTGATTAAACTCAAGCGCTGTTGTTACATCATCATTGCTAGGATCAAAATACATATTCGACCAACCAACAACACAAGAAACAACTACATCAAGATTGTTTTGGTCATATGCGTCATCTGTAACAATATCAGAAGCATCCATTGCGCTAGGATCTTTCTTTCTTGATAAAAGGTCACGCATTATCTTATTCTGTGCTTTACGATACTGGCTTGATGCTGGTCCAAGAACCTTCATTGCCAGATATGCACCTTTGTCACCAATAGGATTGTTGTCGTCAAATGGGTTCTTGATGATCAAATCAACTCCAGATACTGAGTTCTGAAGTGTATCAAGTGCCGCAAGGTTGAATCCTTTAGCTTTCTTTCGTGCCGCCATATGCTTTCTCCTGGTTGATTGAATGACTTATAATGTATTTATAAGTCATATGAAAAGCGAACACCCAAACCTTCCACTGGCAGGTGGTCTTTATAGAGACAAGAAGGAATGGGCGGACAGATCCATGGGAGATCTGAATAAGGTGGTTTAGCAATCAGATGATATATCCTAGCCAAACAAGCAAGTACGACCCGGCTTGATTGCTAAACCATTATGTTATCGAGTAATCCTAATATTCGTTGCTTCTGTTGCATCATATAGTGCGGTGAAAGGCATAGATACTAAGATTGCTGCTTCTCCAGACACAGAGTTATCACCAGCAGTATATTTGATGTTTGGTAGAAACACTTCAACAGTATTACTCGAAGTATCGAGCATCGTGAACTTCAACGAAGATGAAGTCTCATTTAGGAATTTCTCAAGCAATGTTTTGTTTTCAAAGAAAGCAGTTACTGTTCCTGTTACAACATTTCTCCCTGGTGTAATGCGGACAGTTTGATCTTTACCGATTACAAATTCAGGGTTTAGATTTCTTGTTAATGCAAGCTCGATTCCGGTGATTGTCATAATATCAATTGTAGCACCTTCATCTACTTGACCAGAGAACGAATCCATCGGACTAAAGTTTGCTGACGGATTAACAACACTATCTTCGAATGTTGCACCAAGACTGATATTACTGAATGCACTTGCTCGTGGTGCTTCACCAATCAAACCAAAGCTTCCAGTTACAATTCCGTTTGGTGACAGTGATAGATTGAATGTGTTTGTAGTCATACCTTCATAAACAAGATATTTTGAGTTAACATCAAAGCCTTGATCGTTATATTGATTCTCAAAAGTAAATGATGGCTGACTTAGACCAGACTTTAATACTGCTCCAGTTAATGCTTCAACTGTTACAGATTCGCCTGCTGCATCATCAACTAGAGTTCCTGTTGGTGTAACAGTGAATGAGTTAGGAGCAACCGTTGCAACTTTAAAAATACCATTGTTTGCTACATCTCCGGTGAATCCAGATACACGAACATAATCATTTGCAGAAAGAACAGTAGTCAAATCTGTACCTGCACCCTGGGTAAACGTATTGGTTGCTGCTGTTGCAGACCAATCGACATCAGTATCGGTGAAGGTTGGTGCCCACGTTCCACCTAGTGCTGCTTCAATAAAGTCATCAAACCCTAGATATGACATCTCAAAGTTCAAGTCACCTGCAACACCTTTTGCTCCAAGTCGTAAATCTGAAACTTGCTGGTCGCCACGAAGTTCTTCCGAAGTGAATGAATCTCTAACAGCAATAATAGAGTTTTGTGTAAGCCGGAATTTGCGCATCGGGCTGGCTGCTGTTGGAGTAGGCGTTGTTCCAAACGTTGATTCTTGGATGTATGTTAGTAAGTGGCTTCCGCCTGTTGCAAATACCATTGACTTATATTCTCCATAGATTGATAAAAGTATTTATCTAGTTGTTACCAGAACTGAACCAACCAATAGTTATTGGAATCTGATACCAATCTGGTGTTTCTGATGCTGATTCTATCCAACCGTTTTCAATACGTACTCTAAACAAATCGGTGGTTATTACAGAACCCTTTACAAATAATTCGATAATATCATCTGCCATATCGATTGCTTCCTTGGATCCTTCCCCTCTAGGAGCGAACACATCGACCTGATAGACGCCTTGATAGAAATCCGTCCCGTTGGTACCTATTGCACCAGAAACCGTCTGTGCGGGCAACAGGGAGCTTCTCAGGTATAGTGTGCCTTTGACTGGCGAGTATGAAACATTAGGCGATTGAATAGGTGGAACAGAAGGCAGTGTAGCCAACCTACTTTCAAATCCCCTCATAATCTTATTCCATACACTAACTTCTGGCATAAATCCATCCCCCAATTCGAAGATACTTACAAAGCCATTTCAATTGTTTGCGGGCCTTGATTAATTGAATATCGTCTTCTATTCCCCAAATCATCTACTCTCTCTCACAGCAGCCTCGAATAGTCTTTTGAATTCAGCAACAGTTACTCTCACCATTCCTTGGGGAGCTTGCAACGATCCTCGCTTCCCTTTGGGGGTGCTGTGTCTACCCTTCTCTAACACATCAATGTATGATAAGCTATTAACAATTGAGATCCTATCGGTTGCTTTGGCTCTTGAGATCTGTCTTGCTCCTTTCCTCTTCGTTTGGTCTCCACGTTTATCATTCCTTGTAAGCACACTTTGTGGTCTATGATTGATACCAACCTGCCAATTACCTCTAGCACGTCCTGTATCAACCGGAGTCCGTTGTATGATTCGTCCCATCACTTTGATTGCTGTGGCTTGCAACACATCCCTCAACTGTTCTTCTGTTGCTCCCTTCCACTTTGTAATCTCTAATGCAAACTGGCCAGACATTATATACTCACCCTCAATATCCAAATAACAGGAACATTCCCTGGGCTAACTGGATGTACTTCACGTACAGTTAAGGTTTCACCGCCGATTCGAAGTTCATCACCGATTCGTGGTTTGCTTGTAAAGTTCTTAGCGTCAAGAATAGCTTTACGATCATTCTCTTCTATTAACGAGAACTGCTTATCTTGATCTGTGAATTGAAATAAAGCGCCGATGCCTGCGAATGTGATTTCGGTCTTGGTGTTGGTAAGTGTATCAGGATCGTATGCGCCGCCTGTACGATTGACAAGCGTTGTTGCCTGACCAAATCTAGTCAGTAGTGGTAATGCAGTCTTATCTCTAAGATTGGCATAATCGAAAACAGCCATTATCCACGTTCCACCCTATTGCTCAATGATGATGTAGTTAGATATGAAAGCCAGACCTTGGCTTGTTCGAATGCAACCTTGAACTGTCCGGTTAGTGCTGATGAACCACCTTGTGATAGATCCATATATTCGGTTGATATTGAAATAACGTCTACAGATTCTGATATAGACTTAATCGGGGTGTTGGTACGATCAACAGCATATGGGTCTGTATCTGCATCTTGAAGTGCAAGAGCCATCTCTGCTGTTGCATTCAATAATGATTGTGGTAATGATGTGTCAGCAAGATCGAAACCATCTTCATCAACGACTGCTGAACGTGGCCATGTAAGTGATTGATCGCCTGTACGTTTATGACCTTTCCATTTCAAACGATACGTGGTATTGATATAATCTGTACCACGAACCAATGCCTGCTCTTTCTCAGTGGTACCAAGATCGTTCCAAGCAGAGTCAGTGTTTCTATCAGCGAAATATGCATCAGCATCAGCAATAGATGCAAACGAATTTGCACCAGCTACAATACTTCCGTCTTCAACTACAAATGCCATCGTTATGCAGCTCCTCTTGTTCTGATAGCTTCGCCACCAGCCTCGCTCTTTTTCTTGACGATTTTGACTGGCTTGCTTTTCATACCTTTCAG
>FXBF010000405.1_pt1 | contig 14845 bp, 18 predicted proteins | sample 5335321 | NCBI WGS metagenome assembly FXBF01 (sample SAMEA103928391, study PRJEB20085) | sediment metagenome | isolation source: sediment
GGCTCACGCCGTCGCCGATGGCGTCGTTGATTTCGAGGATCAACTCCTCGACCTGTTCGCGGCTGACGCTCTCGCCCTCGATGGTGATGTTGATCTGCGTCGGTGCGCTTTCCGCCGGCAGCTCGGGCTCGCCGAAGGCTCCCACGCCACCCTCCGTCGGGATGCCGGTGGCGGGTGAGGCGGCGAACGTGCCGACGGCGCCGCCACCGCCGAAGCTCGTAGACTTGATGGCGGCGATCTCGGCCGCCCCGGCGGCGGCGATGACGGCGGCCAGCGGGATGCCGACAAACGGACCGAGGCTCAAAGCCTTGGTGACGCCCTGCGAGGTATTGACGATGGCGTTGGCAATGGCTGCGATCTTGTTGATCTCAAACAGCGTCTTGTTGCTCTGCGCCGCCACCGAAGTGGCCTGCTCGAGCATACCGGCCACCGTCGTCACGCGTTTTTTGAGGCTGAGCGCTTCGAACTTCTCGCGCTCGGTCAGCCCCTTGGCCTCGATCGCGCGCAGCTTTTCTTGATGCTGTGCGGTCAGCCCCTGCTCCAATGCCATCAGCTCTTCAATGCTGATGATGCCCGCCATCCAGCCCTGATTGATGATCTCGAGCTTGCGCTCGAAGCTCTCGGTGAGCTTTTCCTCCTCGCTCAGCAACGAGGTCTGTAACAGCTCCACGCGCCCCGTGAGCTGTTCGCGGAAGGTGTCGAGATTGCCGATGCTTCCGGCTGTGAACTCCGCGGCCAGACCACCCGCGCCTGCGCCGGGCGCCGCACCCGCGGCGGCGCCGATGCCGCCCGTGGCCGGCGTCTGCATCGCCACGAAACGCTCCTGTACACGGCCAAAAAATTCATCGACGCGCGCGAGTTGATTCAGAAAGCCTTTCTCCGTGCCGAGATCGATCCATTCTTTTTTCAGCTCGGACAGCCGACCACGGACCTTTTCAATTTGGCTGGCCTGGCGTTCGAGCTCGAGGTCGAGCCGTCGGGAGAAGCCCGGGTTTACGATCTTCAAAATCGTGTTGATGAACGCCTGCGCGGCGACGTCGAGTTCTCTGAGCCGCTCCGCAAGGAATATTGCCATCTGCAGCGCGGCGATTTCGATGGTCTTGAAAACAAGTTGCAAGCCGCCGAAAGACGATTTCAAAAACACCACGCCCTTTATGACGGTCTTGATGCCGCTGATGAGCGTATCCGACCACGCCTGCGCGCGCGCCGTATTATTGTTGAGCGCGTTGCCGAGATCCTGATCGACCACTGCTACCATCCCCTTGATGAAGTTAAAAATACCGGCGTCCATCACGTCGGTGCGGAACTGGAACCACTTATCCGACAGCATCGACATGAGCCCGCCCCAGGTCTTGGCAAGCTCCTCCGACGCGCCGCGGAATCGGGACACGGGCGATTCGAACGCCTCGATCAGCACTCGCTTGGTTTCCTCGGCGCTCACTGACACACCCGCCTGAAAGCCGAGCATTTGGCTGACACCGCGATCGCGAAACAGATCCGCAGCGCCCGCACCGGCCGAGAACATCCGGATGATCTGCTCGGTGGTCTGCTTGATCGTCAGCCCTGAGAAGGCGGCCAAATCAGCGATGATGGGCATCGTCTGTTTGATCTCGGCAGAGCCGCCCTCGAGCACGGCGCCGAGCTGCGCCGAGGCACTCATGATTTCACGGAACTCGAACGGCACCGAGGATGCGAACTTGCGCATGTCGTCGAACACCTTGGCGCCTTCCTTGGCGCTGCCGAGTGCGACTTTCAGGCGCACGCCGAACTGCTCGGCCTCCGAGGCCGCCGATATGAACGTCTTGGCGACCAGCCCGATGCTGGCGGTGGCGGCCGCCAAGGCAATCATCGAGCGCTTGAGCACCTGCACTTGGGCGGTGTTACGCTCGACCGAGCGCCCGACCATATCAAATTTGCGTTGCGCCTTGTTAGAAAAGCGGTCGATGGAGCGCTGGGTCTCGCGCGTGCCTTTCTTGAACTTCGAGGTCTCGAGCCCGAGTAGAACGAACAGGCTGCCGATCGCCGCCATGTCAGCGTCGCCTCAACGGTCGTCGCGGCGGCGGCGTCGCCGCTTTGGCGCGCGCCATGAGCTCGTGTTGCTTCAATTCCGCGGCCTCAAGCACGAACACGGCTTGCCATTCGCTGAGCTCGCGGCTGTCGATGCGTGCGAGCAGTTCCGCCACGGTGTAGCCCAGCTCACGAGCTAATCGGAAGTAGAACCGCCGCTCGGGCCGGGCGCGGAGTTTTTTGAGAGATCCTCCACGTCGCCGGCGCGGATGCCGGCCAGGCGCATGGCCACGTTCACCAGCCGCTCAAGCGCCACGGCACTCTTGGTACCGAGCGCGGTGGCGTCCTCATCGTTGAAGATGCGAGCACCGTCCTCATCGACCACCGTCTTCACCAGCAGCCGCGCCCGGAAGTTGCCGAGATCGACCTTACCGCGCCCACGTAGCATTGCGTCCTCGATGGCGTCGCGCTCGGAGCCCGTAAGCCCGCGCACCCATACGTCGACACCCCACTCGGACACATGCACCTTCTCGGCTTGGGCGTCTTCGGCACGCAGGATCTGCTCGCGCAGCGACAACAGCTCGTGTACCTTTTTGGCTTTGTCGCTCATACCTCCGCCCTCACGAGATTGGAGTTGCCGGAGCCCTTGGACGGCACAATCTCGCAGGTGGCCGGCAGGATGTCACCGACCGAGCCGCTCAACGGCGTGTAGCTCGTCAGCATGCCGTTGCCGGTGTACGACGGGTTGGTGGCACTGACCGCGCCCGAGGTTGGTTTCAGTACCACCACCACCGAGGTGCCGACGATGCCCCACAGCGTCGCATCGACCTGGGTTGCGGCGAAGTCCTGATGAAACTCGACCGAGATCGACCAGTTGAAAAGCCCGCCCTTGCCCGAGCGCGTGGTGTCGCCCATAGCGGTGTCGTCCTGCGATTCGGCCTCGTAATTGAGCGTCACCGACTTGACGTCGTTGCTTAGGTCGACGGCATTGATGACGACCGAGGCGTCGTTAAAAATCAAAGTAGCCATAGCTTTCTCCTATTGGATCCCCACTACCACAACAAAATCGAACGGCCCGGTGCCGATCGTGAAGCCGACGCGCCACCAGTCGTCGGTGATCGCCCCCGCCACCGGCGTCAGCCATTCGCTGGTGCGCCCGGTCGCCTGCGTAAACGTCCCGCGGGTGACGCCGCTGGTGAAACCCGAGTTATCGTCACTCTGCACCGTCACATCGAGCGTGCCGGTACCGGAGATCACGTGCAGGCCGGCGAAGAGTTTCTGGCTCGCGGTGACCGCCCCGAGCTGGCGCGCGGTGCCGTTGGCGGTGGCGGACTTCGAGCCCGCCGCCATGATGGTGGCGCGCACGATCTCGTCGTCGGCCTCCAACGAGGCACTGAACGTGAGCATCTCGCCGACGGCGCCGCCAGGGGCATAACTACCGATGCGCGCACGCATGAAATAGGCAATGTCGCCGTCGGCGCCGGCTTGGGATGCGCTAAAGAGCTTGTTGGCCAGATTTAGATTGCTGAACAGCACCGGGTCGATGAGATCGGCGCCGGCCTCGTAGTAACCCTCGATGCTGGCCGCGGCGGTCTTCAGTCCCGGTTTCATCGAGCGCGTGCTGTCACCGAAGGCGGTGTCGTCCTGACCCTCTACGCCGGTCTCCAGATTGGCAGCATTTAATGATCCGCGGATCGCATAGCCGTCGAGCCAGAAGCTGCCGTTATAGATCGCAATCGCCATAGTCGCTCACTCTCTGTAGTTCACCTCGACGTCGATCAGGCGTTGAAAAACATCCACGTCCGGGTTTTTCTGGTCCTGCTCATCCTGCATGAAGGTCTCGAGGATCGTCACCGTCGCCTCCGTGCCGTTCCAGCGCTGCAGCGCTGCCCGCACCTGCTGCGCGGCATTGCGCACGTCGATGGCCACATCGCCAAAGACGCTCACCTGAAAGCGCGCCCGGGCGATACCGATGTCCGCCCCCATGGCCGAGGGCCGATCGGTGCTGATGCGCTGGTAGACCACCGCCGGATAGGTCACGTCCTGCGGCATCTCCACAAAATAAATGCGCGTGCTGACCAGATCGGTCAGTGCCGTGAAGCCGTCGAGCCGGCTCTTGATGGCGTCCTCTACGTCTGCGCTCATTAGCGACCTGCACGGCTGGCGAGCCTCGTTGATTCGTTGAGGATAAGGGCGCCGAGCTCATCGCCAACGATGCGGGTAAATTGATCGTGCGTCGCGTCGAAGGCCGGGCGCAGGAACGGGCGCGCCGCTACGAACTTCTTACCACGCTTGCCGACCTGCATATGACCGCGCTCGATCAGGTGCGCGTAAGGCGCGTCCTTGCTGGCGCCCACCAGAATCGCCGGGCTGCCGCGCTTGTTGCGGCTTTTGGCACGCAGTATGATCGACTTTTTCAGCCGCCCCGTGCGCACCGGCACGCGCCGCTTCGCCTCCTTGACGACGATGCGCCCGCCCTTGCGCAAGGCCTGCATGGCGAACTTGCGCGCGACCTTGTCTTCGAGCGTTTTCAGCGCCGCGTTCAGCAGCGCCGCACTTTGGCTCTTGTCGCTCACGGCCTTGCGATCACCGGATCATCGGCCGCGCACACGGCGATGCCGCGGCGGATCAGGATCTTCACCTGCGCGACCGGCAGCTCGACCACCTCGTCCAGATCGTAATCCTGCCACGCCAGAATAAAGCGCACGCGTCGCCGGTCCGCCTGCTCGACCTGCTTTTGTTTTCTCATAGCCTTTCTTCCACCAACAACAGCATCTCGTGATTGCGCTCGTTCACATCGACAATAGACAGGATATCGAACAGGCGCGAGCGCGCGCGCCAGTTGAGCCGCATCTTCGTGGTCAGCCCCTCGAGATAACGCATGCGCACACGCAGGTTGCGCTCGGCGTTGACCTGCTTCGCCGACCAGAACTCACGGCCCTGAAACGGCTCCACAGATACATGGCGCGTGGCGAACGTGGACCAGGTCTGAATGGCCTCGCCGATGGCATTGCGTGATTCGGTTGCCTGCTCGATCTCCATCACGTGTCTGAGCTTGCCGGCGCGGATCGTCACGGCTCGTTCCAGGCGCGCAACGGCCACAGCAAATGCTCGCTCGCCATCGGCACTTCGCGCAGCGGTGCGGCCACAAACGCCTCACGGTTCTCGTAGTAGTGCCCGACCAGCATCTTGATGGCGAGCTTGAGCTCGCCGGGCATGTTGGTGCTGGCGGCACCGTAGCCGGCCTTGTAAGTGACGGTGACGGCGTTGACCACATCGCGCGTAGTGGGCCAGCTCTGCTGATAGGCCTCGACGATGCGCCCGGGCTCGGAGTCGATGTCGACCGTGTAGACGCTGCTGGCGAGCGTCTGCGTGTTGCCGTCGGTGTCGATGTAGGTGATCGACGTAACCGACTGCAGCGGCGGCAGCGGCACCCGGAACTCGGCCGGGAATTTATCGAGCACCAGCTTCCAGCTCTGCGTGATGAACGCGCGCCGCGTGAAGTGCTCGCACCAGCGCCTGGCCGCCGTAATGAAATTACTGATCATGGTGTCGTCGTCCGAGACCTCGACCGACAGATGGCTTTTCACATCCGCCAACTCCACCGGCTCGAGCGTCGGTTCGGTGACGATCGTCAGCATCTACGCGCGCCTTTTGCGCCGGCGGCGCTGCGGTGTCGGCCGTGCCGCCGTTTCGGGCTGCTCGAGCATCGCCGTTTCGCCCTCGGGCACATAATCAGCCACGCCCATGCACACGAGCCAATCGCCGTGCGCCGCCGTCGGCTCGACCACATCGCCGACGCGATAGGTCTGCCAGGCGGTCTTGAACTTGATTTTTCTGCTCATTGCCAACAGTCCTCGGGTGGACCCGACTCGAAAAACTCGCTCGGGTGCTGATAGACGGCGACGAAGTCGCGCCCCGGCCAGCGCACCATGAGCTCGGCATGCCCGACCGCCACGCGGTTGGCCAGGTAAAGCGTATGGCCCGCACGCGCCCATTGCCGCCAGAACCAGATATCGTCATCCGTGCGCGCGTCGCTCCAAAGCCCGTCTTTGTCGGGCTCGCCCTTGAACCACGGTTTCGGCGTGGCGCGCAGGGCGTCGGCGCGCAGCAACGTCAGGCCAAAATGGGCCGTGTCGATGCGCGTGGCCTCGCCCTCGAAGGTCTCGACCGGCACCTGCGCTAAGTTCTTGCCGTCGTCGCCCTTGATGCTCATGAGCGGCAGCGCCTTCGTGCGCGAGGCCTGCACCGGTGCAATCGCATCGGCGTCCGGGCGTGCCTGCGCGAGCTCGATCAAGGCGGCCACATGCGCGCGCGAGAATACGGTGTCGTAGTCGATCGTCAACACGTAGTCGGCGTCCTCCTCGAGGCACTGCTCGATGCAGCGCTCCAGACACTGCCCCCAAAAGGCGCCGGTATGTTTGCGCAGCTCGATCTTGAGCGGCAGCAGCGCCTGATAGGCGCAGAAAAAATTATCCATGAAGCCCAGCCGCGGCACCGACATGGCGGCGGCGATCTTGAGCGGCCGCTCGGCTGCGGGCGCCGGCTTGTTGCCGACCAGATTGAGCGACACCGGCAACGCCGCGCAGTCTTCGATCTCCGAGCGCCAGCGGTGGATGTTGCGCAGGCCCGCCGAGCGCATGGCCTCGGTCAGCGAGCCCGTATCGAATATGCAGCCGTGGCGGTCGGCGTGGTTGACGTGGCCGCCCATGACGAAGCCCTGCACGTTCACCGGCTCACCGGACAGGTACATTTTCGCGATCCAGTCGAAGTCGGGCACGGCGATCTTGATCTGCCCGCCCGGCTTCACCACCCGCACCCATTCGGCGAGCACGTCGCCCACCTGCTTGTGGCTGAAGTGCTCGAGCACGTGCGAGGCGCGGATCTCATCGACGCTGTCCTCGGCGTAGCCCTCGAGCGGATAGACCTCGGCACCGTTGTTGCAATCGACGGCGGTGTAGCCGCGGATCTGCGTCGGGCCAGCGCCCAGGTTCAATTTTATTGCTTCAGCCACATCGGCACCGAGCGCGCAAACACCCACCCGCCTAAATAGTTTTGAAACACGATCGATTCAAACGCATCGTCGTCGTGCATAGCGTCGATGCTGTTGTCCTCGATGCCCAGTGCGCCGAAGTCCTCGGCGCATACGAAAAACGCATTCAGATCCGTGGTCGCCGCGAGCTCGTAGCCCTTGGCGCGTGCCAGCGCCACCAGCGCCGCTAACGATGCGCCCACCATCACCGTATGCTCCGGCGCCTGCACGAACCGCACCCGGTTCGGAATCGTCGGGTTGAACTCGATCAGCACCACGCGCGGGCGATAATCCGCCAGATCGTTCCATACGTACCAGTCGCAGCCGTCGATATCGATTGATAAGAGATCGAACTCATGCGCGATCGGTGTCTCGGCCAGCACCACGTCGAGGCCGTTGCCGTTGGTGCCAATGAGCCGGCGCAGCGTATGCACATCGGCGTTGTCGGCATACAGGCGCGCCAGGCGCTCGTATTTACTCTTGTCGGCTTCGATCAGCACCGCCCGCCAGCCGTCTTCGATCAGCGAACGCGTGTTGCTCCAGGCAAGCCCGTCGCCGGCGCCGAACTCACAGCACCAGCGGCTGCGCGCACCGATGCGCTCGAAGATGGCGGCAATGACGCCGTCCTCACCGGCCTGCGAGGTCGCATTCCAACGCCGCTCGCGCAGATAAGCGCTCGCCGGCTTGGTGGCGTCGCGCGGCCTTATCTCGAGCTCCACGTCAACCTCCTGCAAAAAAGGCCGGCTCGGGTTGAGCCAAGCCGGCCTTACGCACTGCTGTCCGACCTACCCGCTCACCAGCGCCTTGACGTTGGCGTCGGTGGTATTGACGGGCGCCACATCGCCTCTAAACAGGTTAGCGATGCAGGTGATCACCTGCGTCGTCAGCGGCGAGATGCTCACCTTGAGCCAGCGCTTGCGCCCGCGCAGATCGACGTTGAACTTAACGCCCCAGTTACCCGCGGTGACGGCGTCCGGAACCGTGAAGCCGGCGGCATCGTCGCCGACGAACGCCGCGATGTCGGCGAAGTTGCTGACCACGGTGTCGTCGGAGTCGGCCAGCTTCAACACCGTCGGGTTGTTGGTGGTGTCGTCGCTCGTGGCCATGATGACGTCGATGCTGGCGTACTCATAACCCAAGGTGTCGATGTTGCCGGAGGCCGTCGCCGCGTTGGTGGTCGAGGCCTGGCTGATGACAATAACTTGTTTCGGTTGCTCTCTCATATCAACTCTCCAGAGTCCAAGACCCGATTAGGCGCCAATCAATGCAACGACCGGGCCGCCGTTGGTGCCGTCGCCGAGATCATGCACGTTGATGTCGAAGCGCTCCGTGCCCTGCACCGCGATCTGATCGAACTCGATATAGCGGTCCTCGGACGTCTTGATGCGCACGTCGCGCCGGCTGCCGAACTTGGCCGCCAACGAAAGATCGCCGAACAGGATCATGGCCGTGCTGACGAGATCGCCGGTGCTCGTGGGCATCGACTGCGTGACCACCACCTCATAGCCCAGGTAACGCTGTGTCACCGCACCCGCCAGCGTCTGGATGGTGTTGCCGCCGGCGGCCTGTGTCAGGCGCTCGAATACGAGGCTGAAACCCGGCTGCGAAATGTAGAACTTGGCATTTCTGAGCGCGTACTTCGGCAGTGCCGCCATCATGTTGGCCAAGTCGGCCGCAATGATCTCGGCGAAGGTGTTGGTGTTGGTGGTCGCGTTGACCGCGCCGGCGCCGTAGTTGCCGTCGATGATCTTGGTGCGCACGCCGACGATGCCGCCGAAGCTCGAGCTGCCGTCGCCGTTGAAGCCGCAATCGTCTTCCTTCTGCGCAAAGGCGTAGGCGATCTCGCTGGCGAGATCGTCGGCCAGGTCGATGATGGCGTCCTCGGCCAGATCCGAGCTCATGCGCGTGAGCACAGCGAGCTTCTTGGCCGTCAGATTGACGTTGCCCCAAGTCTTATCGGACTCGGTGATCGAATCGGACTCACCGACGAAATAGGCCGTCAGGCCGCCGTCGCGACGGGGAATGTTCATGGTGTCGCTACCCATCGGCACCACGCGCGTCTCACGGCGAAATACACCGTACTCCTCGCGCAGGTCGATGATGGCCTGGCTGAACTCATCGGGCACGATAAAACCGCCGAGCGTGTTGACGGCCGTGGTCATCACCCGCAACTCGATGCCATGATCCTCGCACCAACGGCTCGCACGCTCATCACCAAAGAGCTGCCCGCGAATCCACATGCCGGCGCGATAGGCCCGTTCCTCGGCCTTTTCGCCCTTGAAGGCGCGCAGTTTGCGGTAGCGGAAAGTGTGCGAAATCGTCGGATCGGTATTGCCGTCGCCGGGTTGCCCCGGATCGACGCGCTTCGTCTTGGTCTTGTTGGCGGCGTCTTCGAGCTTACCGAGCTTTTCGCGGCGCTCGATATCTTTGTTGATCGCCTCATCTTGGACGACCAATTCGTCGAAGCGCTTGACCTCGTCCTCGGTCAGCTCACGCTTTTCCTCGTCTGCCTTGTCGAGGATGGCCTTGAGCTCATCGCGGATCTTGCCGAGCGCTTCTCTCAGTTCTAGAAGTTTCGGAGGCATTGCATTCTCTCCAATCCGGTTTAGGCTGGCATGAATGCAAAAAGGGCGCAGGCCACCAGCACGTTAAATAACGCATGGCGACTTACGCCCCCCAAGGAGGTCCGGGTCGTCGGGCCGACGCCTCACCGCCGAAGGCGGCTCACACGCGGCCGGATGGTAAATTACACATTCAGTAGCAAACTATAGGCGATCGCGCGTGGCTTGTCACCTTCGGCTGGCACGCAGTGCCACCCGCCGGCGCGCCACGTCCTTGCTGCGAATGCGCTGTGATTTCTTTTTCTCTCGTTCGAACTCGGCACGCCATGCCTCCAATGAACGCACAGCGATGTTCGTATCCGGATAAGCTGGGAACGTCACGGGCGACACGTCCCACAGATCCACATCGACGATCTCGCGGATGTCGGGCTCATTCGGATCGTCGAACTCGGTCCACACCTGCTGCTTGACGACAAAACCGAAGCTCATCTGATCGACGTCACGGCGTTCGATGCTGGTGACGATGTCGCGCCCGGCCTGTGTGTCGGGCGGATGGATCGTCGATAAGAGGCCAACCTCATCCTCGGCCAGCTCGAGCGTACCGTTCTTGGTGCGGCCGATAATGCTGCTCGGGTTGTGGTCCACCAGTGCGCGTACGTCCTGCTTTTCGCTGATGGCGCGCGCAAAGGCGCCGCGGCGGATCTTCTCCTTGAAGCTAAACCAACCGTAATCGAAAGTTTGAGAGAATACTTCGACAACGGCGGCGTGGCCAACCAATGTGGGCAGCGGTTCACCTTCTACCTTACGCAGCTCGATGTGGCCCGAGGTCAGCAGCCGGTACTCGACACCCGCCGGCGGCGAATCGCCGAAGCGCTTAGCGCTGGCCGAATCGGGCAGCTCGCACGACACCGCGCTGACACCGTCGGGAAAGTTCTCGGTCAGCGTCTGAAAGCCGCCATCGCAATCGTCCGGATCGAACTGACGAAAGCGGTAACTCACGTCGGTCTCGTCGACCTTGTCGGCCCGAAAGTCATGCTCCTCGACCCACGCGCGCGCGTCGTCGACATTCCAATTGTCTTTGCTGAAAATCAGCGTTTGAATCTTCTGCGCCATAATGTCACCTGTCACCCGCTCAAATTGCAATCTGATCGCTGTCCAAGCCCTTCGCCAATCTCTCGATCTCCTGCGCCGCGGTCTCATCGGCCCGCTCGGGCCAATGCTTGACGCAGCGCGCCACCGTCTCGCGCAGCTCCTGGGTCTCGGCGCAGCGCAATGCCGCGTACACCTGCAGCATCGACTCATCGACGTGGCGTTGCGCCAGCTCGGCGTCGAGCTCCTGCAACCCATCGAGCTTATGCGACAAGCCGAGCGAGCGCAGCGTCGCCCGCAGGGCATCGAAAATCGGCGCCACCGCCGCGCGCACGTGCTCCTTATGCTCGCCGTAGAACTGCTCGAGCCAGGCCTCGAAGTCGGGCTCGCGCTTAGCCGCCCGTTGCAGCTTGTCGGCCTCAGTGCGCAGCACAGAACGTAGTGTTGATGCAAGTAAGGGCTGCTGTCCTTCGAGCATCTGCGCCAGGCTCGCGTCAGGTGCCGGCGTACTGCCAAGCGCATCGGCGGGTGTCATGTTGAGCGGCACGATGTAACTTTCGCCCTCATCGCCATCGAGCGGATTCATGTTCTCGAGCTCGCGCACATCGTTCGCCGACAACCAGCCCCAGTTACGTCCCTTAGTGTAGGCCTCGTAGCGCGTCTTTTGATCGCCGCGCAGGAGCCCGTCGACCAGATGCTCGGCAAACAGATCCGTTTCTGAGGGCATCGTCAGCTTGCGCTTGATCTCCTGCTCCCAGCGCACCAGCCACGGGCGCACGGTGTCGACCACAAAGTGAATATTCTCCTGCTCGATGTTGTTGAAGGTGGCCTTATCGAGGTGGCCAATCTTGTGCGGCGGCACGTTGAACCAGCGCGCGATCTCCTCGACCTGAAAGCGCCGCGTTTCCAGAAACTGCGCATCATCGGGCGGAATGCCGATCTGATTCCACTTCATGCCATCTTCGAGGACCGCGACGCGGTGCGCGTTCTCTGCACCCTTATGCAGTCGCTCCCACGCCTTGCGTAAGGCGATCTTGCCTTCATCGTTAATCTTCCCGGGGTATTCCAACACCCCACTAACCTGGCTGCCATTGGCAAAAAACGTGGCCCCAAAAGTCTCTGTAGCCTTGGTCAACCCCATCGTCTCCCTAGCCATACGTACCACCGAGTACCCTACGCGGCCGTCAAAACCTAACCCAGGCAGATGGAACACGTCGCGCGAAGGCAATATTTCTGTCTCGCCAGAGGGAAGGCTGAGCTCATAGACGATATCTCCAGCATCATTGCGTAGCGCCTTCGTTTTTTCAGGCGATAGCGGCCACAGTGCCATCGGACGCGTGTTGCCGTCTCTTTGGATCTGCGCATAGCCATTTCCCCAAGTAAGCGCGTGCGCCTCCAGCGTCTCACGAAACACCATCGACGTCATTTCCTCGTTCGGCTGATCGTGCAGCAGTCTGAATAACGGATGTTCCGGCACGCGTGTCTTGCCGCGCGGTTGTCGGCGCCGATAGACAATGAGCGGCAGCGACGCCACCGTCTGCGAGATAATGAGTACCGCCGCCCACACGGTCGACAGATTCAACGCCGACTTCTCGGTGACGCGCACGCCGGCCGAAGACTTCGATCCGGCCAGTGCGTCGTAAAGCCACTTCGGCGGATTGCGCAGCGTCGCCCGGTCTTCTTTGGCCAGCAGTGTCGCGACGATGCCACTCACAGCTTCGCCGCCAGGCCGAGGACATAGAAGCTCACACCGGCCGCCAGCAGCGCCGCCGATGTGCCCAGCATCAGGTAGGCGCCGCCACTCATGAGCGCCACCCCGCCGAACACCAGCACGTCTCGAAAATCAACTTTCATGGCTCAGATCACAAACAGCTCGCGTTGCTCGTAGACGCACTTGCTTTCCGTGTGCAACATCGCCAGCCCCAACGCCATCAGGATAGCGACGATGCCGTCGATCTTCTCCTGGCTGTTTTTCTTGTCGGGCGCCATGTTCTTGTTGATGTCCTGACGCGCGACGATATTCGAGGCCATCCAGGCGAGCACCGGATCGTCGCCGTGGTCGAGCGTGGCGGCGTTGAGATGGCGCTCGAACTGGCGCATGGGCGCGTTGAAGCTGCGCGGTCCTTGCCGAAACTCGATCATGGGCGCCTCGGCCTCGGTCAGCCGGTTCACCAGATCCCAGGCGTTCCACTTGTCGAAACCGATGTCCTCGATCTGGAACGTATCGAGCGCCTTGATCACATCGCGCTCGATGTACTGGTAGTCCGTGACATTGCCGGGCGTGAGCGTGAGCAAGCCCTGCTTCGCCCACACCTGATAGGGCACGTTGCCGCGCTCGGTGCGCGGTGCCACCATGTCCTCGGGCATGTAATACCGACACCAGACCTTGAGCCGGCCCTCGAGCAGCCAGATCAACGCGAACACCGTCATGTCCGACACCGACGCCAGATCCAAGCCGCCGAAGGCCCGCACATCCTTGAGCGCGTTCGGATCTACTGTGCCGGCACATTGTTTCCAGCTCTCCATGTTGAGCCAGCCGGATTTGGCGTTGGTCCAGATATTGAGCCGCTTGGTGCGAAATTCGCCCATCGATTCGGGTGAGGCGCGCGCCTCCTTGGCGTAGGCCTGCATCGACTCGAGCGTCGGCGTAATGCCGAGCAGCGGGTTGGCCTTGATCCATTTCGATTCGGTCAGCGGCCGGTCGCCGTCGTCGAGCGTGTAGATGATGCCGAAATAGTGATCGAGCTCGAACACACCCTCGAGCAGCTTGGTCACGAGCTTGCGTTGCTCGTAGCACACCCCGAGCACGTTGTAGCCCGCCGTCGTGATGATCCACAAAAGCGAGTTGCGGCGCGCACCAAACGAGCTCTTGAGCACATCGAACAGGCCGCGATCCTTGTGCGCATGCAGCTCGTCGAGGATGCCGACGTGCGGATTCCAGCCGTCCTGGGTCGAGCTCTTGGCGTTGATCGGCTGTATCGAGCCTGCGGAATTGCGGCACGTGATCGAGCGCGACCACGGCTGCACGCCGAAGGCCTCGCGCAGATCTCGGTTGCGCTCGACCATGAGCTTGGCCGGCTTGAACACTTTGTTCGCCTGGTCGCCCGTGGTCGCACCGATGACGATCTCGGGTCCGACCTCGCCGTCGCAGGTCAGACAATAAAGCGCCACCCCACCGGACACCGTCGACTTCGCGCCCTTGCGCGCCATCTCGATATAGGCCACGGTGAAGCGCCGATTGCCGTCCGAGCGCCGGCGCCAGCCGAACACGCAGGCGAGGATGAACACCTGCGCAGGCTCGAGCGTTATGGTCGGCTTGGCCCATTGTCCCTGCACGTGTGTAAGTTTTTCGATGAAATCGCAGACATCGTTTGCATGCCAGGCTTCGAAAAGGTAGGGGTAATCGCGCTTGCGCGCTTTGCGCAGATCATCGAGCTGGCGTTTGGCCGCCAGCTGCACCCACTTGCAGTACGTCTTGCCGCGCTTGTCGCGCACGGCCGCCCGCGCGTACTCGTAGGCGATCTGCGAGTAGTTGCGCGCATGCTCAGTCGCCGCGTGGCGCAGTCTTCGGCCCGTTGCGTTCGAACGGGTTTTTCTTGTCGCCACCGCTGCCTCCAACGCGTGTGCGGCTGGTTGGCGTCATGCCGAACTCGGAGAAATACATGCGCAGCTGCGAGAGCTCAGCCGCCGTCGGTTGGATCTGTCGCCGATAACCGTCGACGATCTTGCCGTGCAGCTGGCACAGATGCCCGAGCGCATACAGATCCGCGTGCGAAAGCAGGCGCTGCGCGAACAGCATCGGCCCGACCTTGCGCCACAGCTCCTGGCCGTCGGCGTTGAGCCAGTCGGCCGGCTCCGGCACCTGCGAGACCTTCGGGAACTCGATGACGGTGACGGTCTGCTGTGATGGCCTGCGTTCACCTTTCGCTCGCTTCTGTTTTTGGCTCTGCGGTTTCGGCCCACGTCTGCCCATGAAAATGAATCCTGTCGATGCGCATCAGCATCCTGACAATTCAAATCTGCACTCTAGGAATGCAGAAGTTAAATTCGAAAAACTAAAACCCAAAAACTAAAACCCAAAACTTCCGGGAACGTAAACCCTTCCACGCAAAAAATCGACTAGCGCCGATGGTCTACGCCAGCGAGCCTGCAGAGA
>FXBF010000406.1_pt1 | contig 14823 bp, 13 predicted proteins | sample 5335321 | NCBI WGS metagenome assembly FXBF01 (sample SAMEA103928391, study PRJEB20085) | sediment metagenome | isolation source: sediment
GCTACGGCCGCGGCAAGGCGGAGCTCCTGTGGCTCAACGGCCGATTGCCATCGCTACGACCGGTGGCGCCAGCACTTCTCGTCGCGGCATTCGTGGGTACCGTCCTCATCGCCGCGTTCTCGACATGGTTGCCATTCGCTGTCCTGGGTGCATCGTGGCTCGCTGTGCTCGCCCTTGTCGCGGGCCGATCGCCCTCGGCGCGCCTGCGTACGGCTATCGTTGCAGCCACCATGCATGCCGCATACGGTGTAGGTTTGTGGTGGGGGATGTTCTCCGGTCGTCCAACCGTCAAGACCCTGGGGCTCGATGCTCAACCCGGAACCGCTGAAGACCCGACGAAGAACGACCAGGACCAAGCATGAATATCGCAGTTGTCGGAACGGGATACGTCGGGTTGGTATCGGGTGTCTGTCTCGCCTCGATGGGCCACGACATCGTCGGTATCGACATCGACGCTGAAAAGGTTGCTGGGCTCCAAGCGGGGGTCCCCGGCATCTTCGAACGGGGACTCGAAGATCTATTAGACACCGCGCTCAAGGCCGAACGGATCTCGTTCTCAACCGATATCGGAAAGATCGCTGATGTCGACGTCCTACTCGTTGCCGTCGGCACACCACAATCCGACAGCGGCGAGGCGGACCTCTCAGCGGTGTATGCCGTCGTTCGGGCCGCAACTGTTCATCTCAAACACAACGCCATCCTCGTAACCAAATCGACTGTGCCTGTTGGAACCGGCGACGTTGTCAAGAGCCTCCTCGCTGAGGGTGGCCGGAGCGATGTGAGGGTGGCCTCGAACCCCGAGTTCCTACGTCAGGGCCACGCTGTGCACGACTTTCTCCACCCCGATCGGGTCGTGGTTGGTGCAGACGACGCCAAAACCCTCGAGCATATGGCCTCGATCTACGCGTCCCTCGCTGAATCCGGCGTGCCCGTTCTCAGAACGAACATAAAGACCGCCGAGCTCATCAAGTACGCGACGAACGCGTTCCTCGCGACGAAGCTCGCGTACGTCAACGAGATGGCCGATCTCTGTGAGATCGTTGGAGCATCCATCGAGGACGTGACGTTCGCAGTCGGGCTCGATGAGCGGATATCGCCAAGCTACATGACGGCAGGACCCGGATTCGGCGGATCATGCCTTCCAAAGGACACACAGGCCCTTCTGCACACGTTCTCTACCTCGGGGGCGCGGAGCCACATGGTTTCTGCCGCGGTCGAGGCAAACCACCACCGCAGGGCAGCGTTGGCAGATCGGGTCATCGCTGCTGTCGGGCACAGACCCGAACTGGTCGCCGTATGGGGACTCACGTTCAAGGCCGACACTGACGATCTGCGCGACAGTCCGTCGATCGATCTCATTCGCGGGCTCACGAACCGCGGCGTGGATGTCGTGATCTACGACCCGCTAGTGAGAGAACTCCCCGATGGGCTCTCCGCTAAGGTTGCAGACAGTGCCATCGCCGCAGCTACGGGATCAGATGCCGTCGTCATCGCAACCGAATGGCCCGAGTTCATTGATATCGACATTGAACAGCTTGCGGTAGCCATGTCGGGCACCACGGTTGTTGACTTCCGCAATTCGTTGACCTCCGAACCATTGAACCGGGCCGGACTCGATCATTTCCCCCTCGGACGACCTAGTTCACTTGCGGATGCCGTGAACGAAAGTCGGCGATAGTCGCCGCCAAGCCGACTTCGAGATCAACCTGCGGTTGGAAACCGATTTCGCTCAGCTTGTCGGTTGCACCTACGCGGTACGGCACACCTGCTGGTTTCGTTGGATCGAAGACGAGGTGGAGGTCGTTGCCAACCTGCCGATTGATCTCGCCGGCGAGATTCTTGATCGATACCGGTTCGCCGGAATCGATGTTATAGACCGATCCTGCGGTCCCCTGCTGGAGAACAGTGACCACGGCTCGCGCTGCATCCTCAACGAAGAGGAAGCTCCGGACGGCCGACCCATCGCCCCACACCTCGACGGTCGATCCCGGTGGTGACTCGGCGAAGCGCCGAACGAGTGCATGAACAACGCTAGATCGGTCCTTCGCATAGGGAGCGCCCGGACCGTAGATATTCCCAAAACGCCCGACTACGACACGAGCCTCATGCTCGTCCGCCCACCATCGGCCGGCCACCTCGTCGGTCGCCTTCGACCACGCGTACTGGGTTGGAGCATCAACACTCGAAAGGATCGGCGATGATTCATCGACCGCGGCCGAGGACTCGCGATAGACGACTTGCGACGAGGCGAGGAACACGTCACGGATGGCGTTCCTCCTACCTGCCTCGAGCACGTTGTCCGTTACCAGACGGTTCGTACGGAAGACTCCCGCAACGTGCTGCATCTGGATACCACCGGCCCTGGCGGCGAGATGGATGACGGTAGTGCAGCCTTCGAGGCTTCCCGTGAGGTCATCAACGTTCGACGCGTCTGCCACTCTGACTTCGCAGTTGAGATACGGTGCCCGTTCCATGCCTACCACGATCGGGTGACCTCCGGCCTGTTGCACCGCAGTGACGACGTGACTGCCGATGAACCCGGCGCCCCCGACGATCGCGACATTACTCAACGTCATCGGGACGATTCGTACAGCTCAATGTCCGCTTCGACCATTTCGCGCACGAGGTCGGTGAAGGTTGTGTCCGGCACCCAACCGAGGGTTGACGTGAGTTTGGTGATGTCGGCCTGCAGATAATCGACTTCCGCCGGCCGGTAGAACTTCGGATCGATCTCTACAAAGTCGTGCCAGTCGAGATCGACTATATGGAACGCAGCGTCCAAAAAATCGCGAACGGAATGCGCTTCTCCGGTACCCACGACCAGATCCAGTGGCCCATCGTGATTCACCATCATGTGCATCGCCTTCACATAGTCACGCGCGTGGCCCCAATCACGCTTTGCATCCAGGTTCCCGAGATACAGCCTCGTCTGCTCACCCGACAGCAGACGGGGAATCGTCGACGTGATCTTCCTGGTGACGAACTCCCGGCCGCGCCGCGGGCTCTCATGGTTGAACAGGATTCCGTTCGACGCGTGCATGTCGAACGACTCGCGGTAGTTGATCGTCGCCCAGTACGCATAGACCTTTGCGACCGCATAGGGACTGCGTGGGTGGAAGGGTGTGGTCTCCCTCTGCGGTGGCGGTGTCGATCCGAACATCTCACTGCTCGACGCCTGGTAGTAGCGAATACTCGGATCGGTGGTACGTATCGCCTCGAGGAGCCGCACCGCTCCGAGACCCGTCACGTTTCCGGTGTGGACCGGCTGATCGAAGCTGGCACGCACGTGGCTCTGCGCCGCAAGGTTGTACACCTCGTGAGGATGCAGATCGTGTACTAGGCGACCGAGGGAATGCGAGTCCGCGAGGTCCGTCACATGAAGCGTGACCGCCGGATCGTCCCCGGTTACGAGATGACCGATACGTGTGTCCGCCATATCCTGAGTTGTGGTACGGATAGTGCCATGAACGTTGTACCCCTTTGCAATCAGGTATTCGGCGAGGTACGAGCCGTCCTGACCGGTGATCCCTGTGATCAACGCGCGTTTGGTCTCCACCGTTGGGCCTCCCGGTTTCTACTCTTAGACCGACATCGTAACGGAAGGCTGTAGGGAAACCCCCAACGTGAGAATCGTCTTTGCAACACACGCCTACGATCCCGCTATTGGCGGCGCAGAACACTATGCGCGAGGACTCGCAGAGGCACTCGTCGCAATGGGACACGAAGTTCACGTGCTCGCTCCCAATCGATCGTCGGCTGAAGCTTTCTATGAGTACGGCCATCGGGAGGCGGGCCCTCGAGAACAACGTAATGACGGTGCCCACCTACATCGGATACCTCTCAATCCCCACAGATCATGGAGTCTCGGCCACGAACGAACTACCGGTCCGATACCGGTCGCCCAGGCGCAGGTGATGTGGAAGCGCTACGCCAAGAGTCTCACAGACGAGATCGACAAACTCGCTCCCGAAGCCACGGTGACCCTGCCCCACGCGTTCCCGAATGTCTCAGCAGCTCTCGATGCGCCGGCACGCGGCATTGCTGTATACGCACCTCTCCTCCATGAGGAGGATCCGGCATGGCGCGTCGAACCGATCGCAGCCCTGGTCGCAAAGAGCGACGTCATTGTCGCAATGACAACGTGGGAGCGTCGACGGCTCGTCGACCGCTACGGAGCCCAGCGCGACCAAACGTTTGTTGCGCCACCATCTGTCGACGCACCCGACGCAGACTCGGTCGTACCGGCTGTGTCCGACACACCCTATGTAGTGACGATAGGGCGACGTACCCTCTCGAAGGAGCCGTTGACAACAGCGCATGCCGTGAGCCAATTGAATTCTGACGGGATCCCGGTTCGTTTCGTCATCGCTGGACCTGGTTTCGACACGGATCTCGACCGCGAGCTTCGATCCTTCGGCCCTTCCATCGAGATGAGGGGCGCCGTATCAGAAGATGAGAAGTGGCGACTCATCAAGGGTGCTGTCGCATCCGTGTCAATGTCTGCTGCGGAGTCGTACGGCATCGGAATCGCCGAGGCGTGGGCAATGCGCAGACCACCGGTCGCTCGACGCGTCGCATCCATCGCCTCGGTCGTCGACGACGGTGTCGACGGCCTTCTCGTCGACAGCGAACAAGGTCTCGTAGCGGCCATCGCCGAGCTTCTCGCTCATCCGGATGAGGCGTCCCGAATGGGCGCAGCAGGAGAACTGAAAGTCCGCCATACCAGCGAGTCGACAGCCTCAACGGTGGTATCGGCGATCATGTCGGCGAAAGAGGGCCGACGCCGAGCAGGTGGGTGAGCCCGACATGTCTCGCCCCTCGATCGCATTCTGGGGCTGGAGTCCACATATATGTGGACTCAAACCCTGGGTACGCAGATTGACGTGTCAGGGGAGACGGAGAAGGGATTGCACGGCGGCCGTGAGCGAAGCCTCGTAGCGGGGCATGGGGCTCGATAGTCGCTCGGAATCGAGAACCGAGTTGGGAGGCCGTGCGGCGAGCGTCGGGTATTCGGCTGTGGCGCACGGGTGAACACGAGCGCTGTCGAGACCTGCGATGTCGGCGACCTGTCGTGCAAGCTCAAACCAGGTCGTAACGCCGACGTTCGCTAGGTGCAGAACGCCGGTCACGCCGTCATCCACAGCTTCGAGAGTTGCACGAGCGAGATCATCGACCAACGTTGGCCGTCCGAACTGATCGTTCACCACCGAAACATCACGCTTCCCGAGAAGCCGGAGCATGGTGAGAGCGAAGTTCGGATGTGTGCCGGAAAGCAACCACGATGTCCGGATGATCAGTGCGTCCGGATTGGCCTCCAAAGCAAGCCGTTCACCGAGGAGCTTGCTCCGACCATACGCATTGATCGGGTTCGGCGCATCGGACTCGACGTAGCCCCCGTCTTTGGTCCCGTCGAAGACGTAGTCCGTCGAGAACGTGACGAACCGCACTCCGGCATCCCGACAGACCGTCGCCATTTCGTGGACTGCACGTCCGTTGATCGTGCTCGCCGTGTCTTCTTCGCTTTCGGCCCCGTCAACCGCCGTATATGCCGCACAGTTGATCACAGCTGAGGGTTGCAACCCGGCGAGGGTTGGCCCGATACGCCCGAGATCTCCAAGGTCGAGCGTGGCGCGGGTGAGAAACACGACGTCGTCGGTGAGGATCTTCCTGAAGGCTGTACCGAGCTGACCGTCCGCTCCCGTTACGACGATCACCGACCCGGGCTGCTCTCTGCAAGAACCGACTGGAGGTACTCGCGGTATCCAGAATTCGGCATCGACGAGACCAGTTCCGTCATCTCGCCGTGCGTGACGTATCCGCGCTCGAGAGCGATCTCCTCGAGACACGCGATCTTGAGACCCTGCCGGCGTTCGATAGTGGCTATGAAGTTGGCGGCTTCCAACAGACTTGCATGGGTCCCAGAATCGAGCCAGGCAATCCCGCGACCGAGCCGGCGAGCTCGAAGTTCACCAAGTTCGAGATATGCACGGTTGAGGTCGGTGATCTCGAGCTCTCCGCGTGGCGAGGGTTCGAGTGCCCCGGCGAGATCAACGACACGCTCGTCGTAGACGTAGAAACCGGGAACAGCGAGATTCGATTTCGGATTGCTCGGTTTCTCGACGAGGGAGACAACCCGATCACCATCGAGCTCGACCACGCCGTAGCGTTGCGGATCCTTCACCGGATACGCGAAAACGGCCGCACCCGATTCGAAGGACGCGATGAGCTCTGCGATGCCGAGATTCCCGTAGAAGATGTTGTCACCGAGGATGAGCGCAACGGAATCGCCATCGATGAAGTCGGCACCGATCAGAAGGGCCTGGGCGATTCCTTCGGGTCTCGGTTGTTCTGCGTATCGCAGTTCGATGCCCCATTGGGAACCGTCGCCGAGCAACGCCTCGAATCGTGGGAGGTCATGCGGCGTCGAGATCAGCAGGATCTCTCGTATGCCTGCCTCCATGAGCGTGGCCAGCGGGTAGTAGATCATCGGCTTGTCGTACACCGCCTGGAGCTGCTTGCTCGCCACCCGAGTCATCGGATCGAGGCGGCTTCCGGCTCCCCCAGCGAGAATGATGCCTTTCACGTTCGCTCCTTGAGCGGCCGCCACCAGTCCTCGTTGTCTCTGTACCAATCGACCGTCGAGGCGAGCCGCTGCTCGAAGGAATGCTCGGGCGCCCACCCCAGAGACCGCACCTTTTCCGAGTCCACCGCGTATCGCATGTCGTGACCCAACCTATCTTCGACGTACTCGATGTACGACTCGTTCCTCCCTGTCGCATCGAGGATCGCACGAGTCAGATCGATGTTCGCCAACTGTGCGTTCGCTCCAACGTTGTAGATCTCCCCGGATTCGCCCTCGTCGATGATCAAAGCGATCGCAGCACAGTGATCCTCGACGTACAGCCAATCACGCTCGGCCTCACCAGCTCCATATAGGGGAACCTTCTTACCTTCAATCAGATTGGTGACGAACAGCGGAATGACTTTCTCAGGAAACTGATACGGACCGTAGTTGTTCGTGCATCTCGTGACCACCGTGTCGTACCCGTACGTTGCGTAGTAGGAGTGCACGAGCAGGTCCGATCCGGCCTTCGAACTCGAATATGGAGATGTCGGATTCAAGGCAGCATCTTCCGTGGGGAACCCAACAGGAACCGATCCGTAGACCTCATCGGTAGAGATATGGACGAACCGTGGTAGCTCGGCTCCGTACGCTGCCTCCAGCAGGGTTCCCGTCCCTACAACGTTGGTGTCGAGAAACGGGGCCGGACCACGGATCGAACGGTCGACGTGGCTCTCTGCGGCAAAGTGAACTGCGACGTCATGTCCCGGTACGACCTGCGCGAGGAGGTCCACATCGCGGATGTCGCCCTTGATGAACGTGTGGCCCGGATATCCATCGAGCTCGGCGACAGTTGCCGATACTCCAGCGTACGTGAGCGCATCCAGGTTGGTCACCTGGGCGTCATCGTCTCGATCGAGGATCCATCTGATGAAGTTCGATCCGATAAAGCCTGCCCCACCGGTCACGAGATATCTTCGACCCATCACTGCTCACCCAACATCACGCGAACACCTCAGCATCATCCAACGAACGCGCCGCTCCATCCTTCTCAGACACAAGCACCTTACCGACACCTTCGATTGGCCAGGCGATGTCGATGGTCGGGTCGTCCCACCGAATCGTCCGCTCGTGCTCGGGTGAATAGAAGTCCGTCGTCTTGTACAGCACCTCAGCACCATCGGTCAAGGCGAGGAATCCATGAGCGAACCCCGGCGGCATCCAGAGCTGGTTGCCGACCTCGGCCGACAGATCGACGCCGTACCAATGCCCGAATGTCGGGCTGGAACTGCGGATGTCGACCGCGACGTCGAACACCGCGCCGCTGACAACGCGGACGAGCTTGCCCTGGGACCTCGGTTCGACCTGGTAGTGGAGGCCGCGCACCACCCCCCGTGCCGACCGGGAGAGGTTGTCCTGGACGAATTCGCCGCCGTATCCCGTTTCGTCCGCGAATCTCGCCTTGTTGTAGGTCTCAGTGAAATAGCCGCGGTCATCGGTGAATCGCTGCGGCGTCAGGAGCGAAAGCCCTGGAAGTGGTTGAATTTGCTTCACATTGCACGCGCCCTAGCGAATCCGGCAAGGCTCCAGGATAGAAGGGCCGGCTCGACTGGGCTTCGGCATCTCACGATTGGCCGGACATTCGTCTGGCGGCGCCAGCGCGGCGCATGAGCGGACCAAGGAACACGACTCCAACACCGAACGTGACAACGAGCGCCGCTCCACGATCGACGAGCGACGCGAGCAAGGCAACATTGGCTTCAACGCCGACGAGCGCGCCGGCTAGCGCCGTTACGCCTTCCTTGATCCCAAGGTTTCCCGGAGTGATCGACATCACGAAACTCATGCTCACCAGCGAGCCGATGAGAACCATCTCGACTACACCCACGCTCGCTCCGACAGCCAGAAAAGCGACGAACAACCGAGTGATCTGGAATGCCAGCACTACGACAGTCCATATCACGAGTTGGAGCCAAGCAACGGGTTCGTCTCGCCATACCTTCGCGGCACGTGTCAACCGTGCAACACCGCTGGAGAACCGGTTCGATCGTGCGAACACCTTCGCACTCACCAGTGCGACGCCAAGAGCCGCTCCCAGAAGGGCCAGGACGCCCAGGAAAGGGACGAGCAGCCGCAAACCGACGTCCGAACCTGTGATGTTCAGCAGCACCGTCGCTCCCAGGCCACCAACGACCGCCACGACCAGTCCTGTGCCAACAGTGACGATCGCGAGCATGGCATATGAACTCACACTCATGCTGTGAACCGCATACATGTATCCCGCCCTGACGACGGTACCGCCGCGGGCGGGTACGTAGTAATTCGCCATCGTGTTGACCGCGGTGAGACCGGTCGCTTCAACGGTGCCTACTTCGATGTTCGACACGGTCAACGCCGTTCGGAACTGCTGCGCCTGTGCGATCAAGCCACCCAATCCGAGAGCAAGGAGAAGGCCAACCTGTGTGGGGCTCACCCCGGCGAGTGCTCTGATCAAGTCACGCTGTGCAGCCACATACGCCGCCATCACAGCCAGAAGCACCAGAGTCACGAATGTCGGCATCAGACGCTTCATGTGATGACCACCGAAGATAGGAACTCGGCGACCCGCAAACCTGCGTTGCCATCCAATCCTGCTCCATGAACCCGCTCGACAAGCGCCTGTTGGGGTCGACCGTAAAGACGCTCAAACCACGAATCATCGGACACAATCAAGTCAAGCGTCTCGGTGAGTTCGTCAATGGATGCAACGAGAGGCCCAACCCGATCGTCCACACTCATCCGAACTTCGGAGAACGGGCAGGGCCGATCCCAGAACACAACGGGACGTCGTAAACCATGAAAGTCGGTCGCGATGCTTGACCAATCGGTGATGAGGATGTCGCTGTCAACCATCAGAGCAACCGTGTCTGGAAAGGATGCCATGCCCATGTACCTGACAGCCCCTGTCGGTTCCGACGCCGCTGCGGTGTTGAGATGCGCTCGCACGACGATCTCCCAACCCCGGTCCGTTGCCCACCTAGCCAGAGCGAGCGTTACGTTCGAACTTGTCAAGCTTTCGAAATCGTCCGAGCGACCGTGAGACCATGTAGGGGCCACGAGCAGCCTGCGTCGACGACTCCTGTCCAGCCCAACGGGTCTACGTCGAGCCGCGACAATCGTGTCCATCAGCGCGTAACCGAGGGGTACGACCTGGCTCCGTTGAACCCCGGCCGACAGCACCTGATTGTCGGCGTCCCATTGAGAGGCTGCGACAATCCCCCGGTATCGCTTCATCTTCCTCCCATACTCAGATCCGAGCGCCTTGAAACCAACACCATGCCACACATCGATGAACACGATCTGTGGCCGCAACCGCTGGAGGACGCCAAGGATGCCTGGACCATGGTCCGTGACGACAGCACGCGCCCGTGCAACACGCAGAGCATCACGAAATCGCCACAGCCGGAGAATCACGATGCCGGAATTTGTCGGCGCAGCCGCAGTCGACATAGCGGCGTAGTGCCATGTCAACCCTGGATCGGCAGACGAACGGGCAGCATACAGCGAAGCGAGATTGCCGTTCAATGCGTGGCCGCTGAGGACGACCACCGAATCTTCATTCCGACGTAGCAGCCAGGCAGCCAAGCTAGAAATACCGAGCACGACGCTGATCCATCCCGCTCGCAGCCAGTGGGACGGCCGCCGACGATCAAACTTCATGGCGTCTCGTTGATAACCGTCGTACGCGCGACAACTGACTTGGCGAACTCGAGGTCGGGGTGGAAGTCGATCTCTGCCCACTCATCCGCCGCGCACTCGATCGGTTCAATGGCCTGGCCATCCGCGGCTGCGTTACGCAAGGCTTCCAGGTAGAAAAGCTGATGAGCAGGTTCATCCTCCATCATCAGCCGCAGTTGCTCCTGCATGGATCGCAATCCTCGACCTCGATACACAGTCATTCCGATCGACTCCGCATCGGTGCAATCCGGAGATATGGTCTTCCGAACATCGACAACGCTCCCCTCTCGGATTGTGACCTTCATGTCGTCATCGTCATAGAGCGCCTTGAAGGACACAGCCATGCCGATCTCACAGTCCGACGTGCGAAGACGCTCGACAATCCGTGACGAGAAGATGTCGTCGCCGTTGATCAGCATCATGTCTTCCGTTCGCCCCCGTAGCCCGAACCAGGCCGAAACGGAGTTGTTGGCTATCTGATAGAACGGATTGAACACGATTTCGATCTTGGGCGAAGAGACGTCCGCGACCTTGGCTTCGATCTGGCGTGACTTGTAACCCGTGACAATCGATACATCGTTGATGCCGCCGTCGATGAGCGCCTTCAACTGGCGTTCGAGAAGCGTGTATCCCCCACCAATGTCGATGAGGCTCTTCGGGGTGTTGCGAGTTAGCGGCATGAGCCGTGAACCGACACCCGCCGAAAGCAGTATCGCCCTCATCTCGTCATCCTAAGCCCGGTGTGTTTGAGGTTGGTGTTCAGCCATGTTTCGTATCCGCGCAAGGGGGTCGTCGCCTCACTGCCATAGAACGATGGCGGGATGGGGAAAGCCATCTTGGGACGATCGACTATCGACGAATCCAGGTACCCAGCCGCCACTCGCTTCAAAGGCCATTTCGGGATGTCGTGCACCTCGCTCAGTTGTGGGCCCATTGCCCCGGCAGCCACCGCAGGCTCGAAGGTGTCAAGACGGGCCATCTTCATCGCCATTGGGAGAGAGTTCGCGTACTCAACCAACCTGTGATCGAGAAACGGCACCCGAGCCTCGACGCTATGGGCCATTGTCGCTACATCGAGGCGAAGCAGCAGGCCAGGGAGGTGGAGTCGCTGGAACACCCGCAAGAGCACATCGGAGGGATGCTTCTCCGAATACTCAGCGAAGAGTTGACGGACTCGATACTCAAACCATGAGCGAGCTTGGTCGATCTCCTCAGAACTGAACAGCCACGAGAGCAAGCTCTTCGCCGTGTCGTGGGACACGTATGTATACCGATGAACGAAGGCCTCGATATAGTCGCCGAAGGCGTCGGTCCCGTACGCATCGGCGAATCGACTCATGGTCCTCGCATCTCCACCCGAACGGGCGGTTTCCAACGCTGCCCAATCGCGCGGCAGGAGGAAGATCCGTCCGTAGCCACCGAACACCTCGTCTGCACCTTCACCCGACAACACGCACCGCTGCCGCTGAGACATCAACTCGCTGAGCGAGTAGATGGCGACCTGGTTTGGAACACCGAGAGGGGTCTGTGCATGACGCCACAACGACTCCAGAGCGCGCCGAAACGATGGCCGATCCACAGAGAGCTCCCGGTGATCGGTACCTATGTCTGTCGCAGCACGGGAACTGAAAGGAGACTCGTCGAATCCCTCCGACTCCACCGTCACGCTGTACGTCTGGAGATCGGGTTTCGCCTCGACCGCCATTGCAGTGAGCAAGCTCGAATCTAGACCGCCCGACAGGAACGTACAGAACGAGTGATCAGAGCGCATGCGAAGGCGCACGGAGTCCTGCAGAAGATCGTGAACGTTCGCGATCATCTCAGTCTCGGATACGTCGTAGTTGACCTCGCCGATATCTCGCCAATACTCGATAAGGCGCGATTCGCCACGTTCGAATCTGAGGAAGTGGCCTGGGGGCAGCATCTTGACTCCCACGTCGAAAGTCGAGGATTCGATCGGGTACCGGGCTCGCACGTAGCTGTACCACCCATGAACGTCTGGATCACGAGTACGCCCAGTCGCCGCAGCAAGGGCTGGGAGCTCCGAAGCAAAGACCAAGTATGAAGCATGCTCCTCGTAGTAGAGAGGTTTGATACCGATGCGGTCGCGAACGAGATACCCGACTCCGTCAGCATCAACGAAAGCGAGGGCGAACATTCCGTTCAGCTTCGGTAGGAAGTCGAGTCCGTATCGGACAAGCCCATCGAACAACACCTCTGTATCGGAACCACCGGTCGTAGCATCGGCGATCTGACGATCTGACGTGCGAATCTCGATGAAGTTGTAGATCTCCCCGTTGAAAGTGAGAGCGGATCGTCGATCTCGGGACACCAGCGGCTGCCTGACTGGTTCTTCACCGATGATCGACAGAAGCGTGTGGCCGAATGTTGCGTGCTCGAGCTCGAGCACCGAAGACGAATCCGGGCCGCGATGGGTCAACAGGTCAACTCCCAAACGAACATCGACTGTGCCGGGTGGTGCGTGCCCAAGGACACCAACGATGCCGCACACGTCTCAGCTCCACCCTTCCAGAACGTCCACAATCACACGACTCGGCGTTGCATCAAACGCACGAGGTGGTTTCCGCAGCGCCTCGTACGAGTGCAAGAAATCACTGATGATGACATCATCGAAACGAGAAATCACGACGTTTCGGTCTATTCCATCGGGTCTTTCCGTCCGCTTCCTCCATACGAGAGTCGGTACGCCGATGAGTGCGCACTCCTCCTGGATACTCCCGCCGTCCGACACGACAAACGGCGCACACGCGATCATGCGCACGAATTCAGCGTGATCGACGAGGTGCTGAACGTCTGCCCCCGAGAGCTTGACCCTCTCCATGAGGCCGAACTTCTCGAGTGCGGTCTCTGTCGGCGGGTGCATGACGAATACAGTCGAGCGATCCGAAGCCACCGATTCGAGGAGCGAGACAAAGCGGTCCATGGTGTCCCGGTTCTTGAGATTCTCAACCCGGTGCGTAGTCAGCACTGCAGGTCCTGCCGATCCGTCAGACTCCGTTCTCAAGGCATATGCAAGTGCCTCGATCGAAGTGTTGCCTCCCGTCGGCACGATCGCCCCTCGAATCCGCATAGCCGCGAGATTCTCCACCGCGGCCTCATCGGGCGCGAAAAGAACGTCGGCAGTGCGCATGACCTTGAGCCGAATCAATTCTTCCGGGAAAGGATGCAGAATGGACCGGGACCGCAGACCAGACTCGAGGTGAGCTACCCGAAGACCCGCCCGTCTCGCGAGCATCGCAGAAAGGTAGGTCGTCGGAGTATCGCCATGAACGACGCACACACCACCGACATCACCAGCGAAGACCTCTTCTCGGAGGTGCTGCCGACGAAGCGACAGCAGTGAGAGGGAAACAGCCCAAAGGGCGGCGGACCTGATCGTCGTGATATCTCGAGAGCCTCCAACGAAGAGATCCGGTTCTCTAACGCCGAGCGTGCCACGCAGACGGTTCGAGAATTCACCGTGCTGTCCCGAATCGACCAATCGATACGATACGCCCCGTCGGTCCATTTCCCTGAGTATCGGCGCCGTCTTGATGTACTGTGCCTTCGTACCGATGAATGCGTGGATCACGGAACCTCGTCCCGGCTTTCGGGTGCAAGGTGCCCCGGCCCGCTTCGATGCTCCTCCACAGCTGCCGGCAGGACGGAATGCCTGGGGCGCGTGACCTGGACGACCAGATCCGCGAGGAGGGCAACGATGAAGATCATCCCGGCGGCAACCATGACGAGCAGCGTGTTCGTACCGATACGGAGGTCTTTGGTCGCCAGATCGAACACGACTTTTGCGAACCCCAACAAGAACAACACGGTCGCAAAGGGCGTCAGAACGCGCAGGGGGTTCCACATCATCACCATCCGCGTCACCTGCTGGAGATACAGCCGGGTGTCGGCGACGAATCTGAACTTCGATGTGCCGGACCGTCTCGTATACGGGATATCGACGTAGCCAACCGAGTATCCGTTCGCAAGGAATGCCATCGTGATCGTTGTCACATGCGAGAAGCCGTTCGGGAGCAAATGCAGGAACTGGTCGGCGACGTCCTTTCGAAACGCACGGTATCCGGAGTTCAGATCGGGAATCTTCGTGCTCGACAACCACTCTGCAAGCCGCCGGATGAACCACTTGGCGGGAACCCTTGCCAGCTTGTGCGATCCTTCTTCCGTCCTGCGCGCACCCACCACCTGATCGTATCCGTCGAGCGCCTCGACGAGTTCGGGAAACCGATCATTCGGATACGACATGTCAACGTCGCTCCACACTACGACCTCACCACGGGCTGCCTCGGTGCCGATCTTTCGAGCCGCACCGGGGCCGCGGTTCGAACGAAACGCGATCAGCCGGATCCACGAGATCTCCTTGAGGCGCTCGGTGCTGCCATCGGTCGATGCGTCGTCCACGACAACGATCTCGAAACTGTATTTCGAGGCCTCCATCGCCATCCGGATACGCTCAAGCTCCTCATCGAGATGATCGATCTCATTGAAGACGGGGAGAACGATCGAGACCTGGGGGTTGTGGGTAC
>FXBF010000407.1_pt1 | contig 14819 bp, 12 predicted proteins | sample 5335321 | NCBI WGS metagenome assembly FXBF01 (sample SAMEA103928391, study PRJEB20085) | sediment metagenome | isolation source: sediment
GAACGATGCTTCCCGGCCAACCACGGGCGGGCAGCGGGGACGGCGATGCGCCGCTTGGCGGCGGCGTGCTGGCGGGCGTGCATCATGTCCTGCGCTCGCGGTATCTTCTCGGCATCTGCCTTTACATCTGGCTCTATACGACGCTATCCACCTTCCTCTACTTCGAGCAGGCCCATATCGTCGCCGGCGCCTTCGCCGAACCGGCGCAACGCACGGCGCTGTTCGCCTATATGGACCTGTCGGTCAACACCCTTACCGTCATCGGCCAGGTCTTCGTGTTGAGCCGGATCGTCGCCCGCTTCGGCCTGGCAACGGCCTTGGCGCTGATCCCAGCGCTGGTGGCGCTTGGCTTCGGCGTGCTCGGGCTGTTCCCGCTGCTGGCGGTGCTGGTCGCGTTTCAAGTGATCCGGCGCGCCGGCAACTTCGCCATCGCGCGGCCTGCGCGCGAGATGTTGTTTACGGTGGTGGCGCGCGAGCAAAAGTACAAGTCGAAGAACTTCATCGATACCGTGGTGTATCGCGGGGGCGATGCGCTCAGCGCCTGGGCATTCGCGGGGCTGGCCGGACTCGGCCTGGGTCTGTCGGCGATCGCCTTCGTGGCGGTACCCGTTGCCGTGGCGTGGATGTTCACGGGGGTTGCGCTGGGCAAACAGCAAGAACGTCTGCGTCGATCGGCACACGGCCGCGGCGGTCGCGATGGTGGTCAAACGCCACCGACCTGAGCGGGGCCGGGCGTGCAGTTCCAAGTGCGCAACACTGCGATGCGCGCTATGCTGTGAGGCCCGCAACCCGGGCACTGACGACCGAGACCATACTCCATGAACAAGCGGTTCAAGGCCGGCGCGCCGGCACACCCCACGAGGCTCTCGCGCCGCAGTGCGCTGAAGCTGCTGCTGGGGGCAGGCATGGGGCTTGCGATCGCACCGGCGGGGGCTGCGCGCGGGGCCGCCACCCAGCTCGAACGTACGATCGCGCGCACGCGCGAAACCATACCGGCGGTCGGACTTGGGACCGCGCGTACGTTCGACGTCGGCACCGCTGACAAGGCACGCGCGCGCCTGAAAACAGTGCTGCGCGACTTTGTGGCACTGGGGGGGCGGGTGGTCGACACCTCGCCGATGTACGGCAATGCCGAGACCGTGATCGGTGATTTGGCGGCGCAGCTCGGCGTCGGACCGTCGCTGTTCCTGGCGACCAAGGTCTGGACTCGCGGTCGCGCGGCGGGCATTCGCCAGATGGAGCAATCGATGCGGCGGCTGCGCCGCGAGCGCATCGATCTGATGCAAGTGCACAATCTGGTCGACTGGCGAACCCAATTGGATACGCTGCGGCGTTGGAAATCCGCCGGGCGTATCCGCTATCTCGGGGTTACGCACTACCGGGTGGATGCCTTCGATGCGCTCGAGCAGCTGCTCAAGACCGAGGAGCTGGACTTCGTGCAGTTGAATTACTCGATCGCTACGCGCGATGCCGAACAGCGGCTTTTGCCGCTAAGCCGTGATACCGGCACCGCGGTACTGGTCAATCGACCGTTCGAGGCGGGCTCGCTGTTTCGGCGGGTGCGCAACGAGCCGCTGCCGCCGTGGGTCGCCGAGTTCGATTGCCGAAGCTGGGGGCAGTTCTTTCTCAAGTACGTGCTCTCCCACAGCGCCGTCACCTGCGTTATTCCCGCCACCAGCAAGCCCAAACACCTGGCGGACAATATGGGCGCGGGACACGGACGCCTGCCCGACGCGCGCACGCGCAAACGCATGTGGCGCTACCTCGAGCAACTGTGACGTTGATCGGGCGATTCGACGGCCAGCCTCGGAACACCAGGGTCTCGCTGCGGTGCCCGAGCTGCTGTCGGCTGACATCGTCTTTCGCGGGTCCCTCGGTCATAGCTACGCACCGGCAATACGCAACTCGTCGCCTACCTCGAGTTGGTAAGACCCGCGTTTCCGGACATTGACGACGCCATACCTGGGGCCCTTGAAACACAGGGGCGCACCGAATATTCACCGCAGAGCACGAAACGCACGACCCCAGGGACGGGGGAGGTAGATCGCGTCGGGAACAAGCGATCGAAAGGACGCAGAGAAACGGCAGTCAAACGGTTTTGGCCTGATCTCAAAGGGGCTGCGGTATCACACTTTGCACCGCGGGCCAGCTACCACGGGCAGTGTTTAACGAATTGTTTTCTTTGCGATCTTTGCGCTCTCTGGTGTGAGTTCATCCAATATTCACGGTAGACCAGAGATCGATTCCGCCGGCACCGAAAGCGGCGGTCAACCGTCGGCAGCAAGCGTCCATTTGTCCGAAAAACAGGCAAAAACAGCGTATTTTCGCTGGACTTGAGCGCCTTGTGGGCTACGGTTAAATGGCCTCAGGCGAACGTCACCGGGCGCGGCCACGCTGCGCCGAACGGCTGAGCGTGCGGACCAGGAGCGGTCCGTGGCAGTGATCTGCAGGAAGCAGATCGGGCGTGCGACAGCGCGCCCTCTAAAAGAGCCGCTAAAGGGAAGCAGCGGGGAACCACCGGACGCACGTGCGTGCGCCCCACCATCGATGCACGCAAGGGACTGCGTGCATCCACCCATTCTCCAATCCAGGGCAGAGCGACGCGGCGGGCCGCGTTCCAGCAGGGAAAACACACCAGGGTGTAAGCAAATAGGCAAGGTCTCAGCGAGCAGTCAAAGAAGAGCTTCCGGATTTCGTCATGCCTTCCGTTCCCGCAACACGCCGTCGTCCTTTCCTGCTCGCCCTCCTGGCGCTGTCGCTCGGGGTGTATGCGCAGAGCCCTGCAACCGAAGAAATACCTGCTGCTGGGGAAGGCGCCTATGCACTGCTCTCCGATCTGGTGAAAACACGGATTCCCGGCGTGACGGCCGCCAGCCGCAAACAATTCGTCCTTTCCGCCCCAGCCGGGCAGCTGCCGGCAATCCGCGCGCAGGAGATATACGACCCTATCGCCGCGTATCTATCCCGCGTTACCGGCAAGAACATCGTTTACCGGCAGCTGGGCGACTGGCGTGATTACGAGAAAGCCGTGCGCGCGGGGCGGGTGGACCTCGCGTTCGACAGCGCTGCCGTCGCGAGCTGGCGGATCGCCAATAGCGGCTACCAACCGATAGCCAGCGTGAACACGCAGAGCAGCTTCGTGGTGCTGACGCGCAGCGGCAACAGCCAGGTGGCGCGGTTGGACGACCTCGTGGGACGGCGCCTGTGTGCACGCGCGCGGCCACACGAGCACACACTGAGTGTATACAGCCGCTACGACAATCCGGCGCGACAGCCCGTACTCGTAGCCATGTCCGATCCTTACCGGATCTACGACACTCTGATCGCCGGCGGCTGCGATGCTGCGATCGTCCCGCTGCCCGTCTACGAAAAGCTCGGCCCAGACAGCGCGGCTGTACGTGTGCTGTTGCGGGGCGACGTTACCCCGGGACCGACGCTCAGCGCCGCTCCACGCCTGTCGCCACGCGACCGCGCAAGGATCATGCGTGCGCTGCTGGCACCGGAGGGACGGAAGATCATGGGCCCGCTTCGCAAGCGATTCCGGGCCGAGCGGGTCGTGGCGGCAACCACGCAAGAATATGCCGGGCTCGATAGAATTCTGCGCTATACCTGGGGCTTCGACAACCACGGTAGTGATGTCGCCTACCGGCGATGATTAACGGGCTTGCTGCGCCTCGCCTTCACTCCTCGCTTCAGTTCGAGTAAGGGGGCGAGAGCCTGCACGCTTCACGGCTCACGGCTCACGGCTCACGCAGGTCAACCGCGCGCCGGCTTTTTCTGTGTCCGCTCGACCAACCTGCCGATCGTTAGCCCTTGCACGAGGATGGAGAACACCACGACGATATAGGTCATGGCGACGATTACGTCGCGTGCAGGCACAGGCGGCAGTGACAGCGCAAGCGCCACCGAGATTCCACCCCGCAGCCCACCCCAGGTGAGTATCTTCACGGCGTGCGGGCTGAAATTCCGCAGCGGGCGCAGTAGGCCGATCGGAATACCGACGCTTATGAATCGCGCCGACAGCACTACGGGTATGGCTAGCAGCCCCGCCAGCAGGTACTGCTGCGTGAACGTGAGCACCAGCACCTCCAGGCCGATCAAGACGAACAGTACCGCGTTCAGTATCTCATCCACCAGCTCCCAGAACGTGTCCAAGTGGTTGCGCGTGGTGGCAGACATCGCCAACACGCGGCCGTGGTTGCCGATCAACAGGCCGGCGACCACCATTGCGATCGGCCCGGATAGGCCGAGCGCATCGGCGAGCGCATAGCCGCCCATCACCAGCGCCAGCGTGATCAGTATCTCCACCTGGTAGTTGTTCACCTGTTTCAGCATACGATAGGTGAGCCAGCCGATAGCGAAGCCAAACAGCGCCCCGCCAACCGCCTCGACCAGGAATAGCAGCGCCACCTGTCCTGCGCCGAGGTCACCGCCGCCGGCACTGACCCTAAGTAGCACGATAAACAGCACCACCGCGATACCGTCGTTGAACAGCGACTCGCCGGAAATTTTCGTCTCCAGGCTCTTCGGCACCTTTGCCGTCTTCAGGATGCCGAGCACGGCGATCGGATCAGTAGGCGAAATCAGGGCACCAAAGAGCAGAGAGTAGATCCAAGGCAAGCCCAGGCCCAGTAATCCGGACGCGAACCAGATCAACGTGCCGACTATGAGCGCCGAGGTGATAACGCCCGCCGTGGCCAGTATCGTGATGACCCATTTTTGTCTGGCAAGATCGTTGATGTTCACGTGCAGTGCGCCCGCAAACAGCAGAAAGCTCAACATGCCATGCATGAGCGTTTCATTGAAATCGATCGCGCCCAGCAGCGTCTCCGCGCGGCGCTCCAAGTCGAGCCCGGCGGTGCTCAGTCCAATCAAGGCGAGCGACATAACAAGCGAGATCAGCATCAAGCCGACTGTAGTGGGCAGCTTAACGTAGCGGTAATTGATGTAACTGAACAACGCCGCTAGAACAATCAATAGCGAGGCTATGCCGAACAGGCTCATGTCAGCATTTCGCTCGGTGAGGCACAGCCACGTTGGTGCAGCTGTGTGACCCCATTTGCGTGCATGCGCGGCGGGCGCTTTGCGGCGGACACCCCGGCGGTAACGGCGCGCCAATGCGCTCGTAGCGCGGCGGGGCGCGTGCTCGCCGGCGGCCGGCACCCCAATCCCTGCAGGCCAGCCGCGGTCAAGGCGTCAATGGCCGCCGCGCCAGTTGCGGCAGATCTCCGTCGAGCCCGCAGGCGCGACGCAAGATAATGTTCTTGACCGGCGCGGCCTTGTCGGTGAGCTCCAGCGCGAGGTTGCGCAGGCTGCTGACGGCGGGCCAAGAATTGCCGAAAACGTACTTGAACGCACCTGTGACAGCCAGCATGGCGAGGTTGTCTGCCTTGCGCCAGCGCTCGTAGCGCCGCAGCACGTTGAGCGTGCCGACATCCCGCATGCGTGTGCCGGCATCGAGGATTACCTCGGCGAGCGTGGCGGCATCCATGAAGCCAAGATTGACGCCTTGACCGGCGAGCGGGTGCACCGTGTGCGCCGCGTCCCCGATAAGCGCTGCGCGCGCCGCCGTGTAGCGCTTTGCATGCGACAATGCCAGCGGAAACGCGGTGCGCGTACCCACCGAAACGATCTGCCCGAGTCGATCACCGAACGCCGCGTGCAACTGCGCCAGAAACGTGGTGTCGTCCAAGCCCAGTAGCTCTTCGGCACGCCCCGTATCCGCCGACCACACTATGGAGCACACGCGCGGGTCGTGCAGCGGCAAAAACGCCAGCGGTCCCGTCGGCAGAAACCGCTGCCAGGCGATGTGCTCGTGCCCCTTCTCCGTGGCGACTGTGGCGACAATGCCCTGCTGGTGCAGATCGAGGTCGGTCGTCCCGATACCGAGCGCGCGCCGGACCAGGGAATGGGCGCCGTCGGCCCCGACCAGCAGGCGCGTGTTCAGCGTCTGCGCGTCGCTCAATGCCACGCTCACCCGGTCCATAGCCGCCTGCGCTTGCCTGGTGTCAGTCTTGCGGGCACTCGGGTACGAGTACGCCACCACGATTTCGGCGATCTCGGCCGGGCAGCGGTAGTCGACATTGGCAAACTCTTGCAGGCGTTCTTGCAGCGCCGCCACGATCACGCTGTTTTCGATGATGTAACCCAAGCGTGGCTCTCCAATATCGGCGCTGTCGAAACGAATCGTCCCAGACCCGCCCGCATCCCACACGCGCAGCTCGCGCAGCTCGGAGACGCGCCGGCGCTGCATGCCCGGCCATGCGCCGAGCGCCTCGAACACCGCGCAGGAGGCCAGCGTAATCGCGCTCACGCGCAGATCGTAACCCTCCTTGGGCGCTGCGGCGGGCGCTGCACGCTCGAGCACAGCGACCCTCAGCGGCGACCCACCGAGTGCACAGGCGAGCAGCGAGCCGACCATGCCGCCACCGACAATGACTACGTCATATTCTTTGTGCATATTCGAGCGCCCCTTCGCCTTGCGCTATCCGGCATAGCCTGAGGAAGACCGTGAATCGCGGGCCGAGAAACCGACTCTCCACTCCTGAATCACCGCTCACGCGCTAACGGCAGCCCGCGGGCGAGTCGCGGCAGCGCCCGGCCGAGGCCGCTGGTACGGCGGATGAGCGCGCGCTTGACCGGCGGCAGCAGATCCGTCATCACCAGGCCGAGGTCGCGCGCCAGCACGAGCGGACCGAAGGAGTTTGAGAAAATTTTGATCAACCCGTCCGTAAACGCGGTCACCGCCTGGGTGTCACGGCGCCGCTGGCGCATATAGCGCCCCAGCACCTGAACGTCACCGATGTCCTCGCCCACTCGCGTCGCGTCGACCAGGACCTGCGAGAGTGTCGCTACATCGCGCAGCCCGAGATTGAATCCCTGCCCGGCTACCGGGTGCACCGTGTGCGCAGCGTTTCCGATGAGCACCATGCGAGCGCACACATGCTCTTCCACTCGGGTCAGCGACAGTGGGTAGGCCTGGCGCGCGCCCACCCTGGTAAACCGGCCGAGGCGATCGCCGAATCGCTCCTGCAGGCGCTGCAGGAACTGCCGCTTGTCCCACGCGAGGATATTGTCGACCTGCGAGCGAAGCGCACTCCAGACGACAGCGCAACGGTTTTCGCCCATCGGCAATAGTGCCAGCGGCCCGCTGTCCGTGAAACGCTCGTATGCGACATGATCGTGTGCACGCCCGGGCGTGACCGTCGTCACCACGGCGCTCTGGTCATAATCCACGGTCCGCGCGCCGATACCGGCGGCTTCGCGCACGCGCGAGCGCCCGCCGTCAGCGCCGACGATCAACCGCGTGGACACGCTCCGGGACTCACCGTCTTGCTCGACGAGCACGGTCGCCGGCTCACGATCGAGCACCATGGTCTTCACCGTGGCGGGGCACAACAAGCTGACGGAATCGAGCTTCTGCAGCGCCTGCTGCAGCACCGCCCCGAGCACCCGTAGCTCCACCACGTAACCCAGCGCCGCAATGCCGGCGTCGGCGGCGTCAAGCCGGGCGATGCCAAAGTGGCCGCGGTCGGAGATGTGGATGCGCTTAATGGCGCATGCCCCGCGCGCTGCTATCTCACCCCACAGCCCCATGCCGGTAAATATGCGACTGGACCCGTAGGCCAGCGCCAGCGTGCGCACATCATAGCTCGGCCCGGACGCGGATCGCAACGTCTTGGGCTCGACCACCGCTATTCGCAGCCCGCTGCCGCCGAGCGCGCACGCCAGGCTCAGGCCGACGAGCCCGCCACCGACGATGACAATGTCGTAGTCGTCTTCCATCGAGTGTCGAGTTGCGAGTAACGAGTAGCTAGGCAAAAAGTTAGGGTCTCGTGCGAGGCTACCGTAACTAGCCACTAGCTACTAGCTACTGATTCATAAGCGCTTCGATCTCGTCGAGCTGTTTCGGCACGTCGCGGCTCAGCACCTCGTTGCCCTCGCGGGTCACCAGCACGTCGTCTTCGATGCGCACACCGATGTTCCACCAGCGCGGATCGACACCCTCGCTGTCGGCCGCAATATAGAGCCCCGGCTCGACAGTCATGACGATCCCCGCCTCAAGCAGCCGCCAGACGTCGTCCACCTTGTAGTCACCGACGTCGTGCACGTCCATGCCCAGCCAGTGGCCCGTGCGATGCATGAAAAACCGCTTGTAGCGCTCTTCGCGAATCAGCTCGTCCACGTTGCCGGCGAGCAACCCGAGCTCCACCAGCCCCTCGGTCAGTACCCGCACTGCGGTTTCATGCGGGTGATTCCACTGCCTGCCGGGCTTGACCTGCTCAATTGCCGCCAGCTGTGCGGCCAACACCACCTCGTACACCGCCCTCTGCTCGCCGCTGAACTTCCCGTTTACGGGCAAGGTGCGGGTGATATCGGCTGCATAGCAATCGATCTCGGCGCCGGCGTCGATGAGCACGACGTCTCCGTCATTAAGCTCGCCATTGTTCTGCGTGTAGTGCAGGACACAGCTGTTGGCCCCGCCGCCAACAATCGGCGGGTAGGCCGGCGCCGGACTGCCGCCTCGCGTGAACTCATAGATCAGCTCGGCCTCGAGCTCATACTCCATCATACCGGGACGGCATGCCTGCATCGCGCGCTTGTGCGCGCGCGTCGAGACCTTGGCCGCCCGCTTCATCAAGCGGATCTCCTCTGTACGCTTGTAAAGCCGCATCTCGTGCAGGATATGGTTGAGATCGACGAACTCGCCCGGCGCCTTGACGCCGGCGCGTACCTTAGCGCGTATCTCGTTTACCCAGCCCATTAGTCGAGCGTCGAACTCCTGATCGCGCCCCATGCTGTAGAAGACCTTTTCGCAGTTCTCGAGCAGGCCCGGCAGGATCTCGTCGATATCGTCAATCGGAAATGCATCATCGGCGCCATAAATCTCGCGCGCACCCTCCAGGCCCGCACGCCGCCCGTCCCACAGCTCTTTTTCGCGATCTTTCTCACGGCAAAACAGGATATACTCTCCATGGGCACGGCCGGGCACGAACACGGCGACGGCATCGGGCTCGGGAAACTGCGTGAGGTAATAGAAATCGCTGTCCGGACGAAACGCAAAATTTACGTCGCGGTTGCGGCTGCGGGTCGGCGCCGTCGGTAAGATTGCCACGCCGCCGCCCATCTCCTGCATCACTTCACGCCGTCGTTTTTCGAAGATCTTGATGTCCATATGCGTACATTATGCCGGAGCGCAGTGGTGCTCGCGAGCGCGCCGCGCGCAGCAATGGCGCGCTTGCCATGGCTGCGTGTCATCGCGAGCGGGCATGAGGGAATAACGGTGTGGCCGGTTTGGGCACGGCCGGCGTCCGCGCGGGGTTCGGCAGCATTTGTCGGCGAGCGACTAGCGGCGCTAGTAGTGGCGCTAGCAGGCCGGTGAAAAACTCTTTTCAGCGGCCTGCTAGAGCGGTGCAGGGAGGCACCGCACATCTTTCGAATATTCAAGCGTTTGAGGAGTGGTACAGGGGCGACCCGTTGGCGGAGCCGAGGATGCAAAAAGCCAGGAACGGACTTTTTCAACACCCTGCTAGTGCCCGCAGCGAGACCCGGGCAACGAAGACCGACGGGCGGCAATCGGGGCGGCGGCGGCGAACGGCAAAGTATAACACCCAAATAATGTAGTGAAACCGTTGACCCGGCTACAAGTCAGTCCTATATTCTATTGAAAATAAAGATTATTGTTGGTATCGCGCATGGAATCTGACGAGATTAGAATGCTGGAAGGCCGGATCGATCAGCTCATCGATTTTTGCCAGCAATTGAAGGAAGAGAACAGCTTATTGAGATCGGAAAATCAGGGCCTGGCGGACGAACGTGCGCGACTGGCAGAGAAGACGAAGCTCGCGCGTGCGCGCATCGAGACCATGATCGGGCGACTCAAAGTCCTGGAGCGAGGATAAGGTGAAGAATGTTCAAGACGGCGTCACCGTGACCATCATGGGCAAGGAGTTTATGGTCGCTTGCCCGGAAGGCGAACGTGAGGCGTTGGCTGCGGCGGCGAGCTTTCTCGACCGCAAGATGCGCGAGATCCAGGACAGCGGCAAGGTGATAGGCGCCGAGCGCTGCGCGATCATGGCGGCGTTGAACATCACCAACGACCTGCTGGATTTGCGCAAACGCGGCAGCATGACGCCAGACGACAACCAGAAGCTGCGTTTCCTGCAGACCAAGATCGACGCGGTGCTGCGCCAGAACGCCTGACGCCGGCGATGCACCTTTTCGTTTCCGGTGATATGGCGTTATCATGGTGTTGCGCCCCCTGCGGTGTCCGTGTCGTTCTATAATGTCCTTAGAACCTAATGCTCTGCTATGGGGAGCCGAATCGCGGTTGCTGGTGTGCATGTCCGCCGCGCAGCGGAAAGCCTAAAGGCATCGTTGAGGCACCCCACTTGAACCATACGGTTCAAGGCGAACAGACGGGACGGCATTTGCGGAGGGCGTCTTTTTTTCTCCCCAGACACCTCGAGTAGTGGCCACGAAAAGTGCAAAGGCGCAACTGCGCCGCACGCTGCGCGCCCGCCGGGCCGCGCTTGCACCGGCCGATCAGGCGCGGGCCGCCGAGCGGCTGGCGGCGCATGTCACGGGTACCAGGGTGTTCCGAGTTAGTCGCAGGATCGCGTGCTACTTGGCCCACGACGGCGAGATCGATCCGTACCTCGTCATCGATCGGGTCTGGGAGTTGCGCAAAACCTGCTACCTGCCGCTGCTGTCACGCGTGCACGGCGATGCGCTGTGGTTCGCACCGGCACAGCCCGGTACCGCGCTGGCACCCAACCGCTTCGGTATACTCGAGCCGGCCGTCGCCACCCGCGCGCTGGTGCGTGCGCGCAGTCTCGATCTTATGCTGCTGCCGCTGGTCGCGTTTGACGATGGCGGCAACCGACTCGGCATGGGCGCGGGGTTTTACGATCGCACGCTCGCCTTCTTGCGCCATCACCGACACTGGAGAAAACCGCGTCTCGTCGGGCTCGCCCACGAGTTGCAGCGTGTCCCTCGGCTCGATACCGATTCCTGGGACATAGCGTTACAGGCGATTGTGACCGATGAGCGCGTCCACCTGGTGCCGCGCGCATGCAGCGCATGAACTACTGGCTGCTGAAATCCGAACCTGCTGCCTTCAGTGTCGACGACCTGGCCGCGTTCTCGAAGCAGACCGACCATTGGGACGGCGTGCGTAATTACCAGGCGCGCAACTTCATGCGTGACCAGATGAGGCGGGGCGACCAGGCGTTTTTTTATCACTCCAATTGCAAGCAGCCCGGTGTCGTTGCGATCGTGCAGATCGTGCGAGCGGCCTATCCCGATCCGAGCGCCTTCGATCCGGGCAGCCCGTACTACGACCCGAAGAGCGATGCTGCTGATCCCAGATGGTTCATGGTCGACGTTCAGCTCGTGCGCCGGCTGCAACGGCTGATCGGGCTTGCAGAGATCAAACGCAACCCGGCGCTGCGGGGCATGGCGCTGGTGCAGCGGGGAAACCGGCTCTCCGTGATGCCGCTCACCGCGAAGCAATGGAACGCTGCTCTACGGATGGAAGTCCACTGATTATCGTAGCTATAATTCACGCTAGTTTGTCGTGGCCCGTGAGCAGCCACGCCAACACCAAACGAGAAAACTAGAGGGAGTCTAATGATTTTTTTACGCAGGTCCGGTTTCTTCGTCGCCATAGTCGCGGCCTCACTATTGAACGCGTACAGCGCGCACGCCGGTAAACAGGCAAACAGCAGCGCCAATCCGCTCGTGCGAATCACCACCACTTTGGGCACATTCGAGGTTGAGCTTTTTGCGGACAAGGTGCCCGGCACCGTGAAAAACTTTCTCAAGTACGTGGCGGACGGATTTTACGACGGCACGATTTTCCACCGCGTGATTCCCGGCTTTATGATCCAGGGCGGTGGTATGCAGCCAGGCATGGTGCGCAAGCCCACAGGCGATCCCATCAAGAACGAGGCCGCTAACGGGCTCAAGAATGTCACAGGCTCGCTCGCCATGGCACGCACCAGCGACCCGCACTCCGCGACCTCCCAGTTCTTCATTAACACGGCCGACAACGCGCTTCTGGACAAGGAACAGGCGCGAGACGGTTGGGGGTACGCCGTGTTTGGCAAAGTGGTAAAGGGTATGGCTGTCGTCAAGAAGATCGAGTCGGTGCCGACCGGGCGCGCCGGGCCGTACGCGGACGTGCCGAAGACCGACATCGTAATAGAAAAAGCTGAGCTGCTGAAGCCGAAATCCTAACTCCCATATTGAATGAGCTCACCGCAGAGGTCGCAAAGAACGCAGAGGCTCCCACAACAAAACTTCCAGCGCCAAGGCGTGAGCAGTGACCCATGATCCGTAATCCGTGAACCGTGAGTCGTGATCAGTGAATTGTTTTTTCTTGATCCCCCTTACTCAAGCCGAGCCATAGATCTGTGAGGCGTGAAGGGTGAGGCGTTAGACGTGAATTGTTTCTTTATGCGCCCTGGTCGAGCCGAGCCCCGGGCGAAGACGAAGAGCGGGCCTGAGGGGGCGGTGTTTGTATTGGTATTTTTTTAGGCGCCTTTCGCCGAGCCGAGCACCGAGGAAGACGAAGGGGCGGCCGGAACAGGCGTGGAAGGGATTCCACGCGTCCAGGCCAGGCACAGGGAATGTGCCTTGCCTGGACCCGCTGAGACGACGAGGCGCGCAGGGCACCCGCTGGTGTTAGCGGGCGACGGCGCAGGCGCAGATGGCTTTGGGAACTTTGGCCGAAACCAAAGTTCCTCGTCTGCCGGGACGAGACCCGGCTAGTATATTCGCCGGTAGGCGACACCATTCCACAACCGTGCACCGCGCGCTCCGCGGTGACATTCGGGCTAAATACGCGGATTTGCGTCAGCGTGTCCGCTGTCAACGCCACTTTGTTGCTCAACTCAAGAACAACTCATACGCCGGGTTATCGCTCTCGTCCACGTAGCGATAACCGAGGCCGTCGAGAAACGCCTTGAACTGCTTTTGCTCTTGCGGTGGAACCTGCATGCCCACCAGCACGCGCCCGAAGTCAGCGCCGTGGTTGCGGTAATGGAACAGGCTGATGTTCCAGGTCTGGCCCATCTTGTTGAGGAAATTGCGCAGCGCGCCGGGGCGCTCCGGAAACTCGAAGCGGTATAGGATCTCGTTCATGGCGTTGGGTGCGCGCCCACCGACGAGATGTCGAATGTGCAGCTTCGCCATTTCGTTATCGATCATGTCGAGCGTTTGATAGCCGTGCTTGCGTAAGTTCGCCATTAACCGTTTTGTCTCCTTACCGTCGCTGATCTGAACGCCGACAAAGACATGCGCGCTCTTCGTATCGGAGTAACGGTAATTAAACTCGGTGATGCTGTGGTTGCCGAGGGCGGCGCAAAACTTGCGGAAGCTCCCGGGTCGCTCCGGGATGGTAACGGCGAGGATGGCCTCGTGGCGCTCACCGGTCTCGGCGCGCTCGGCGACGTGCCGCAGCCGGTCGAAGTTCACGTTGGCGCCCGAGGCAATGCTAATGAGCTGCACGTTCTTCAGCCGGTGGCGTTGCAGGTAACGCTTGAGGCCGGCGAAGGCGAGCGCCCCCGCCGGTTCCAGCACCGAGCGCTGGTCCTCGAATATATCCTTGATGGCAGCGCAGATCTCATCGTTGCTGACCACCATGACCTCGTCTACAAACTGCTTCGCAAGCCGGAAGTTCTCCTTACCGGGCGATCGCACGGTGACGCCGTCGGCGAAGATGCCGACCTGATCGAGTCGCACGCGCCGGCCGGCCGCCAGCGAACGTGACATGGCGTCGGCATCCTCTGGTTCCACGCCGATGATCTTGATGTCCGGGCGTAGCTGCTTGACGTAGACCGCGATGCCGGCAATAAGACCGCCGCCGCCGACGGGCACGAAGATTGCGTGCAAGGCCCCCCGGTGCTGCTTCAGGATCTCGAAGCCGATGGTGCCCTGCCCGGCGATCACATCGGCGTCGTCGTAGGGATGGATAAAGGTGAGCTTACGTGTTTGGCACAACTCGATGGCATGCTCATAGGCCTCGTCGTAGTTATCGCCGTGCAACACCACCTTGCCGCCGAGGCTTTTCACGGCGTCGACCTTGATCCTCGGGGTGGTACGCGGCATCACGATGACGGTGCGAGTCTTCAGCCGAGCCCCCGCCAGCGCTACGCCCTGCGCATGGTTGCCGGCGGAGGCCGCAACCACGCCCTTTTTCAACGCCTCCGGGGGCAGCGCCACCATCTTGTTATAGGCGCCGCGGCATTTAAAGGAGAATATCGGCTGCTCATCCTCACGCTTCAGCCACACGCGGTTGCCGAGCCGGCGTGACAGCAGCGGTGCGAACTCGAGCGGCGTCTCCTCGGCGACGTCGTAGACGCGGGCGGTGAGGATCTTCTTTATGTAATCCTGTGGCATAGTCATAATCTAACAGATAATGAAATCGGGAGTGATAGCCGGGTGCCGACCCCGGGGCCCGGTGTGCGCACGCTCGGTGCGGGCACGTGCCACTTCTTTCCCCCAACAATCGGGGGTATGCTGATCTCGGCTCGGCTCGGACAGCGGTGTAGGCGAAAATGAACCAGGATGAGATGAAAAAAGCGGCCGCGCTCGCCGCCCTTGACTACGTGCAGCCGGGCATGGTGATCGGCATCGGCACCGGCTCGACCGTCAACCATTTCATAGACGCGCTGGCGGGCGTCAAGGGCACGATCGGCGGTGCGGTAGCAAGCTCCGTGGCTACCGCCGAGCGCTTGCAGCGCCACGGCATCCTTGTGCTGGAGCTCAACGAGACCGGAGACCTGCCGCTCTACGTCGACGGCGCCGACGAGGCC
>FXBF010000408.1_pt1 | contig 14806 bp, 10 predicted proteins | sample 5335321 | NCBI WGS metagenome assembly FXBF01 (sample SAMEA103928391, study PRJEB20085) | sediment metagenome | isolation source: sediment
GAACAACGGCCAGCCGCAGGAGCGACTGGCCGTGCTTTCTCGCGGAGATACGGCGTAACCTTAGGTCGGGTTCAGGGGACCTATGGTGCCGCTAACGATCTGCTGGAACGCCGTCAGGCTGTCTTGCAATGCCGCGTTGCCCAAGCCGTGATTCGGGAACAGGCCCGCAAAATTTCCTTCGTCGCCGTGGAGCGCCATGTAATTCAGGATCACCATGTTGACGAGGAGATTGACGTTGTTTCCGGCCGGTGTCGCAGCGCGCTGAACCGAGCCTCCGCCATCGAAGTAGCCAATCTGCTGATGTTGCGCGGCTGTCTTGCCCGGGCTCGTTCTGAGCGTCGCTCGCCCATTCGGATCGAAGACCATGAAAAAGGCTGCGGCGGTCGATGAGTTGTCACTTACCCACTCGCCCTTGCCTCGGCCGTCGGCCGAATTATCGATAACACCGTTACTGGAAACTGAGCCATCGCTGAAGACATACATCATCAGCGGCGTGCCGATGCGGGCTGCATATTCGATGCAGGCACCCATGCAACGTCCGGCACGGAAGTCCTTGACTTCGCCTTCACGGCGCTGACCGCCATGATAGTCATAACCGCCCAATTCGATTACGGCTGCACCTGCAAAACCGTTGATGACAAGCTTCATGATCGATGCCGTCTTGCGGAATTCACTTCCGTCGCGACCACCATCGTTGAATTCAGCGTCCGTGAAGATGCCGGCCGGACCGACGATCATCGGGTCCTGTCCCGGATCGAGCGGCACGCCGCCGAAGCGTTCGGCAACATCGGCCGCCTTCATGTAACCACAGCGCACGAGGTCCTGAACGATGAGGTCTGGTGTTACGACGCCCACCTTCTGTTCGCTCAAGCGATATGCAGACTCCATGACCGCCGTGGCATCTCTCGCACTGAGAATGCCGACCAGCTGTCCGGTATCGACCAGGCCGACAACGTCGCCGGGGCGATCCACTTTGGTCGGACGAAGCTCCGGATCCATCATCATCACCGGTAACGTCGAGTTGCCGCCAGAATCCGAGTTCTCGGAACCGGCCAGTGTCAGGATCGAGCCGTTCGCGCCCGTTCTCGCGATACCGTAAAGCGGGTTGTGAGGGTTAGTACCGGTGTCGTTATCCGAACGCGCAGGAATGATCGCGCCATTCAACTGCGTGGCGCGGCCGCCGCTCATGCTGGCTTCCATGCCGCGTTTGAAGGCGCTGTCCGAATGAAAGGCCAGACCAAAGTCGGTATTAGCATATGGCAAGCCTGAGACCGGATCAGTCAGCCCCGGGACCATGTCGCCAGGCAGACCGAGTTTGTCGTAGCCCGACGTGCTCAGGAAGTCCATCTGGCCACCTTCTCCACCGACGAGGACGTTTGAGCCCGCGATATTGGCGCCACCCGCAAGGTCAAAGCAGATGAACGGTATCTTTCCGGCACCGCCGAGGGATATTCCACAGCCGGCCGTGTCCAGATCACCCGACAATGCCGCAAACGCCTCGCGAGGATTGGAGAACAGGCTCATTACGCCGCCACCCAGTGCATAGACTGAACCTGTCAGGAATCCCTGGGCAACGAAGTCGCGACGGGTTACCGGACGCGGATGGTCCGGGTGTCGCAGCGGATCGTCGTAGTGCCGATCATTACGTTTCTTAGCCATAAAAATGCCTCGTTTCGTCTAATTTCTCTACTGCACCAGCGCGATCGCGCTACCCAATACTGCCCCGCAAGCGCCTTTGGCGATGCCTCGAGTATCGGCCTGTGGCTCCAGCGGATCCGGATTCGTAGCGATCATTCGATCGATCAGGTTGTCCGGACGTAGCGTGATCGGATCAAAGGTATTGAATCCAAGCTCGTCGCTAACGTCCACAAAGTCCGGCTGTGACTGGATCGCGATACCCATGACGCGGTCGACCAGCGGCCCAATCAGCGCATTACGATTCACATACGCAGTTGCCGGGGCAGCGCCGAAATTGAAGCCCGGGAACATCGCCGCGGTCGAAATCGCGCCCCGATCTTCCATCAAAGCGTTGCAGTACTCGAACGCGAGCTGAGCAATGGCCACCTGGTGGGACGAGAGGAACGCTTTGGGGTCCTCGATCGCCGGCAGTGACTGACGGAGGTTCTGGTAGGTGATGTCCACGCTGGGCTCTTCCGGGCTCACCGCCGTGACTGCCGCAAATGTAGCATTGATCTCGTCAAACGTCCTGATACCGATACGGTCCGCCGGCGGCAGGTCCGTCGGCACGATCACAAGCGGTGGATTGTCGGTCCGCACGTAACTCTGGTTGCCGAGCAGGTCGAAGGTCAGGAAGAACTCGTCATCCGCGGGGCCTTTCTCGAGCGGTACGACCGCGCCGATAGTTTCCAGCGGTTGCCCTAGCTCTCCAAACAAAGAGGCGCTCAACACCTCGTCCAGGTTCGCATAGGATTGTCCGACCGGCGCTTCTGCACCGTTCAGGCCGATGCGCATACCCTGAATCGGAATGCCTTCGGGTTGCTGATTCGCATCGAGCGTAATGAAGTGCGGCTTCGTGAACAAATAACCGTAGGTATCGTACTGCGTGACCTCAAACAAGATGTACGCAGTCGGCACGTTGATAATATCCTCGATGCCGAACAGCAGATAGAATTTCTCACCAACGCCGACGTCGAAGTTTTGCACGATCTGTGCCTGCGTCAACGCACGGTTGTGTATGGCCACGAGTCGGAACGTACCTGCGAACAGGCCCTCACCGGAGACTTCGCTGCCAAGCACGAACGCAAACGTGTCCTGCCAGTCAACCAGGGAGCCGGCTTGTACCGGATCGACCTGAGTGGCGAGTTCGCCGTTGACGTAAATGCTACGACCGTTGACGGCATCATAGTTGGCGACGACGTGTTGCAGGGAAGCCTGGAGGGCTTCGTCTGCAGACGGTGTAGACAATGCCGGGTCGCCGTTCAAACTGGTTTCGGTAGTACGCAGCAGGTAGTTATAGTCGTACAAGGTCTGCTGCAGCGTGAAGTTGCGAGTCGTATCGCCACCCGAGTAGCTGACGATGCGCGCCATCTCCTGCGTTACGTTTGCCGGAACTACCCATGCCTCGATCGAGTACTCACCGGTCGCCCTGATAAGATCATGGAGTTTCTTGCTCGCGGCGGTCGTACCCTGTGCCTTACCGTCATTGATCGTGATACCCCAGCCGCCGAACCAATCGACGTCACCCGAAAGATCCAGATCGATCGCCGGTTCAACGCCACTGGTATCGAACGCTTTCGTTCCCACGCCCGTCTTGAACTCCCAGAGAGCAATCTGGGCGTTTTCATAACGGTTGCCGCCTGAGGCGATCGTCCCGTCGACGATGCGTAATGCTTTACTGTTTACAAGTAGTGGATCTACCTGGGTCGGAGTAATCGTGTCAGCAAATGCCTGGATGGCTGCTTCCATTTCGTCGGCCGCCTGGGCGCAACTAACCCCCTGCCAACAGTTATGGAATTCGTTTCGCAGGCGAATCACCAGTCGCGAACTCGCCGGATCATCGAGGTCCATTTTCGGCTTGACTGCGTCGAATGCGACGTTGACATCTGCTTCTGCGAAATAGGGCTGCTGCGAAGCGGCAGACTGCGAGCTGTGACAGCCCTGGCAGTAACGTACCAGGTAAGGCGTGTGCACAATGTTCGCGAAGTCGGCAATTTGACTCGGGTCGTAGTTCTTGCTCGAACCTGGTTCCTGCGGAGCCGGTGCTTGCAGGACGATCTGCCGTCCGCCACCGGCGGTCGCGCCGGCCCAGTTCTCGATCCAGGTCGTCATGATGTCGGCACAGGCCTGCGTGTCAGTCAGCCAGCAGTTATGTCCGCCGCCAACTCTCGTGACCAGGCTCGAATCCGATGGCTGCGTCAGATTAGAGACTGTGTTGGCCGCTTCGTATGCAAGATTGATGTCGTCATTGCGCACGAAAAAGGTGCCGCCCTGGCCGCCCTGCGCGTGACATGAGCCGCAACGATTGGTGCCCTGAATGTTATCCCAGACGTTGAGCTTGAACGCCTGTACGTCAGCGGTCGCCGGCGGTGGGCCATTGTAGGTCGACGGTGGCGTTACGTTCGTAATCGGGTTATCCGTCGTCGGAGCGCCGCCGCCACATGCGGCGATCGCCAAAGCTGACAGGCCGGCAAAAACCAGGCGCATTTGTCGCGTGGCCGGGGTCATAGCAATTCCTCTTGCTCTAGTCATTGTTAATGCCTCCCTACTGGCCCATGCAATAGACTGCAGCATCGGCGAATACGCGCTTCATGCTGTAGGTGTTGCCTGCCCTGAACGTGTTGACCATTGTGGTGACCTGAGTGCGGTCGCTGAGATCTTCCGGCTCTCTCAGGCATACAGCCTTGAAAACTTTCTTGACCTGGCAACTGGCGAATGCATCGCTATTGCCAAATTCCATGCCAAGCGACTTCGCACCGTTACCAGTGCCCGGAAGACTGTTGTCCCATCCGAGGAACTGATTCTGTCCGGATCGCCAGTAATTCATCCAACTGTCATCCGTCGTCACGTATCCAAACGGGAAGTTATCTTCGTTATTGAAGTATTTCGGCTGAACCACGCCGTTCGTATATTCTATGTTGCCCGTGACATCGTTGTAGTTGTAATAAGCGAAAGCGCCCGCCATCGGATCCATGCCGTTGTGACAACCGATGCAACTATTCAGGAACAGCCGGCTGTCACCGCCGGGGCTGCGGCTTACGTCCTGGCGAATCCGATCCGGCGTACGTTTGACGTCGTGAACCTGCTGCAGGTCATTACACATTTGATTCATCATCGTGAACCGGAACATTGCGCGGTTCGTGCCAGCGATGAAGAAAGCTTGTGCCGCTCCGCGAGATGTCATGATGCCGGCGGTCGCGGGTCCCGGAACGCTACCAGGCAGGCTTGATTGAACTCGCTGTTGAAGAACCAGGGGATCACGCATATCCAGGCTCTGCGACTCCATGTCCGCATAGTGCTGGTTGCTTGAACTAGAGTATCCGGAGATCGGCAGGCCGCTGGCGCCAACATAAAGCATGTCCGCAGACAACAAGGTATTAAACGGAACCTCGTCACGGATCATTCCAATCACGGTCGCGATATAGTCATTTAACGGGACGAACACTGACTGATCACGATTCGTCCATGGCGCTGCGAAGTTCTTCAATGTCACATTGTAGAAATTCGGGTTGTCCATCGCTGTGTACGCCGCAGCAAGCGCATTGTTGTTCTGAAACGGATCAACATCCGTCTCCATCGAAACAAGCACTGCCTCTGTCGGCGGCACTCCGGCCAGGCGATCATGGATGCGCCTTGCCTGTTCGCGCGGACCAGCTTGCGCGACAGAAACGAGTCCTGCGCTCACGAGCCCAACGAGAAGTATACGAATAAGCATTCCGGCCTTGCCCTGGCCAGCAGCCTGTTTGGTTCTTGTCCACGTCCTGTTTTTCATAATGACCCTGCTTAATAGGTGACGATTCAACAGCGTGCTACAAAGCAAAAAACTTTCGCAAAGTCATTCTGACTTTGCGTTGTTTCAAAGAGCTGGAGGGTTCGACGATGATGCGTCGTTGACGCTTGCTTCGTCCGTCTGCTCCTGGCAGCTCCGCTATCTGTTTGCTTCACGTTCGAAACCTGAAGCTTAAAGACCGGTGGCTTTGCGCAGTCGCGCTGAGAACTACTTCGCGACTTTGCCTTTATCAGAAGTCCCTGTTGTTTGAATATCTTCCCTGAACAGTTTGTTCGTAAACAGACGGACTTACTTCAAAATATAGTGCCTGAAGGTTTCAAAAATCTCCGTGAATACATTCACAGTCCTTCGATCTCAAAAACGCTTCAATCCTCTAATGCACTCGGTCCTGCCGTATATAAAGCAAGTGCTGTGCCAGTATTGGCAAATTCCCGAAATCGCCTTAAAAAGACTATTGAGTTCAATAACTTAAGGTAGGACGAACATATCGCTTCGGATGCAAGATATGTCAAGTGATTGTCTGCTGTTCTGCACATTTATTATGACCAAAGCACTTAAGCCACTGATTCGAAACGAGTGCCAGGATGTCGCTGAAAGCAGACGCTTTCGTCACATGTCGACACACGCTTACAACAGGCTTTTCTGCGTGGTCCAAACGAAGTTTAGATTTTGTTGTTTCGGTGACACACAATTTGACATCGTCTTTAACAAAATTTCCGTTATGGAACCATTCGGAAATGTTTTTCGTGTTTTGTTTTTGATCACAATCGAAATCGAATGGATGCGAAAGACTTGTATGGCAACACTTTGTGCGGAAAAACGTATGTGCAAGTTCACGCTGTCGTTCTTTCGAGACATTACATTGCGGTATTTCCCTCTCTTATACTGATTTCGGTTGCTTGCGTGAGCAAGAAGGAAAGCGAACACGACGTACATTGATACTTCGGCTCGGTGCTTTGTCGACGCCGGTCTTTTTGTGATCGCGTTAACGGTACGAAGAGTGATTCGCGTCCACTATTACACGTTACTTAAATAGTGGGGTAGTGCGCATCTTGTCTATGGATTGACTCTCTCGCGCGTCTGAAGAAACAGGCTTTGGGCCCCGGATTTAAGGATTGAGGTGAGTACTATGAACATGCTATCGCAGGACAAACGGAATAGATCCGGCAAGGCAATGACACGGTTTGCCGCGTCTCTTGCGGCATTGTTTCTGATCGCCGGTTGCAGCAGCGGTGAAGGCGTACAACTTGGTACCGGGCAGGATCCGGACCCCGTGATCGTCGATTTTCCGATAGCATTCGTAAAGGCGCCGCTGCCACTGGATGCCCAGGGCGTGCTGGAACAATCAGACGTACGCGAATTGATCAGGTTCAACATCGGTGCCGATTTGTACTTTCGCGACCGCGCATCACCGAGCGCGGCAGACGTCAATATCACAGACGGCGTGCTCATGGGGCTCGGCGACGTTCGTGATGTCGAAATCGCCTATGACGGATCAACGCTGCTGTTTGCGATGCGTGGGCCTGCTGACATAAACCTCGCCCTCGACGACCCAAACCAGCCGACCTGGAATATCTGGGAATACGAATTCGCGACTGACATGCTTCGACGCGTGATTCCGTCAAACCTAACGGCCGAAATCGGTCACGATACCGCGCCGCATTATCTGCCGGACGGCCGAATCATATTTTCATCGACTCGCCAGCTTCGGTCCAACGCGGTGTTGATTGATGAGGGCAAGCCACAGTTTGCCGCGGTTGACGAGGACCGCAACGAATTCGCGTTTGTCCTTCATGTCATGACTCCTGACGGTCTTACGATCGAGCAGGTGTCTTTTAACCAGAGTCACGATTTCGATCCCTCCGTACTGTCCAATGGCCAGATTGTCTTCAGCCGCTGGGATCACATGGGTGCCAATGATGTAGTCAACCTGCGTCGGATGAATCCGGACGGATCAGGTTTGGAGCTGCTTTACGGCCAGAACAGCCACGACACCGGAACGAATGGTGAGATCGTTCAGTTCATGCAGCCGAGAGAACTTGAAGACGGCCGCATCATGGCACTCATACGCCCGTTCACCGATACGGCCGGTGGCGGCGACATTTTTGTTATCGATACGCCGGTCTACCTCGAGAATACCCAGCCGAACAAAGACAATCCCGGCATGGCCGGGCCAGCCCAGGCGCCTGCGACGATCAACGATGTATCGACGCTGGCCGGCGTTCCGTCCCGGGGTGGCCGCTACGCATCGGTATTCCCGATCCAGGATGGCACGGGCCGACTGATCGTGAGCTGGAGTCAGTGCCGGGTCATCGAAAACCTTCTTGAGGTCCCTTGCACACCCGAACGGCTGGCTGATCCCCTGGTTCAGGAAGCTGACCCGGTGTATGGCATCTGGATCTATGATCCGCGCGACAACACGCAGTTACCGGTCGTGCCGCCCGAGGCAGGCTTCATATTCCCCGAGGTGGTTGCCGCAGACCCGAGAACGGCGCCTCCAGTAATTCTCGACGGATCGACCGACTTTACGATGGATCCCGACCTCGCTGCCGAAGGAGCCGGCGTACTCCATATTCGAAGCGTCTACGATTTCGACGGCGTTGCCGTTGCAAATATCGACGCGTTGGCCGATCCGGCACAAACGACGGCGGACCAAAGGCCGGCACGATTCCTCAGGCTGGTCAAGGCCGTGTCGCTTCCGGACGAGGACACCCTGAATATCGATATCCCGAATACCGCGTTCGGACGCAGCACCCAGCAGGGCATGAAGGAAATCCTGGGCTACTCGATGGTCGAGCCGGATGGCTCCGTCATGGTCAAGGTTCCTGCCAATGTATCGTTTGCCGTCAGCGTGCTCGATGCCAACGGGCGCCGCATAACTGCGAGGCACCAGAACTGGATGCAGGTGCGTCCGGGTCAGCTGCTCGAGTGTAATGGCTGCCACGTCGCCCAAAGCGGCATTTCACACGGTCGTGGTGACGCTTTCGATTCTGCCTGGGCAGGCGCGCAGAACGCCGGTGGGTTTCCGAACACGGACCCGGCCATGTTGGTCGAAAATCTCGGCGACACAATGGCTTATACCCGTGCATTTAATTCCTGTGCCAACGACAATTGCTCATCGCTCGAGCCGTCGATCAATGTTGAATTCACTGATGTCTGGACGGATATAGCTGTAAGAGCCCCGGATCCGGATATCGATTATAGGTATCTGGATCTGACGACGCCGGCGCCACTCTCAGTGGCCTCCGATTTCTGCCTGACGCAGCCGTGGACCTCGAGGTGCCGCATCGTTACCAACTACACGATGCATCTGCAGCCATTGTGGGAGACCACACGAGCGATTCTGGACGCCGCCGGCAACCCGATACTGGACGCAAATGGCCTGCCGATGACCAATTGTCTTGCTTGTCACACGCCGGCCGACGCCGCAGGCGCAATACGAATCCCGGCCGGCCAGCTGGATCTGAGTGGTCTGCCGTCGCCTGATGAAGCGGACCATCTAATTTCCTATCGCGAATTGCTATTTCCTGATGACGAACAAGCGCTTAATATGGGCGCCTTGCAGGATCGCTTGGTGGACAGTGGGCAAGTCGACGCGAACGGCAATCCGATTTTGGTTACTGTGAACGTGAGTCCTTCGATGAGCGTGGCTGGGGCAAATGCTTCAAATCGATTTTTTAGCCGCTTTGATGGCGGCAGCCACGATACGTATGGCATGTCTGACGCGGAGAAACGCTTGATTGCGGAATGGTTGGATGTCGGAGCGCAATATTACAACAACCCCTTCGACGTCCCTCAAAACTAGGCCCAATTGGCTGGCAGCCCTGGTTTTCTTACTGAGCCAGGCTTTCACCACCGGGTTTGCCGAGGCCGCCGATGAATACAGAACCGTATCGGTGGCCGATCCCTATTTGGAGATGCGTACCGGGCCGGGCCGTGGTTATCCCAAATTTCATGTTGTCGATCGCGGCGAGACGATCGAAATCCTTATGAGAAAGACGGACTGGTTCAAGGTCCGGGCCCCTAACGGCAAGGAGGGCTGGGTCGATCGCGGCCAGATGGAGTTTACCTTGCAGCCGAGCGGCCAGGAGATCGAATTCGCTCTGGCGGACCAGGAGGACTTCACGGATGCCCGCTGGGAGGTGGGTGTTTTGGCTGGTGATTTCGGCGGCGCCAACATAATTTCGCTCTATGGAGGGTATTCGCTCAACCGAAATGTGTCCATAGAGGTATGGGGTTCACAGATTTTGGGAAATTTTTCGAACGGCTGGATGGGCAGTGTTAACTTAACGCATGAAACTTGGCCCGAATGGCGGATTTCACCGTTTTTTACGATGGGCACCGGGGTAATACACACGGAGCCGAAATCCACCATCATTCAGGGTGAGGATCGTACGGATCAGGTTGCGCATGTAGGTGCAGGCTTTCGCTTCTACGTAACGCGACGCTTCACCTTCAGGGCAGAGTACAAGAGCTATGTGGTGTTCACTAGCCGCGACGAAAACGAGGAAGTAGAGGAATGGAAAGTCGGTTTCGCGTTCTTTTTCTAGCTATCGCAATGATTGTCCTGTCAGGTTGCGGGACGAACGGCTTTCTTGGTATCGGTGGCAAAAAATCGGCCCCACCGCCATCCGAAGCGCCCGGGCCTGAGCAGGTTATCGATCCGAACGTCGAGCGGCGCAAGATCAAGGAACCGGCTATCGACGCCGAGGATTTTGAATTCGGCGGATTCGCCGGGATCATGAGCATTGAAGACTTCGGCTCCGACCTTGTTTACGGGCTTCGTCTCGCTTACCACGTCACCGAGGGCTTTTTTGTCGAAGGAACCGTAGGTCGGACCAAGGCGGGCCTGACGAGTTTCGAGGTGTTGAGCGGCGGTGCGCCGATATTGTCGGACAGCGATCGGGATTACACGTATTACAATCTGAATCTGGGCTACAACATCCTGCCCGGCGAAGTCTTCATCGGTGAGTCACGCGCCTATAACACCAATCTCTACCTGATTGCCGGGCTCGGCTCGACCCGCTTCGCAGGGGATGACCGTTTCACGGTCAATCTCGGCGTCGGCTATCGATTCCTCCTGAACGATTCCGTGGCGCTGCACATCGATTTTCGGGACCATCTTTTCGATATCGATCTGCTTGGCGAGGAAAAGACCGTTCATAATCTCGAGGGAAACCTCGGCGTAACGGTGTTCTTCTGAGGCAGGGTTCACGGTTCGGCGTATAAGTCCGCGCTATTCTTGGAGAATGAGGATGAATACGCCCTTGATTTGCCGCATTTTGCTGCCGATTCTTCTGTTGGCAGGCCTGTCGGCCTGCAGCCCGATCGAGCCCTGGGTCAAGCCCTATGAGCGGGATCGCCTGGCAGACCCGATCATGTTGCTCGATCCCGACCCGGTATCCACGGCCTATATTCTCCACGTTTTCGAAGCTCGCGAAGGCTCTCGTGGCGGCGAAGGCAGTGCCGGCGGCGGCTGTGGCTGTAACTAGGACGCCTCGGGAGCCTTGCTGATTATGAGCATTCGACGCGCCGACATCATTGCTTGCGCTCTGTTGCTTGCCTCAGCCGGGACGGCGATCGCCGGCGTGTTGCCTGACGATCGTGCAGACATTCTCTATCACCTCTATGATGGCGGCGGTATACAAATCGATGGGCCGTCGATACTAGTCAGGAAAAAAGTCGGCAAGAGTGTTTCCTTCGTCGCGAATTACTACGTCGACATGATTAGCTCAGCATCGATCGATGTCGTAACGACGGCAAGCCCGTATACGGAAGAACGCGAGCAGATGTCGCTTGGCATGGACTATCTCCGTGGCAACACGACGATGAGCATCGCTGTCACTAACAGTGAAGAAAGCGACTTCTCGGCCGATTCATACAGCTTCAGCGTCAGTCAGGACATGTTTGGTGATCTGACCACGCTAACGCTTGCGTACTCACTTGGCAATGACGAAATTCGCCGGTCGGACGATGATACGTTTATACGCGATGCCGATCGTCAGTTTTATTCGATCGGCTTGACGCAGATTATTACGCGCAACCTGATCATGGGACTCAACGTTGAGACGATTACCGACGAAGGATTTCTGAACAATCCATATCGAACCGTTCGCTATTTCGATCCGACGAATCCCGTCGGCTACAGCTACGAGCCCGAACTTTATCCGAATACTCGAACCAGCACGGCTGTCGGTATTCGGGCCCGTTACTATCTGCCGTATCGTGCAGCCATTCAAGGTGAATACCGCTTCTTTACTGACACCTGGGGCATCATTTCGCACACCGGTGCCATTAGTTATACGCATCCCTGGGGGCCGTTTACATTTACCGGCAAGTATCGTTTCTACACCCAGGATCAGGCAGATTTCTACCGCGACCTGTTCCCCCGATCGGAGGCGACCAACTTCCGGGCGCGCGACAAGGAGCTGAGCCAGTTCGTCAGCCAGAGCTTCCGCCTGCAGGCAAGTTATGAGCTCTTCAGTGACTGGAGTTTCATTACTAAGGGATCCGTCAACCTGATCTACGATCAGCTGGTGATCGACTACGATAACTTCAGAGACCTGACAACCGGCGCACTCGTTGGACAGGAGCCGCTGTACAAGCTCGAAAGCGGTATTTACCAGCTGTTTTTCTCTTTTTGGTTCTAACAAAAAAAGGAACAGCGCGCTAGCCCGCCCCCTTTTCTTTTGTACAATCCCCGTTCCTGAATAGCTCAAGGAAAGCCCATGGGCCGGCTGGTCGGTATCGCCAGGCGCGAGCAGAAGCGCGCCGAGATGGAAATGCTCGAAAATGCTGAAATCAGCGAACAAACAGGCGTTGCCAAAGACTTTCGCGGTAAACCGGGCAAGCGCCAGGTCACCGTAATATCGGCCGAGGCCTGGACGGCCACCTGTGAGGATCTCGGACAGGAAATTCCATGGACCACCCGGCGTGCAAATCTGCTGGTCGAGGATATCGAGCTGCCGCAACGTACCGGTGACGTCATCGAAATCGGCGGCGTTCGTTTGCTGGTCACTATGGAAGTCGATCCCTGTAGCCGCATGGAGGAACAGTTCAAAGGCCTGCGGGCGGCGTTGACGCCGGAATGGCGCGGCGGTGTTGCCTGTACGGTGCTAAGAGGCGGTTCGGTACGACTCGGTGATGGCGTTTCCCTGCTGGCAGCTGACGCCCGATGAGCTACACGATCCTGGCGATCCTGCTGCTGCTCGGGGGCGCACTCGCTTTGCTCTACAACCGTCTCATCCGGGACCGAAACAGAGTCGATGCCGCATGGAGCGACATCGACGTGCAGTTGCAGCGGCGTCATGATCTCGTGCCACAACTTGTGAAGGCAGTGGACCAATACGCCGGATACGAGCGAGTGACGCTCGATGCCGTCACGAAGCTCCGGGCCCAGGCAATGCAAGTGAGGGATGTCGGTGATTTGGGCGATGCGGAGGAAGCGTTGGGCGCTGGGATGCAACGTCTACTCGCCGTGGCGGAGCAGTACCCCGATCTCAAGGCCAACGAGAATTTCCTGAACCTGCAATCTGAACTCGCGGAGATAGAAAATTACCTGCAGTTCGCCCGCCGCTATTACAATGGCTCTGTGCGTGAATACAACACGCGGACCGAGAGGGTGCCCAGCAATATCGTTGCAGGATGGTTTCGGTTTTTCCCAAAGAGCTTTTTCCAAAAATCATCCGATGACGTAGCGAATGTTCCGCTCGTCGAGCTGGGTAGCGTGGAATGAGAAAAGCGTTGTTAGCGGCGCTGCTCTTGCTGCCTCTTTTGGCAGGCGCTGACGAACGCATCCTCAAATTCAACAGCGATATCCTCGTTTTTGAGAACGGCTGGATCGAAGTCACCGAGACGATCACGGTCAGGGCCGAAGGCAAGCGCATCAGGCGCGGGATCTATCGCGATTTTCCGACACGATATCGGGACGCCTACGGCAACGATTATGAAGTTGCGTACGAGCCGTTGGCAGTCTTGCGCAATGACGTCGGGGAAGATTTTTACACACGGGAACAGGACAACGGCATCCGAACCTATTTCGGTAGCTCGAACCGAATGCTCGCATCGGGAATTCATACCTACACCTTTCGTTACAAGGCAAATCGCATGCTTGGTTTTTTCGACGAGCACGATGAGTTGTACTGGAATGTCACCGGACTCGAATGGGCGTTTCCCATCGACAAAGCAAGTGCTACGGCCGTATTGAAGTTTAAGGGCGATCCGGCCATTCGAAGTACGGATGCGTTCACCGGGCCCATGGGCTCCCAGGGCAAGGACTATACGGTACACAGCGAAGGCTCTGCCAGTGTGACATTCGAATCGACCAGAGTGTTAGTGCCTCATGAGGGGCTGACAATCGTAGTGAGCTGGCCCAAGGGCTTCGTGCTGCCACCCGGCCTGCTGCAGAGAGCAGGCTGGTTACTGACGGACAACGTGAACTTGATCGTAGCGCTCTCCGGTCTCGTCGCAATGCTCAGTTATTTCATCCCGGTCTGGCGAAACTTCGGTAGGGATCCGGAAGAGGGCCTGATCTTCACCCGCTATGAGCCGCCGGGCGGATTCTCACCGGCGTCGCTGCGCTACATAAAACAGATGTACTACGACAGCAAAGTGATGACCGCGGCAGTTGTAAATCTGGCAGTCAAAGGATATCTACAAATACGTGCGTCGGACGATCTGCATTCGCTGGAGCGCAGCGACCCTGGAGAAAACGCGCCTGCGCTCGCAACGGGCGAGCGCGAGCTTTATGAATCACTTTTCAAGGATGGAGATCTCGTGTTCCTGGATGACGAGTATCATGAATTGCTTGGCAACGCGCGGTCAATGCATCGCAAGTCATTGCAACACGACTACGCAAATCGCTATTTCAAAACGAACGGTCTGCTTAGTGTTCCCGGTTTGCTCATCGGGATTCTCTCTTCAGTCATCGCAGTGAAAGTCGGCCTTGGTCCGACAGCTTTCGTCATTGCAGTGATCGTATTGATGGTCATCGTGTTTTTCCTGTTTGCGGCGCTAATGAAACGACCGACAGGTCTTGGCCGAAAAGTACTCGATGACATGTTGGGCTTCAAGGATTACCTTGAGATCGCAGAAAAAGACGAGCTCAACCTCAGAAACCCGCCGGAGAGAACGCCACAGCTCTTTGAGCAATATCTGCCGTTTGCGCTCGCGATGGGAGTGGAACAAAAATGGGCCGAGCGTTTCACGGAGATTTTTGCGGGCCTGCGTGGGCCGAACGACACTTCATATCAGCCATCGTGGTACAACGGCTCATGGAACAGCCTCAATCTTGGTTCGAACACAGAGAGTCTGACTAGCGGCCTGAACACTGCCATCAGC
>FXBF010000409.1_pt1 | contig 14777 bp, 9 predicted proteins | sample 5335321 | NCBI WGS metagenome assembly FXBF01 (sample SAMEA103928391, study PRJEB20085) | sediment metagenome | isolation source: sediment
CGAAAGTACGCTCTTCGTGGGCTAGCCAGAAGGTTATCCGCCGCAGCCCATCCGCAGTCCCGCCCGCCACCGTGGCGTGCGCCGGTATGCCCGGTGTCCTGTTGCCCGACGCCACCCTTGAATGACAGTTTCGTGTTCGCCAGCGTACTAGTCGAACGCCCGCCGAGGCCGACCGGCGCGACGACCACCTGGAGGTGCTCCTGAACACGAAGCAGAACGTTCCCGCCGCTGCCAACATCCCTTGCAGCGTCGTCCGCCATGTGGAGATCGAGGATCTCGGCTACCTGGGGGAGGCGCTGGCGGCAGGAGGCGTCGACTTCGAGTACGTCGACGCGGAGACACTCGCCCAGGAGAACCCCGACATCGCCGGCGCGCTCATCCTGCTCGGCGGCCCTATGAGCGCTTACGATGTCGAAGGCCACCCGTACCTGGCCCGGGAGATCGAGTTGGTCGGCCGGCGTCTGGAAAAGGGCTGGCCCGTTCTCGGCATCTGCTTGGGAGCGCAGATAGTGGCGGCCGCGGCCGGCGCTACGGTCCACGGCGGAGAGCGGGGAAAGGAAATCGGCTGGGCCGACGTAGAACTCACCGATGCCGGCGTTGCCGATCCATTGTGGGCCGGCTTTCCCCGTCGCTTCGCCACCTTTCATTGGCACGGCGACACTTTCGTTGTGCCGCCCGGGGCCGAGGTGCTGGCCCGCACCGACCGGTACGTGCAGGCGTTCCGTATCGGCCACTACGCTTACGGAGTGCAGTTCCACCCGGAGGTCGTGCCAAAGGCACTGGAAAGCTGGATCCGTGCCTACCGCCTGGAGCTCGAGCGCGAGCGGCTCAGATCGGAGCACGTGCTATGTGTGCCCGACGAACAGGCACACCGCAGCCTGGCCTTCAAGTTCGGAGAGAACATCGCCCGCTGGCTGCGTGCAACATGCCATCGCGCCTCCGGCTGACATCACGTATCTTGTCGCCCCGTTAACGCCAAAACGATACTTGAAGCCGATGATCTCGACACGTCTCCTAGCCCTGGCTGCGGCACTCAGCCTAGCGGCACCGGTCTCCGCACAGGTACCCGAGCTCACCGTAGAGAAGATCTACGGGTCACAGGACTTCAGCCCCAAGCAGGTCCAGGTCCGCTGGATGGGGGACGGGCGTCACTACACGGTTCTGGAGCGCGACGACCAGGGCCGGGCGGACCTCTATCAGGTCGATGCCGCCTCTGGGACGCGCCAGCTCCTGGTGAGCGGAACCCAGCTCATCCCACCGGGAGAGAGTCAGCCTGTCGCTATAGACAGCTACGCGTTCTCCAGCGACAACTCAAAGCTCCTGATCGCCACGAACAGGCAGCGTATCTGGCGTCGCAGCTCGAAGGCGATCTACTACGCGTGGGACTTCGCGGCGAGCGTGCTCACCCCGGTCAGCACACATCCCGGGTATCAGCAGTACGCCAAGTTCTCTCCGGATGCGAATCGTGTGGCCTTCGTCCGCGACAACAACATCTTTGTGACCGAGCTCGCGACGGGGGAGGAGAAGGCTCTCACGCAGGACGGCAGCGACGACATCCTCAACGGCACCGCCGACTGGGTCTACGAGGAGGAACTCTCCCTGGCCGACGCTTTCCGCTGGAGCCTCGACGGAACGCGGATCGCCTTCTGGCGCTTCGACCAGAGCAAGATCGAGACTTTCTACCTGATCGACGAGTTGACAACTTATCCCGAACTCGAGCCGATCCGTTACCCCAAGGCGGGCACCGCCAACTCTGAGGTCCGGCTCGGAGTGGTAGAGATCGCTTCCGGAAGAACGACCTGGATCGATACCGGGGCACAGGACGAGGATCACTACATCGCCCGCATGGATTTCGCTGGCTCTCCCGACGAGATCTGGTTCCAACGGCTCAACCGCCACCAGAACCAGATGCAACTGATGATCGCCGACGTGCACAGCGGAACGTCCCGTTTCGTCATGACCGATCGGAACAACGCCTGGCTGGATATTCACGAGCCGCTGTGGATCAAACAGGGCGGCGAGTTCGTCTACCTCAGCGACCGGGCCGGCTTCAAGCAGCTCTACCTGTACAGGCGGGACGGCAGGGAGATTCGCAAGATCACGAAAGGCAACTGGGACGTGCTGGGGACGTACGGGGTGGACGAGAAGAAGGGAGTAGTCTACTTCACGGGCGCCGCCGACGGACCTCTTGTTCGCCCCCTCTACAGCATCGGGCTCGATGGCACCGGCTTCAAACGGATCTCCGGCGCGAAGGGAACCCACCGCATCGACTTCGACCCCACCTTCACCTATTACATCGATACGTACTCCGAAGCCGGCGTGCCTCCCGTGCAGACGCTCAGAAAGGCCAATGGCGACGCGGTACGCACCCTGGCCGACAACGCGGAGCTCAGGCGCAGGGTGGAGGCGTTGGGGCTCAACCGGCCCGAGTTCACGAAGGTGACGCTGGAGGACGGTCTCGAGCTCAACGCCTGGCTGATCAAGCCGCCGGACTTCGACCCCGCCAAACAGTACCCGTTGCTCATGTACGTGTACGGCGGCCCGGGCTCGCAGACAGTTACCGACTCTTGGGGTGGCGACCGCTATCTCTGGCACCAGTTGCTGGCGCGCGAAGGGTACCTTGTGGCCAGCGTGGATAACCGCGGCACCGGCGCGCGCGGCGCGGACTTCCAGAAGATCACCTACCTGCGCCTCGGCAAGTTCGAGTCGTTCGATCAGATCGCTTCGGCCAAGCACTTCGCCGGCCTGCCCTATGTGGATGGCAGCCGGATAGGAATCTGGGGCTGGAGTTACGGCGGCTATATGGCGGCTCTCACCATGTTCCGGGGGGGCGGCGTGTTCAGGGCCGCCATCTCCGTCGCGCCTGTGACCGATTGGCGGCTCTACGACACGATCTACACCGAGCGCTATATGCGAACGCCGGAAGAGAACCCCGAGGGCTACAAGGAAAGCGCTCCCCTAACTTACGCCAAGGAGCTGACGGGCCGGTTCCTGCTTGTACACGGAACGGGCGACGACAACGTGCACGCACAGAACTCGTATCAGTTGATCCGCCTCCTCGAGGACTCGAATAAGCAGTTCGACCTCCGCCTGTACCCCAACAAGAGGCACGGTATCAGAGGCCCGGAGACCCGCGTGAACCTCTTCACGCTCATGACGGAGTTCGTGAAGGAAAACCTGTAGTCTCCCCCTCTACATCACCTCGGGCTGCAAGTCATAATCAATCCGCCAGGGCGGCAGATCGGTCCTGCGTTCCATCAGGAAGTGATCGAACCAGCGCAGCATCCGGAGACTGTAGTCGTAGCGCGCGGCCGCCCGCCGGTTGCCGTGCCCTTCACCGGGATAGAGGACCAGACGGACCGGCACATCGGTCATCATCCTGAGACCCCGATATAGCTCTCGCGACTGTCCCGGGTTCACCCGCGGGTCCTCCTTGCCGTGGAGGATCAGCAGCGGCGTCCGAGCCTGTCGCACGTACATGATCGGGCTCCGCTCCAGGAAAAGTTCCGGGTTCTCGTAAGGGTTGGTGAGCCAGTGGACCAGCTCCATCTCCTTGGGAATGTCGCTGGTCCCCGTCTTCGAGAGTTGATCGGAGATGCCCACGAACATCACGCCGGCCGCGAAGCGCTCGCTGTGACGGGTCGATCCCCAGGCGGTGAAGTAGCCGCCGTACGAACCGCCGGTTATGCCCACGCGCTCAGGGTCGGTCAGACCCCGCTCGATCAGCGCGTCTACTCCCGCCAACACGTCGTCGAACTCGGCGCCTGCACCATCACCCTGGTCCGCCTTCGCAAAGGCCACACCCCGACCCGTGCTACCACGGTAGTTCGGGTAGAGGACGGCGTAGCCACGCGCGGCGGCCATCTGACCGGGACGGCTGTAGCTGGTCAGCCAGCCGTTCTTGAAATGCGACTCGGGCCCACCATGTGCCACAACGATCGTCGGGACTCGCTCGCTTTCAGTGCGTCCCAGAGGATGGATCAGCAGGCCCTGAATCTCCAAACCGTCTTCGGCGGTCCAGGTCACCACTTCCTGGCGACCCAGCCGCATCTCCGACAGCCACGGGTTCACATTCGTCAAGCGCGTCGGTTCCTCACGCCGATCGATGCGCAGAGCGAAAACTTCCCTAGGCATCTCCGCCGACTCCGCCACAAGCGCCAGACGCCGGCCGTTCGCATCGAGGCTGAGGGCATCGAACACAAGATCGCTGCTCTCAAACAGCGCCTCATCACCTCGTCCGTTCGTTCGCACACGCCCCAGCCGGGTCCCCACTCCTATATTGGCCAGGTAGACGATCCGGCCGTTGGGAGCGAAACGGAAATCCGCCACGTGACCCTCGAGCTCGGGAAGCAAATCGCGCAGCTCACCGCCCTCAGCGCGAACAGCCATCAGCCGTCCCTCCAGCGGATCGTTGATGTCCACACCCGACACCATGGCGATCGTCTTGCCATCCGGAGACCAACGAAAGGCTCCCAGCTTGCCCGGGTTCTCGATCTTCGCCAGCACGGCATCCGACTCAGCATCGATCACGTACAGGCGCCGGAACATGTACCGGTCATCGATGAGCGGGGTCGGTGACAGATCGGTCAGCAAACGGCGGCCATCCGGACCCCAGACGATGTGCCACGGCTGACCCGGAACGTCCACCATCCTGGCTTCACCGGCCGCTTCCTCCGGCACCGCCGCCACGTCCAACACGAAGAGGCGGCGCGACAGCCAGTCCTCCTCGTAGATTTCCTGGCTGAAGCCCATCTCGCGTAACGCCTCCAGATCAGCGGAAGCTTTCTCGCTCGCCACGAACGCGATCGCTCGCCCGTCCGGCCGCCAATCGAAGGCCTCTATGTTCGTCTCGTGCTGGTAGAGCCGGACGGACTCACCGGCTTCTGCAGGAATCACGTATATCGCCCGCTGGTCGTCGCCCTCCCGGCGGGCCAGGTAGCTCAGGTACTTGCCGTCCGGGCTCCAGCGCAGATGCGACACGTTCACTTCTCCGGCCACGTACGATCGATCCTCGGAGCCGTCGAAAGACACCACGTAAAGCCGGCTCCAAGCCGCGCCGTTCTCTTCACTACCCAGCTCCCTGGGAACGCCCAGCGTGTAAGCGATCGCCGAGCCGTCGGGACGGACCGCCACTTCGCCAACCGACCGGATGCGCGCCACGTCCCTGGGCGTGAGCACCCGCGATTCGGTGGCGACCGCGGCCTCCTGATCCTGCACAGCCGCCAGCGTCGAGCCGGGCGCGGCGCCCGCCAGCACCACGGCGCACAACGCCGGCAGGGTGGCGACGTTCAGACGCCTCATCGGGACCTCCTCGTGTTCGTGTTGTGCGTTTTCTGACAAGAAGTCATTATTGTTCGTAACGTGATTGGAGCTGCAGCGGCCCAGCGTCACGCTGACAGCCACAAGTTTCCTGCATCCTGATGATGGGGCACGAGGATGATAACCGAGCCAGACGACAGCACCAAGGCCGAACCAGCGTCGGAAGACGCCAGCCGCGAGGCCCGTTACAAAGGGCTCTTCGATCGCGTCCCCATGGCGCTATACCTCAGCGCGCCCGATGGGGCCATCCTCGACGCCAACCCCGCGATGGTCGAGCTGCTGGGTTATCCCGATCGCGAGAGCCTGCTCAAGCTCAATGCTTATGACATCTTCGTCGATCGTCAGGACCGCATCAGCCTGGTCGAGCAGATCGAGCAAGCCGATCTGATCCGCGGCTACGAAATGCAGCTGCTTCACTACGACGGGTCGCTTATCTGGGTCCTGGATCACGCCCGTGCCGTGAGAGACTCCACCGGCAGTGTGAAGTTCTATGAAGGCGCCCTGAAAGACATCACAGCGCGCAAGCTCGCACAGGAAGAGCTCCGGGAGACAAACGAGAAGCTCAGAGCGGTGATCGAGAACTCGCCATTGGCCATCGTATCCGCGGATGTCGAAGGCAACGTCGTCAGCTCGAACCCTGCCGCGGAGAGGATCTTCGGCTGGCGCGAGGATGAGGTGGTGGGTCACCCTCCCTCCTTCGTGCCCGCGGGGAAGCAGCATGAATTTCGCTCCCTCTGGAACCGTGTGCTGCAGGGCGAACAGCTCGAGGAGATCGAACTGCAACGTCAGAAGCGTGACGGAACTCCGATCCACGTGAGCCTCAGCGCCGGACCCTTGTATGACCCAGCCGGCTCCGTCGTGGGGGTCGTTGGAGTACTGGCCGACATCACCGAGCGCAAACGAGCCGAGGAGACGCGGCGGAGGCTGGTTGAGATACTCGAAGCCACTCCCGACCTGGTGGGCGTCAGCACCATCGATGGAAGGGGCACCTATCTGAATCCCGCCGGCAGAAGGATGCTTGGGGTTGATGCTGGTGAGGAGAACTGGGATAAGCCCATCTGGGAGTATCATGCCGAGCCGCACAAGAGCATGATCCGCAATGTCGTCATGCCCGCCGCGATCCGCGATGGAACGTGGGTCGGCGAGATCGCATTCAAGACCCGGGACGAGGCCGAGATCCCGACCTCGTTGGTGATGATCGCCCATCGTACGGCTGAAGGAGAGGTCGATCATTTCTCGACCGTCGCCCGGGACCTCAGCGCGCAAAAGGCCCTGGAGGAACGCCTCCGCCAGGCTCAGACCATGGATGCTATCGGCCGGCTCGCAGGCGGCATAGCCCACGACTTCAATAATCTGCTGACCGCCATCATCGGGAACGCCGACCTGCTGCTCAGGAATCTCGATGACGAGCAAGATCGCGCTGACGTAGAGGCCATCCAAGATGCCGGGCAACGCGCGGCCGCGCTCACGAGCCAACTGCTCGCCTTCGGCCGCCGGAAGGTGATGCAGGTGATGGAGCTCGACCTGAACGGAGTGATCGCAGGTCTCGGTTCGCGGCTCAAGGAGATGTTCGGCACCGATATCGAGCTGGTTACGGTACTCGACGGGACCCTCGGCTGCGTGAAGGCGGATCCGGTGCAGCTCGAGGAGACCATCGCGGCCCTGGTCGAGAACGCCTGCGAGGCCATGCCCGATGGTGGCCGGCTGAACATCGAGACGGCCCCGGCCGAGTTCGCCAGTGACGAGGCCCTCCGTTTGGCCCTGCCACAGCCCGGGCGATATGCCGCTCTGTCTATCACCGACACCGGCGTCGGCATGGATGAGGAAACGCAGTCCCGTATCTTCGAGCCCTTCTTCTCGACAAAGAAGGAGGTGAAAGGGACAGGCTTGGGCCTGGCCACGGTCTACGGGATCGTCAAGCAGAGCGGTGGAGCCATCACGGTGGACAGCGCCCCGGGTCGAGGAACGACTGTGAGGGTCTACTTGCCGGTGGCCGAGGACGTCACCGACGGGGAGCGAATCGGCGGGGCTTCGTCCTAATCCAGCAGAGTCTGGATCTCGTCGAGCACGAACTCGGCGAATGGAATGGCGCAGGTAAAGGCCGGAGACACGGCGTTGAGGACGTGGAAGGAGCGCTCGTCTCCTTCCACGCAGAAATCCTGCACCAGCCTGGAATCCTCGACGTCGATGAGCTGCGCCCTGATGCCGGCGGGGCCCCACCTCTTGAAGTCCTTCGCCCTCACACCGCTGGCCAGCGACCCCGCCAGGCCGACCATCCTCGGTTTGTAGCACTTGGGCAGCTCCCGCATCGCGACACCCCGGAAGCCGGCGCGATCGACCAGGAACAGGTACCCCTCCAGCCGAACGATCTCGAGGAAGTCCTTGAGGTTGAAGTTCTCGATCCGCCGATACTGCTCGCGCCAGAACGCCGGCACGGCTGTCGGTCCAATCGTCACATGCCCGTCCACCGCCACGGTGAGATGCACACCTAGGAACGGAGTCTTCAGATTCGGGACGGGATAGATGTTGGTGTTCAGAGCATAGGAGCCTGGATCCGAATGAAGATACAGCCCCTTGAAGGGAAGTATCCTGTACCGTTCCCCGAAGCCGAAGCTGCGGGCGACACGGTCGGCATACAGGCCTGCTGCGTTGATAACGTAGCCGGCGGCCCAACGGCCGCCGGTCGTCATCACCTCGCCATCTTTCATGCCAACGTAGGCGATGCCCGTTAGAACCTCGACTCCCCCGTTCGTAACTTCCTCGAGGTACGAGCTCACAACTCCTACTGGGTCGACCGTCGCGGTCGTGGGCGAATACAGGGCACGCTCGAAGGTCTTCGCGCGCGGCTCGATCTCGCGCGCTTCTTCCGCGCTGATCTCGTTCAGCTCAACCCCGTTCTTCCGCGCACGACGGAGCAGCTCATCGAGCCCGGCCAACTCCCCCGCATCCCTCGCTACGACAAGCTTCCCGCAACGATTGACGCACAAGCCGCGCTCGTCGCAGTAGCGGGCTAACCGCTGGTTCCCCTCCCTGGCGAACCGCGCCTTGAAGCTGTCCTCGCCGTAGTAGAAGCCGGCATGCAACACCCCACTGTTCCGCCCGCTCGCGTGCAGCCCGCAGCGCTCCTCTTTCTCGATCAGAACGACACGGGCGTCCGGGTACCGCCGTCTGGCCTCGAATGCCGAGCGCAGCCCGATGACACCTCCGCCGATGATCAGAAAATCCGCCGTATGAGACGCGCTCAATCCGGTCCCCCCGGTATTAAGAGGCCGCTCAAAGCAATCCCGCCGGGCGTTGTGGACTCAACACACGGCGGGCTCGTATCAACTGAAAAATCTCCGCTTCGGTCGGCGATCAGTCGCCCATAGCCCCCGCCGGCTTGAGCTTGACCGGCTCCGGACCCAGCTCTCCTGGACGCAGAATGACAGCCAGCATACACACTCCTCCGATTGGCTCACGATACTGACCCTATCCAACTTGCGCCCCGGGGCCGCCGGCGACAACCCCTGATTACGAACCGGGCCCGTATGAGCCAAGTGCCCAAACCATACCGGATTGTAGTATAGTGTAATGCGTATCACCATAATCGCAGCTTGACAGCGCTCGAGCTCCCGGGTATCATGGGGACCGCTCACCTGTCCAGGGCCGCCTCCCCGGGCCGATCTCCCCGTCACACCGATAGCTACCAATCCCGCGTAGCGATTGAAACGGCGCCCATGGAGCCGTGTGTCGCGGTCGACGCCGCTCCAGAGGGCAGGGGGTACCATGTTTGACTCGATCATCGAGACCATGCCGGAGCAGTGGCAACTGGTATTCCAGCTGATGACCGTCCTGGTCGCCTGGATACCGGACGCGCAGGCGGCTATCTTCGACTTCGCCTGGGGCGCTGGCTCGGGCACCGTGCTCAGGCGTCTGCTTCTGTTGCTTCCGGCATTGCTCCTCATCGTGGCCGTCTGGTGCACGATGCTGGCGCTGTACACCGTGCCTTTCCGATCCGATCGCCGCGAGTTCCTCATCGCTCTGGTCATGCTCTGGTGGGAGACCGGCCGCAGCATCTGGCTGTTCTGGGTGGGCATCGCGCGCTTCCTCTGGATGCTGGTCGGCTGGACATGGGGCCTGCTGCGGCTGGCTGTCGAGCTTGTATTCAAGTCCCTGCGGCTCGTCATCAACACGCCGTTCGCCTTCATGGACTGGCTGGGTCGCAAGTACTTCAAGCCCGGGGTGCCCTGGCTGGCGTTCCTGTTGACCATCGGCTGGTCGGCGCTGGAAGCGCTCATCTTCACCTACACCCTGCTGCCCACGGTGTCGGAGGTCTTCTACGACCTCGCCGGCTTGCAGTCGCGGCAACTCATGGCGCCGATCCTGTTCATCTTCCTGTTCGTGGTCATCTCGGGAAGCTTCGCCTCGATCCAGGTACTCGCCGAGGCGTGGGAGAGACGGCGGATCAAGCCGATAATCCAGATGCTCTTCGTTGAGTTCTTCGTGATGTTCTTCGAAGTCGTGTTCCTCTATCGCGAGCTCATCGATGCCATCACGCCCTGGATCGCCGCGAACACCGGCTTCCAGATGGGCTTCGGCTCCACCCTTGCCATCGCTTCCTTCGGCTGGATCGGAATCCGCGCGATGACCTGGCTCCTGTTCGGCCGCTACGGCACGCCTGCCCTGCTGGCGGTGCTGGCCCGCGATACGCTCGCGGTTCAGAGCATGGTCACGGAGCGCCCGATGGCTCCAACTTCCGATTGGTGGCGTGGTCCGATCGACGCGCTCAAGAGCCAGAACGAGTGGTTCCGGGCCCAGTCCCGCGAGCTGCTCGAGCTGCTGTCGCTGCCGGTGCTGCAGCTGCTGGCCCAAGCTGTGAATTGCGCGACCACCGTCATCGCCGCGCGCCCGGCGTTCAGGTTGCCGTTCACCAGCCTCAATCACGTGATGGCCAAAGACACGCTCATCAAGGTCCTGCGCGGTGGCGTCGGCTCTACGTCGCCGGCGATGACAGAGACCGCAGAGCGATAACCGAGATGCAGGTGAGTGCTATGTACGATCACTACGAATCGAACACCGGAAGACGTCACCGCATCACAGCGGCAGTCGCCGGCACACTGTTCCTGCTTCTTGCCGCCGCCTGCGTGCCGCAAGAGACCGAGCGAGAGGCGCGGATGACCCTTTTCATCGGGATCGATGTGAGCGGGTCGTTCCAGAACACGGGTGACTACGACGACGCGATCCGTTTCGCCGCGCACTACATCTACGGCCATCTGAATGGACTGGGTGACCTGGACGAAGCGGCCGTGCTGTTCGTCGGGTCCATCGGCGGCGAGCAGCCGGGGGAGTCGAAGTCCTTTCGTCCGATCCATGATTTCCGCGGCAAGTCGGTGGATGACATCTACAACGACTTGCGGGCCTGGTTCCAGCCAGACGATGCGTTCACCGACTTCAATCCCTTCTTCGAGAGGGTGGCAACCTTCGTGAAGCGGCAGAATCTCATCCTGAAGCCTATCACGATCGTCGTGATCTCCGATGGCGTGCCCGACATCTCGGTGCGTGCCGCCGAGGCTCAGGATGACCGGTATCGGAATATCGACCTGGAGCCGCTGGAGTTCCTCTCCCGCAACGTCACCATCAGACTGCTCTACCCCAGCCCGCAGGTTGCCGTCCGCTGGGAGCAGGAGATCCCGCGACGACGCGTGCGAATGTGGACAGTGGACGCCGAAGTGATGAGAGGCTGGGCAGCCCAGATCACGAGCGGGGCACAGCCCGCAGAGCAGGAGCGCCTCTGGACCTGGATCGAAGAGAACGTGGACTTCCGGGTGCGCCGGCGGCTGCTGTAGCGGACGGCGGCGAGCTCAGCTCGCCCTCAGCTCTCCACCTCAGTTCCACTCGCGGCCCGAGTCGCGCCCGCGGCCCGGGCCGCCGCCGTTTCCGGCCGCCGCAGTTGGAACGTGATGAGGAAAGCCAGCCCCACTCCTATTGTGGCCGCGAGAAACGGTGCGGACGGGCCATAAGCATCGAACACGGCTGCTCCCAATAGCGGTCCTATCACGCGAGCAACCCCACCGAAGAACTGGTTCACCCCAAGCGTGCTGCCCTGTACCTCAGGCCCCGCCGACCGCGAGATCAACGCAGCCAGCGGCGGGAAAAGCGTCCCCGTCCCCGCTGCGATGAACGCGATGGCGACGGCGAGCATCGGGTACGTGTCCGCAAAGATGCCCACCGCCAACCCCACGCTCAGCAGTACCGCGCCAAGCCTCGAGACAAACGGCTCGCTGAAACGATGAACCAGAGGACCGACGGCGATGCCGCGCACCAATACCGAGACGGCCCCCACCGCAACGAAGACATAGCCCACCGTGGTCTCGTCAATGCCGAAGCGGCTCTCGAGGAAGAGCGGGAAGATCGTCGTGATCGCCGTGAAGGCTCCCATGCCCAGGAAGTAGACCGCGATCATCTGGAACAGCGGCGCACGTAGCGCCGTGCGCAGCACTTCACGCAGCGGTGGGACTGTGAAGCTCGATCGCCGCCCCTGCTCTCTTATCTCCCATGTCTCCGGCAAGAACCGAAACGCGAAGGCCAGGTTGACCAGGCAGAGCGTAGCCGCGACGAACCCGGGCGCGGAGGGACCTCCCCACCTGAATGCCCACGAGCCGATGGCGGGGCCGATCATGAACGCCGCCCCTGTGGCCGCCGACAGCCATCCCAGGACCTGCGCTCTACGCTCCGGCATCGTCGTGTCCGCAACGTAAGCCTGCGCTACCGCGATCGTTCCACCCGAAGCGCCCTGGACGATCCGCGACACGAACAGGACCGTGATGGTGGTGGCCAGGCCGAAGAGCACGTAGGAGACGGCCGAAAACGCCAGGCCCACCAGGATCAGCGGGCGTCGGCCGTAGTGGTCCGAGATCTTGCCCCAGAACGGCGTCGCGATGAGTTGGGCCACCGAGAACGATGCGACGAGCGGGCCGACCATCCAGTCAGCCGCGCCGAACTCCGTGGCATAGAACGGAAGCAAAGGAAGGACGATGCTGAAGCCGATCATATCCACCATCATGGTGCCGAAGAGCACCAGCACCGATCCAAGATGGATCTCCCGCCTGTCCTTCACGAGGTGGGTCTGCAGTTCGCCCCTCTCAAAGCTCACCGTACTGAAAACCCGGGGGCATTGCACCCCCGGGTCGAAGCGCCGTCATGTTATAGCGCTTGCCGGCCGGGACGGAAAGGTCCGCCGGCGAAGAAGCCTAGGAGAAGTGAGCGAGTTCGGATTCCGCCGTCCGCTCGCGCCGCCTGGACACGGCGATCTCCCGTAACGGTGCCTCGTAGAAGAACTCCCTCGCACCGAAGGCAGGTTCCAGATCGTCCAGCCACGTGGCCTGCGGATCGAAGCGGGCGAAGAACGGCTTCCTCACCCACTCGGGATCACGCCCTCGCAGGAACTTCAGCACGAAAACCTTCTCGCCGTTCACGGTCGCCACGCCGTCAATGAGCACCTTCCCCGGCGTCGCCGACATGGATGGTCCCCGCACCGTAAGGGCCAACCCGGAGACCTGGCGGTAGGCTGCGTTGAAGATCTGCTGCGCCCGGGCCAGAGGGACCTCGAAGTAGCTGCGAGCACCCGTGTCCCGCTCCACGAACATGTAGTAAGGGATCACTCCCAACCTCACCTGCCGCCTCCACAGCTCCGCCCAGGCGTCGGCGGAATCGTTGACACGGCGCACAAGCGGGGCCTGGCTGCGGATGGTTGCCCCCGTACTCCGGATCCTTCGGACCGCCTGCTCCGCCACCGGCGTCTCCAGCTCCCGCGGGTGGCTGTAGTGGGCCATGAACGCGAGGTGACGACCCGCGCGCTGAATATCCTCGAACAACTCCAGCAGCTCATTCGCATCGGAGTCCGTCACGAACCTGTAGGGCCAGTAGGCGGTCGCCTTGCTGCCGATGCGAATGCTCTGGACATGATCGAGAGACGGATCCAGCAGCGGCTCGATGTAGCGACGCAGAACCCTCGCCTTCATGACCATCGGGTCACCGCCGGTCAACAGTACGCTCCTCACTTCCCGATGGGCCTTCAGATACCGCACCCACGAGTCCGCCTCACGGCTGGCAAATCTGTATTCGTCGACCCCCACGAACTGCGCCCAGCGGAAACAGTAGGTGCAATACGCATGGCAGGTTTGGCCGGCCGCCGGAAACAGCAACATCGTGTCACGATACTTGTGCTGCACACCCGGCACCGGCTCGTCATGGAATACCGGAACGTTGAGCTCCATCTGGCCCGCCGGATGGGGGTTCAGCGTCAACTGAATCGCCCGACCGGCTGCCTGGATCTCCTTCTCGGACGCCCCACTCCGCATTAGCCGGAACATGCGCAGGAAATCGCGCCGCCTCAGCATTTCCGGTTGTGGGAACGTAAGCTGGTAGATGGGGTCGTCCGGAATGTTCGACCAATCGATGAGATCTTCGACGACATAGTTGTTGACCCGGAACGGTAACACGGCCGATACCGCCTTCATGGCCGCCCGGTCCGTCTCCGTCAACAGCTGCAACTGCGGGATACGGTCTATGTCCTTGCGAGTGTAAACGCGATAGGTACGGGCTTCGATCTCTGCGCTAGCCGACCTCCCCCTGGCGACGTGTTCGTTCGGCATTCTGGTCTCTCCCTCACTGGAGCGCGCACCTTCTCCCACCGTTCGCCGACACCGCCGCCGGCCGCACTACTCCGTACATCCTGTGTATGCGATCTTACATTGGAAACGGTTGCGCTGGTGACAGGGGTGACTCTGCCCCTGGGCGACGCTCCGACTCGCCGCCCTCCGACACTGCCTCGCTTGTTCTTCTGTGGGCCCTTATAAAGATACCCGCCGGGCCACGTCTCGGCAAATGCTCCAGACCTCATCACCGGTAGGTTCGGCCGTGCAAGTTGCCGGAATGCGGCGCGGTCACTAGAATATCCCTGCATGTGACATTCTGTCCCGCCACGAGCGAGGACTGGCGGGTGGCGACCGGCTCTATGTTATTATTCGTGCCCGCCTTAGGCTGTTTCGAGCGCCGGGCCTAGAAGATGCTCAACGAGGTGGAGTCGAGTCGGTTCTCACCTTTCCTGAGATGCCCCATCGACCGGGGATCGAGCGAGGAAATGAGCACAGAGACGATGGAAGAAGCCAAGGCAACTGGAAGTGCCGCAGAGGACCTGAACCCGTACCACATCGCGCAGCAGCAGTTCGACCACGCGGCCAGATACATTCCGGATCTCAAGACCGGGCTGGTGGAGTTCCTCAAGGCGCCGGACCGGATGATCACCGTGGAGTTTCCCATCGAGACGGCGGATGGGGTGGTGAAGAACTTCGTGGGGTACCGCTGCGTGCACAGCCGGGTGCGGGGCCCGGGCAAAGGGGGGATCCGCTACCATCCCGACGTTACGGCCGACGAGGTGCGGGCCCTGGCTTCCTGGATGACCTGGAAGTGCGCGGTGC
>FXBF010000410.1_pt1 | contig 14696 bp, 10 predicted proteins | sample 5335321 | NCBI WGS metagenome assembly FXBF01 (sample SAMEA103928391, study PRJEB20085) | sediment metagenome | isolation source: sediment
TGCACGGCTTCAATGAGCTCCCGCTTCGAAACCGGTTTGAGAAGATACCTATCCGCACCGGCCTCAAGACCTTCGTGAACCTCTTCCAGCTGTGATCGGGCGGATACGATCACAATGGGGATATTTTCTAAGTAGGGTTCGCCTCGCACATACCTGCATAGCTCCAACCCGGAGGTCTCCGGCATCATGATGTCGACAAACATCAGGTCGACAGGCTCCTCCTCAAGCGCGGTCTTGGCGCTCTGCACGTTGTGCACAACCCGCACCCGATAGCCCTCCATCTCTAACATCATGCTGAAGAGCTCCGCGACGCCGACCTCGTCGTCCACGACGAGAATATTCTTCTGACTCATGAGGGGCTCAAGTATACGACGCGCCGGAAGTGGCGCATACAGGACCCCCTCGTTGAGTTAATATTGTGGCTATGGCCAACCTGATTACGATTATTCGCTTTCCGCTGCTGCTTGGCTTCCTGCTGATGCTCTATTTCGGGAATCCGATGGTGCAGCTTCTGTCGGTTCCATATTTGTTTTTCGCCCTTTTTCTCGACACCGTGGACGGAGTCATTGCCAGGAGAACCGAGACCACGTCTTTAATGGGCAGCGTGCTCGATATTGCCACTGACCGCAGTTACGAGTTGGTGCTGTGGGTGGTGTTGGCAGACCTAGGCACGATCTCCGTGGCGATACCGCTGATTGTGATCATACGCACCACGCTCACCGATGCCATTCGCAGTATTGGTGTGAGCCAGGGCAAGGCTCCGTTTGAGCAGCAGGGATCCGGGCTCGGCCATTTCCTGGTCAGCTCGCCCTGGATGCGATCCGGTTACAGCATTAGCAAGATCGTGGCCTTCTGCGGACTCACTCTTGGCTACGCACTTTCGGGCTTTCCAGAGGGAGGCAATCTCCAAGTTGCATCGGACACGATCCTGCGGGTTTCCGAGATAGTGGCCTGGGTGGCGGTGGTTTTCTCCGTCGTGCGAGGCGCTCCGGTGATTCTGTTGGGAAGCCGGCAATTGCGTGACTCAAGGAAGGTCTCAACTCCCAAATGAGCCTGGTTTCGATTGCAAACAGCCGCTGGGGGCCGAATGCTGCCATGTGGCTGGTCAGGATCCTCCCGCGGCGGTTCACGTTGTGGATTGCCTATCGCATCGCGGTTCGAGTCGCCCGGCAGGCGGACACTGCGATGGTTGCTGCAATGCGCAGCAATCAGTCGGTAGTACAGGGGCTTCCGGAAGAGGACCCGAAGATCCAGGAGACTGTGGAAGCTGTACTTCGCAATATCATACGCAGCTACATCTCGCTGTTCGAGGTCATGCGAGGCGGGCATGAGACTTTGGCCGAGATCGCCAAACCGGATGAGGAGCTGATTGAAACGGTGGACGCGATTCTGGCGAAGGGCAGGGGGCTGCTTTACGTTGGAGCGCACACGATCGGACTGGACCACGTCTTGATCTATCTCGGTGGATTGGACTATCACACCCTGGTGCTTGCTTACCCAGAGGTGCTGCCAAGCTACCAAGCGCAGAACGACCTGCGCCGCAGGTTCGGACTGAATCTGTCGCCGGTCAGCTACCAATCCCTGCGCGAAGCGATTATCTATCTGAGGGAAGGCGGGCTTGTGGTGACCGCCGCCGATCGGCCCGATGAGTCGGGCGCCTTCCTGGAGTTTTTTGGAAAGCGGGCCTGGTTGCCCGTGGGGCACGCTCGATTGGCGCTCAAAACCATGGCTCCGATCCTGGTGGGCGCAACCTACACAATCGATGGAGGCCAATACCGCGCGAAAACTCTGGACATCGTTAAGCCGGAGCAGTTCAAGGGACATCCGGATGCGGAGCAAGCGATGGCGCAGCATGTCATTCTTGCAATTGAAGGATTCATTCGCCAGCATCCGGACGAGTGGTGGATGTTCCATAAAGTGTGGCCCGACGGAAACTAGGATCTGAGCGAGTAGTAGATTCGATGGTACCCAAGGCGGCCAGATCCAGGGCGGAAGAACTTCGCAAGCAGCTAAACCTTCACAACTACCGCTATCACGTGCTCGACGATCCGTTGATCAGCGATTCCGAATACGATCAGATGTTGAAGGAATTGCGAGAGCTGGAGCAGCAGCATCCGGAGCTGGCGACGGACGACTCACCCACGCGCCGGGTCGGCGGCGGGATATCCGAGCGATTTGTGCGGGTGCCACATCCCAGGCCCATCCTCAGCCTGAGCAATGCCTTCAGCGAAGATGAAGTGCGCGCCTGGTACGAGCGGATCGCGCGATTGGACGCGCGCGTGGAAGAGGCGGCTTTTGTCGTGGAGCCAAAGCTGGATGGGCTGACGGTCGTGCTGCACTATGAGCATGGCATTTTCAATCTAGGCGCTACCCGGGGGGATGGCCAGAATGGGGAGGACATCACCGCCAATCTTCGCACGGTCAGAACGCTTCCACTTCGAGTGCCGCTCAAACCGAACGGCATAGAATCGCCGGCGCGTTTGGTGGTGCGGGGAGAAGCCATCATCTACAAGAAGGATTTCAAGGAGATGAACCGCCGGGCAGAAGCGGAGGGCGGCAAGACTTACGTCAACCCACGCAACACCGCCGCGGGATCACTGAGACAGCTCGACACATCGTTGACCGCCACCCGTCCAATTCGACTTTTCTGCTACTCGATTATCGAAACCACCGGCGAGCCTCCTGCGAGCCAATGGTCGGCGCTCGAATACTTGAGGGTCCTGGGTTTCCCGGTTGAGGGGCACGCACGGCTATGCGAGGGCATCGACGAGGTGATCGCAGCCATCGAGCAGCTCGCCAGCAGACGCGAATCTTTTGCCTATGAGATCGATGGAATGGTGATCAAGATTGATGACCAGGAATTGGCCGGCTCGCTAGGAGTGGTAGGAAAAGATCCACGCGGTGCCATTGCGTTCAAGCTGCCCGCTGAAGAACGAACCACTCAACTACTCGACATCGGCCTCAACGTTGGACGCACGGGCGTCATCACTCCCTACGCGATCCTTGAACCGGTCTATGTAGGCGGCGCAACCGTCAAACAGGCGACCCTGCACAATTTTGATTTCATCAGGGAAAAGGATATCCGTGTCGGGGACCAGGTGTTGATCAAGCGCTCGGGTGACGTCATCCCGTATGTGATCGGACCGATCGTCGATGCACGCACGGGTAAAGAGAAACCCTACAAGATGCCCAAGAAATGCCCCGACTGCGGGGAGCCGATCCAGATGCTCGAGGGGGAGGTGGCGGTCTATTGCGCCAATGCATCCTGTCCCGCTCAACTGGTCCGGATCTTGGAACACTTCGCCTCTCGCGCGGCCATGGACATCGAAGGACTTGGGATCAAAATTGCGGAGCAAGTGGTGGAGGGGAACCTGGTTGAGGATGCAGGGGACGTCTATCGTCTCACGAAGGAAGATCTGCTCGGCCTGGAGGGGTTCGCCGACAAAAAAGCGGAACAACTCTTATCGGCCATCCAAAATTCCAAGTCACAACCATTGAGCCGAGTGATCATTGCGCTCGGAATTAGAGGGGTCGGCGAAACGGTGGCCGCCGATTTTGCGCGTCACTTTCGCAGCCTGGATGCACTTTCCAGCGCCAAACCGGAAGATCTCGAAGCTATAGAGGGTATCGGCCCGAATATTGCCCTGGGGGTCGTCGATTGGTTCGCTCAGCCTCGCAACAAGAAGCTGCTCAGCAAGCTTAAGAAAGCGGGTGTTTGGCCCGAGGAGGAACAAGCCGAGACCGGCCCGCAGTCACTCTCTGGTCAAACCTTTGTGCTCACTGGCACGCTTCCCACCATGCAGCGGAGCGAAGCAAAGGCGTTGATATTAGCGGCTGGCGGGAAGGTCACCAGTAGCGTAAGCCGCACGACCGATTATTTGGTAGCGGGGGAAAAGGCCGGATCCAAGCTCACGAAGGCCCAGGACCTGGGAGTTGAGATTATCGATGAGGCTGGGCTGCAGAATCTGCTGGATTAGTGGATCTGAACGGGTGGGGATTGCAGTTCCGGTTATTCAGTGATCCAGCGGGAATGGCTACGAACTGATATTGGACCGCATGGACAGTCGCAGCGCGTGTCGATGCAAGCGGCGCAGGCGTTCCGCACCCTCCTTGTCGTCAGCTTCTTCCAATCGCTGGCTGGTTGTGAGAAGCGCTCCTAAGAACTGATCATCAATGAGCTCCACGGATTGGTCCAACATTCGCTGAGCTTCTTGCTCGTCTTCTGTTCCCAGCACATGCTGGGCCAGCCGCAGATTCGGCGGTAGGCTGTCCATGATGGCGGTATTGAGTTTCTCCTCGATATCTTTCATCTTTACCAGAAGCTCCTGGTCGCCGCTTTCCTCAGCTCCGCGGATGTTGGCCTGAAGGACCGCCAGGAAGAGTTCATCAATCGCAGGCAGAGCCGCCTTTATGGCTTGGTCTAGATCCTCGGCTTGCACCAGGGAGCCAATTAGGTTAGAAGCCTGGGCCAGCCTGGCTTCCTGGGCCTGGTCGATCTCCTCGGTCTGCTCGAGCAGGCGCTTGCGGAGAGCTACCAGGCGCTTCGCTTCTTCGCCTTCGGCTTGATCGATGCGCTCCGTAAGCAGTTGAAAGAATGAGTAGTCCAGCCCGGGCCGCGCCAGGCTCACGATGGCCTGCACGCGATCGTCGTTCTCCGCCTCAACTATCAGCTCGAGAAGCTTTTCCCGGGTTAGATCGTCTCCAGCCTCGCGCAGGCTTTCTGCCGCGGACCGCAATTCGGCCTCTCGCTCCGCCAGCCGCTTTCCATAGGAGCTCAATTGCAGCGTGCTCTCGAGCTTCTGTGTGGCAGAGGCGCGCGCCGATTCGTCGGGCGTGGTTTGGAGGCTCAGCGCGGCAAGCTGAAAGAACCGTTCATCGAGCTCCCCCTCGTGCTCCGCGACGAATCCTTCCAGCGACTCCTGTGGTGCCTTCAACAGATCCTCAAACAAGCGGATCTTTGACCGCTGAGCATCCAGCTCTTCTCTTGTGACGCCATCCCCCTCAAGAATGCGCTCAATTAAGCCCTGGATCGTCAAGACTGCCTTGGGCTGAAGCAGGTATCCCTTCCGGCTCTCGGCTGGGAGCGCCTCGATGGCCTGATTGATCAGGCGACCGATGAGCCTCTCCTGCTCGTCCTTCGGTATCCCGAGTTCCACGGGAATGTAGGTCAGCAGCAATTCCTTGCCGGGGTCGTGATAGACCAACGGGGCCGACAGCTGGCCCTCATACTGGCATACGGGGCATCGCACGAGGTTCAAGCTGCCGGAGAGCAGCCGCGACTTGGCGCTCGGATCCTGCCCTACATCAACCAACTGGTGAATGTGGGCCTGGATGGGCGAACCACAACTCGGGCATCGGACGGTATTTCCAGGAGCTACCATGCGCTATACCTCACCTTTAGGCAGCGAGAAGCAGATCTGCGCTCCTTGCTCCACCTTCTCATCTACCCAGATCCTACCCCCATGAGCCTCCACTATAGCCTTGGCCAGATACAGGCCGAGGCCTGCGCCTTGTGTGCTGCCGGTGATTTCCTCCGATCGATAGAAGCGATCGAAGATCCGGTGACTGTCTGAAGGTCGAATCCCCGGACCCCGGTCACTCACACACATCACGACTTCATTCTGCGTTTGGCGTCCCCGGATCAGCACCCGTCCGCCCTGCTCCGCGTACTTCACCGCGTTGGAGAGCAGGTTGGTGAGCACCTGTGTCATTCGCTCCTCGTCTGCGCGAACGAGCGGGAAATCGGCCGGCCGTTCGACCTCAAATGTATGCCGATCCGATTGGGTTTGGAAACGCACTGCCAGCTCCTCCGCAAGTTGAAAAAGATCCAAATCCGACGGGTTCAGTGAAAGCGCGCCCGCCTGCAGCCGCGAGGCGTCCAGGAGATCATCGATCAGGTCGGCGAGTCGATCGGACTCATCTTCGATTACAGCCAGGCTGTCGCGCACGACCTCCGGGTCCCAATCCGCGTCATCGCGGCGTAGAGTTCCTGCGTACCCCTTAATCAAGGCGACCGGAGTGCGCAGCTCATGGCTAATGATGGAAATAAACGTGCTCTTGAGTTCCTCGGCCTCTCGAAACCGAGTGATATCGCGCACATTGGCCACGACGCTCAGCAGCCGCCCATCCTCTGAAAATGTCGGGGCGTAGGTAATTCCAACACTGATGTGGCCGCCGCTGGCACGCAACAGGTCCCCCTCCACATACAGCTCGGCGTTTGCAGAAAGCGGCCAGCCGCCGGCGGCCGATTCCTCCAGTGTGGATCCCAGTTCACGGCTCGACCAGCGAATGATCTCGGAATGCTCTTTGTCAATGACGTCGTCTGCCCCGTATCCGGTGAGCTTCGAGCAGGCACGGTTAAACCGTGTAAACCGGTAGCTCGGATCCAGGATGAAAATCCCATCCGCAGAGGATTCGACCACCTGGTCCAGGTGGCGGCTTTGATCTGCGACCTGCGTGTAGAGACGTGCATTGGAAACGGCGATCGCGGCTTGCGCAGCGAAAGCCCCAAGTAGCCGACGGTCATCCCGTGAGAAGCGTCCCCGATAGGATCTGAACACGAAGATGACTCCCACGACCTCTTCGCGGGCGATCATCGGTAGCCCCACTCCCGTGAGAAGCCCTAATGAGGCGGACTGGGTGATCCTCTGCAGCCGGCGGTTGACCTCGGGCAGCGCAATGCTAGCTGGATCTCCCTGATCCGGAATGTCCTCGAGCAGCGAATCGAGGCTCTTCAAAAACTCGTCGTTGACGCCGTGCGTGGCAGCTACACGCCACCCGTCCGCTTCGCGCAATGCAATAAGACCGGCCGAGCTTGCCAACAGCTCGGCCGCAAGTTTCACGATCCGATCCAGGACCCGATCGAGATCCAGCTCTTCGGTAAGAGCACGCGAGATCTCAAGCAGGTAGTCTCGCTGGCGTACGCGAAAATCCGGAAGCATTAAGTGGAGACGGTCGAGATTGACTCCTCCATGATCCTGAGTCCCTCGTCCAGCAGCCCTTCTTCTATGCTCAAGGCGGGGGCCAAGCGAACGGTGCTCTCGCCGCACCCCAATAACAAGAGCCCCCGCGCAAAGGCCTCTTCGATCACTCGCTCACGCAGATCATGCGCCGGTTGCTTTGTCCCACTATCGTCAATAAGCTCCACACCAATCATCAGGCCTTTCCCCCGAACCTGACCGATGGTGGGATGGCGGCTCTGGATTTCTTCCAGCGCATCCATGGCGTATTTACCCATGCGCTGGGCGTTATCCAGGAGCTGCTCCTGGACCAGATCGAGCGTTGCCAGCGCCGCGCTGCATGCCAGCGGATTGCCGCCGTAGGTGTTACCGTGCGCACCTTCCGGCCAGTCCATGACGGACTCGCGGGCAACGATGCCTCCCATCGGAACGCCCGACGCAATCCCCTTGGCAAAGCAAACAATGTCGGGCTCGACCTCCCAATGTTCGATCGCCCACCACTTTCCTGTGCGACCGATACCGGACTGCACTTCGTCCGCGATCAGCAGGATTCCATGCCGGTCGCAGAGCGCGCGCAATGCGGGGAAGAAGCCTGGGGGAGGAACGACGTAGCCACCCTCGCCCTGAATGGGCTCCACCAGGATGCCGGCGCAATCCTCAGGGGGCACGACGGTTTTCAAGACCTGATTCTCAATGTAGTCGACCACCGTCTCTCCATAGTCGCCGCCCGTCGACTGCAGCACTTGACGATAGGCGTTCGGGTAGGGAACATGGGTGACGCCTACGGCAGGGGGGCCGAAGCCCCTTCTCTGAATGGATTTGCTGGAGGTGAATGCCAACGAGCCCAGAGTGCGGCCATGAAATCCACCCTGGAATCCGATAAAGAGCGGTCGTCCGGTGTGGTGTCGGGCTAGTTTGATGCCCGCTTCAACGGCCTCCGTACCTGAGTTGGCAAGGAAAACCTTGGCTGGCTCAGAAAAGGGAGCAATTTCCGCCAGCCGTTCAGAGAGCTCGACCCAAATCGGGTGGTAATAGTCGGATGAGATGTGAATGAAGCGCTGCGCCTGATCGCAGATGGCGGCGACCACTTTGGGATGGGAGTGCCCGGTCGTGCAAACGGCAATTCCGGCCGCAAAATCGATGAAACGGTTTCCGTCCACGTCCCAGACCTCCGCGCCTGAGCCGTGGTCCATAACAAATGGCGCGGCTCGCGGATACGATGGGGAAACAACCGCCTGGTCGCGCTTGAGGAGTTCTTGAGCTTTATCGAGCTTCACAGAGTGGAACCTCCGATAGGGGATGAACGGGTTGGATGGAAAGAGACGCAAGAAACGAGCGAATCGGCGAATTATATCATTCGGCCCTCTCGAACACTTTTACGCCCGTATATAATGAGTTTGGATTTCCGCGTAGCTAGGAAGGATTGAGAGATGGAAGAGCGAGTTTGGCATAAACACTATGATGAAGGTGTGCCGAGCGAAGTCGAGCTGCCCGAAATGAGGCTGCAAGACTTCCTGGAAAAATCTGCGCGGGATTTTCCGGATCGACCCTGCACGATCTTTAAGGGAGCGGTGATCACCTACCGCGAAATGAACGAGCTCACAGATCGATTGGCGGCGGGATTGGCGGCGCGCGGTGTGAAGAAGGGCGACCGAGTAGCGATCTTCATGCCCAACTCGCCGCAATTCGTTATCGCCTTCTACGCCATCTTGAAGGCAGGCGGCGTGGCTGTAGCGACGAATCCGCTATACACGCATCGCGAGATCAAGCACCAAATGAACGATTCAGGCGCCCAGCTTATGCTGGTCATGAGCAACTTCTATAACACGGTCAAAGAAGTCCAATCGGAAACTCGCCTGCAGCAACTAATTGTCACAAACATCAAAGAGTACCTGCCGCCACTGTTACGTTTTCTGTTTTCCGTGGCCAAAGAGCGCAGTGGAGGGCATCGGGTGACGCTGCAGGAAGGCGATGAATGGATGCAGGAGGTGCTCGATCAGCACACTGCGGCGGATCGACTCGAAGTAGATATCGGGCCCGATGATCCGGCGCTGTTCCAGTACACGGGCGGGACGACCGGTCTCTCGAAGGGGGCGGTCGGGCTGCATCGACATCTCGTGGCCAATACCCTTCAAGGCGAGGCTTGGCTGAGCGCCGTGCAAGGTGAACCTGGCGAAGGCATCACACTCATGGCCATCCCGATGTTCCATGTTTATGGGCTTATCGTGGGAATGGCGGTCGCCGTGCAAAGCGCCGCGGCGATGGTCATGATCCCCAATCCACGCGACCTGAAGGATGTTCTGGGCAGCATCGATAAATACAAGCCGACCCTTTACCCGGGCGTGCCCGCCATGTACAACGCTATCAACAACCATCCGGACGTGCTGGCTGGGAAGTACGATCTGAGCTCGATCAAGGCCTGCATCTCCGGATCGGCCCCGTTGCTGCGTGAGACGAAGGTGAAATTCGAAGAGCTGACGGGTGGGAAACTGGTCGAGGGGTTCGGCCTGACCGAGTCGCTGGTCGCGACGCACGCCAACCCCATCATGGGTGAGAACCGCATCGGTTCGATCGGGCTGCCTTTTCCCAACGTCGACAGCCGCATCGTATCGCTAGACGATGACGTCACCGTGCTCGAGCCCAATGAGGTGGGAGAGCTGGTTATTAAGAGCCCCAGCATCATGAAGGGCTATCACAATATGCCCACCGAGACCGCCAACACGCTTCGGGATGGGTGGCTTTATACGGGCGACATCGCGTACATGGATGAGGATGGCTATTTTTATATCGTGGATCGCAAGAAGGAGATGATCAAGCCCAGCGGTTTCCAGGTCTGGCCGCGAGAAGTGGAAGAGGTTATTGCCGAGAACCCGAAGGTGCTGGAGGTAGGCGTGGCCGGCATCCCGGATGCCCACCGCGGAGAGACGGTAAAAGCCTGGGTAGTGCTCAAGCCGAATGAGAGCGCAACCGTCAAGGAGATTCAGGATTGGTGCCGGGAGCGCCTGGCGCCGTTCAAGGTGCCGACGCATGTCGAGTTTCGTGACGAACTGCCGAAAACCACGGTTGGGAAGATCCTGCGGCGGGAACTCGTCCGCCAGGATAAGGAGCAGGTTGAGGCGGAAGTGGAAGGCTGATCGCATTCCAGTCGAGGCGGGACTGAGGCCCATGTGATGAATATGGATGGAACGGACCCGGCAAGGCTGACCCAGGGTTTTCTTCTTTCCAACTTTCCCGGCTAGCAATCTCTACCGAGCATATTGAAAAAGGCCCCTCGTCGGGGCCTTTTTTTGTTCCTGAATGTAGAGCGGGATCAGTCGGCTGCGGCGCCGACCGGGATGGGCGTGCCGCCGTTCTTGGGACCTACCGGCTCGGCGAAAAGCTCCTCAAACTGGCTGCGATCCAGTGTCTCGATCTCGATCAGGGTTTCGGCGATAGCATCCAGCTGGGCACGATAGTCTTTTAGGATATCCGTGGCGCGGTCGAAGGCTTCCTCCACGAGCCGCCTAACTTCCATGTCGATCTTCTCGGCGATGCTGTCTGAATAGTCCCGCTGCTCCCCGATCGTGCGGCCCAGGAACACCAGCTCATCTGTCTGGCCATAGACCATCGGGCCGAGCTCCTGGCTCATTCCGAGGCGGGTGATCATGTTGCGAGCAAGCTCCGTGACGCGCTCCAGGTCATTGGAGGCGCCGGATGTGATGTCGTTGAATACGAGCGTTTCGGCCGCCCGCCCGCCCAATAACCCGGCCATATCGGCCTTGATCTTGCGGCGGGAAGTCAGCGTTCGGTCCTCTTCTGGGAGCGCCATGGTCCAGCCTCCCATCATGCCGCGGGCGATGATGCTGACCTTGTGAACGGGATCGGCCTCGGGGATCACATGCATGACGACCGCGTGACCCGCCTCGTGGAAAGCGACGATCTTCTTTTCTTCTTCGCTGATGATGCGGCTGCGACGCTCTGGGCCGGCGATCACGCGCTCGACCGACTCTTGAAATTCATCAGGGCCAATGGAATTCTTGTTTCTTCGAGCCGCGAGTATGGCGGCCTCATTGACCAGGTTTTCGATATCGGCGCCCACGAACCCGGGAGTAGACTTGGCGATGGTCTTGAGATCAACTTCCTCTTCGATCGGCATGCCCTTCACGTGCACTTTGAGGATCATCTCACGTCCGTGCATATCCGGCCGATCCAGGATCACGCGACGATCAAAGCGTCCGGGACGCAGCAGTGCTGGATCGAGAATATCGGGCCGGTTGGTTGCGGCCACAATGATCACGCTGGTATCCGTGTCGAACCCGTCCATCTCGACCAGCATCTGGTTGAGGGTCTGCTCGCGTTCGTCGTGGCTGCCACCCAATCCGGCGCCGCGATGGCGGCCTACGGCATCGATCTCATCTACGAAGACAATGGCCGGAGAATGTCGCTTGGCCTGATCGAATAAATCGCGTACCCGGCTGGCGCCAACGCCTACGAACATCTCTACGAACTCTGAGCCAGAGATCGAGAAGAATGGCACGCCGGCCTCGCCAGATACTGCCTTGGCCATGAGCGTTTTGCCGGTCCCGGGAGCCCCAATAAGCAGCACACCGCGCGGGATGCGTGCTCCAAGCTTCATGAACTTCTCCGGCTCTTCGAGGAACTCGACAATCTCTTGTAATTCTTCCTTGGCCTCGTCGACACCCGCAATATCATCAAACGTCACCGTCGGTTGATCGCCGGTGAACATGCGCGCTCTGCTCTTTCCGAAGGACAAGGCCTGGTTGTTGGATCCCTGCGCCTGGCGCAGCATGAAGAAGATCAGGCCAACGACCAGCAGGCCTGGCAGCAGGTAGGTGACAAGCGTGATGACCTGGTTGAAATCGCTAGGCTGCTTAATTTCGAGTTTCACCCGATCCGAAGCAAGCATCTCCGGGGTCACGCCCAGAGCCGTCAACTGGTCGACTGCGGTTGTGGTGGGTTCTTTACGGGAAATGGCGCGGGTCTCGCCGTCCGGATAGATGATCGTCAGATCGTTATCATCGACGATGATGCGCGCGATCCGTCCAGTACGGATGAGATCGGCGACCTCGTTGAAATCGAGGCGATCTGGAGGAGTCTGACCGGCCCTGAACTGTACAACCAGCACAATGACGATCAGGAGCAATATTACGAGAACAATGGAATTTCGCCCCCGTGGGGAATTCACAAATACCTCCTACGCGCGGACGCGCTGTATCTCACGCCTCTTACGGGCCAGCGCAGAGCCGATTATACCGTACCGGGTTGGGTGGGAAAAGTAAGACGATCGTAAGAGTCGATTACTGTTGATAGAGCAGCCACACCCACAACCAAAGGGGCAAGAGACCCCCCACGGCCAGAAAAGCAAGCAAGCCCAGGCCGATCGCCCACCAGTCCACCGGGTCCGGATGGAAGGGATCCACCGCGCGCGTGGCGTCTTGAGGAACCTGGAATGTTGGAGGCGGCGAGGGCTGTTCTTCCGCGAATGTGGCGAGCACTTGCCCGAATTGGTCAGCCGTCCGATAGCGGGCCGCGGGCTCCTTGGAAAGCACCTTTGCCAGGATCTGGTCGAGCTTGGGAGGGATGGAGGCATCGTAGGTGCTTGGGGGAACCACTGGTGCCACCTGGTGCAGCTCCGCCAACAGGTCCATATCCGCGGCCTCGAATGGCAGCCGGCCGGTCAGCATCTCGTAGAGGATCACTCCCAGCGAATAGACATCGCTGGCCGGGGAGGGGGCCGTGCCGGCCGCCTGCTCCGGAGAGAAATACTGCGGGCTACCCCAAACGACATCGAGCTGTTCGTCCGGGCTGATAGTTGCCAGGGCGCGTGAGATACCAAAATCGGTAATCTTGATGCGTTCGGCGTTCGATACGAGGATGTTGTGGGGCTTCAAATCACAGTGCACCAGACCTGCACGGTGTGCATAGCCGACCCCTTCGCAAATTTGCGACATCAATCGCACGGCTTCCGGATGGAGCAGTGGACTACGCCGTCTGAGCAAGGTCTTGAGATCCGTGCCTTCCACATACTCCATCACGATATAGATGTCCTGAGGATCACGACCGAAGTCATAGATCGTGACGATATTGGGATGGACCAGGTTGGCGGCGGCGCGGGCTTCTTGAAGGAAACGTACACGAAACTCGGCGTCGTCGGCAAAATTGTGTCGCAGCTGCTTGACCGCCACCTGCCGCTGCAGGTTGAGGTCCCGAGTGAGGTAGACAATCGCCATGCCTCCGGCCCCGATTTGCTGCAAAATCTGATAGCGCCCGCCGATCAGTTCCCTATCCATGCCGAGCGAATTCTAAACTGACGGCCAGAAGGTGGCTAGGCTATAATGTGACACCCTCTTGAGGTTCCCCTTCTCGATATGCGGTCCGCATGGCTCATCTATAACCCGGCGGCAGGGCGATTTCCGGCCGGATGGCTGCTTAGCCGAGCTGTGGGTGTGCTCGATAAGGCGGGGTGGGAGGTTCAAGTTCGGAAGGCCAAGCATGGAGGGCATCTTAGCGAACTGGCGCTGGAAGCTGTGGAGGCCGGCTGTCAAGCGGTCTTCGTAGCGGGCGGCGATGGCTCGGTGGGTCGGGTGGCATCTGCGCTCTCCGGAACCGATGTGGCGCTGGGAGTACTCCCCGCGGGAACGGCCAACGTATGGGCCAAAGAAATCGGCATCGAACGACTGGATTGGATTCATCTCTTTGCTCTGGAGAAGGCCGCCGGCCGCTTGGCACGTGGCGAAATCCGCAAGGTCGACATGGGGACAGTAAATGGCCAATCATTCTTGCTGTGGGCAGGATTAGGACTGGATGCGGAGATAGTGAGCCGCATCGAGCCCAGGCAGCGGTGGGAGAAGGTGTTTGGCCCCGTGCACTATGGTCTACTCGCTCTGTGGCAATCGATCGGCTGGGAGGGTGTGGAGCTAAGGGTCCAGGCGGGCGATCAGGTATGGGAGGATCGCTATCTGGTTGCGATCGCGAGCAACATCCGCACCTACGCAGGCGGGTTGGTTGAACTCAGCCCCGATGCGAAATTCGATGACGGTAAGCTCGACTTCTGGCTGATTGGAGGTCGCTCTTTGAAGGACGCGGTGACTCGCGTAGTTCAGATCTTGTTGGGAATGCATGTAGATGCGCCGGATGTCGTCCACTTTCAGGCGGCGGAGGCCGTGTTTGAATCCGAGTCGGAAATCCACATGCACTTTGACGGAGAGCCGGAAGTGCTGAAATCGCCGCTGCAGTTTCAAACGCTGCCGAGCTCGCTTAATGTGCTGATGCCCGAATCCGAGGCGGGTTGAAAGACGGCCGCCGCGGACTACTCTGGGGCGTTGGAGGGGCGATTGTCGGTCTGCTGCTTACCGTCACGATCCTCGCTCTCGTTCGCCTGCGCGGCACGTCGCGGCCTGCCTCTCTCCCTCCGGTATTGACCGTCATTCCGCTTCCAACCGCGACCGCTCCTGTGATTATCACTCCAACTGCTCCATTGCTGCCGACGCCGACTCCTACTGCTCCGCCTGGTGCCCCGAAGCAGTTCACGATCGGCGAACTGGTGGAAGTCTTCGGAACGGAAGGGAAAGGCCTCCGCATCCGGGAAAATCCCAGCCTGGCGGCAGAGATCCTGATGCTGGGCCTGGAGAACGAAGTGTTTGAGGTGGTCGAGGGTCCGAGAGAATCCGACGGCTATGCCTGGTGGCGGCTAACCAACCCATTCGATCGAACCAAGCAGGGCTGGGGAGCCGACCA
>FXBF010000411.1_pt1 | contig 14688 bp, 28 predicted proteins | sample 5335321 | NCBI WGS metagenome assembly FXBF01 (sample SAMEA103928391, study PRJEB20085) | sediment metagenome | isolation source: sediment
AAGGGCTGCGTTTTGCAGTACGTGAAGGTGGCCGTACCGTTGGCGCCGGTGTAGTCTCTAAGATTATTGAGTGATCATGGAAAACCAGAAAATCAGAATTAAACTAAAGGCCTTCGATCATCGTATGATCGATCGCTCAGCATCTGAAATTGTTGAAACGGCGAAACGTACCGGTGCCATAGTAAAAGGGCCGATACCTTTGCCTACCCGAATTGAACGCTTCACATTGTTGAGTTCACCTCATGTCAATAAGACGGCTCGGGATCAGTACGAAATCCGCACGCACAAACGTATTATGGATATCGTAGACCCGACTGAAAAAACAGTCGATGCATTGATGAAGCTGGATCTTGCAGCAGGTGTTGATGTCGAAATCAAGCTCAGTTGAGTTTGAAGAAGGCGAACTGGAGTTAATGTAATGGCAATTGGACTAGTAGGCCGCAAAGTAGGCATGACCCGCGTTTACGATGATGGCGGCAAATCAACACCGGTTACTGTCGTTGAAGTGACGCCAAACCGGGTCGCCCAGGTCAGGAATATGGACACAGATGGATACACTGCTGTGCAGATGACAGTAGGCAATCGCCGTCCAGGCCGAGTCACTAAGGCTATGGCAGGACACTTCGCCAAAGCAGAGGTTGAGCCGGGTCGCAGCGTGACCGAGTTTGCTGCCAGCGATGAGCAGATTGGCGAACTGGCTAACGGTTCTGAAGTAGGTGTAGCAATTTTTAATGAAGTTAAGTTTGTTGATGTAACGGCTACCAGCAAGGGTAAGGGTTTTGCCGGCGCGATGAAGCGTCATGGCTTTAAGGGCGGTCGAGCGACTCATGGTTGTTCTATTTCTCACCGTGCACACGGCTCTACCGGGCAAAACCAGTCACCTGGCAAAGTATTTAAAGGTAAGAAAATGGCCGGGCATATGGGTAGTGTGACGAAAACCCAGCAGAACCTGGAAGTTGTCCGGGTGGACGAAGAACGTAATATGATCCTGATAAAGGGTTCTGTGCCGGGTTCTAAAGGCACTGACGTAATTATTCGTCCAGCTGTAAAGAAGTGATTTAACAAGTAAAACCAGGATTTTGAGGAAATAACGGTGCAAGTTTCAGTATTGAAAAGCGACGGTGCAGATAGCGGTAAAAAGCTGGATCTGGCAGATGCCACATTCGATGCCGGCTATAATGAATCGTTGGTTCATCAGGTAGTGACTGCCTTTTTGGCAGGTGCCCGCCGTGGTACCCGTGCACAGAAGAATCGTTCTGCAGTAGCTGGTGGTGGTGCCAAGCCTTTTCGTCAGAAGGGTACAGGTCGAGCACGCGCCGGTACTATACGCAGTCCTATATGGCGCGGTGGCGGAAAAATATTTCCGGCCTGCAATGCAGATTTTTCGCAGAAGCTAAACAAAAAAATGTACAAAGCAGGTATGCGCTCTATTGTATCTGAACTGCTACGCAGCGGGCGTATGGCCATCGTTGATTCAATGGATGTGGCTGAGATCAAAACAAAAGCCATTGCTGCTCAATTGCAGGCCATGGGAAAGACAGATGTCCTTATTGTCAGTGAAGCGCCGTCTGAAGCACTGGTATTGAGCACGCGCAATATTCCTAATGTTGAAGTCACGGATCTGGCCGGTTTGAACCCATACAGCCTGCTACAGCATTCAGACATCATTATGACAGCGGATGCAGCAAGCAAACTTGAAGGGTTACTGGTATGAGTGATTCCGCACTGTATAACGTGATTCTGGCACCTCATGTGTCAGAAAAAAGCACTCAGCTGGCTGAAAGCTCCAGACAGATAGTATTTAAAGTATCTATTGATGCCTCTAAACCACAGATTCGTCGTGCAATAGAAAAGTTGTTTTCTGTTGAAGTGGAGTCAGTAAAGGTAGTACGTCAAAAAGGCAAGAAGAAAAATTTTGGTCGCATTCCCGGCAAACGTAAGGACTGGAAAAAGGCCTATATCAGATTAAAAGAAGGTCAGGACATAGACTTTCTGGCGGATGCTGGATAAGCCCGGCTTAGGATAAATAGTAATGGCACTTATCAAATCAAAACCAACGTCACCTGGGCGCCGTGGGCAGGTCAGAGTAAAAACTGAAGGACTGTTCAAGGGCAAACCCTTTGCCGGACTGGTAGAAAAGAAAAATTCGATCAATGGTCGCAATAATGCTGGCCGTATCACCGTCAGGCATCGCGGTGGCGGACACAAACGTCATTATCGTGTAATCGATTTCAAGCGCAACAAAGATGGCGTACCCGCCAAAATTGAACGCATTGAGTATGATCCAAATCGTAGCTCGCATATTGCACTGGCTCTCTATGCGGATGGTGAGCGGCGTTACATTATTGCACCGAAAGGGCTGAAGGCTGGCGACAGTATCCTGTCCGGAGCCGAAGCACCGATTGTAGCCGGTAATGCATTGGCCTTACGCGATATTCCGGTGGGTACCAGCATACATTGCGTAGAGCTGAAACCAATGAAAGGTGCTCAGATTGGCCGTGCCGCAGGCAGTGTCATTCAGTTTGTTGGACGCGATGGAGATTACGCACAGCTTCGACTGCGTTCAGGTGAGATGCGCAAGGTGCATCTTGATTGTCGCGCAACGATCGGTGAAGTCGGTAACTCAGAGCATTCATTACGTAAATTGGGCAAGGCCGGTGCAAAACGCTGGCGTGGTATTCGTCCTACGGTTCGTGGCGTAGCGATGAACCCGGTAGATCACCCGCATGGTGGTGGTGAAGGACGTACCTCCGGTGGTCGTCACCCGGTTTCACCCTGGGGTGTGCCAACCAAGGGTTACCGCACACGTAATAACAAGCGTACAGATAATATGATTATTCGTCGTCGTAAGAAGTAAGCAGGAGTTAGACTATGCCACGTTCAATTAAAAAAGGTCCATTCGTTGATCATCACCTGATGGCCAGGGCCGAAAAGGCGAACAGCGAAAATAATCGCAAGCCGATCAAGACCTGGTCCAGGCGTTCAATGATTATGCCAGAATTTATCGGCCTGACAATTGCTGTACATAACGGACGTCAGCACGTACCAGTTCTTGTTTCAGAGAACATGGTAGGACATAAGCTGGGTGAGTTTGCGGCAACGCGTACATATCGCGGTCATATGGCTGACAAGAAAGTTAAACGATAGTTAAAAGATAATTAACGAAACACGGTGTCTCAGTAATGGAAACGCAAGCTGTATTGAAACATATAAGGACCTCACCGCAGAAATTGCGTCTGGTCGCCGATCAGATTCGTGGTCTGCAGGTTGAGCATGCGCTGGAAATTCTTGAATACAGTACCAAATCCGGCGCTGGGACAATCAAGAAGGTTCTCAATTCTGCGATTGCCAATGCTGAGCATAATGATGGCGCCGATATTGATGAGTTGTTTGTCACGACTGCCTGTATTGACGGCGGGCCGACATTGAAACGTATACGGGCGCGCGCCAAGGGTCGCGCGGCGAGAATTCTCAAACGAACCAGTCACATCACCATTAAGGTGGGTGTAAAGCAGGGGAGTAACTAATGGGCCAGAAAGTCCAACCAATTGGTTTCAGACTTGGCATTGTCAAGGACTGGACAGCGAAATGGTACGGCAACAAACGCCAGTACGCGGAATATCTGACGATGGATATGAAGGTTCGTGCATATCTTGAAAAACGCTTGTCCAATGCTGCGATCAGTAAGGTAGTCATTGAACGTCCTTCACAGAATATGAATATCACCCTGCATACAGCACGTCCTGGTATTGTTATCGGCAAAAAAGGTGAAGATATCGACCGTCTGCGTAAAGAACTGGGCAAGATGGCTGGTATGCCGGTACAGATCGCAGTGGAGGAAATACGCAAGCCTGAAATGGATGCAAAACTGGTCGCCGAGAATATTGCCCAGCAACTGGAAAAACGCGTCATGTTCAGGCGCGCAATGAAGCGCTCTATGCAGAACACCATGCGCCTGGGTGCTGAAGGCGTCAAGATCATGATTGCTGGCCGTTTGAATGGCGCAGAGATTGCGCGGACTGAATGGGTCAGAGACGGCAGAGTTCCCTTGCACACACTGCGTGCAGATATTGATTATGGAACAGCTGAAGCGTTGACGACATACGGAATTATCGGCATCAAGGTATGGATCTTTAAGGGTGAGGTCCGTGATGCTGATGAAGGTGACAGCAATGTCAAGGCTGCAACTGGGGCTTGATGGAGATATAGACTATGCTGCAACCCAAGAGAACAAAATTTCGCAAAATGCACAAGGGCCGCAACCGTGGTCTGGCATCTCGCGGCAACAAGGTAAGTTTTGGTGAGTATGGCCTGAAAACTGTTGAACGCGGTCGTGTGACTGCGAGACAGATTGAAGCTGCACGTCGTGCATTGACGCGATATATCAAGCGTGGTGGTCGTGTCTGGATACGTGTTTTCCCCGACAAACCAGTATCGAAAAAGCCGTTGGAAGTCAGAATGGGTAAGGGTAAAGGTAATCCGGAATACTGGGTTTCACTTGTTAAACCTGGTCATGTCCTGTACGAAATGGAAGGTGTAAGTGAAGATATCGCACGTGAAGCATTTCGCCTGGCTGGTGCCAAGTTGCCGGTAAAAACTGTATTTGTTTCAAGGCAGGTGGGTTAAATGAAAGCAAATGATATAAGGGCACTTGACAGTACGGCGCTGCAATCAAAGCTTGACGAGCTGCATGAGCAGAAGTTTACATTGCGTATGCAGATTGCGACGGGTCAGCAGGGCAACCATGCTGCACTACGCGATGCAAAGCGTTCCATTGCACGTGTAAAAACGATTATGAATGAAAAAGCATCAGAAGTAGCAGGGGGTGAGGCATGAGCGAACAGGAAAAAGTTGCACGTTCAATCAGCGGTGTAGTCATCAGCAACAAGATGGATAAAACCGTTACGGTACTTGTAGAGCGCCTGGAAAAACATGCCCTGTACAAAAAGTACATTCGCAAATCTACAAAGTTGCATGCACACGATGAGTCAAACGAGTGCAATGAAGGGGATACGGTACAGATTGAAGAATGCCGCCCACTATCAAAAAGCAAAAGCTGGCGTGTTATTCAGGTGGTTAGCCGGGCAGGTTAAGCTGACTAAACGAGTTTATGTCTGAAATATACAGAATGAAACGGAATATATTTATCAGGAGTTCAGGACAATGATCCAGATGCAAAGTGTACTTGATGTCGCTGATAACAGCGGTGCAAGGAAGGTCATGTGCATCAAGGTACTTGGCGGATCCAGGCGTCGTTACGCCGGTATTGGTGATGTCATAAAGATCAGCATAAAGGAAGCGATTCCTAATGGCCGCGTGAAAAAAGGCGATGTCTATAATGCTGTCATCGTTCGCACCAAAAAAGGTGTGCGTAGAAATGATGGCTCATCAATCCGTTTTGATGGCAATGCGGCTGTATTATTGAATCCTCAGCTGCAGCCGGTTGGCACACGTATCTTTGGTCCGGTGACTCGTGAATTGCGTACGGCGCAGTTCATGAAGATTATTTCTCTGGCGCCTGAAGTTCTTTGAGGATTACGGCTAATGAATAGGATCAAAAAAGGTGACGATGTCATCGTTATATCTGGAAAAGACAAAGGCAAACGCGGCAATGTGATGCGCGTGCTGGGTAATGGCCGCATCCTGGTGGATGGCATTAACATCGTAAAGAAACATGTGCGCCCGAATCCACAGGCCAATGAAACCGGCGGCATAGTTGAAAAGGAAGCGGCACTGGATATTTCTAATATCTCATTGTATGACGCCGCCTCAGGCAAGGCCTCACGCGTTGGCATCAAGGTTCTTGAAGATGGCAAAAAAGTCAGAGTTTATAAAACATCTGGCGAAATGGTCGACGTATAAATAGCAGGATATCGACATGGTACGTTTGGAAAAATACTACAAAGAAACAATTGCTCCGGCATTAAAGGAAGAGCTTGCTCTGGATAATGTCATGCAGATCCCCAGGATCACCAAGATCACATTGAATATGGGTGTGGGTGAAGCGGTAGCAAACAAGAAAGTAATAGAACATGCAGTGAGTGACCTGACGCAGATCAGCGGCCAGAAGCCGGTTGTGACCTATGCACGTAAGTCTATTGCCGGCTTCAAGATACGTGATGGCTGGCCGATAGGTTGTAAAGTAACCCTGCGTAGAGAGCGTATGTATGAGTTCCTGGACAGGCTGGTAAATATCGCAATTCCTCGTATTCGTGATTTTCGTGGCCTGCCTGCAAAATCATTTGACGGACGCGGCAATTACTCAATGGGTCTGAAAGAACAGATTGTATTTCCGGAAATTGACTATGAAAAAGTCGATACCCTTCGTGGGCTGGATATTACGATTACTACCAGTGTGGCCAATGATGAACAGGCACGCGCTTTGTTGAAGGGATTTAACTTCCCGATTAAGGTTAAAACACAGGTATAAAGTTAATTATGGCTAAGAAATCAATGATTGCTCGCGAGAAACGTCGCACTGATGCTGCAAACAGGCTGCATAAAAAACGTACAGCATTAAAGGCGAAGATTATCGACCCGAAAGCTACAGCAGAAGAAGCAATGGCTGCGATGTATGCCCTGCAGAAATTACCGCGTGATTCAAGCAAATCACGTCAGCGTAACCGTTGCAGCATGACCGGTAGACCACACGGTTTCTATCGCAAATTCGGACTCTCGCGCAATAAGCTGCGTGAAGTTGTAAACCGTGGCGAAGCCCCTGGTGTAGTCAGAGCCAGTTGGTGAGAGCTCTTTAAAACAAGATTTTTCAGACACAAACGACACTGAGAAGATACGAACATGAGTATGAGTGACCCAATTGCCGATATGTTGACACGCATTCGCAATGCCCATCATGCCGAGATGAATACAGTTTCCATGCCGACATCCGGTACTAAAAAGGCCATTGCAGAAGTGCTTAAGACAGAAGGCTATATCAAATCAATTTCTGAAGGGAAAGATGAGAATGGTTTCCCTTCACTAAAGTTGACACTAAAATATTATCAGGGCAGTCCTGTAATCGAAATGATTAAACGCGTCAGTAAACCGGGATGCCGCGTGTATACCGGTAAAGATGATATTCCGACCGTCAAGAAGGGCCTGGGTATCACCATTGTATCAACATCAAAAGGTATCATGACAGATCGTAGCGCACGCAAAGCAGGCATTGGCGGCGAAGTGATCTGTTACGTCGCTTAAAGAACAGGTGCATCATGTCACGAGTAGCTAAAAATCCCGTTTCATTGCCTGGTGGTACTGAAGTAACAATCAGCGAGACAACGATTGTTGCAAAAGGCCCCAATGGTGAGTTGACCATGAATAAACATCCTCTGGTATCAGTAAACCAGGAAGATGGCATGCTGAGAGTAGCTGCAAATGATGATTCCTCTACAGCAATAGCTATGTCAGGAACTACGCGTGCACTGCTATCGAATCTTGTGACTGGAGTCAGTACGGGCTTTGAAAAGAAGTTAACCATCATTGGTGTTGGTTTCCGGGCACAGGTACAGGGAAAGAAACTGAATCTGAATCTGGGTTTTTCACATCCTGTTGTGTATGCCATACCAGATGGAATTACTATTGAGGCACCTAGCCAGACGGAACTCGTGGTAAAAGGTGCTGATAAACAGAAGGTTGGTCAGGTAGCAGCAGAAATTCGCCATTTTCGTCCACCTGAGCCTTACAAAGGAAAAGGTGTTCGCTACAGCGATGAGCACGTTGCACGTAAACAGGCCAAAAAGAAATAACTGGTAGGTCAAGAAATGAGTAAAAAATCAGCACGTATGCGTCGAGCCTCAAAAAGTCGGTCAAAAATCAATCGACTGGGCTCAGACAGGTTGAGCGTTCACCGTACTTCACAGCATATCTACGCACAGGTAGTACAGGCGGAGACAGGCAAGATACTTGCGAGTGCTTCTACTGTTGAGGCTGAAATGCGTAAAAAGCCTGGAAATGGTGGGAATATAGAAGCGGCATCAGCTGTCGGCAAGCGTATTGCTGAAAAAGCTGTTGCAGCAGGAATCAAGAGCGTATCATTTGATCGCTCTGGTTTCAGATACCACGGACGCGTAAAGGCCCTGGCCGATGCGGCTCGTGAAAATGGACTGAAATTTTAGGAGTCGATTATGGCTGCACGCCGTATGCAAAATGAAAAGCGCGATAATTTCATAGAGAAGCTGGTAAGTGTTCGTCGCGTAGCAAAAGTAGTAAAAGGTGGCCGTATTTTCGGTTTCTCAGCACTGGTTGTTGTCGGTGATGGAAATGGAAAAGTGGGCATGGGTCGAGGCAAAGCCCGTGAGGTACCCGTTGCTGTCCAGAAAGCACTGGAAGAGGCACGCAAATCAATGGTTGATATTGCCCTTGATGACGGGACTTTGTTCTATAAAGTTGAATCCATACACAGTTCTTCCAAGGTCGTTATGCGGCCGGGTTCAGAAGGTACTGGTATCATCGCTGGTGGCAGCATGCGCGCTGTATTTGAGGCTGTCGGGGTAAGAAACGTACTGGCCAAATGCATCGGATCTACGAATCCGGTAAATGTTGTAAGAGCTACCATGAAAGGTCTGCAGAATATCAGCAGCCCGGCACAGGTTGCTGCCAAACGTGGTCTGAAAGTTGAAGAACTGCGCGACTGATTGATACTGGAGCATCATTATGGCTAACAGGAAAATGCTGAAAGTTAAGCTCGTCAAGAGCATGTACGGTCGTGGTAAGAAACAAATGGCCTGTGTAAAAGGACTTGGTCTGCGTCGTATGCATCATGCCGTTGAGGTAGAAGATACCCCGGCAGTACGAGGCATGATCAATAAGGTCAATTATCTGCTTGAATGGGAACAGGTGTAATCATGTATTTGAATACAATCAAGCCGGCAGCCGGTTCAAATAAGACGCCGAAACGTGTGGGTCGCGGCATTGGTTCCGGATGGGGCAAAACCTCTGCTCGCGGACATAAAGGACAGAAGGCGAGATCCGGCGGCTACCACAAAGTAGGCTTTGAAGGTGGACAGATGCCTTTGCAGCGTCGATTGCCAAAGCGTGGCTTTCGTTCTGCTTTACAGCTGACCACCGCTGAAATTCGCACCTATGAGCTGGCTAAAGTTAACGAAGATATTATAGATCTTGCTGCATTACGTAATGCAGGACTGATTCATAGCCGTATATTACGTGCCAAAGTTATGCTTTCAGGCGCCATTGAAAAAGCGGTGACGCTAAAAGGCATTGCGGCAAGCAAAGGGGCAAAAGAAGCAATAGAGAAAGCCGGCGGTAAAGTAGAGTAATGGCAAAGCGCGGACCATCAGGTGGCAGCACAGGTGGGCTGACCGAGCTTAAACAGCGGCTTTTATTTGTTTTTGGTGCGCTGATAATATTTCGCCTGGGTGCCCATATTCCAGTTCCCGGCATTAATGCTGAAGCGCTGGCGACATTATTTGCCCAAACCAAGGGCTCAATTGTTGATGTGTTTAACATGTTTTCAGGTGGCGCATTGAGCCGCCTGTCGTTGTTTGCCCTTGGCGTGATGCCCTATATTTCATCATCAATCATAATGCAGATGATGACGTCAGTCGTACCGACACTGGAACAGCTAAAGAAGGAAGGTGAAAGTGGTCGTCGCAAGATTACCCAATACACCCGTTATGGCACAGTAGTACTGGCCACGTTCCAGGCCCTGGGTATCGCCATAGCACTGGAAAGCCAGACGGCAGGTGGCTTGAATGTAGTTATCGCAGCGGGGCTGGGTTTCAAGATAACGACAGTTATTACACTGGTCGCCGGGACCATGTTCCTGGTATGGCTGGGTGAACAGATTACAGAAAGAGGGATCGGTAATGGTATCTCTTTAATAATATTTGCCGGCATCGTAGCCGGACTGCCTGCAGCGCTAGGTGGAACCCTTGAGCTGGCACGGACAGGAACATTTTCACCGATTGGCGTGCTGTTGCTGCTGGTAGGCGCATTAGCCATTACAGGCTTTGTTGTTTTTATGGAGCGCGGTCAGAGAAGGATTACGGTTAATTACGCACAACGTCAGCGTGGTAGAAAAATGTATGCCGGGCAAAGTAGTCATTTGCCGCTGAAAGTAAATATGGCCGGTGTAATACCCCCCATCTTTGCTTCAAGTATCATACTTTTCCCTGCCAGCCTTGGCAGCTGGTTCGGGCAGGCCGAGGGAATGCGCTGGTTAAGAGACCTGTCGACAACACTGTCTCCGGGCCAGCCTTTATACGTAATGCTTTATGCGGCGTTGATTATATTCTTCTGCTTCTTCTATACGGCGATGATTTTTAACCCAAAGGAAACAGCAGAGAACCTGAAGAAATCAGGGGCATTTGTCCCCGGGATTCGTCCTGGAGACCAAACTGCAAGTTATATTGATGGTGTCGTTTCCAGATTGACTCTGGTCGGTGCCGCCTATATTACATTTGTCAGTCTGGTGCCTGAATTTCTGATTGTAAAATGGAATGTGCCATTTTACTTTGGCGGTACATCATTACTGATTATCGTTGTTGTATTAATGGATTTCATTTCACAGATTCAGTCTCATCTGATGTCACGTCAGTATGAAAGTCTGCTGAAAAAGACAAACCTGTCCGGTAGCGGATTGGGTTTTTGAAGTTGAGGTAAAGGAAAATGAAAGTACAGGCATCAGTCAAGAAACGCTGCAGAAATTGCAAAATCGTTATTCGTAAAAGAGTTGTACGCGTGATCTGTAAAGACCCACGCCATAAACAGCGTCAGGGATAAAAGTGTTTGTACATAAACCCTGTAAAACCTTCGCCATCACAGGTAACGGTCCAGGGCATATGTATAGTAAACAATCGATTGATTTTGTGTGTAAAGAGCAGTATCCTTACGCGCTTTTCAATTTTGTATTAATTCTATAACGGAGAGCCTTAGATGGCGCGTATAGCAGGTATAAATCTACCGAATTACAAGCATGTTGTGATTGGATTGACTTCCATTTACGGCATAGGGAACACACGTGCACGCCAGGTTTGTGAGGCAGCCGGTGTGAAGCCAGAGACAAAATGCAGTGAATTAAGTGATGCTGATGCAGAACAGCTGCGTATAGAGGTTGCCAGGTTCGATGTGGAAGGTGATCTCCGCCGTGAGATGACTATGAATATCAAGCGTCTCATGGATATGGGTTCATACCGTGGTATACGTCATCGTCGTGGACTTCCAGTACGTGGTCAGCGTACCAAAACTAATGCGCGCACACGCAAAGGCCCCACCAGGCCAATCCGTAAGTAAGTACATCGTCAAAACACAGTACACAGAGTTAAATTATGGCTAAACCAGCATCAAGTTCAAAAGGCAAAAAGCGTGCAAAAAAGAATGTCACAGAAGGCATTGCTCACATACATGCAACCTTTAACAACACAATAATCACTATTACAGACAGACAGGGCAATACCCTGTGCTGGAAAACTGCAGGTGGTTCAGGTTTTAGAGGCTCAAGAAAGAGTACGCCTTTTGCGGCACAGGTTGCAGCAGAGCAAGCTGGAAAAGATGCCAGGGACATGGGTGTAAGACACCTTGAAGTCCGTGTCAAAGGTCCAGGCCCCGGCCGTGACTCGGCTGTACGTGCACTCAATTCTGTAGGATTCGAGATCAGTAATATATCGGATGTTACACCTATCCCTCATAATGGTTGCCGCCCGCCAAAACGGCGCCGCGTCTAATTTTCCGGAGATTTAACAGTGGCAAGATATATAGGATCAGTCTGTCGTTTGTGCCGTCGTGAAGCTGGCAAACTTTATCTGAAAGGTGAACGTTGCTTTACAGACAAGTGTGCAGTTGAAAAGCGTGCATACCCACCCGGACAACACGGGCAGCGTCGTACACGCGTCTCGGATTATGGCCTTCAGTTAAGGGAAAAACAGAAGCTTCGTCGCATCTATGGTGTGATGGAAAAGCAGTTTCTTGATTACTATAAAGAAGCCGACCGTATCAAAGGCTCAACGGGTGACAATCTTCTGAAACTGCTGGAAGGTCGTCTTGATAACGTTGTTTATCGTATGGGCTTCGGCACTTCCAGAGCGGAGTCACGCCAACTGTTGCGTCATAACTGCATACTGGTAAATGGTAAACGCCTTAATATCCCTTCATACCAGGTTCGTCCGAGTGACGTAATTACTGTTACAGAATCAGCTAAACAGCAGATTCGTGTCACAGCGGCACTTGAAGCAGCAGAGCAGCGCGGCGTTGCCGACTGGCTTGATGTCGACTTTAAGGCAATGAAAGGCGTTTATCGTGTCACCCCGGATCGCAGTGACCTGCCCGGTGAGATCGACGAGTCACTCGTTATCGCACTGTACTCTAAGTAAGTAATTAAGTCTCAGCCCACACAAGAGGGATTGGAATGTCAGATTCAGTATTAGATTTCCTGAAACCACGTTTTGTTGATGTCACTAAAATTGATGACAATCATGCACGTGTAACTATTGAGCCGCTGGAACGCGGCTTTGGATTTACTCTGGGTACAGCCCTGCGCCGTATCCTGTTGTCATCCATTTCCGGTTATGCAATCTCGGAAGTAAAAATCACTGGCGTTGATCATGAATATGACAACATCGAAGGTGTACAGGAAGATGTACTGGAGATTCTGATGAATCTTAAGAGCGTTGCTCTTTCTCTTGAAGGCAGAGAGAGTGCAAAACTCCATATAAAGAAAAAGGGTCCCGGTGAATTAACGGCGGGTGATCTTGCTACTGAGCATGATATATTAATCGCCAACCCTGATCTTGTAATCGCCCATCTTAGCAAAAAAGTTGAACTGGAAATGGAGCTTGATGTTACCCAGGGCAGAGGCTATCACACCGCAGTCTCACGCAAGAATGATGAAGAAACAAGCAGTATCGGTGTGATCAAACTTGATGCATCATACAGCCCGGTACGCCAGGTATCATACGATGTCGATTCCGCCCGTGTAGAACAGCGCACAGATCTCGATAAACTGATCTTCACGCTTGAAACTGATGGCACGGTTGATCCAGAACAGTCAATTCGTATGGCCGCCACCATTCTTTATGACCAGATTTCAGTGTTTGTCGATCTGAAAGTCAAAGAACCAGAGCCGGAAGAGCCGGAAGAGCCACCGATAGATCCGATATTACTGCGTCCAGTCGATGACCTTGAACTAACTGTTCGCTCAGCGAACTGCCTGAAAGCTGAGAATATCTTCTACATCGGTGATCTGGTTCAGCGTGATGAAAGCGAGCTACTGAAGACCCCGAATTTAGGTAAGAAATCATTAACAGAGATAAAGGACGTTCTGGCACAGAATGGACTTTCTCTTGGTACCAGACTTGAAGTATGGCCACCCGCATCACTGATTCAGAGCAGTGATGAAGAAGCGGCGACAGGATTTATAGAGGTTAGATAAAATGCGACATCGTAAAAGTGGCAGAAAGTTGAATATGACCAGCACTCATCGCAAGGCCATGTTCAAAAATATGACGGTTTCTCTTCTTCGCCATGAAGAAATCAGAACAACCTTACCGAAGGCAAAAGAGCTGCGCCGTCATGCTGAGCCTTTGATTACTCTCGGTAAGACTTCAACCGTCGCCAACCGAAGGCTGGCATTTTCTCGCCTGCGTGACCGCGAAATGGTAAGCAAATTATTCGATGACCTTGGCGTACATTTCAAAGACCGTCCAGGTGGCTATTTACGCATACTGAAATGCGGCTATCGTCCGGGTGATAAAGCGCCTATGGCTATTGTTCAGATGGTCTCACGTGAAAAAGTTGATGCAGAGGGTGATGACTCATCGGCTGATTAGCTACTGTTTAAATTCATAAATGGGCCATGCACACTGCATGGCCTTTTTATTGCGTGTTATGTAATCATTCTTTACTATCGAAGAGATTATTCAGCAGGTTGAAATAGTTTTGATTGCACTGTTTACTGATTTTGGTCACGATGGACTGTATGTGGGACAGTTACATGCTGTTATCTGCGCCGCCTTGCCCGAAACACAAGCGGTCGACCTGTGCCATAACATACCACCGCATGATATCCGTGCGGCCGCTTATCTTCTGCCTGCCTATACGCGCTATTTACCTTCAACCAGTGTCGTAGTCTGCGTTGTCGATCCTGGCGTCGGCAGCGATCGAGCGCACGCTGTCTGCAGCGCTGACGGTCGCTGGTACATAGGGCCGGATAACGGTCTCTTTGATGTACTGGAACAACATGTGCATAGTTTCAGGAAATATCACTTTCAGTGGCCCGGTGAGGTAAGTGACAGTTTTCACGCCCGTGATATCTACACGCCTGCTGCCTGTTTGCTTACAGAATCAGGCGATCCCGATATATTACAGGCTCAGCCTGTTGAAACTGAAAAACAGAGATTTCCTGCTGATCTTAATGCAGTCATCTATTTTGATTATTTTGGAAATGCGATAACAGGTCTGCGTGGGAATACGATCAAGGCTGAGGATAAAATTACAATAAATAGCGTGACAGTAAATCATGCCAGAATCTTTTCTGATGTACCGGTGGGAGATTGTTTCTGGTATGAAAATGCCAATGGTCTTGTTGAAATTGCTGCTAATCGGGGCAGTGCGAAAGAAAGACTTGGGCTTCAGCTGGGTGATTCGTTCAGGGTAGACTGAAGTTCCAAGTTCCAAGTTCCAAGTTCCAAGTTCCAAGATCCAAGTTCCAAGTCAAGGTCAGAATCAGTTAACCAC
>FXBF010000412.1_pt1 | contig 14678 bp, 12 predicted proteins | sample 5335321 | NCBI WGS metagenome assembly FXBF01 (sample SAMEA103928391, study PRJEB20085) | sediment metagenome | isolation source: sediment
ATCCAGAGCCGAGGAGCAACCGTGCGAACCGCCGCCAACGCGACAGGGTCTGTTGCGCCGACGACCAGACCCAGGTTGTCCTTCTTGTTCCACTGCTCGGCCAGCCGGGCCACATGCAGGTAGATCCCCTCGTCCCGGGCTTCGAGCGATTGGAAGTCATCCGACCCGGGATTGGAGGTCTTACAAAGCAGGAATATCCCGTGCGCTCGATCTTCGATGAATGGCTCGACCGCATCATGGCCCAAATAGGGGTTCACGGTCAGCGCGTCGGCCCCAAGCGTCTCGAAGGCCGCCCGCGCGTACAGGCGCGCGGTCGAAGCGATATCCCCCCGCTTTGCATCCAAGATCACCGGGATTTCTTCCGGCACCGCAGCGATGACATCCCTCAAGGCAGCCCATCCTGGCGCACCGTAGACCTCGAAGAAGGCACTGTTGGGCTTAAATGCGCAGGCGAAATCGGCAGTGGCCTCGATGAGGCCGAGACAGAGGTCGCGTGCGGCCGCCGCGGAGGGATCCCCCAAGAACTCAGGATGCGGATCGAGCCCCACGCACAGCAGCGAATCTGCCGCCTGGGCGCGGTCGGTGAGGCGGGAAAAGAAGGATGTCATTTCCGCTGCTCGCCTGCCGGATCGCCTATGCCTTCCCGAGCACCATCGCTAGCAGCGCCATGCGAACGTACAAGCCGTATTCCATCTGGCGGAAGTATGCCGCGCGTGGATCGTCGTCGACCTCCATGCTGATCTCTCCCACCCGCGGGAAGGGATGCATGACGATCATTTCGTCTTTGGCCTCGGCCAGCACTTCCGGCGAGATCACATAGACATCCTTCACCGCCTCGTAGTCGTCCAAATCCTCAAAGCGCTCCTTCTGCACACGTGTGACGTAGAGCACGTCTGTCTCCGGCAGAACCGGCGACAGCGTTGTGTGTGCCCGTTGTTCCATCCCCTCCCGGGTCAGCTCCGTCAGCAGTTCAGGAGGCATGCTCAGGATGTCAGGGGAAACGAGGTTGATGCGAACGTCAAACAACGAAAGCAATCGGGAAAGAGAGTGCACAGTGCGCCCGAACTTGAGGTCGCCCAGCATGGTGACCGTCAGCCCGTCAACTCGCCCCAACTCCTCTTGGATGGTGAAGAGATCGAGCAGCGCCTGAGTTGGATGTTCGCCGATCCCATCCCCGGCATTGATGATCGGCTTCGTGGTGTATTGGGCGGCCAGCTTGGCCGCGCCGACCTCCGGATGACGCAGCACGATCACATCCGCATAGGTCTGCAGCGTACGTACGGTGTCCGGCAGCGATTCCCCCTTTGCCACGGAGGAATAAGTGACCTCGTTGATCGGGATCACGCTGCCCCCCAGCCGCTCCATCGCGGCAAGAAATGAGGACGAGGTTCGCGTGGAGGGTTCGTAGAAGAGATTTGCCAGGATCTTGCCTTTGAGCAAATCAAAGGTGCCGATGCGTTCCACCATCGAGCGCATTTCCCTCGCCACGCCAAAGATGTACTCCAGGTCCTCCCTTCGGAATTGCAGGACCGAGAGGATATCCATTCCGTAGAACGGACCGTCTCGTCGGTCCCCAAAGGGCAGGTGTGGGCTTCTGGTCCGGCGCTCGGTAGCGGGTATGAATGTAGCCATTGGTGCCTCCTTTCAGGCGGGAACGGGTGTGGAAATCAAATCGCGTCCATATCCGGGCGGCGCAAGCGCCTGCCCATCCTCGTAGGCCAGTTGACCGCGCAGGTGCACGCGGCGAACGCGCCCACGTAGTTTCATTCCTTCAAACGGACTCCAACCGCTGCGGCTTTGCAGCTCGATGCCACGAACCTCCCAAACGTGGTCTTCGTCTACTTCGATCCGAGTATCCGGTTGCGGCGGCAAATCGAATATGTGCTGCGGATTAGCGTGCATTCGCAGCACCAGGTCGTCCATGCTCAACCGCCCCTCACGGACCGCGCCCAGCATCAGGCTCAGCGCGGTTTCGAGACCCGGGAAACCGGGCGGCGGCTCTTCGCTGTCTTTCTCGGCCAGAGTGTGCGGGGCGTGGTCCGTCGCAAAACAGTCGATGAGCTCGAGCGACTCCCATAGCGCGGCGACATCCTCAGGCATCGCCAAGCGTGGTCGTACTTCGCCCCTTCCCGTACCCAGCGCGGGGATATCGGTATTGGAGAGAATCAGGTGATGCGGTGTGACCTCGCATGTCACCTGAGTGCCACGTTCTTTGGCCAGTCGAACGAGCTGGATTTCAACTGCGGTGCTGATGTGACAGATGTGCACTCGGCGATCGAACAGGTGCGCCATGGCCAAAACGACCGCCAGGCTGTGGCCCTCGGCGTGGCATGCGATCGGCCGCGACCCCGGCCATCTCTTGAAGTGCTCAATCAGCGCGGGCAGCGACTGCATGCGCAGCGGCCCGTAGGTGTGGTCCATGTAAACCTTGAGCCCGCAGACCTGGGGCGCCAGCTCGGAGGCAGCCGCGGTATTTGCCTCTCCCGCGCCTAGGAACAATCCGTAGTCACAGCGCGCATTTTCTCGGGCAGCCGACTGCGCAAGGTCCAGACTCTCGGAGTCGGTGAGTGGAGGCTGCGTGTTGGGCATCGCCAGCACCGCCGTGAATCCTCCCGCCAGCGCGGCGAGAGTGCCGGTTTCGAAGTCTTCTTTGTGGGTGCCGCCCGGCTCCCGTAGGTGGACATGCGGATCGATCAGACCCGGCAGTTCAAGCATGGATCGCGAGCTTCCTTCGGTTTGAATATTGATCCGCTACCCAAATCATTCATGAAAAAAAGAGCCTTGCGGCTCTTAGTCGGCTGAGAAAGAAAGACGCCTGCCTAGAGGCCAGTGCCTCAGGACAGGCGGTGTGTGTGCTTGGTTCCACTCCCATCAGTTAACCTGGAGAATTGTAGGCGAAGTCGGCAGTATGTCAAGAGCACTGAAGATTCCGCGCATTCCTGATCCCCGTATCTTCTGATATCGCTCCCTCGAGTCTGCTGCGGTCAGGATCCCCAAATAATGCGAGCGGCCCCCTTTGGTGTTGGTCAAATTACTCTGTGCCCTCCTTCGGGATGATCAACCAGAGCAGGAAATAGGGGATAAGCCCTGGCAGGCCGCCGGGGATGGCCAGGATCACAAATACGATTCGGAACCAGAGGGGCTTGAGACCGAAGAACTCTCCCAGCCCGCCGCATACCCCACCAAGTACTCTATCGCTGCGCGAGCGACGAAGCGCTGCTCGTGCTTCACTCATTCTTCACTCTTCACTCTCCATGTCTTTAATTCCGTAGTGAGTCCCCAAACGAGGCCTCCAGCACTATTAACGTAGACCATCGGGGTAAAGTCGCGCCCCCAGCATCCGAGATCACCGATCGCGAAATCTAAAACACCCGATCATGTGATCGTCCACCATCCCGACCGCCTGCATGAAGGCGTAGCAGATCGTGCTTCCAACAAACTTGAACCCGCGTCCCTTCAAATCGGCCGCCATCGCCTCAGACTCAGGGCTGGTGCTTGGCAGCCCTCTCCAATCGCTTACCGGATCACTGCGCAAGGTCTTATGCCCAGTAAATCCCCAGATGTACTTGTCGAAGGACCCCATTTCCTTTTGGATTTCCAGTACGCGCTGGGCGTTATTGATCGCGGCATCAATCTTCTGGCGGTTGCGGACGATACCTGCATCGGTTAGCAGTCGCTCTCGATCTGCCTCGTTAAATTTTGAGACTTTCTTTGGATCAAATCCGGCAAAGGCTCTGCGAAAATTCTCTCGCTTGTTGAGGATGGTTCGCCATGAGAGGCCGGCCTGGAAACTGTCCAGGGCGAGATGCTCGAACAGCCTTTGGTCATCGTGCTCCGGCCTACCCCATTCGTTGTCGTGGTAGTCCGCCATCAGCGCGTCCTCGTCGCCCCAGCAGCGTGAGATCTCCTCGCTCACTTTCGCTCCTCCGCCCATTCTCTAAGCAGTCCGGCTTGTCGATCAGTTCCCCTCTAATTCCGCCACTGTCACTCCCTCCCCGCCCTCGGAGGGTTCCCCGGGGCGGAAGGATGAGATATAGGGGCTACGGCTCAACTCCTCGCGGATGGCTCGCCGCAGGGTGCCCGATCCTTTTCCGTGCACCACTCGAAGCGAAGGCATCCCTGCCAGGTAGGCGGCGTCCAGCCTGCGCTCCAATGCCTCCAGCGCTTCATCCACGGTCTTTCCTCGCACATAGAGTTCCATCGGTGGGGCTTCGGCCACAACACGGAGCCCTACCGGGTTGCTCCTCGCCTGGTCTCGCGCGGGGAGTTCGGTCGGCGGTCCCAATTCCGACAACCGGGCCTGCACCCTGAGCCTCCCCACCTGGACTTCTGCCTTTCCTCCCTGGAGAGCCGTTACAAGCCCGTCCGCGTCGATGGTTCGAATATGAACATAGTCGCCCACTTTCAGATCCTCCAACTCCACGACATCCTGGCTGCGCTCGACGACGGCGGGCTCCAGGGCGCTCTCCACTTCTTCGAGCTCCTGCTCGACTTCGCTGACCGGATCCAGTGCCGCTCCGGCCGCCGCCAATTTCAGTCGGAGGCGGTCCACCTCTTTTGAGAGCTCTTCGATCTGAGCCAGCGCCTGCTGGCGTGCGGCGTCCAGTATCTCCCCGCGTTCCTCTTCAATACGCTGCAGGCGCTCCCGAAGCTCATCCCGAAGCAGTCTCGCTTCCGCACTGGCTTCCTGCGCGGAGCCCCGGGCCTCTTCTGCCTCGTCGCGCTGATGCCGGATCTCTTCGAGCAAGCTATCCTCTTGTTGATCTTCAAGCGAAATCCGCTCGCGGGCCCGACCAATCAGGCTCCGATCGAGGCCCAGGCGTTCTGCGATTGCCAGGGCGTTCGACCGGCCGGGCAAGCCGATTCTCAATCGGTAGGTCGGCCGCAGGCTTTCCACGTCGAACTCCACGCTTGCGTTGCGCACCCCAGCTTTTTGGTGGGCGTACAGTTTCAGTTCAGGAAAGTGCGTGGCAACCAGGGTCACCGCGCCGCGCTCAACAAACTCAGCCAGGAGTGCCTGAGCCAGCGCGGCTCCCTCTCCCGGATCCGTCCCCGCTCCCAGTTCATCCAGCAATACAAGCGACGCTCCATCTGCAGAGCCCAGGATGCGAACAATGTTCGAAATGTGGGAAGAAAAGGTGGAAAGGGATTGCTCCAGGGATTGTTCGTCTCCAATGTCGGCAAAGATGGCCCGGAACATGCCGAGCTGCGCGCCCGGTGCGGCCGGAACGTGCATTCCACATTGAGCCATGGCCGCCAGCAAGCCTGCGGTTTTGAGGGTCACGGTTTTGCCGCCAGTGTTCGGTCCGGTGATGACCAGAGCTTGAACCTCAGGCTCCAGCACCAGATCAATGGGCACCACAGTCCCCGGATCCAGGAGCGGGTGCCGCGCGCGCTCCAGATGAAGCTGGAATCCCGAAGGGTCAAGATCGTGTAGGGCCGGCTCCGTAGCATCGATCGCATCCGCGTAACGCGCCTTTGCGAAGGCCAGATCCAGTCTGGCCAGAGCTTCGACAGAGACGACCACTTCGTCGCTTTTGCCACCAACCGCTTCCGACAGCTTAGTCAAGATTCGGCGGACCTCCGCCCGCTCCTCTAGTTCGAGCTCCCGTACCTCGTTGTTTAGCTCGACAACCGGGAGGGGTTCGACAAACAAGGTCGCTCCGGAGGTGGATTGATCATGGATCACCGCCTCCATCTTTCCCTTGAATTCTGCCTTCAGGGGGATCACCGAGCGGCCTTCACGCTGAGTAACGATCGGCTCTTGAAGCATCGAGACCACCTTCGGGTCACTCACCATGCTTTCCAGTTTCCGGGTTACCCGTTCACGAGCGCTGCGCAGGTTTCGCCGGACGGAACCGAGCTTCTTGGAGGCCCCATCCCGCACCTGGCCACGATCGTCTACCGTGCGAGAAATGGAATCGATGAGTTCCGTTTCTTCGCTGAGGTCGGCCGCGATTCGGCTTAAAACAGGATAGGTCTCCGTCTCCTTGTTGAATCTACGGGCGAGTGTGCGCGCCGAGATCAGCGTGGCCTGGATGTCCAACAGCTCCTGTGGTTCCAGGACAGAACCCCGACCGGCCGCTTCCACCTTCGACCGGACGTCCCGCGCTCCACCCACTGTAAGCTTGCCGTCGCCCGCAAGCATTTGGCGTGCCTCGGTCGTCTCGGCCTGCAGTTGCTGCGCGATTTCAAGGTATGTGGTGGGGGCGAGGTCCAGCGCGAGCTGGCGCGAGGCAGAGAAGTCGGTGAGTTGCGCAAGCCGCTCTAAAACGATGGGAAGTTCAATCGTCTGGAGGTCTTTGGGGTCCATGCGGGCGCGAGTGTAACACTTCAGAGTAAAGGCAGACCGTCGTCGAGGGTAGGGTATGCCAGGTGAGGCAACAGGTCCCGTTTCATGCGCCTCGTATCTCCGACGTGGGACACCATCCCGATGCGGATAAAGTCCCTGTGGAGAGGCGCAGCCTTGCCGGTGACCAGGGCGAACGCCTCGACAACCGTCGCCCCGAAGTAGAAAGTCCAGCTTGGCAGTCGCCAGGGGCGAGCATATTCCCAGTGATCCGCGAAGCGGTCCAACCCATCCTGCAGCGTCAGTGGGAGGTCATCCCCAAGTTGATAGATCCCTGTGGCGCTGTCGCTCTCGATAGCGGCGCGTGCGCAGCCCAAGAAGTCCGGAAGTGCCAGCCAGTGATACCAGGTCGGCTTCCGCCATACCGGAAGCATCCGGCGCCTCATCAGCCAGCGCGCCGCCTCGACCATCAGCACGCCACGGCCGTAGATCGTTCCCGAGCGAAGGATCACCGGCGTGGTACTGCTGCCTTCGGTGCGCCTAAGGATCTCGCGCTCTGCCTGAAGCCGAGTTTGAGCGTGCACAGAAGGCGGGCTTTGGTCTAGACGACCCGATGCCGGGTGTTCAGGCGTGGTATCCCCCTCAACATGCGGAAAGCTGACCAGCACAAATTTTCCGACTCCCGCCGCAAGCGCCTCGTCCAGCAGATTCTGTACAAAGACGATATTGGTCTTGGGGAGGAAGCGCGCCGGTCGAGGTTCAAACAGGACCCCAGCAAAGTGCACGATACAGTCGACACCGGTGCACACCCCGGCCAAAGTCGACGGATCGCCAAGGTCAGCCCGAATGACTTCCACGTTGCTCGCCGCGCGCAGATCTGAGCCGATCTCGGTGCGGTGTGTCATAAGTCGCAGGCTATGCGGAGAGTCAAGCAGGAAGCGAGAAAGGAAGCCGCCCAGGTTGCCTGCCGCGCCAGTGATCAGAATTCGCATGCGACCCACATGCTCACTAATAAGAAATGGCGGGCCGGACGACCCGTCGTCTCTTTCCATCCCATGGGGCGGCCCGCGAGCTATTCTGAGAGGTCCACCAATTCCGAGAGGGTAACAACTTTGTAGCCTCGCGCGGTCAGTTCCGGCAGCACCCGGCGGAGCGTATCGGCGGTCCGCTCTCCACGCAGCCGGTGATCATGCAGCACAATTACATCTCCGGGCCGAACCCGCCACAAGATGAATTCCGAGGCGAACCAGGAGGATGGGATAAGGTGGTCGAATGGATACACCGACCCGAGCGCCATCCGGTAGCCGTTCGATTCCGCCGTATCGATCATGTTGGCCGTAAACCAACCGGATCCCGGCCGCAACCACCGAATCTCGTCGAACTCGGTCAGAGCTGAATCTGCCGCGATGAGATCTTCCGCGAACCCTTCGCGACTCAGCCGAATGCTGGGCTCCTCGTTCGTCATGTGATTGCCAAGCTCGTGACCTTCCTCGATCATCCGCTCAATCAAATGCTCGTTGCCGGGAATGCGTTCTGTGATCACGAAGAAAGTCGCCTTCGACTCATATTCCTGGAGTAGGTCCAGAATAGCCGGAGTTGTTGAAGCGTCTGGGCCGTCGTCAATCGTGAGAGCCACTATGGGCTTCTCTGTCCGCACAGAGTAGGTCACGCGTTTCGACAACGATCCCAATAACCAGTTGGGTTGAATCATGAGCAATGCCAGCAGCACAAGCGCCAGCGCGGCAAAGACCCGTCGCTTGCTGATTTCTCGCTATCTCCTCTAGGCACGGTCCTCGACCAGCATGCGCCTCAGCACCTTGCCAACGAAAGACTTCGGCAGGTCCTGCCTGAATTCGATTTCCCAGGGCACCGCGTAGGGCTCCAAACGGCGGCGACACATCTCCAACAGCTCATGCTCTGTAAGGTCCGATCCCGGCCGGGGCACGACGAAGGCCTTTACACGCTGGTCACCATCTTCGGCCGTGACGCCGACGACCGCAACCTCCATAACCTTTCCATTCTCGTAAAGGACTTCCTCCACATCTCGTGGATATACGCTGTACTCACCCGCCATAATCGTATCTCGTACCCGGCTGATGATGGTGAAAAAACCATCCGCATCCATGACGGCCACATCGCCGGTGTGGAGCCAACCGTCCCGCAAGACCGACTCCCCACCTTCATCGCCGCCAAGATAACCCTGCATGACCTGTGGACCCTTCACGACCAGCTCGCCAACGCTGCCGGCCGGCAAGTCCTCGCCCGACATCAGGTCAACAACCTTGGCCTCCGTGTTTGGGAGCGGCACTCCAATGGAGCCCTCCTTCCCGGTGGCTCCGAAGGGATTGGAGTGCGTGGCCGGCGAGGCTTCCGTTAAGCCATATCCCTCCACCAGCCGGCCCCTCGTTAATTTCTCAAATTTCTCCTGCACTTCTACCGGCAGTGGCGCCGCTCCGCTGATACAGAAGCGGATGGCCCCAAGGCCGTAAGATCGAACGTTCGGTGCATTGTTAAGCGCCATATAGATGGTAGGCACTCCCGGAAAGAGCGTGGGCTTGTGCTCCTTGATATGATCCAGCACCTGCTGCAATTCGAAGACCGGCAGCAGCACCATGGTGGCGCCGATCGCGATGGGCAGGTTCATGGCAGCAGTCATGGCATAGCTGTGGGAGAACGGGAGCACACAAAGAAACGTTTCACGGCCCGTCGCCATGTGGGGCACCCAGTGCCGCAATTGAAGGGCATTCGCCACAAGGTTCGCATGGCTGAGCTGCACCCCCTTTGGCTCATCCGTCGTCCCGCTCGTAAATAAAATGACCGCAAGATCGTCCCCGGTAACCTCCACATCAGGCGCCTCTCGGGAGGCATCCATCATCAGTTGTTCCATGTTGAGCGCGGTAGACGTATCGGCCCCGTCCTGACCGAGCCCTGCTGTTTGCCAGCGCGCCATGAGTTGTTGGTAGACCCGTCTCGATACCGCCTGCTGGATATCGGTCAACACGACCGTCAACTGGTCTCCCGCTGCCTCCGCCAGTTCGGCGAAATCAGTTAGGGTCACCAGGACTTTGGCCTCCGCGCGTTGAAGTTGGGCCGCAATCTGCTGTGCGTTGGCCTCCGGATTGGCCAGAACCACGACCGCCCCGATCTTCAACGCCGCGTAGTAGGCGATGATCATTTGCGGCATATTGGGCAGCACGATCATCACCCGGTCAGCGGGAGCGACACCGAGCCCATGCAGCGTGTGCGCAAACTGATTTACGCGTCGGTTGAGCTGCTTGTAGGTGAGATGGGAGCCGTAAAACAGGGTCGCGGTGCGGTTCGGCATCCAGTCCGCAGTCGTCTCCAGAAATCTGTGCAGTGGTTGCCGCGGGATCGGTATGGTATGAGGAACATGCTCATCGTAGCTCATTAGCCATGGCCGCTCCGCTACGGAGCCGGATTTCGCGGCCTGGTCTCTCCAGGTGAAGCGGCGTTCCCCCTCTCCGACGAAACGCTCGATGGCGCGGTTTACTGCAGCACGCCGCTCCAGCTGCACCTTGTGCTTGGAGGCCCCTACATCGACGATTTCCGCCCCAGGGATCGCTTCCCCGACCCCTTCAAAGACGCGACGCGGAAAGTATCGATCGCGTTCCCCCGTGATCACCATGGTGGGCGTCGAAATCTCACGCAGCATCTCCCAGCCGTTCCAATGCTTCATGTTGTTGAGCAACATGCTCTTCATCACGTGCACTTCGGCGTTCCAACGCGGGCGATATCTCCAGAATGGGATCATGGCCGCGGTCGGAATGCGTGATAAGAGTGAGGTAGCCCGGGGCAACGGATATTCGCCGGCGGTTGCCACGAGGATAAGTTTCTCGAGTCGATCCGGATGGGCTCTGGCAAACTCCACACAGATGGAGCCGCCAAAAGAGTGGCCGGCCAGGGTGAACCGTTCTGGCAGGCCGAGCGTATCGGCGATGTTGAGGATGTCGTCGACGAGCTCGGGCATCGTGTACCGTGTATAGGGCGCGTCGCTTTGCCCATGCCCGCGCAGGTCGGGCGCAATTACACGATAGTCACGCGAGAAGTAATTGAGCTGGTGCTCCCAGGTCTCTGCTACTCCCGCGTACCCGTGCACGAACACGATCGTGCGCTCGACGCCCTCCGGCCACAGATCAATAACGCTCAGGAACGAATCCGACACTCCCTGGATCGGCACATTGACCCGGTAGAGGTTGAAGTCCACCTGAATCGCACTGCGCTTGAATCCACGGAACTTGTGCTTCATGAGACTATTCTACATGGTGAGAGAGCTCCGAATGGAAGTCGCGTTGCGCAATGGCCCGAACGAGGTCTCAAACGCGGTAAATCTATGCCGAGGCGCCGGCGTAACTCTTGAGGCCGCGAAACCAGAACCACCGCGAGGCGCCCAAGGCGAGCACGGTGACAAAGAGCGCCATCAGCAGAATGGGAAGCGATAATCGATCGGTGAGGGCTTGCGCCGGGACAGTCACCGCAAACGCGACCGGCACCACGAAGGTCAACCCCAGCCGGAGCCAGGTGGGATAGATCCCCACCGGCCAACGGCCCGCCTGGTATGCCGCCTCAAATATCTCAAAGATTTCCCACATCCGGATCACCCAGAAGGTCAGGGTTGCTATAGCCAACCAGAAGCAGTAAATAATGACGGCGCCGCACAAGAGCAGGATGGCAAACACCAACGCCTCAACGGCTCCCAATGTCCCCGCAAGACGATCAACGGCAAGCACGATAATCACCAGACCCACGATCACGTCTACCAGCTTCCAGGGCTGGAAGCGAGTGATGCTGACCAACAGCTGTGAGTCCTCTGGCTTTGTGAGCGTGTAATCGAGGGTCCCCTCGTACACACCTTCCATCAGCTGCTGCATATTCGGCTGGATGAGGCTCCGAGAAATACCTGCAATCAGCGTATATACGCCGAGAACCACCAGCAGTTCGGCCGGCTGCCAACCCCCCAGGGTATCCGTGTTGTAGAACACCAAGGCAAGCCCGGCCAGGCCAATCCCAAGCGTGACCAGTGAACTGAAGATCTGCATCAGCAGATTGGCACGGTACTGCAGCTCGTTGAGAATGCTTAGCCGAAAGTAGGTCCGGATGAGACGCAGATAGTGCATGGTCAGCCTCCGACCGCCGTATACTGTTTGACTGCCCCGCGCCAGATCAAGCGAACGGCGATCACGGAGATGATCAGCCAGATAGCCTGCATCCCAAAGCCGAATAGAGCTTCGCTAGGAGTGAGCCGTCCCAGCAGTAGCTCAAGCGGAAACCCGAACGTCCAGAGGAATGGCAAATAGCTTGCGATCGTTTGCGCCCATTCGGGCAGAAGAGATAGGGGCGCAATTCTGCCAGAGAAAAAGAACTCAAACGCGTAATACAGCTCGAAGAGAGCCGTTATGCGCGTAGTCCAGAACGCGGTCAGCGCCCAGACATACATCATTGTGTAACGGAGCAAAAAGGCCAGGATTAACGCCGGCACCATCGCGATGAGCGACCAGGTCACGAAGGTGACTTCAGGCTGAAAGATCAGCGCAAGTATGGCCATGGTCGGCAGCAGAGTGATCAGCCCGGTCGTCTTGCCTGCCACCATGTGCGAGATATCTGGAAAGTACGGATGCACAGGCCGTAAGAGGGCTGTATTGAACTCCCCTTGGCGGATCCGGTACTCAAACCACTGCGGGCTCCAGCCGGTTGTAATGTTTCGCACGAACATCCAACCGATGTAGTAGCCGGCCAGCTCTCCGGTCGTAAATCCACCGATCTCACCGCCCTGGGAGTCTGCAACCGTGGTCCACACGACAAGATATATGACCGCCTCGAACATGAGGGCCATAAGTCCCAGGGCCTGCTGGAATCGATATTGGTAGTCCGCCATGAGCCGGACCTTGTATTCGGCCACCAGGATGCTAGCTAACTGTCTCAAGGTTCCCCTCGGTGAACACACGCTCGATGACATCCTCGATAGGCGGTTCCTCTACGGTTAGATCAAACATTGGAACGTCAGCCAACAGATTGGCCGCAACCGTCGGTACCTCCGCGCGCGGTACTCGAATAGAAACGCGACCCGAGTCCTCACCCATGATCTTGCCATAGCGAGAAAGGTCGATCCCGCGGTCCTTGGGTTCGACGACAATGTCCTTGTAATCAGTAAACTGCTGTACCAAGGCCGAGAGATCGCCATCAAAGAGAATCTGCCCTTGGTGGATTACGATGACCCGCTTGCAAAGCGCCTGGACATCGGCCATATAGTGGCTCGTCAGGAGTACGGTAGCCCCTTCCCGCTGGTTGTACTCCGCGATGAATCTACGAATGCGGCGCTGCATCGGTATATCCAGTCCCAGCGTCGGCTCGTCAAGAAACAGCACCTTAGGGCGGTGCAGGAGCGCGCCGGCGATCTCGACCTTCATGCGTTCCCCCAGAGAAAGCTGGCGCACTGGCTTGCGTACCAGTTCCTGAAGCTCAAGAATCTCGATGTATTCGTCTACCGTGCGCTTGAACTGCTCCCGGTCAAGATCGTAGATGGCCTGATTGACCTCGAAAGAATCGATGGCGGGAATGTCCCAAATCAGCTGATTCCGCTGGCCAGTTACAAGCGTGATCTGTCGCAAGAAGTCCTTTTCTCGCGCGTGTGGCTCATATCCCAACACAAGAGCCTGGCCGCCGGTCGGGTGCAGTAGCCCGGATAGCATTTTGAGCGTGGTCGTCTTTCCCGCACCGTTAGGGCCCAGGAAGCCGATGATCTCGCCGGGCTCGATCTCGAAATTGATGGATTTGACCGCCTCCACTTCCTTCTTCTCGCGGCGGAACACTCCGCGCAGCGCCGCGCGCAGACCGCCCGACCGCTCGTGGACGATATAGGTCTTGGATAGGTTCCTAACGGAGATCGCGGAATTCATGACCGATGTACGATGCGAGCTTCCCAGCTCCATTTAGGCCAATAGGACCCCCTCCCTAGGGGAGAGGGTCTCGGCGACCCTTGAGTATAAGCGAGGTCTTTTGGGTTACTTGCCTTGATCTAGGACGTGATCGAGGGCTTCAGCAGATTCCAGGTTCTGCCGCCGTTAGTCGTGGTGACCAACGCAAGCGCATCGCCTTGTCGAGCGACCGCCCACCCCATCTGATCGTTCACGAAGCTGAATTGGCCGTCCCATTGCACATTCTTGATATGGTCCCAGGACCGGCCTCCATCCAGGGTCTGATAAATTTGTCGGTCAAAAGCGTACGCCATCTTGGGACTCAGCAGGGCCAGCTCACCCCCCGGGTATAGGTAACTTTCCCAGGTCGCGCCGCCGTCCTGCGTGGTGTAAATGTAGTTCAGCTTCAAGCCCGTTCGACAGCTCACCGCCACTGCCCCAATAAGATCGGAAACGAGCTGTGGCGAGTGGCCCTCGCAGAGTTCGGTTTCAAACAGTTCGGGCCGGCTGTCCGGCGCGGGAAGCATGAGCGGTTCCCAACTTCGTCCGCCATCCTGGGTGACTGCCACTTCGGGTGCTACGATCGGGCAATCCGCCACGGTCACCCAACCCACCATCAGACTGGCAAAATCCACGCCACTCTTGCGGCAGCTCTGCAGGCCACCTTCCGCAGGAGTGATAGCCATCTCCCAACGCTGGCCGCCGTCGGCGGTGCGCAGCAAGTACACCGGGTAGTTTTGCATGCCAGCCGGCCCGTGCCGGGCAATGAGCCAGCCGTTCTCAGCATCCTCAAATCCGAGAATCGGCGGATAGTCCGAGGTACCCAAGAACTCGAGATCGATGGCGCGGCTGGGTTGCCAGGTATCGCCGCCGTCCGACGTACCCCAAACTCGGAACCGAGTGGGGCTTGGCTCAAGTGACTCTTCATAGTAGACCACCCACCCGGTCATCGGGTTGAGGAAAGAACCGACGGCAGATTTGGATGGATCGGTTTCTTCAGGCGCCGGTTCTGGCGGCGTCACATCCATCCAGGTCTGGCCGCCATCATTGGTTCGGAACACGTGATCGGAATCTCCATCCAGACCTCCGATGCCCCAGCCCCGTTCCTGGGTGATCATCTGAATGTGGGTGATAAGGATAAGGGCTCCCGAATCAAGGTGCGCGATCGGCGTGCCCTGAGGCTCTTCGATTACCTCTCCGGGAGCCTCGGTCGGCTCGGAAACTGCTTCGTCGGCCACCTTCTCTATCGGCGCCTCCGTGGCGGGTTCCTGAGCCTCGGGTTCGGCCTGCTCACCGGCAAATGGCAGATTGCACGCCGTGGCGAGCAGCGATCCCAGGATCAAGACCGTTCCGATCGCGATGCTCTTGCTCATGGTGTTCTCCTGAGGATTCAGTTTAGGAGCAAACCGCGAACGACGGAACCGATCCTTGAGTACTTGGTTCTACTCATCGCGCAG
>FXBF010000413.1_pt1 | contig 14667 bp, 10 predicted proteins | sample 5335321 | NCBI WGS metagenome assembly FXBF01 (sample SAMEA103928391, study PRJEB20085) | sediment metagenome | isolation source: sediment
CAGGGGCCGCGCCAGGGACGGTGCGGCTCAAAGGAACCGAAAGAAAAGGCACCCCAGACTCTGCGCCCCAAAAACCGGGGTTCCCTCGCTCGAAGCTGGCCTCAGTGGGTCCGGGCAAGGGACATTCCCTGTCCCTGGCCCGGACGCACGAGATCCCTCTCGTGCCCCTTCGGGCCTGGGCTTCGGCTGCGCCCCTCACTCGGCTTGAGTAAGGGGACCGAAAAAACCAACAACCATAACTGCGCCTTTTCGAGCCCGCTCTTCGCCTCCCTCGGCGCTTGGCTCGGCGAAAGGCGCCCAAAAAATACTAAGACAAAACACCGCTCTTCGGCTGCGCTGGGTCCTCGGCTTGACCAGGGCGCATAACAAAAACCAAACCTCTCAGTCCTTGTTCTTCCTCACCCCTCACCCCTCACCCCTCACTCCTCACGCTTCACGGTTCACGGTTCACGGTTCACGGTTCACGGATCACGATTCACGGATCACGGATCACGGATCACGGTTCACGATTCACGGATCACGATTCACGGTTCTCCGCTGCTCTTATTAACTAAGGCGCTCGATGATGGCCTGGGTGAACTCGTCCGTGCTGCTTTGCCCGCCAAGGTCCATGGTGCAGCGGTCACGTGTCTTGATCACGTCGCCCAGCGCGCTGCGTATCCCCTCGGCCTTCTCTCTCATATCCAGATGCTCGAGCATCAACGCCGCCGCCAAGATCAGCGCCGACGGATTGGCCACATTCTTGCCGGCGATGTCGGGCGCCGAGCCGTGCACCGCCTCAAAGATCGCCGCCTGTTCGCCGATGTTGGCGCCCGGCGCCATACCCAGACCGCCGATGAGGCCGGCGCAAAGATCCGAGATGATGTCACCGAAGAGGTTGGTGGTCACGATGACATCGAACTGGTAGGGGTTCATCACCAACTGCATGCAGGTGTTGTCTACAATCATCTCGTTGGTGGCGATCTCGGGATAATCGCCGGCGATCTCGCGTGCGACTGTCAAGAACAACGCCGAGGTCGCCTTGAGGATATTCGCCTTGTGCACGACCGTAACCCGTTTTCTGTGGTACGCGCGCGCCGTCTCGTAGGCGAAATGCAGGATGCGTGCGGCACCGGAGCGGGTGACGATGCTTAGCGATTCAGCGCGTTCGCCGTCGGGCGACAGCTCCTGGCGCTCCCCGGCGTACATGCCCTCGGTGTTCTCGCGGATAGTGATGATATCGATATTATCGTAACGCGCCGCGGTTCCCGGGTAAGATAGCGCCGGGCGCAGGTTGGCATAAAGATCGAAGCGCTTGCGCAAGGCCACGTTCAGCGAGGTGAATCCCTCAGCCACCGGCGTGGTCAGGGGGCCCTTCAAGGCAACGCGGTTCCTGGCGATCAGTTCCTCGGTTTCGCGGGGCAGCAGGTCCTTGCCCTGCTCCAGCGCCGCGACGCCGGCCGCTGCGAACTCATATGACAGGCCACAGCCCGCGTGATCCAGCACACTCAACGTCGCGCGCATGATCTCGGGGCCGATACCATCGCCCGGTATTACGGTAACTGTATTGGTTTTCATGCCGCTGCCTTCCATTCCAACCTATATGTAAGGATGCTGAAAACGGTTTCTAGCAAGCCCTTTAGATATTGTATCTGCTTCTAAGCCCGCATCACGCCCTCATCGACCATCTCCAGATCAAACGCCGCAGCCATGAGCGCACGCGTGTAGGCCTCGCGTGGGCTCTTGAATATCCGTTCAGCCGGGCCGTGCTCGACCACGCGGCCATCGCGCATCACGATTACCTCATCGCTGAGCGCGCGCACGACTTTCAGATCATGGCTGATGAACAAATAGGCGAGCTGGTGGCGGGCCTGCAACTCTCTCAGCAAATCGACGATCTGCGCCTGCACCGACATATCGAGCGCCGACGTCGGTTCGTCGAGCACAACGAACCGCGGTTTCAACACCATCGCTCGTGCGATGGCGATACGCTGGCGCTGGCCACCGGAGAACTCGTGTGGATACCGATGGCGGCTTTCCGGATCAAGACCGACCTCTTCGAGCGCCTGCACAATCAGGCGCTCGCGCTCGCGCGGCGATTGCGCAAGCTCGTGCACGCGCAAACCCTCTTCGACGACTTGTCCGACCGATAAGCGTGGGCTCAGGCTGCCGAAGGGGTCCTGAAACACGATCTGCATCTCGCGTCGCAGCGGTCTCAGGGTATTGGTTCGCAGACCCTGAATCTCGCGGCCGGCGAACTCGATCGACCCCTTGCTCCTCTGTAGGCGCAACAGCGCAAGTCCGAGCGTCGTCTTGCCCGAGCCGCTCTCGCCGACCACACCCACGGTGTGCCCCTGACGCACCTTGACGCTGATGCCGTTGACCGCCTTTACGTGACCCACCGTTCGCCGCAGCAGACCGGCCCTTAGCGGAAACCACACCTTTATCTCGCGGGCGCTCACGACCGCCGGGGCATTCGGCGACGCGGCCACGGCTTCGCCTTTGGGCTCGGCCGCCAGCAGCCGTTGCGTGTACGCATGCTGCGGTCGCGCAAAAATATCCCGGGCGATGCCGGATTCGACAATCTCGCCGGCGTACATGACGTACACGCGCTGCGCCATCTTGCGCACGACTCCGAGATCGTGGGTGATGAGCAGCAGCGCCATACCGAGGCGTGCCTGCAGATCCTTGAGCAGACTGAGTATCTGTGCCTGGATGGTGACATCGAGCGCCGTTGTAGGCTCGTCTGCAATCAACAGATCCGGCTCGTTGGCGAGCGCCATCGCGATCATGACCCGCTGGCGCTGCCCGCCTGATAGCTGATGCGGGTAGGCACGCAGGCGCTGCTCGGAGTCGGCCAGGTGAACCATATTGAGCAGCTCCAGGGTGCGCGCACGCGCGGCATCGCGCGAGAGACCTTTGTGCAGTATCAGCACTTCGTTGACCTGCTTCTCCACCGTGTGCAGCGGATTTAGCGATGTCATCGGCTCCTGAAAAATCATCGAGATGCGATCGCCGCGCACCTGCCGCAGCGATTTCTCGTCAGCCCCCACGAGCTCGCGGCCCTGGAAGCGGATGGAGCTGCCGCGTGCATGGGCCGCAATCGGGTACGGCAGTAACTGCAAGACGGACAGTGCGGTGACCGACTTGCCGGAGCCGCTCTCACCCACGAGACCGACGGTTTCACCCTTGGCGATGTCGAGCGAAACGCCTTTAACCGCGGCGACGGCTCCACCGGACTGGCGAAACTCAACACCCAAATGAGAGATCCGTAATAAGGGCTCGGGCATTTAGTCTGCACTCTCCGCTGTGGACTGCGCAGGCACCGCCGTCGATATTGCTACCGCCTCTTCCGGCGGCGGGGCACCTGCGAACAGCTTTCGCGGGTCAAACGCATCGCGCACGGCCTCACCGATGAAGATCAGCAGGCTCAGCATGACGGCGATCGAGAAGAAACCAGTGAGGCCCAGCCACGGCGCCTGCAGATTGGCCTTACCCTGCGCGAGCAACTCCCCGAGCGAGGCGGAGCCCGGCGGCAAACCGATACCAAGGAAATCCAGCGACGTGAGCGCCGTGACAGAACCGGCCAGCACGAAGGGCATGAACGTCAGCGTCGCTACCATGGCGTTGGGCAGGACGTGGCGAAACATGATTACTACATTGCTCACACCGAGCGCACGCGCCGCACGAACAAAATCGAGGTTGCGCGCACGCAGGAACTCTGCGCGCACCACGCCGACGAAACCCATCCAAGTGAACAGCAGCAGGAACCCGAGCAGCCACCAGAAGTTGGGTTCCACTATGCTGGTTAAGATGATGAGCAAGTACAACGTTGGCATGCTGGACCACATCTCGATGAAGCGCTGAAACAGCAAATCGATCCAGCCACCGAAGTAACCCTGAACGGCGCCGGCAGCCACCCCGATGACGGCGCTCACGATGGTTAAGGTAAATCCAAAGAGCACCGATATGCGAAATCCGTAGATGAGCCGCGCAACCACGTCGCGTGCCTGGTCATCCGTACCCAGCCAATGCTCACGATCTGGCGGCGACGGTGCGGGCACCGCGAGGTTCCAGGCGACCGTGCGATAGTTGTAGCGCACGATGGGCCAGACCATCCACCCGTCCTCATCAATGAGCTTTGCAACGTACGGATCTCGGTAATCGGTTTCAGTCTCGAACTCACCGCCAAAAGTGGTCTCCGGATAATCGCGAAAGATCGGCACGTAGAGCTCGCCCTTGTAGTACACCAGAAAAGGCCTGTCGTTGGCGACGAATTCAGCGAACAGCGTAATCGTAAACAGCGCCAGGAAAATCCACAGCGACCAGTAGCCGCGTTTGTTGGCGCGGAAGTTGTATAGCCGCCGCTGAGTAATCGGAGACACCCTTATGCCCGGGCGGGTGTCCTTCGGCGAAGCTGCCGCGGGTCGCGCATCGGTCATGCTTACACCTCGCGCGCCTCGAAATCGATGCGCGGATCCACGACCGTGTACGTAAGATCGCCAATCAAGTTCATAAGCAGTCCGAGCAACGAGAAGAAATACAACGTTCCCAGCATCACCGGGTAGTCACGATTGAAGGCAGCCTCGAAACCGAGAAGCCCGAGCCCATCGAGCGAGAAGATGATCTCGATCAGCACGTTCGCCGTAAACAGGATGCTCACGAAGGCACCGGGGAAACCCGCGATAACGATGAGCATGGCGTTGCGAAACACGTGGCCGTAGAGCACGCGGTTTCTTGACAACCCCTTCGCCTTGGCCGTCAGCACATATTGCTGCTGCAACTGGTCTAGGAAGGAGTTCTTGGTAAGCAAGGTGAGTGTCGCGAACCCGCCGATCACCATCGACAGCACTGGTAGAGCCAGGTGCCAGAAGTAATCCAGGATCTTGGCGCCAAATGACAGTTGCTCCCAGTTCTCGGAGGTTAACCCCCGCAACGGAAACCAGTCCAGGTAGCTCCCCCCCGCAAACAGGACAAGCAGAAATACCGCAAACAGGAAACTTGGAATCGCCGTACCGGTTATCACGGCGAAGCTGGTCCAGATATCGAAACGGCTGCCGTCACGCACTGCCTTGGCAATCCCGAGCGGAATCGAGATGAGGTACGCCAGCAGTGTCGTCCATATCCCGAGCGAGATCGAAACGGGCAGCTTCTCTAGCACCAGATCAATGACCGCGCGGTCACGAAAGAAGCTATCGCCGAAATCAAAGACGAGGTAATTACGGATCATCTGGAAGAAACGCTCGTACCATGGCCTGTCAAAGCCAAAGCGCTTCTCGAGCTCGGCAATGAACTCCGGATCCAACCCCTGCGCACCGCGATAGCGGCTGGTGCTGCTGGCCAGGTCACTCACCGGTTTAGCTCCGAGGGTTTCGCCAGCTCCGCTGCGCGTCACCCGTCCGGTAATCGCCGTGCCTTCGCCCGTAAGCTGTGCAATCGCCTGCTCGACGGGGCCGCCCGGCGCGAACTGGATCACCACGAAGTTGATGAGCATGATCCCGAACAGCGTCGGGATCATCAGTAGCAGGCGCCTGACAATGTAGGTGCTCATGACGCAGGCGGGCGCTGCAACGCCCGGCGGAAGACAAAGAATCCAGCCAATCCCAGACCCGCCAGGATCGCAAGCGTCACGCCGATGCCTGGCGTGGCTCGCCCGCCGTCATCGACAACCTGGGGCTCAGCGCGCTGCTGCGCTTCCAGGCGCTGGGCCTTGGCCGTATCGAACCACCAGTAGTTGATCGACGTACCATTCTTGGACGTGATCTCAGGGCGCGAGAACTTATCCCAGTATAGGATTCGTTGCACCCGCAAGTGCCAGTTAGGCACGACATAATAACCGTACAACAGTACACGATCGAGCGCGCGAGCGCGCGCCACCAGGCTCTTGCGATCGGGCGCGGTTACAATCAGGCCGATGAGCTCATCGACCGCGGGATCTCTAATGCCGGCGTAATTACGCCCGCCGGGCGCGGCGGCGGCGGCACTGCTCCAGTAGTTGCGCTGCTCGTTGCCCGGTGATTGGGACTGACCCCAAACGGCGACTACCATGTCAAAATCGAAGCTGCGCAGCCGATTGATGTACTGCGATTCGTCGACCAGCCGTACGCGCGCATCGATGCCCAGGCGCTTCAGGTTTCGCACGTAGGGCAGCACGATGCGCTCGAACGCGGGGCTCACCAGCAGAATCTCGAACTGAAACGCCTGCCCGGTCTCCACGTTGACCAGCCGCATATCACGCACCTCCCAGCCCGCATCTTTCAATAACCGGAAAGCCTGTCGCAGATTCGCCCGCGGCCAGCCGCTGCCATCCGTCGATGGCGCCCGGTACGGCGTCGTGAACACCTCATCGGGGATGCGGCCGCGATAACGTTCCAGTATCTCGCGCTCCTCGCCCACGGGCAGACCGGTGGCCGCGAGCTCCGAGTTGGAGAAAAAACTTTCGGTGCGCGTGTACTGACCGAAGAACAAGTTGCGGTTGGTCCATTCGAAATCAAAGGCGTAGGCCAGCGCCCGGCGTACTCGCGTATCCTCGAAGATCTTTCGGCGCGTGTTGAAAACAAAAGCCTGCATGCCCGTGGGTCGCAGGTGGCGAACGTCCTCCTTCTTCAGCCAACCCTTGCGTACGGCGGGCACATCGTAATCCAACGCCCATGCCTTTGCCTGGTTCTCGTTACGAAAATCGATTTCTCCGGCCTTGAGTGCCTGACGGACAACGGTGTCGTCGCGGTAGTAATCGTAGCGAATGCGATCGAAGTTGTACTGCCCCTTGTTTACGGGCAAATCCTTCCCCCAGTAGTCCTTGACGCGCTCGCTGACGATGTAGCGGCCGGGCTCGAACTCCGTGATACGGTACGGTCCGCTGACCAGCGGCGGCTCGAGCGTGGTGCGTTCGAAGTCACGTTGCTCCCAGTAGTGCTTCGGCAGGATAGGCATCTCGCCGACGATCAACGGCAGCTCGCGGTTGCCCTTCTCGGAGAACGTGAACTTCACGCGTTGCGGACCCAGCTTCTCGGCGCGCGCGACGCTGGCATAATAAAAGCGGAAAAACGGACGGCCTTTCTTTTTCAACGTTTCGAACGACCAGATGACGTCTTCCACCGAGATCGGTACGCCGTCGTGCCAGCGCGCCTGCGGACGCAGCGTGAAGACCGCCCAGGAGCGATCCTCCGGCACCTCCACCGACTCGGCAATGAGCCCGTACTCGGTAAACGGTTCATCGGCGCTGTTCGTCATCAATGACTGGGTAGACAATCCGGCACCCGGATTACCTTTCGGAATGAAAGGATTAAAGCTGTCAAACGTGCCAGCGACAGCAAGGCGTATCCCACCGCCTTTGGGCGCGTCCGGGTTGACGTAATCGAAGTATTTGAAATCGGGCCCGTATTTGGGCTCGCCGTGCAATGCCAGGCCATGAGTGACCTTGGACGATGCCGCCAGCGCGTCCGCAAGCGCCAACAAAAACAGGGCGCATGCCAAGAAAGATCGAAGTATCTTGTAACCGTTGCTCATTAACCCTTGTTTTCGCAGCGCCCGCGCATACCTCATTCCGCATTTGGCTGGCCGCAGGCGCGAAAGTTCGGCCTCGCCTCAGGTAGCTGCCTGCGCGCCGGCAGTGTTCAGCACAACGCGAAGCCCCGGGTGGTTATCCATCAGTCGGACCTGCATGTGGTGCAGCTTCGCCACCGCGGCAACCAGGCTCAGGCCGAGCCCGCTGCCCGGCGTCGTGCGGCTCGCCTCCAGGCGGTAAAATCGCTGGAACACCTTATCGTGATCCGCTGACGGAATCCCTGGGCCGCTGTCCGCGACGATGATCTGGGTAGCGCCCCGTTCAGTGCTCAATGCCAGCTCGATGCCCCCACCGGCGGGTGTGAACTTGATGGCGTTGTCGAGCAGATTGGCTATCGCCTGGAACAGGAGGTCCCGGTCCGCGTGGATGCTTACGTCAGCAGTCAGCTTTTTGGTCAGATGCTGCCCTTTTTCTTCCATCAAAGGCTCATAGAACTCGGCCACGTCGTGCAGCAACGACGCGAGATCGACCTGTGCGAAACCGGCGCGATAGCCATCCGACTCGACGCGCGCGATGCGCAGCAGCGCGTTGAAAGTCGCCAGCAGCTTGTCTGCTTCCAGGATAGTCTGCTCGACAGTCATGCGCGAGTGCTCGGAGTCCACATTTCGCAGCCTGAGCTCTTCCAGTCGGTGACGTAAGCGTGCCAGCGGGGTCCTGAGGTCGTGCGCGATGTTATCGGACACGCGACGCACGTCGTCCATCAACATCTCTATCTGATCCAACATGCTGTTGAGATTGTCGGTGAGCTGGTCGAAATCATCACCGGTGCCGGTGGTGGGGATGCGGCGGGAGAGATCGCCGGTCATGATTTCGCGACTGGCCTCATTAATCGTTTCGATCCGCCGCACCATGCTGCGCGTCATCATTACCCCGCCAGCCAGCGCCAAAATCACGGTGATAGCAAGGCCCCAGACCAGGGTCCTGATGATCAGACCCCGGATCGTATCGAGATCGCGCATGTCGCGGCCGACGAGCAGGTGAAAGCCTCCGCGCAGTATGAATGCGCGTGCGCGCGCCCGACGTACCGCGCTGTTCGTCGAGGCGACTTCCTCGAGGCGAAAATCGATCCAACCATCCGGCGTTTCCGGCGCCGCCGGCCAACGATCGAGATTGCCCACCAGTGGGTCGAAGGCCCGATCCGTCAACAGGTAGATCGAGGAGCCAACCGGTCTGCGCGACAAACGCTCACCGATCAGGTTGGTTAAACCGGCGAGTCCGGTCAGGCGGTAGCGCTCGGCAAGCCCCGAGATCTCGGCGTCGATGATGGCGTCGGTTTGCTGCCCCATGTAAGAAACGGTCGACCAGTAGATAAACCCGAGCAGCAACAAAACCGAGGCGCTGAACAGCGCCATGTAGATGAACGCGAGCCGGAAAGTCGAACTGCGTAGCAGCTTACTCGGACGCACGGAGCGTGTATCCGGCGCCGCGGACGGTGTGCAGCAACGGCCGATCGAACTCTTTGTCGATCTTTCGCCGCAACCGGCTGACATGGACATCGATGACATTCGTCTGCGGATCGAAATGATAATCCCAGACGCTCTCCAGAAGCATGGTTCGCGTCACGACCTGGCCGGCATGCCGCATCAGGTACTCGAGCAGCCGGAACTCGCGCGGCTGTAGCTCGATTATTCGCCCAGCGCGCCTGACCACGCGTGTGAGCAAATCGAGCTCGAGATCGCCGACTCGCAGCGACGTTACCGCGGCCTCGACGTCGGCTCGCCGCACCAGCGCTTCGAGACGCGCCAGCAACTCGGAAAAAGCGAACGGCTTGACCAGATAGTCGTCCCCGCCCGCGCGCAGCCCCTGGACACGATCGTCTACCTCGCCCAGCGCGCTCAGGATGAGCGCCGGAGTCTTGTTGCCGGACGCGCGCAGCGTTTGAATGACGGAAAGACCGTCAAGGTGGGGAAGCATGCGGTCGACGATCATGGCATCGTAGCTCTGCTCCAATGCCATGAACAGCCCTTCCTTGCCGTCTTGGGCGCGGTCCGCCACATGCCCGTCCTCTTTCAGGCCCTTGCGGATATATGCGGCGGTGTCCGAATCGTCCTCGATGACCAGAACACGCATAGCACTCACACAGTCCCCAGAAACATGCCAAAACGTTTCACCCTGCACTGCTCCCACCCCGGCTGTGGCGCCCGCGGCGAAGCAGCTTTACGGTGGACACCTTACATCATAACACGCAGATTCAGTCGTACCTGCCCGATTCCGTGCGCGCCGACGGCGTGCCGCACCACGGGTGCGGCCGACAGCTTCGATCGCGCTCACAGTCGGGAAAAAACCGGCCGTCCTTGCGGGCGGCCGGTTGCTCTGCGGACACCAGGCCGTGATTACTACGCGAGCCCGAGTGCAATGAACTGCTTGTTGCTGTCGCGTTGGACCAGAAGCAGCACCGCGTCACGTTTAGCCGCAGTGGCTTGCTTGATTTCGCGTACGACCTCCTGCGGGTTCGAGACCTGCTTGCCGCCGACCATCAGGATAACGTCGCCTGGCCGCAGTCCCTTCCTGGCGGCAGGGCTATCGGCACGCACGTTCACAATCAAAACACCGTTGGCATCCTCAGGCAGCCGGTAACGATGGCGCATCTCCGGCGTTAGCGCTGCCAGCGAGAGGCCCAGCTTGGCGCCAGCAGGCGCGTCTTCATCGCCGCCGTGAGCAGCCACGACTTGATCGCCGGGCATCGAGGCGATAACGGCCTTCAAGGTGCGCTCCTTGCCATCGCGCCACACCTTGATCTTGATCTTCTCGTCGGCCTTAGTGTCGGCAACCAGGCGCGGCAGATCCTTCGGGCGCGTTACCTTGTCACCGTTATACTTGATGATCACATCGCCCGGGAGAATGCCGGCCTTGGCCGCGGGGCTGTCCGGTTGCACGCTTGCTACCAATGCGCCTTCGGCCTCGTCAAGGCCCAGCCCCTTGGCAATATCCTCGGTCACCGACTGGATCTGCACACCGAGCCACCCGCGCTCCACTTTCCCGGTTGCGCGCAGCTGCTCGATCACCGACCTGGCCAGCTTCGACGGGATCGCAAAACCGATGCCCACGCTGCCGCCATTGGGCGAGAAGATCGCCGTGTTGACCCCGATAACCCGGCCGGCGGTGTCGAACAAGGGGCCGCCCGAGTTACCACGGTTGATCGGTGCATCGATCTGGATATAGTCATCGAACGGCCCCGACTGAATGTCACGCCCGCGCGCCGAGATAATGCCGGTGGTCGCCGTACCACCGAGACCGAACGGGTTGCCGATGGCGATCACCCAGTCTCCAACGCGTGACGCACCGGAGTCTCCGAAGCTCACGTAGGGCAGCGGTTGCTCGGACTCGATCTTGAGCAGAGCCAGGTCAGTCTTCGGATCGCGCCCCTGCAACTGTGCCGCTAGGCGTGTGCCGTCCATGAGAATCACGGTAATCTCATCAGCGCCTGCAACGACGTGATTATTGGTGACGACGTAGCCGGCAGCATCGATAATGAAGCCCGAACCGAGTGCGCGCACATCCGGGGCGTGCGACCGCTTGCGCGGCTGCTGCTCGAAGAATCGCTTGAAGAATTCCTCCATTCCCGAACCGGGCGGAACCATGGACTGCGGTCCCGGGGTGCTGCCCATGCGGTTGTTCTTGCCGCTGGCCGAGATGTTGACGACGGCGGGCCGCACCCGCTCGATCAAGTCAGCGAAGCCGTTCGCAATCGGCATCTCGCCGGTCGCGGCCGGTTGCGCCTCGGTGGCCTTGGGCGAAAGCGCCGAGAACGCCGGATTGATGACCTGCGACATCACGAGCGCCCCCGACACCGCCGCAGCGGCCACTGTCAGTGCGATCTTTGCTCTCCCGCGCCCGCGGCGGGAACGATTGGATTTTACCGTTGGTGTCATCATAGTAAGCCTCCTTGGTAAGCTAACGGTTCTGACCGAAACCAGCTATTAACCCTGGTTGTCACACCCGCACCATGCGGTACGTGCTGTTCCGACACTTTAGCCAGGTCCGGCTTACCGGACGATTTCCGTGAGGTTAAATTTCTGTAATGTTGCGGCGGCGTGCTCGCGCCCATGCCATGCAACCCGAATGTCACCGCTGAGCACGCTAAGGACGCAGAGAAAGGATAATTCGAGCGGTCTTGGCCTGATCGCAAAGGGGCTGCGGTGTCACACTTTGCCCCGCGGGGCGATTACCCCGGGTGGGGTTTAACGATTTGTTCCCTCTGCGATCTCTGCGCTCTCTGGTGTGAGTTCATGCAAACTTCGCGCTAAGCCGGCGGAGATGCGGTCGCAGGCACCTGAACGCGCACCACACTCGCCGTGGCGGCCCGGTGCGTGTACGTCGGCGTTCAGGCGAGGAAGCACAGGTAGATTAAGGATGGCAAACAGCGTGATGAACGAGGCGAAGAGCTGCTCGACCTGCAACGAGCCGCTCTTGCGTGGCGTGTCGACGCCAAAGCACGCCCACCAGCCTGCGGGCGTGGGTGGCGAGGCCCGCAGGCCCCCTGTGGCTATCGGCCGAGCAGCCTATCGACGCTCAACAACGTATCCTGGCGGCGCAGCAAGAACAGGGTAATGAATGCGGCGAGCACGGGGATTCCCGCAATAAACACACGATTACTGCCGAACGGTTCCAGCAGCTGTTGGTAGCTGACAGCCGTGGATGTCGCATGCACTAGCAGCCCGAGACCGTAGCTGTATGTCTTGAGCAGCCCCGTTATGATCGCCAGGCTAACTGCGAGCTCGAGCACACCCAGGACATAGGCAACGTTGATCGAGATACCTGTGTCATAAAAGAACTGAAATATGTTCACTGCCCCTTGCGGGGCGACGAGCTTGTCGATGCTCCACAGCAGCAGGAACACGCCGAGCCCAAGACGAAGTATGAGCAAGGCAATGGTCGTTCTACCGGCACTCATCGCGCACCTCCGCGCCGCGCCGTTGCATGGCCGCGTCACCACCGATTAGAGCACATCGGCCGCGATATGGGCATCCGGCCCAGTCGCTCCGCGGGCACCGGCCGTGCGGGCTACGGGCTATGGATGGGGAGCCCGGCGTGTGTACAATCATCGCATCGGCTTAGCCAGACGCGTCTGAGCGACGCGAGGGTCCCATGACACAACCCCAGAGGGCCTCGGTCCCTGAATCCGAGAAGCACTCCCTGGTAGCAGCATTGCGTACGTTTCTACCGCCCGAATCGGTCCTGCATGCCGAGGAAGACCTGCGCCCCTATGAGTGCGACGGGTTGTCTGCCTACCGCGCAGTCCCGCTGATGGTGGTCTTGCCCGACACCAGCGAGCAGGTGCAACGGGTGTTGCGCCTGTGTAGTGAGCGCAAGATCCCGGTGGTCGCACGCGGCGCCGGTACCGGGCTGTCGGGCGGCGCGCTGCCGCTGCCCGACGGCATACTGCTGAGCCTGGCGAAGTTCAGCCGCATCCTCGACATCGATCGGGTGAATCGTACGGCCCGGGTCCAGCCGGGTGTGCGGAATCTGGCGATCTCCGAGACGGTGGCCCCCTACGGGCTGTACTACGCGCCCGATCCCTCGTCTCAGATCGCCTGCTCCATCGGCGGCAACGTCGCTGAAAACTCGGGCGGTGTGCATTGCCTCAAGTACGGGCTAACCGTGCACAACATCTTGAAGCTCGAGGTCATCACCATGGATGGCGAGCGCGTCACTGTCGGGGGCGATGGTCTCGATAGCCCCGGCTACGATCTGCTCGCGCTGATGACCGGTTCCGAAGGCATGCTCGGCGTGATCGTCGAGGTGACGGTAAAGCTATTGCCGCAACCCGAAACGGCGCAGGTGGTGCTGGCGGCGTTCGACGGCATCGAGCAGGCCGGTAATGCCGTGGCCCGGATTATCGGCGCCGGAATTATCCCCGCCGGCCTCGAGATGATGGACAACCCGGCGATTCGGGCGGCCGAGGATTTCGTGCATGCGAACTATCCGGTGGATGCCGAAGCGATTCTGCTGTGCGAGCTTGACGGCACGGCCGAGGAAGTTGCGGAACAAATTCGACAGGTGGAAACAGTCCTCAGCAACTGCGGCGCCGGCGAGATCCGCAAGGCCAGGGACGAACGGGAGCGCATGGTGTTCTGGTCCGGCCGTAAGGCGGCGTTCCCCGCGATCGGGCGTATCAGCCCCGACTATTACTGCATGGACGGCACCATCCCGCGCCGCCACGTGGCACAGGTGCTAAAACAGACCGCCGAGCTATCCGCCGAGTATAAGTTGCGCGTGGCTAACGTATTTCATGCCGGCGACGGCAATCTGCATCCGCTGATCCTGTACGATGCGAATAACCCCGGTGAGCTCGAACGTGCTGAGGAGCTCGGTGGCAAGATCCTCGAGCTGTGCGTCGCCGTCGGGGGCACGATCACCGGCGAGCACGGCGTCGGTATCGAAAAGATCAATCAGATGTGCGTTCAGTTTAACGAGCACGAGCTTAGCCAGTTTCACGCGCTCAAGGGCGCGTTCGACCCGGATGGTCTGCTGAACCCGGGCAAGGCGGTGCCGACGCTGCGTCGCTGCGCGGAGTTCGGTGCCATGCACGTCCACGGCGGCAAGCTCCCGCACGCGGACATACCGCGGTTTTGAGAGGACTGAGGACTTGAAGGACTTAGGACTGAGCACTGTGGATCCCGCGTTCGTGTTTTTACGCTGTTAGCCCTTCGTCCCCAGTCCTGAGCCGCGAACGCGTTGCCCCCGTCGCCACCGGCAAGTCGGGTGGCGTTTAGCTGATGGGAGTTGGCGCGGCCCAAGTAGAAAAACGAAGCACAAACCTTGTATCTTGAATCTGTATCGCTGTGACTACGAACAACGATCTCTCGAAGGAAATACAAGAACGGGTGCGGCAGGCGGCTGCAGCAGGAGCGCCCCTGCGTATTCGGGGCGGCGATACCAAGGCGTTCTACGGCAGGGCGGCGAGCGGCGAGACGCTCGACGTCAGCGCTCATCGCGGTATCGTCAGCTACGAGCCCACCGAACTGGGAATCACGGCACGCGCCGGAACCTCATTGAGCGACGTCGAGGTGGCGCTTGCCGAAAAAGGGCAGGCGCTGGCGTTCGAGCCGCCGCACTTCGGGGAGGCGGCGACCCTCGGCGGTGCCATCGCCTGCGGGTTGTCAGGGCCGAACCGGCCT
>FXBF010000414.1_pt1 | contig 14655 bp, 12 predicted proteins | sample 5335321 | NCBI WGS metagenome assembly FXBF01 (sample SAMEA103928391, study PRJEB20085) | sediment metagenome | isolation source: sediment
CCATCGACATCGACCTGGACCCCACCTCCGCCCCCAAGCTCAACACTGGATCCGAGCTGCAGTCCTTCCGGAAACAGCGGATATGAGAGCACGCTGCTGACCTTGATCAATGCGGAGCGACAGAGCCGGGGTCTGACTCCCTATAACTCTCAAGGTCAGCTCCAAGCGGCCGCGAGGAGCCACGGCACGGATATGGCCTGCAACGACTTCTTCTCGCATACCGGCTCGGATGGTTCGAGCGTAAGGGATCGCGTGAGCGCGCAGGGATACGCTTGGTCGTGGGTGGGCGAGAATCTCTTCGCAGGCGGCAGCGCCTCGCCGCAATCCGCGTTTGATTGGTGGATGCTTAGCCCTCCGCACCAGGCGAACCTGATGAACTCCAACTACACCGACATTGGGATCGGCTATATCTACGAGCCCAACAGTCTGTACAAAGGGTATTTCACTGCCGTCTTCGCGCGGCCCCAGAATTAAGCTCGGATTCCGGTAAGCTCTCGGCGGGGGTTCGTGTCTAGTGTTCGCATGCTCCCGCGCTCTCTTGCTCCCGCGCCCCCGGGTTCCACTTCTCCTGACTCCTGCTCTGCCCACGCGTGCGCTACCGCAAAAAGGCCCTCGTCAATCTCCCTGCTACAATGACTTCCTATGCGGCAGGCAGTCTTCCTCAGCTCTCCGGGACTCTGGCAGCACGGTCATGGACCGCAGCACCCGATGAAACCGGAGCGGCTTAAACGTACATTCGAGCTGCTAGATATGGCCCGCGTATTGCGAGCCAACAACGTCGAGGTCGTCGAGCCGCGCATGGCCACGGAGGATGAACTGGCACTCTTCCATACGCCCGAGTACATCGAGATCACCCGTCAGCTGAGCCGCAGTGAGGGTAACTTACCGGCCGAGAAATACGGATACGGACCCGGCGACAATCCTGTTTTCCTTGGGATGTACGACTCCGAAGCCCTCAAAGTGGGGAGCTCGCTCCAGGCCGCGCAACTCCTGCATGCTAACCAGTGTGATGTGGCCTTCAGCTACAGCGGCGGGCTGCACCACGGTGGCCCAGATTTTGCCTCGGGCTTCTGCGTGTTCAACGATTGTGCGGTCGCCATCCAGTGGCTGCTCGACCAAGGCCTGCGCGTAGCCTATGTTGATATCGATGTTCACCACGGAGACGGCGTACAGAACGCCTTCTACGAGACGGATCGGGTGCTGACCATCTCGCTGCACCAGGATGGGCGTACGCTTTTCCCTGGCACAGGCTTCATCAATGAAATCGGAACGGGAGACGGCGCGGGCTATTGCGTTAATGTGCCGCTGCCACCACTGATCTTCGATGAAGCCTATTTGCGCGTATTCAGGGAAATCGTCCCCCCGCTTGTGAGGCGTTTTGAACCCGAAATCGTGGTGACGCAGTTGGGAGTCGACACGCATTACACCGACCCGCTGGCCAGCCTGGCGCTGACTACGGAGGCTCACCAGGCGCTATATCAGTCGCTCGACCAACTCGCTCCGCGCTGGCTGGCCCTGGGCGGGGGCGGCTATGCGGTCGAGTTGGTCCCACGCTCGTGGGCATTGGCCTTCGGCGTGATGTCCGGTCAGGAATTGCCAAAGAGCCTGCCCAAGAAGTACCGCGATAAGTACGGGGGGAAGATGTTGCTCGATCAGCAGGGCCCGGATCTCAGCGACCCCATCCGTTTCCGCGTCGAGGCAGCTGTGGACGATGTGATCGCCAGGGTCAAGCGAGCGCACAAGATCAATTAGGCGCGGCGTTAGATTCACAGTAGTAGCGCAACGCTTGCATGAGGGACAGCTGCGGGGGATTCGGCCAGATATCCGGCGATCGATTCTCAATGGCCCGAACGCACAACATGGTCCTAAAAAAAAGCCGGCGGGGCCGTTTTAAACCCCGCCGGAATTCCGCGTCCATGCCCCAGGCGCGACTCGAACGCACAACCTAGGCTTTAGGAGAGCCTTGCTCTATCCATTTGAGCTACTGGGGCTCGACCCCACGCCCACGCGCGGGGCAAGCCGCATTATATCGTCATGCGCGTTTTGGCGGCTTTTAATCTTAAACAAAAAGGGCGGGGTGGCCCCTGCCCGAAGCTCTAAGGCGAATTGACCTAGAGATCCTTGACCGAGATCAGGTAGGGGCTGACCTGCTTCTGCCTGCCGGGCAGCTTCACTGACCTCAGTTTCTTTGCCTTTACCCCCTTCAACTCCTTGTAGGTTTCTGAGCTAAACAGGATCTGGCCTCGCTTGGCCCTATCATGCAGCCGCTTGGCCACGTTCACGACGTCGCCCACCACCGTGTAATCCATCACCCGTGAGGACCCGATATTCCCTACGATGGCCTCACCCGAATGCAGCCCAACGCCCAGACCCAGTCCTTTTAGATCGATGTCGGGGTCTTCCCGAATTTGCTCAAACAATTGCTGCATCTCGACCGCGGTTGCTACTGCCCGCTGCGCATCGTCATCACCCGCAACCGGCGCGCCATAGAAGGCCATCAGTCCGTCACCGAGATACTTGTCGAAAGTCCCTTTGTGGGCAAATATCACCCTGCTCAGTCCCTCAAATACATGGTTAAGGGTGCGAATGACCTCCGGACCCGTGTGCTGCTCGGTGTAGCTCACAAAATTGCGGATATCGGCGAATAACACCGTGACGGGCCGGGTTTCGCCATAGAGCTTGAAGTACCGCTCCGGATCGGTGAGGATGACGTCTGCCACATCTTCAGCCACATACCGGTCGAGCACTTCTCGCAGCAGCTCGTTTCTGGATTCGACCTCGTCGTGGAGGCGCTTGATGCGCAGCAGTGAGCGCACTCTGGCCAGGAGCACGATCGAACTGTAGGGCTTCGTGATGAAATCATCCGCTCCAACTTCGAAGGCGTTGAGTTTCTCTTCCTCACTGTCTAAGGCGGTAATGATCACCACCGGCACGAAGCGGGTAGTGGCGTTGGCTTTGAGCCGACGGCAGAGCTCCAGCCCGTCCATCTTCGGCATTTGCACATCGATCAGCGCCAGATCCGGCGAGAAGCTCAGTGCCTGTGTTAGCGCTTCTTCGCCATTTGAGGCGGTAAAGACCTGGCAACCGGAGGAAGACAGATAGGCCTGGAGCAGGTCTCGGTTTAGCCAGTCGTCGTCAGCCACGAGGATACGCGGCTTCCGATCAAAGACGGATGAGAGATCCATCTTCGGATCGGTAGAGGCCTTCAATACTGTGGCGCCTTTGGCTGGATCACGGGGTGCCTCTGCCGGTGACGGCAGATCCGTCGAAGCCGTCAGCGGGGGCGCATCCTTCGTCTTTGGCATCGGTCTAGCCAAGATCTCCTGTGGCGATGGCCTGCTTCACTTCGCCAATCGCCTGTGTAACCTTGATTTCACGTGGGCAGGCGATCGTGCAGTTGAAGATCGTCCGACAGCGCCAGACACCATCCTTCTCGGCCAAGATCTTCAGACGCTCATCTGCCGCCGTGTCCCGGCTGTCAAAAATGAAGCGGTGCGCCTGGACGATGGCGGCCGGGCCCACGTACTCGTCGTCCGCCCAATAGGAGGGGCAGGAAGTGGTGCAGGCGGCGCATAAAATGCACTTTGTCGTATCGTCGAAGCGTTGGCGCTGCTCCGCGCTCTGAAGCCGTTCCCTCTCGGGCTCCTGCTCCTCACTGACAAAATACGGCATGACGGAGCGGTAGTGCTCCCAGAACGGTTCCATGTCAACGACAAGGTCTTTTTCAACCTGCAAGCCCAGAATCGGTTCGATCGTGATTTTGCGTCCAACATCCTTGACCAGGACCTTGCAGGCCAGCCGGTTCACGCCATTGATCCGCACCGCATCGGAACCGCAAACCCCGTGTGCACACGAGCGGCGGTATGTCAGGCTTCCATCCTGGTACCACTTGACCTGATTCAACAGGTCGAGCACCTGATCGTTGGGTTCCGCCTCCACTGAGTAGCTCTCGTAGTGAGCTTTTTCGTCTATTTCTGGATTGTAGCGGCGAATCCGGAGCTCTACCTCCATGAAAATTCTCCTGTTTTCGTCATGCTACGACTGGACACCGCTGTATGCAGGATTCGCTCTGCTGCCTAGTAGACGCGCTCTATCGGCTTCCACTTAGTTATCGTAGCGGGTTTGTAGCGCAGCGTTACCCCGCTCTCGTCCTGGTAGGCCATGGTGTGTTTGAGCCAATTCTGGTCATCTCGCTTCGGATAATCTTCCCGTGCATGCGCTCCGCGGCTCTCTGTACGTTGCAAGGCGGAGACCGCTGTCACTTCGGCCACGTCCAGCATGCAGCCAAGCTCCCAGGCCTCTAGTTGTTCGGTGTTGAAGACGTTGCCCGGGTCATCGACTCTAATCTTAAGATAACGCTTCTTGAGCTCCTGGATCTTTTCAACCGACTGGGACATGCCTTCTTTCGTTCGGAAGACGCTCACATGATCGAACATGACTTCTTGCATCTCCTTGCGGAGGGTGGCGGCTTTTTCGGAACCATCACCTCCTCGAAGGGCCTCCAGCTGCTTGCGAACCATAGCTTCGGCATCGGAGGGCAAGGGAAGGAAATCCGCACCTTTCGTGTACTCGGCCGCCCGCGTTCCGCACTCTCTCCCGAACACAATAATGTCTAATAGCGAGTTTGTTCCCAGGCGATTGGCGCCATGCACCGACACGCAGGCCACTTCGCCCGCGGCATAGAAGCCGGGGATTATCGTATTCTGTTCGTCTCTTATGACCTCTCCGCGAATGGTAGTCGGTATGCCTCCCATGGCGTAGTGTGCCGTCGGCTGTACGGGCATGGGCTGTGTAATTGGATCCACAGCCATGTAAGTGCGGGCGAAATCGATAATGTCCGGAAGCTTGGCCAAGATCTCCTCGCCGGTCACTATATAAGGGGAGCCGTCCGGCCGAGTGCGCCCATCGATCTCTGCATATTTGTTGACGGTGTCCGGCCGCACGTCCAGATACAAGTAGCGCCCACCATCGATGCCGCGCCCATCGCGCATCTCCAGATACATGGCACGGCTAACTACATCGCGCGAGGCGAGATCCTTGATCGTCGGCGCGTAGCGATCCATGAATCGCTCGCCATCATTGTTGAGGAGAACCCCACCCTCGCCGCGCACGCCCTCCGTGATCAAGATTCCCATCTTATAAATCCCGGTGGGATGGAACTGGAAGAATTCCATGTCTTCCGCGGGAAGCCCTCTGCGAAGCGTCATAGCCACGCCGTCGCCGGTATAGGAATGGGCATTGGAGGTGATTTCCCACACGCGCCCCCATCCTCCGGTTGTAAAGATCACGGCCTTGGAGTGGAAAACATGTAGCTCACCCGTGGCTAGCTCTACCGCCACGACGCCTACTACGCCTTCGTCTCCTACCAGTACATCCATGACCTGAAATTCGTCCATGAATACCACATCATGCTTCACGCACTGCTGGAACAGCGTCTGTAGAATCATGTGGCCCGTTCGATCAGCAGCGTAAGCGGCTCGACGCACCGGTTTGCCCGTGTCATTGTTGATGTGGCCACCGAAGTAGCGCTGTGCGATCTTGCCCTCCGGCGTGCGGCTGAACGGAAGGCCCATGTGCTCCAGCTCGTAGACGGTGGTCACCGCCTCCTCGCACATAAACTGAATGGCGTCCTGATCGCCCAGAAAATCGCTTCCCTTGATCGTGTCGTAGGTATGCCACTCGGGGCGGTCCTCTTCCTCGCTGCCGAGCGCTGCTCCGACTCCGCCCTGAGCTGCTCCGGTGTGCGAGCGGACCGGATGCAGCTTGGTGAGCACCGCCGTATCCGCTCCCTTGGAGGCATAAAGGGCGGCCATCAACCCCGCCCCACCTCCACCCACAATAAGAACTTCGTGTTGATGTTCAATCGCCACTTAGGAATGCCTCGCAAGAACGTGTGTTATGTGCATTTTGAGTATCTGATCCATATTCGGGAGGATTGGGACCAATTTGTGGGCCCATTGCAAGGATCAAGCAGGGCGCACACCGCCAAAAAGGGCGACTGCGCCGATGGCCGTCCAAACGACCCACATTCCAAGGATGCCCCAATTCAGCCGGTTCCGCCAAGCCGGCGAATGAACATAGTCCCGCATGACCCCACGCAGACCATTCATGCCATGAGCAAACGCAAAGGCCAGCAGCGCCAGGTCAAACGCGCGCCATCCCACGCTTGCCCAACGCAGCGCTACGTAGTTCAAATCGATTCGATTGACACCGAAGAGGACATCGACCAGTAGAACGTGAATCCAGACCAGCGGTATGAGCAGGATCGCCGACCAACGCATGAAGAGCCACATCCAGGTCTCAAAATTCCGCTGACGGCCGCTGAATATGGAGCGAAAAGCACCCAGCTTGATCAGCACGGCCAGAGCAGCCACCAAGGCCAACGTAATCGCGATAAGTGCCCAGGTAGGCAGGGCCAGACTCAGCGTCTCCTCGGGAGGACAGCGGCAGATGTTGTTTAGATAGAGGGAGCGCCCCATGAAGAAGACCGCAGGAGCGGCCAGCAGAAACGTGATCGTCGCCACCAGCCAAAATGCCGTGCGCTGCCGCCGCTCCTGCCACCATTTCGGGAAGAAATCAGACAACGCGATCCGGATACCGTTCGCGCCGTGGATAATGACCGCCACAACCAGCACTATCTCGCCCAGCATCATGCCAGTGGTGCGGTACAGGTCGATGCCCTCTTGGTATAAGCTGGGGATGAAATAGACGATTGAAGTGTCGAGAATGTGTACTATGAGGAAGAGAAGCGTACCGAGGCCGCTGAGCCGGTGCACATAATAGGAGAGCTGGTGCTCGCCCCCTCTATACCGCAGGGCTCCTTGGACGGTTTGGCTCGATGACGTCATTCAGCGATCCGCCTCCCCCGCGAGGAAGGCGATTCTACCATAGGGGCCCTTTGCAGCCCTTTGACCAGCCTTCCCATCCACCGCACGATCATATTAGTGTGGATCGCATTTCGGCGGGAGTGAAAATGTCACTCCAACGGCCTCCATTCTTCCCCTTCCTGTGTGGGCACAGGTACGGATTGGTTGCGTGAAGTTCTTCGCATCCAGGCCGACCAGAGGAGGGCCGGAATCAGAGCCGCCGCGGCCATCCACCACATCAACCCGCCCAGGCCGACCGGTGTGACGTCCAGCAGCCATCCTCCGATCGCTGCGCCGATCGCACTGCCCAGCGTGAAAAGTGCGATCTCCACCGCGAACACGCGCCCCTGGTAATTCTCGGGCACAAGCTGGTATAGCAATTGAGTGGTAAAGACCCATATTGCGCCCACCGCGAACGTGCGAAGGAACATGCCCAGCAGCACCGTCTCAAAGCTGGTGAGCTGCGCGGAGATGACCAGCCCAAGCGTGGCAAGAAGATACATTGGGGGCAAGATCCGTCGCAAAGCGCGCGCGCGGTCTCCGGTGATCCGCCGGGACAGAATGGGGCCGACTCCGGTGCCGAGGCCTACGACGGCGAACAGGATCCCCAGGCTTGTGGCTCCGCCCTCGCCAATCACAAAGATCGTGTCTGAGATCTGAACCATCACGACGTTGATGGCTCCCCCCGCGATCAAGAGCCCCAGCGCGGCCTTGTGGAGTGTGATGAACAGGATGTCCACTTCGCGCTTCAGATATCGAAAGCCATCCAAATACTCGCCTACTATCGCACGCAGATCGGTTTCCTGTCCGATGGCCAGTTTCTGATAGCGAACCCCGCTGATCAGCGCGGCGGAAATAACAAAGGTCAGGCCGTCCACGGCGAACGCCTGATAGATGCCCCACTGGCCCGCTGCAAAACCCCCGAGCGCCGAACCAACGGCCAGCATCACGGACCAGGTGGTTGCGCTCAGCGCGTTGGCGGAACCGAGCTCGCGTTTAGAAACGATGTCCGCCAGGATCGCGGTCCGGGTGGGGAAGAAGATTCCACTTATGGCCATGAGTAGCGCAGTCAACGCGTAAAGGAGCCAGACCTGCTCGGGGCCGCGCACAATCAGGAATCCGAAAGCCACAACGGCGCGAGTGATATCGGTCAGGATCAGCAGCCGCTTCCGGTTGTAGCGGTCGGCCGCCACACCGCCCACTTGAGTACCGACGAACTGCGCCAGCATCCGGATGACGAACAGTCCGCCGACCGCGAGACCCGATTGCGTCAGCTGCGCGATTAGCGCCGCGGAGCCGATGAGGCTAAACCAGTCCCCAAACAGGCTGACGATCTGGCCCGACCAGAGATAACGGAAATCGACGTTGGCGCGGATTAGTTGCAGATATCCGACGGGTCGACTCTGCTCTTGCGCCGGGTCGCTCTGCTTCGAATCCAAACTAGCCTCGGACCTCGAGCTCGTCTTCGGCAATCACTTTGGGCTGTCCCATCGCGGCAAGTTTCCGTATGTGTTCTATGGTTTGACCCTCAAAGCCGATTACCTCCAGCCAGTAAGCCCAATGCTGCGAGGGGATTCTTCGACCGGGCACGCGGGCCTCCGCCCGATAGTTCTGCCGGTAAATTGAGTTGTCCTTGTACCGTTTCACCACCGCTCGAGTGGCATTTAGTGCGTCCTCTCCTGTCACCGTCGCCAGCCAATTCGATAGCTGCCGAATCTTCGCATCCTCGTGCTCGGGAAGCAGGTCGATCTCCACACTGGCTCCGACGACGTACGCCAGAACCTCCATGTAGTTCGTCGAATCTGCAATCCATCTCCTGGAGAGGGAAGGCCGGAAGCCGCCGCTAGGCCAGAATTCTGGGTCGCCGAGCTCTCGCTGCAGGACATGTACCATTTCATGGGCGGTGAGCGCTACCCGGGCGGGTGACTTAATCTGGCCCGCATCGCGGTAGCTTGTGTCGAGCACGATCATGCGGCGCCAGGGAGTCGCTCCGCTCCCACGCGTAGGTAGAAAAACCACCCACACGTTAAAGGCCTGGATGAGGCGGGCTACATCGCTGCCAGCGGGAGAGAGTGGTTTGCCGCTGCTCTGTTGAGCGCTCATCGCTTCCAAGCTCGGCGTGAGGGGACCGATCTTTCCGGGGCGCTGAGTGGCCAGCCGGATACCGGCAATCGAGCTCAAGAGCGAGATGATGCTTCTCCTCAAGACACATCGGCCCGACTTCGTGGGAAGTCGGGCCGATGAAATTACGAAGTCTGTCCTCTAGGCTTCGGCGGTGCCTTCCAAATAGGCCTGCCCCAGTAGGTGGCCTTCCACAGCCATCGCGTAGGCCGTGGTCAGGAACACTCCGACCAGGCAGATGATGCTGCCCAGCGAAGCGATGAAGCCTGCCACGATATATCCAAGCAGCACGATCAAATAGGCGCCGGGCGCATTGCGCACTAACTTCCAAATCTCTCCGAAATTCAGCGCATCTCCGAGGCCGTTAGTTGACGCCAGCCGACCGTAGGAGGCGGGAAGAGCGAACAGCAACGCGATGCCATAGACGAACGTCAAGCCGACGATACAAAACGTTACGAGGCTGATTATGATCGCGATTGTGTCCCCATCGGCAGAGCCGGCAACAGCCCAAAAGATGGCTACTGGGATCCACACCAATAGCAGGGGTATTGAGAAGACCAGGGCTGCCACCCAGGCCTTGAAACCCAAAGTCAGCAAGCCGCCAAAATCGCTCCAATCGGGCAATACTTGCTTCTCCCCGTTGATCACCCGCCGACCGATCTCGATCGACCAGCCCAGCACCGCCAACCAGCCGATGATCGGAATGATGCTGATCAGCGACGCAATCAGGATTTTCTCTATCCACTTTTCGTCCTGAAACGGGAACGAAAACGCCAATCCGAAGTCCATAAGTCCTCTCCTTCCGCCCGTGCGCCTCCAACTGCGCGCGTGAGGCCTCATTCTAACTCAGTAACGGAAAAATCCAATCCGGCCGCATCCGTCGCTTGCGGAGTATGGTACTCTAGTACTAATCAAACTGTGGTGGGGGCAAGAGGAGGGCATGACGGTCCCCCCGCTGAGTCCGGCCGGCGCCCTGTCGCTCACTGGGCTTTTATTTTTTCTCTCACTGCCCCTCGCTTCCTCGGCCGAGGGTCCTGAGAACACGTCTACGATCTCGCCAAGCACGGCGACTCCCTCATCGACTCTAGCTTCTACCCCTCATCCGTCTGAGACCTCGCCTGCGGAAAGCCTTACTCCCACACCCGCGGAGACTTCAACAGCTGCGCTAAGCCCTACTCCCGCTCCGGCGGAGACTTCAACCCCGGCTGGTAGCCCAGCTCCAACCTCTTCGGAGACCACGAGCCCGACCGCCTCTGCGACAGCTCCGGCCCCGACCTCTGTAACCCCGTCCGGAAGTGTAAGCCCCACGAGTTCGTCGTCATCGACCCCCTCAGTAACACCGCCCCCCACCGCGGATGCGACTCCTTCGGCCAGCTCTACCATTCCACCCAGCTTGACTCCCACCGCAAGCCTCCCGCCTCCTACCACCTACCCGCCTCTGTCCGTTCTGATCAATGAGCTAGCATGGGCCGGCACGGTGGCCTCTTCATCCGATGAGTGGATTGAGCTCCAGAACCTGGGGGGTTCCCCCATAGATCTGGACGGTTGGCATCTCACCGACGGCGGCGATATCAACGTAGCGCTCAGCGGGATGATCCCGGCACATAGCTACTTCCTGTTGGAACGTACAGACGACACAACCATCACGGATATCTTCGCGGATCTAATCTACACGGGCTCTCTGGCCAACGGCGGCGAGGGTCTTGAATTGCTGGACCCCTCCGGCACTGTGGTGGATACGGCAAATGCAGACGGTGGCGGATGGCCGGCCGGTGACTCGGGCTCGCGGAGGAGCATGGAACGCCGAGGGGGGAACGACATCGCGGGCAACTGGAGTACTTTCACCGGGATCGGGAGCGTTGGCCACGATGCAGCGGGAAACCCCGTTGCGGGTACGCCCCGCCAGCTGAACTCCATCCTCGTTGCGACGGCGACCCCTACTCAGTATATCGAACCCACTGAAATTCCACGCCAGGCAGTACTGATCAACGAGATCGCGTGGTCAGGCACGCTGGCCTCCTCCAGCGACGAGTGGATCGAGCTTCACAACCCGGGGGGCGTCTCCATCTTGCTGACAGGCTGGGTTCTGACGGATGGGGCCGACATCTCAATCTCGCTGTCAGGTACGCTCGCCGCATACAGCTTCTATCTGCTTGAGCGGACGGACGACTCAACCGTCTCGGACGTTGCCGCGGACGGGATCTACACCGGCTCTCTGAGGGATGCCGGGGAGGCGCTGCGGCTCCTCGGACCCGCGGGCGAGCTGGTGGATTCAGCCAATTCCTCGGGGGGCAGCTGGCCCGCGGGGCGATCCTCACTAAAAACCAGCATGGAACGCCGCGGCGGCGATGACTCGCCTGGGAATTGGGGAAGTTACACCGGCTATAACGGCAACGGCCTGGACGCCACTGGGGATCCGATCCACGGGACACCGCGGCGGACGAACTCTCTGTTCTTTCCTACCCCAACCCCCACCGGGATCCCCAGCAGGGTGGTGATCAACGAGGTATTGATCCGGCCGCGGCACGATTGGGAGGGCACCGGTGGGGTCACAACAGGTGATGAATTTATTGAGCTCTACAACGCCGGACCACTTCCGGTTTACTTGAAGGGCTGGTGGCTCGATGATGTGGCCAACGGTGGCTCCGCGCCGTACGATTTGCCGGGCGTGACCCTCTCCCCCAGAGGCTACGCAGTGTTCTTTCGCACGAAGAGCAAGATTGCTTTGAACGATAGCGGGGACACCGTCCGCCTGCTAGCGCCTGATGGACGAACGATCGATCAGATCCGCTATCTCAGGATCCGTGCCGCCAACCTCTCGTACGGACGGCTGCCCGACGGATCGGACAACATGCGCTACGGTCTCTGGCCCACGCCCAGGATGCCGAACCTGCTGTTCGAAGAGCCGGCGCCTCGCGTGGTGTCGCGCTTCTACTTTGGCCTGCCCTGCACCGGGCAATCCTTGACGCTTCTTACGCGGGCCACTCGCTCTCCGGCGCAGGTGGCGTGGCTGCGAGAACTGTATTTCGTTGGGTGCGAGATTCGGGGTCTAGCGACTGGCGAGGGAGTGTAGTAGACGTCGGAACGCCGAGGTTCCTCTCAGGGAGTACTTGGCCGCCGAGCGGCGATCCACGCCGATCCGGATGGACCAGGCTCCATCCGGCATCACTTCAAACATCTCTTCATCTGTAACGTCATCTCCAGTTGCGAGGATGAAATCGTAAATAGTGTCGCCATCGAGCCATCTGCGAGCCGCACGGCCCTTGCCGATCCCGCTCTCTTTCACCTCAACCACTTTGCTGCCCTGCATGATCACTAAGGGAGTGTTTGCTATCACCCCCTCCAAGTTTTCCATGAGCTGCTTGGCGCGCAGATCACCTAGTTCTGGCTCGGCGCGTCGGTAATGCCAGGCCATCGAAGCGGTCTTCTCCTCCAGCATCGAGCCTGGGGTACGGTCCACGTAGAGCTCGAGCAGGGGCCGAAGTTCGCTCTTCCAACCGTCGGCGGCTTCGGTGGTTTGCACACTCCACTTCGTGTCAGCTGCGCGCCGGATCTGGGCTCCGTGCTCCGCCACAAGGTTTGCCCCAGTTCCCCCCAACCATTCCTGAAGGGTTTCGCGGTCCCTGCCGCTGATGACGACCACGGTGTTCTTCTTATCCTCCACCAGGCGCTTGAGCATTGTCAGCAACTCCTCATCCGGGGCGGCCTCCTCGGGCCGAGTGGCAAAGGGAACCATCGTTCCATCATAGTCCAGTAGCAGGAGTCGTTGCCTGGTCGACCGGTAAGCTTGAAGCAGAAGCTCAATGCCGGCCCTGTCGAGTCGCACCTGGACCTGCTGCTTAGCCGGTGCGATTTCAGGCTCCAGTTCACCCAGGAAATCCTCTGCCCAACGCACCACATCATACCGGCGCAGGCGAGCCAACATGGGCGAATTCCTGGCCACCTGCTCGCTCTCTGACATCGTCAGAGCATGCAGCAGCGCTTTGCTGATTTCCTCCGTATCGTGCGGGTTCACGATCAGCGCTTCGCCCAACTCCTCAGCCGCACCCGCCGTCTCGCTAAGGATCAGCACGCCGGTCCCATCCGGATGCGCTGCGAGATATTCTTTGGCGACCAGGTTCATGCCGTCGCGCAACGGCGTGACCAGCGCCACATCTGCCGCAGCGTACAGCGCCACAAGCCGGTCGAAAGGCAAGAAACGGTACATATACCAGATGGGTACCCATCCCGGCTTGCCGTAGCGGCCGTTGATGCGGCCGACCGCTTCGTCGACCTCCTTCTTGAGCGCCTGATATTCCGGAACCCCGGTCCTCGAAGGAACCGCAAGCGAGATCAGCGTGACACGGCGGTGCCAATCTGGGTTCTCTCTCAGAAAGTGATCGAAGGATTCCAATCGTTCCACGATGCCCTTCGTGAAGTCCAGGCGATCCACCGTCAATACGATCTTGCGGTCCTGCGTTTGCTCCTGCAATTTCGCCAGCTCTTCACGGACCGCTTCGGTCTGCATGGCTGACTCAAACCCATTCACGTCGACCCCGATCGGGAAGGTGTCAACACTCACCGCTCGATCGCCGACAATCACTCGGCCGAATTCCTGCTCCAGCCCCAGGAGTCGCAGCAGGCTGCTCAGGAAGTGGCGCGCATAGCCATGACTGTGAAAACCGATCAGATCGGATCCGAGCAGACCTTGCAGGATCTCCTCGCGCCAGGGCAGCATGCGGAATAGCTCCGATGAGGGGAACGGGATGTGCAGGAAGAAGCCGATCTTTGCTTCAGGCAGCGCCTCACGCACAAGCTCCGGCAGCATCATCAAGTGGTAATCGTGTATCCACAGCAGGTCTCCTGGATTTGCGAACTCGAGGATCTTGTCACGAAACCGGGCGTTGATCTCCTTGTAAGCGATCCACTCTCGAGCTTCGTAGTGGGCATTCTGGGGGAAATAGTGAAACAGTGGCCAGATGGTGCCGTTCGAAAATCCCTCGTAGTAGAGGTCGAAATCGGAGGGCGGCAGGAATAGCGGCACGCTGTCATATTCCTTGACCAGGTGTCTCTCAATGCTATTGCGATCCTTATCGTCCCAGACCTGGATTCCTGGCCATCCCAGCCAGAGCATTTCCCGCTGCTTCCTTACGGACTGCAAACTCGTCGCCAGACCTCCCGCGGCGGGATGATAGTTGAACCCGCCCTTGGTCCGTTCGACTTCAACCGGCAGTCGGTTTGAAACTACGATCAGTTTGGATTCTCTTGCCAAGATCGATCTTCTCAGACCCGGCTAGCTTTCACAGCCATCGCCGAACACTTCGCTTGTATTCCAGGTATTCATCTCCAAATTGCTGTTCCAAATAGCGCTCCTCGCGGCGGACGATCCTAACGTCAATGTAGACTATGACCACCGCAAGCGCGAGCGCGATCCACAGGTTGTTCAGCAGAAGTGCGACACCCAGATCGAAGATCCCAAATGCCAAATAGAGCGGGTTCCGCGTCCGAGCGAAGGGTCCTTCCCTGACGATCACCTTAGTGGGTACCCCAGGATCGGGCTGCTCGCCGGCGCGCAACATGGTTCTGAACGCCCAGAAGGCGATGGCTGCGCTGCCCAGGGTCGCAAGCAAGCCCAAGACATCGCCAATCCGAGCTTCTGTGAAAATTGAAATCGGCCATACAAGGTTCA
>FXBF010000415.1_pt1 | contig 14641 bp, 8 predicted proteins | sample 5335321 | NCBI WGS metagenome assembly FXBF01 (sample SAMEA103928391, study PRJEB20085) | sediment metagenome | isolation source: sediment
TCTGCTGCCTCACTTAAAACCTTTAATGTCTTCTCCCTTAACTCGGTAACACTTACAATTTTGTTCACTTCAATATCCTCCTTAATCTATAGATTAATCTAAGTCAAGTTAGAAATAAAACGCAACATGTTTTTGATTAAAATAATTTAAAAAGAATTTGCTGCCAGAGGCTCGGCTACGCCGAGCTAACTGATTTAAAAAATTAGGAAAAACTTGCCCTTCGGCAGGCTCAGGACCATCCTGAGTTTAGACTTCGACCGAGCTCAAGGGAGTAAATCTCATGGAAATTTCTCCCATCAATTTACCCACTTCTGTCCCCAAAACCTGCCTGGATGATGGTATTGCGATAAAAAGGATGAAGATAATTCCTCCAATCCATATAACTGTTGCAATGAGATGTATCCAATAAAACGTTACCAATATTAACTCTTAACCGCTGTATCAAGGTCAAGGACAAACTGTTTTACATGATTCCTTAAAAACTTCTTAACCTTATCCCAGCTTATATCCCTACCTGTCATATACTGAGGCTCAGGGTTAGATTCAGCATCTGAAAAATATACGAACGATTTGCCTATGTGGACAGGGTTTATTCTTTCTTTCCCAAACCGCCTTACCATATGATCAGCTATTTTATGAAATGGCATCTCCTGTAATATAAAATATAAATCAACAAAATCCCTTTTTGTCCCTCTCTGACTGATGGCTATGACCTTCATTGAAGCTATGTCAGAAATTCCGGCTACTCGAATCCCTTTATAGATAACCGGTTTTTCCAACAAAGGGTAATCGTATTTAAATAGAGAGGTTTTTATCCCCCCTATTTCTACTATCAGATATCCTTCTCCTTCTGAAAGCATACGAAAGGTATAGCCTGAACTTCTTATATCTGAAATAACGGAATCTACCCTGAACTCAACATCAGTAAAGAAATCCAGATCCAGCGATATCCTGTGTCCCATATGAAGGGCCAGGGCAGTTCCCCCGGCTAATGTCGCATTATACTTTGTAAGTATATCCTTTAGACTGGAAAGAACCTTCCAGCCTTTTACAGGAAAACATTTCTTATGCATTATTAGCGCCAAACCATATTAACCAGAAGTTTCTGGACTTTTCAGTGAGAATTCTGCTCAAATTCAACACATCAATAATATTCTGTACAGAATAGACCTTTTGAAGCCAGTTAAGAGCCCCCATGTCGCCAAATTCAAGCACCCTTTCTATGATGTATCTGGCATTTCTTTTTATATGTATATTATCCAGGCTTGTATCCCAGAAAAGAGAGCGAAAACGTTCAGGAATTTCCGAGATTTCCTTTTTCGCTGAGATTATTTTAGCTGCTTGAGGGCTATTAATCGGGCCAAGATATTTATGAACTACTCTTTTGCCTTCCCTGATTACAAGATAAGCATACTTATTTTTCCCGATTTTCTTAGTAACAACAGCCATAATTAAATTATACCAAACAATGTATACTAATTTCAAATATTGACTGGATTCCGCCTGTTATATAAACTTTTCCAGGCCCTGCACAAGATGTAATGAAGCATGCATAATTCCTCAGGAAGTTTATAAACTCAGGAAATTTATAAATATTGACAAAGACAAACAATTACTTTAGATTACTTCATATTACTGTCATTGTACTAAAATAATAAAATTAGAGTTTCTTGAATTTGATTCAGGGTCTTATAACATATTGATTTTTAAGATTCTGAAACAGGTTCAGAATGACAGGTGCTATTGCTTTCAGACTTTTGCAAGAGGCTTATTAGATAAAATTTGTTTTAAAAACGGTAAATAAAGATTTAAAGCTTTCCAAAAGATGCAGAGCCTGAAGGAGTAAAATTGACTCTTTTGAGGTTCTTTTTACAAAGTCTGAGCTAATTTACTTACGTATCTATTAATTATTATACCGGGAGGGTTGCATTTGCCTTTCAGGCCTGCGATGAGAATTCTTAAATTCTTTATTATTGTAATCCTCCATATATTTCTCGTCCATACAATCTTTCCATCTCCTTCTTTTTCAGCAGAAGTAATTCTTTTTGAACAGACCTTTGTCCGGGGGACAGGCAAACCTGTTACCGAAGAAGTCTCATTTGATATTCCGGCGCCGGCCGAGCAGTATAACATCATTATTACTAATGGTAATTCTGATGGGACAAACAGATGTTCAAGCGCTAATGCGGATATCAATGGAATTATAATACTTGTTCCTTCTGATCTAAACCAGAACGTATATATTATCGAAAGAGATATTCTACTAAACCCTGTAAATCTTTTAACAATAGAATTAAGAAGCGTTCCCGGCTGTTTTCTCAACGTAAAGATAATCGGAATTGACTCAACCCCTCCTGATATTACAATAACCAGTCCCGGCAATGGAGATATATTAGGGAGTTCTGTCACCCCGGTTTCTGGAACGATTGATGATCCATATGCAACTGTAACCGTAAATGGAGTAGAGGCGCAAAATTCTGGAGGATCATTCCAGGCAACTATACCTCTTAATTATGGATCAAATACAATCCTGGCCGAGGCAAGGGATTTCTATACTAATACAAATTTAGATGAAATTACAGTCATTTCCGATACCATCCCGCCGGTAATAACCATTAATCCAATCCCTGAATACATATCAAGCAGTCCATTGGAGCTGACAGGAAGCATTGATGACATTACAGCAACGACCGTGAGCGTACAGGATCAGAGTGTATCAGTGCCTGCAGGAGGAGGGATATTCAGCCTTGCAGTCAATCTGACAGAAGGATTCAATACCATAGCAGTTCAAGCAATAGATAGCGTCGGGAATGAAGGAACAGCATCTGTAGAAATGACACTTGATACCATAGCGCCGGAGGTCACAGGATTTTCCATTTTAGCTGATCCAAAGATTACCCTCAATATACCGGTATCAATAACCTTCACGGAAGAGATGGACACTGAGACGATCAGCTCATCCAATATAATTTTGCAGGGGCCTTCCGGTAATGTCAGCGGTTCGTTCAGTATATCGGGAACCGAGGTCATATTCACACCTGACACTGAACTTGCCGCCAATGAGGTATACACACTCACAGTCAATACAGGAGTAAAAGACAGGGCAGGCAATCCACTTGCCTATGTATTTACCGGTACATTCGAGACCCTGAGAGGACCGGCCTTTATACTCGGAGAGGTCTATAATGATACCCTGGGTCTTCCTATAGAAGGAGCAGAGGTTCAAGTATTATTAATAAACAATGAAGTCCCTGATCCTGCCCTCTTAACAGTTACTGACGCAATGGGTCGTTTTAGCTTTAAATACGAAGGATCTGCTGGAAAAGCGCTAATTGAGGCACAAAAATACGGATTTACAAAGGCGCTAAGGACAGCGTATGTATCGCCCAACAAATCATTCGAGATATTTGATATTAGACTTACACCAATAGAGACCCAAACAATTCAGGCACTAACAGGCGGCACTTTGGCCACAGGAGATACTGCCCTGAACATACCGGCAAACGCGCTCAATCAGGATACAGCAATCTCCATCGCCCTGCTGAGCCAGCAGGGTATGAGCCGCAGACTTCCAATAGGATGGTCGCCAATCTACGGGATAGACATTTCGCCGTGGGCAATAAAATTAAATACACCGGGGACACTAAGCATAAAGAATATCTGGTCAATAACCGATACAAGCGAGTTTATTGTTGCCTTTCTTGATGAGGATATAATGACCTGGATATCAGGAAATGCTTCTCTTTCAGGAGACAATATTATTATAGAAATAAGCAAACTGGGCCAGTATCTCCTGCTTATTCCTGATACAGTACCCTCTGCACCGCCAATACCATCCACAGCCGGGGAACCTGTCCTGCCGTCCATGGATGCACTTCCTGATGGGGGGACGGCTGCCGTAGAAGTGCTTCCCACGGCAATACTCTCCCAGGAAGGGGCTCAGGGCATGACGACTGTAACAATCACTACGCAGGGGCCAATTCCTTCTGGAACACCCATAGAAGCAAGAATTACCGAGAAGTATAATCTTTTCGACGGTGAGGTAATATTGATCGATCCCTTTATTCAGGACATAACCCTATATGTATGGCCGGATGACGGGGATGATAATACCCTCTCTGCACTGTTTCCGACAACACCTTCAAAGACATACCCCTTCGGGACCCTCTACTACGGCAAGGTAGACATAGACATCTTTTATAAGGCCGTTGAAGAAGAATTGGCAGACAACGTGATAGGAGAAAACGGAGGCACAGTAACCGGCCCGGACGGCACAAGTATTATAGTGCCGCCTTCATCACTCACAGATGTGACAGTATTCAGTCTGTATACATTGTCAGAATCAGAGCTCCCTGTCAGCGGCACGGAAGACATTACATTCCTTGGTGCCCTTGTTCTTCAGATGCAGGGCGGGACATTTCTGCCGGATGCCTATCCTCAATTCATCATTCCCGGAGCTGATACCGACGGAATGGAGATAATAATAACAAGGGTTGAGACAATAAACCGCGAGTCCGTGCTTACAGCAGTGGCAACGGCGATAGTAACCGACGCAAAAATCTCAATCAACAGATGCCTTACTACTGAATGTATCTCCACCGGCCGATTTGCCTTCTACAATCCGGGCAGGCCAATCGGATTTATCACAGGAGAAGTCTATAAATCCGGCAACCCGGTATCAGGGGTTGTAATGACAGTCGATAACCTGCCGTTTAAGAGTATTACAGACAGCTCCGGAAACTTTTCGATTGTGACCCTATCTGGCGCCTATTCAGTAAGCGCATCAGAGCCTGACACAGGATTAACAGCCGAAGACACAGGGACGATAGCAGACGGAGAAAGCATTACTACTCAATTAACACTCCTGTCGACAAGGCCTGAGGTCACAGAGATCACGCCGCATGACAGGGCAACAACAGTTGATCCTGCAACCAGAGTCGAGGTAGCGTTTTCCGAGCCGATCGATCCGTCCACAGTAGACAGCGCCTCATTCCAGGTCATTCAGGAACAGCCCGGAATAAACGTAACCCCTATCCAGGTGAACGGATACATTTCACTTAAATCAGGGAATACCGCGGCTGTCTTTACACCTGAGCTTGAACTGGAGCCGGACACCATATACAGAGTGAGGCTCACAGAAGATATCACAGATGACTTTGGCGAGCCCCTTCTGCCTTTTGAATCAGTCTTTACAACTGCCGAGGTTCTTGGCAACGAGGCCCTTGAGCCGGGTGAGCTAATGGCGTCCATGCCTGATGAAAACGGCTACGTCACCATACGCGGGGGTACTGGTCTGGCAGCGCCGGAATCACCTGTTGTTCTGTTTAACCGAACGCAGGGCATTACTGTAACGATTACTGCCGAGCTTGACGGAAGCTTTGTTGGAACGATTCAGGTATCCCTTGGAGACAAGATTGAGGTCCATGTCGAAGACCTTCTCGGCAATGTAACGATATTAGACCCGGGCTTATTACAGAACCCGGATGGCACTGCCGCAGTCGGCCCTGAAGGCGGTACCATCTACGGTCCTGACGGAATAACCACATACATCCCTGAAGGCGCATTCGATGAATTCATCGCAATAAAGGTTGCCATGGTGTCTGAGGATGTGCTCCAGGATGTAAGTATTGATCCGGCACTGCGGAATGCCGGTGTATTTCAGGTTGATACAGGAGGTGTCACCGCAAACGAGGAATTAAAGGTGTCAATCCCTGCCCCGGACTGGATAACGCCAGAGCATCAGATACTCATAACAAAGGTCGTCAATATCAGGGGCTTTGACGAGTTGACCCTCACATCTCCTGCAGTGCTTGAGGACGGAAAGATCATGTCCACATCTCCGCCCTTTGACGGAATCTTTGAGGGCGGGACGTATGGCATGTCCACATGGTATGACCCTGAAACAGGGGTCGGTTTTGCAATGGTAGAGACATGGAGTTACTATGGCGCAGGGTATGTTTTGGGAGATTATGGCCTGAGCTTTGCAGCGCCCGAGTATACCAGAAGAATATTCCCGATTACAGTCCCGGTCAATAAACCATACGACGTTATTCTCTCAAGCCTTGATAATACCCCGCTTGATACTGTTTCTATACAGGGCCCCCCGGTGCGCGGGGAGTTTATAGAAGGAATAACAAAGCTTACAGATGACACAGTACCGCCGGAGGTGCTAATAAGCTCAATTCCTGACGGATCAACAGAGATATTGCCAGGGGAGAACAGTATTATTGTTCAGATGAATGAACCGATAGACCCTTCATCTGTAGGCAATAACACGGTTTTTGTAACCGATAGTCAGGGGAATTTAGCCGAGGGGTATGCCTACATTGCAAGAGACGGCAAGACAATCGTCTTTGTCCCGAGATACGGTTACAAGTACGGGCAGACATATACCATATCAATAAACGGGGTAAAAGACTGGGGCGGCAACCTGATTTCTCCTTACACAAGCACGTTTAGTACATTCAGACCGGAGATCCTCAAAACAATAGATGTGCCGGCTGCCATGGCTATCGATAAATACAAAAATTATATCGTTGTTAAAGGTGTAGATTGGGCAGTGGGAGATTTAGTATATTCTTCAGTCATCAACATAATAGATGTCACAGACCCGCGGGATCCTCAAATAACAGGCTCTACAGATTTAGGGGGTTACATCCTTGATCTTAAGGCAGTGCCTGATATGGGTGATTATCTGGTAGCGGTTGGAGGCCGGAGTAATCAATACGGCTATCTTGATCTCGTGGATGTCTCAGACCCGTTTAATCCTCTTTACCATGAATTTATCTACCTGTCGTGGAGTCCCGGGTACAGCGGCACGCCGCCTGAAAACGTACCGTATGGAGGCGGCGCTCCCTATGAAGTCACGGTCATCGGCACAAACGCATACGTGGCAAACTATGGCATAGGAGTACAGGGTATTGACCTGACTGCAGTCACACCTCCGCAGGAGACAGCACAGGCAACTGCCATAGCCGGTACAATAGCAGAATCTTCTTACCAGGCAGTATCAAAAGTAAGGAACAATATCCTTGCAATAAAGAACGGGGCCCTCTCTATACTCAGTCCTCAGCTTTCTGTTATCGGTCAAATATCCGGTTTGATCTGGCCTTATGGTGTCACAGGAGTTGAGGCATTTCCAATTGACCTTGACAATGACGGCAATATCGGGGCATATGAAGATAGTGACGGAGATTCCATGACATCCGAACAAGAGACATTCGACCTGGCGCTTGTATTGACAGCAGACGGGATAGTGATCATAAACATTACAAACCCGCAATCTCCACAGAAGATGGACATGATCCCTGTGCCGACAGGCAGGATCGTAGTAGACAGGGAAAAGAGACTCGCCTATACCAACAGCCTTTACATAATAAGCCTCAAAGACCTCAAGCCCCTGTCAAATCCAGACACTTACGGCGTAAAAAGAGACTTTGACAATGACGGTATAGACGACAGGGTATTGTATACAATGCCTCAAGCCTCTGGATTTGACATGGTTCTGAGTGATAACGGAGATATAGCCTATGTGGCGGATTATACTGGAGGATTGGTGAAGGTGGTGGCATTGGAAAGTGTATCTTATATAAAAATCCTTGACAAAGACGAGAGGGCAATGGAAGAGCTTGAATTCAGTGACGGGAACAAGCCCGAGAAACAGTATCATGTCGAAATAAAGCTGAACAGTGACTTAAATCCTAATAACCTAAGCTGTTCAGAAATCAGCGTAGCCCTGAAAATTGCAAACGACGAAAGTGATCTGGCAAATGTTACAGGGCTATATCCAACAGTTGCGAATATTTCACTTGAAGATCTGAGCCAGAACAAATGCAGATCAACCAGAGATTTTATCATAACAAACCTGCTTGAAGGAAAAGTAGAAAACACAGACATAATCCCGCTCCGTGGAGGGATAGGAAACAAAGTAAAGGTAGAATCTACAAACTTAAACATAGAACGTGATTACTCTGTTCCTATAGAGCCTGTAGGAGTGATAGTTATAGCTATAGATGGATTAAGGCAGGATGTGTTGTATCCGGAAGGTGAAGAGCAGGTTCAAGACCAGAGAGGAAATTATTACGTAGAACCGTCACAGCTAAGCGGACTATGCGATGTATTAGGAGGAAAATATGATGGTAACACCTGTGACACAACCGGATGGGAAGACAAGCACATAAAACTACAAAACGTAACAGCCGTATTCCCGTCAATAACACTTGCAAGCTGGGCGAGCATATTCACAGGTATGATGCCTGGCACTACACTTGATAAAGACGGTAACAATATTGGTGGAACAGGGATCCTTGGCAATGAGTTCTTTGCAAGGGATTTAATGGATAGAAGCGTGCCCCAACGGTACAACAACCCACCAGGAATAATTAGTTTCTCTTCGGGAGCATTCAAAGGGTATGACCAGTTTAGGTTCTGGGAGTTGGATGACGATGATTTCTTTGTTCCGTATCAGGGAGACTGGAGTGAACAAGTAGACCCAATAGAACTAATTGACCCAGAAGACCCAGAAAATCTGAGAGCACCACAGAATGACCCTGATATACTCAAAGCAAAGACAGTTTTTGAAAGCATCAAAGAAATACAGGGAGTTGGAAGCTATTTTAGTGAGAGGGGTGGTGACCCCGTGGTAGTAGCGAATTCACATTATGCGAGAGGAGCATATTGGCTTACATGGGATAAAGAAGCTGCCTGCCTATTTGTATGGAATTGCCCATCCGAGACTATGGATCAGGCGAGCTGGGATAAGTTTGATGATTATTTAGGTGGTAAATATCTAAAAGGTTTAATATTTAAAGAGCGTAATGACATACCATTCTCAGCCCTTACAGTCTGGTACTTGCCGGGACTTGACCATGAGGCTCACGGAGAAGGGATGAGTGTATACAGGGATTATTTCATTAATACTACGGATAGTTATATAGAGACAGTGGTAAATAGATTAAAAGACCTTGGTGAATTTGATAACAAGATATTTATCATAACGACTGACCATGGGTTTACGGAGATGCCTGAATTTGGAGAAGTGACCTTACCTGATGGAAGAACAGTTGAGCCTGATACTTCATGTAAATTGAATGTAGAAGATTTTGATGACATTGACATCCAAGACTCAGAAAAATACAACAACAACCTTCACATATGGGAGTTGGGGGAGGTATTTGAGCAATTTCCAATAACTAATACTGGTATAGAATTAAGGATTCTTACTCCAAAAGAAATATCTAAAGTAACAAAAGGTGCTACTGCTGATATCAACGAAGCAAATGTTATAGCAGCATTTAATGGTCCAATGGCACATATTTATATTAAAGGTGCAACATGGAAGACTGATCCATCTCCTGAAGTAGAAAAACCTGTTGCAAGTCTATTATATAAAGTATTCAAGGAAGGTATAAATGCCACAGGTGTCTTAAAAGACATTGCAAGTGAACATTTTCCCAACATAGGTGCTTCTATAGATAAAATTCTAATAAGAGAAAAGATGGGAGATAGTTATGTTTACAAAGTTGTAACAAATGTACAAGAGGATGTGTTAGGTAATGCCGTCATAGAAACAGACACATTAAATAATCAATTTAATAATCTTGCTTACGTAGATGCAATAAATAGAATAGAGAAAATGAATTATTTTGACAGAAGCGGAGATATCGTGCTGATAATGAAGGACAATACAGATGGTCCTGTAAATGAACGCTATACAACAGGTGTTGCGTGCAAATCATGGCATGGTTCGTTGAATCCGTCAGACTCATATGTGCCGTTAATAGTCACATATCCGGGTGGTAATAGATATGAGTTAGAGCCATTAATAAACAATACAGAAGGCTGTGATGTAACACAGGGTTGTGATGGTAACTGGCGGACAACTGAAATAATAAAAGAAATTATCGAAACACAATATTCTGGACAATAGGAGGTCATACAAATGAGGAATAAATTATTATTAGCATTATGTTTTACACTCTTTTCCATCCCTACCATAAGCTTTTCACAAAATATTTCAGATTATTTGGTTCTCCAGGATATAGGGCAGTATAAGATGTCTATACCTGAGAAGCTAATACCTGGATTTGCTCCTGTAGGTGGACCTCGGACATATGACAGTTCTGGAATAATAGCAGCGACAGGACATTTTAGCAAAGACCACGTAGATAAGACTTATAAAATAATGTATTTAGGAGGAGAGGGGCTTCCGTCTCCAACAGTAGAAGTCACCCAGCACGCAGGCAGTGATTCAGACAAATGGTTATTGCATGAGGTGGAAGATGGGTATAGGAAAAGTAAAGACTTGAATGCAACATATGTTTCCTCTAATCCACTTAAAGAAATTAATGGCAATAGAATTTGGTATACATGGGGTTATTATCGGTGGGTAAGCAACAATGTAGTCGTTTCTATAGAGTTTACCGACCTCACAGGTACCAAACCTGAACCCCTTGAAGTAGTGCAGGCATATCTTGCTAAATTTCCTTCGACCATACCAGCAACACTGGTTTTAGATCAAGCACACAACGAACAATGGATAAAAGACGAAATGGACAGAAGGTTGTGGCTTGGTGATAAATGGATAGCACGGATAGAAACAGTTGGTGATTTAAATGAGCTTAGTTCAGTGGTAAAAAGTCTTAACGTGTTTCTGGATTACAGAGAAAAGTATTACGGAATAGAGGCGGCAACTGAGAAGCAAACACTCTCGGAATACCAGCAGGCAAAGAATAAAGCTGGCATAAAGACCAAACTTGAAGAATACAAAACATGGTGGGCGGAGAATAAAGATAAACCTATCACCCTTTAGCCACGAAGGACACGAAGGGGCACGAAGAAAAGAACAAATATGAATATGGATGTCTTAGAGTTTATCAAATCTTGTATTAGACGTCGTAGGATACACTGGACTTATCACGTTAATATGCGATTGAAGAGACGATTTGCATCACGTGAAGTTATTTTGGCTTCAGTGAACGCCTATGAAATAATTGAAGAGTATCCTGAGGATAAATATTTACCAAGTTATCTCATTTATGCAGAATATGAAGGAGAGATTATTCATATTCAAATAGCTACTGATATAGAAAACGATAACATAAGGATAGTTACAACCTATAAACCAACACTGGATAAATGGGAAAGCGATTTTAAGACAAGGAGGAGGAAAACATGAACTGCCATAATTGTGGTGGAAGATTAGAGAAAGTCATTACTGATTTACCCTTTAAAATTAGCGATTCCATCATTATCATCAAAAAATTACCTGTTTTGCAATGTCAAAATTGTAATGAATACTTAATTGAAGACATAGTGATGGAGAAAGTAGATGGTATTTTAGACAAAGTTGACAAAACCGCTGAGCTTGAGATTCTCAGTTATGCTGTATAGGACTTTCTCAAATCTGTGATCCACGAAGGACACGAAGGGGCACGAAGAAAAGAAATAAAAAATAAAATGCTTTTTAAAAACTTTGTGTACTTAGTGGATAAAGAAGAGTTGGGGTAAAGATTGAGAAGTAACATTAAGAATATTTATCAGCTAAAGGCCTACTTACAGATACAGAGGATTTTGTATCTTCTTCTGCTGATTAGTTATGCAAAAGTGTTGAAAGGGGCGTTAGCCATAGACGGATTGAGGCAGGATGTGCTGTATCCACCGGAATTGGATAAAGTTCAAGAAGGAGGGAAATATCGTGTAAATATAGCAGAACTTTCAGGGATAAAACAAATACTTGAAGGATATGACCAGCCTTTAGAGAATCAATCATATATAATGCTTCCGGAGATAACAGCGGTATTTCCATCAATAACCCTTGCAAGTTGGGCAAGTATATTTACGGGGAGAATGCCTTCCGAACCTGTATATGATGGACAGGGCAAGATTATAGATAACAAAGGCACAGGCATACTTGGCAATGAGTTCTTTGCCAGGGATCTCATAACCTATGATACCGCTGAGCAGAAATACAAGTGGGAGACTTTAATTCCTGCTATGGATAGGAATCCAGCAGGAATGGTAACACTATCAGATGGGGCGTTTAAGAAGGGAATTTTTGAGCTTCAGGCACTTACTCCATTGAGCGGGAACTGGGAGGATAGTCCCCAAAACAATCTCCTTCAGATCCCAACACTATATGAAGGACTTGAAGAGAATTCCAAGTTTATGAGTTATTTTGCTGAGAGGGAAGGTGAGCAGAGAGTAGTTGTATTTCAGCATTATAGTCGTGGAGCTGATGAATGGTTAACAGTGAATTTGGGTAATTTAACTGAATTTGGCTTAGCTTATCTCTTCAAGATATTCTCAGATGCAGACCTTTTAGATAAGGTGCCTGGTTTTAATGCTGAGGAATGGTTAGATAATAATCTTTTAAATGAGGATTTTGATAGAAATGAAACCCCCTTTCCTGGAGTATTTGTTCTGTATTTTGCAGGGCTTGACCATGAGGCCCATGATGTGGGAATGAGTGGTTATACAAAGTTCTTCAGAGAGACAACAGATGATGAGATAAAGGACATAGTAAATTGGCTAAAGAAATACGGTGAGCTTGACAACAAGATATTCATCATAACGACTGACCATGGGTTTACGGAGATGCCAGACTTTGGTCAAATCACACTCTATCCTGGTACACCAGATGAAAGAGTTGTGACTCCTGATACTTCTTGTGAGTTAAAAGTTGAAAGATTTAATAAAAGAAAGGTTCAAGATGCAGAAAAGACCAACAACAACCTTCACATATGGGAGTTGGGGGAGGTATTGAGGGCATTAGAGGAGAAAAAGGTAGAACTTAACTATAGAGTTCTTGCACCACATGTGATTGCAGAACTATTCTTAGACTCACCAGCAGGTGCAAGAGAAAATCTCAATATTGAGTCTGGTTTACCCGACTTTGCAAATATAGTAGCTGCATTCAACGGTCCAATGGCATACATTTATCTAAGGGGACAAGATGGGTGGCAAAGTCTACCCGCTGCTGATGAACTAACAAGATTTGTGGAAGTTCTGAGGGTACTTTTTCAGATTGAAGACCCCTTAGAGGCAGAGAGCGCTTTAGGGATAGATATGGTTGATTATCTGAATCTGATTGAAAATAAGGTAGTAAGGTTAAAACAATCAGTGGATAAGATATTAATACGTATTGATGGAGAATACCTGCAATTTGATGGTTATGGACTAAATGGATATTCATTAAGTCCATTGAGTTTTAGTTCTGAGTATATAAAAGCACTTGAAAGGATAGAAGGATTAAACCATCCCCAAAGAAGTGGAGATATAATTTTGATAATGAGGGATAAAACATCAGAACAATCAGAACAAAGATACTCTACAGGTTCAGCCTGTAAATCATGGCATGGTTCACTCAACCCATCAGATTCTTATGTTCCATTTATAGTAGCGTACCCAGGTGGCAACAAATACGAATTAGAACCACATATAAATAATACTGAAGGCTGCGATACAGTTCAGGGGTGTGATGGCAATTGGAGAGTAACGGATTTAATAAAGACAATTATAGAAAAACAGTATAGTTCTCAATAGGAGGTTATATGCAAAAGATAGTTGGGATAATGGGTATAGTCATATTTTCTATCCTTCTCTTAGTCTCACAGATTTTTGGACAGGAAATATCAGATTATCTAATCGTGAATGATATTCAGGGGTTTATAGCTTCAAAAAATCCATCTTCTGGACAGGGGCCTGGGATATTAGCAGGGGCAAAACATTTTTACCATGATCATCAGGACATGACATACAGAATTTCTTATTTTAACTTACAAACAAGGGTAGGCCCTGAAATCCAAGTCACCCAACACGCAGGGAGTGATTCAGACAAATGGTTGTTGCATGAGGTGGAGGATGGTTATAGGGATGGTGAGATGGAGAGATTGGGATTAGTTACCCAAGGAGCGAGGTTAAGGGATATAAACGGAAATAAAATTATTTCCCTTAGAGGAAGTGGTTATAGCTGGATTAGTAACAATGCCGTTATAGAAATTTCATATACAGATTTAGATGGCACTAAACCAGAACCACTCGAAATAATTCAGGCTTATCTTCAGAAGTTTCCTTCGACTATTCCAGCAACACTGGTTTTAGATCAAGCACACAACGAACAATGGATCAAAGACGAAATGGATAGGAGATTATGGCTTGCTGACAAATGGATAGCACGGATAGAAACAGTTGGTAATTTGAATGAGCTTAGTTCAGTGGTAAAAAGTCTTAACGTGTTTCTGGATTACAGGGAAAAATATTACGGAATAGAGGCGGCAACTGAGAAGCAGACACTCTCTGAATACCTGCTGGCAAAGAATAAAGCCGGGATAAAGACCAAACTTGAAGAATACAAAACATGGTGGGCTGCGAATAAAGACAAACCGATAAATCTTTAGCCACGAAGGACACGAAGGGGCACGAAGAAAAGAACAAATATGAATATGGATGTCTTAGAATTTATCAAATCTTGGGAAGCAAAGGGGTCAAACCTTGACATGGGACAAAAAGGAGCTTAAAGGACAATAAATGGCAAGATCATTACGCATAGAATACGAAGGGGCAGTATATCATGTAACGTCAAGAGGTAATGAGCGGAAGAAGATATTCTTTACAAAACATGACTATAAAAAGTTTCTTGATT
>FXBF010000416.1_pt1 | contig 14593 bp, 12 predicted proteins | sample 5335321 | NCBI WGS metagenome assembly FXBF01 (sample SAMEA103928391, study PRJEB20085) | sediment metagenome | isolation source: sediment
GGAGTGATTCCTGGAGACGGCATCGGGCCAGAAGTCCTACGTGAAGGATTGAGGGCTCTGCAGGCGGTCACCGATCTGGACGACTTCCAGGTAGACACGGTCGAGTACCCCTACAGCGGTGAGTACTACCTGAAGTCGAAGGAATTGGTCCCCGAAAGCGTGATCGATGAATGGAGAGGCCTGGATGCGGTGCTCCTGGGCGCCATCGGCCATCCGGACGTCGAGCCCGGCCTGGTGGAGAGATCCGTGATCCTGGGACTGCGCTTCGGGCTGGATCTCTATGTGAACCTGCGTCCCATCAAGCTTTACGCGGAGCACCTCTGCCCGGTCAAGGACAAGGGACCGGAGGATATCGACTTCGTCGTGGTTCGAGAGAACACCGAAGGACTGTACGCACAGATTGGCGGGCACCTGAAGCGCGGAACGCCGGATGAGGTTGCTTTGCTGAATGGGGTCTATACCTGGAAGGGATGCGAGCGCGCGGTTCGCTATAGCTTTGAACTGGCGCAAGAACGCGCCCAAGCCCGGAGCTCGAATGGCGGCTCGGCGAAGGTCACGCTGGTGGACAAATCCAACGCCATTCGACCGCACGATATCTGGACCCGCGCCTTCGAGCAGGTGGCCGAGGAGTATCCGGATATCGAAACCGACCATGCCTATGTGGACGCCTGCTGCATGTGGATGCTGAAGAACCCGGAGTGGTTCGACGTGATCGTCACCACCAATCTGTTTGGGGACATCATCACCGACCTGGGCGCAATGATCCAGGGCGGAATGGGGATCGCGGCTTCGGGCAACATACACCCTGGCAAGACCTCGATGTTCGAGCCCATTCATGGCTCAGCTCCCAAGCACGCCGGGAAGAACGTGGCCTGCCCCCTGGGTGCGGTCATGGCGGTAGCGATGATGCTCGACTATCTGGGAGAGCACAGGAGCGCGACCCGGATTGAAGGTGCGGTGTCGGATCTCCTGTCCAGCGGAAGGATCCCCTCCGTAGATACGCGGAGCGGGCTCTCGACAACGCAGATTGGTGACATGGTGGTGAACCAGCTGCGGGAGCAATGAGCCGCTCCTGCGTGACCCGCTCTATGTGAACTGAGACACAATATTGACCCGTCTAAAATTTATGTTAGGATAAACATATCGCACTTTCTCCCCTACCGGCGAATTAGTGCGACATATTATGAAGCGACCCAAAGTACAGACCCAGTTCATCATCTTCAACCTTTTTGGGGATTATGTGAATCCCCGGGGGGACACGGCGTGGACCAGCGGTTTGCTGGAGGTGCTGCAGGTCCTGGGTGTAGGTGAGCGGGCCGCCCGATCTACTTTGTCGCGCATGAAGCAGAAAGGATGGCTGCGCGCCTCCAAGAACGGTCGTCGCAGTGCGTACCAGATAACCCCCAAGGGAAAGCTCCTGCTGGAGGAGGGCGGGCGACGGCTCTTTGGGCCCCGACCGACCCGCTGGGATGGCCGTTGGCATCTGGTGATCTACTCTCTTCCGGAGCAGTTGAGAGCTGCCCGGGACCAACTGCGCACGGGCCTCTCATGGCGCGGCTACGGCATGCTCTCACCCGGCACGATGATCGCCGCATTTCCTATGGGAGAGGAAGTTCAATTGCTTCTCCATGAGCTTGAAGTCGAGCCGTATGTGCATTTCTTCACCGGTTCCAGACTCGAGATAGCAGAACACCGAGAGATCGTCGACCGCTGCTGGGATCTTCCGTCCCTCAATCGCAGATACATTGCATTTATTCGAAGGCATCGTCAGGCTATTAAGGCCCTGCTCTCAAAGCGAGCTCAGAATGGTCAGCTGCCGCGAGACGAAAGTTTTGAGCTTCGGTTTTGGGCGACCTATGAATACTCGGCTTTCCCCCGCGAGGATCCTCGACTGCCTGAGGAGCTGCTGCCCGATGCATGGCGCGGGATCGAGGCCGCCGACTTTATGAATGAACTGCGAGCTACTCTCAAGGATCCGGCCGAGGAGTATATCGATTCGACGCTTGGCATCCACACTCGACAAAATCGTGATCAGCCGGAAAAGGTCCCCGCTGGTGCTGAAGGGACTGCGTGAAGTCAGCCGGGTAAGCAGTAGGCAAAACGGAATCGAGCGATGACAGCAACCGAGACCATCGATCAACCGGACATCAAGACCCTGGACGGGATCCTCGCCACGTCTTTGGAGTTGCTCGAGGACAACAGTTTCCCCTCCGTTCGCAAGTGGCGCGAGAGCGGGGGAAAGGTGATCGGACACTTCCAGGTCTATTTCCCTGAAGAGATCGCCCATGCGGCTGGGGCGCTGCCTCTCAAGGTCCGTGGCGCCCCCATCGATGCAATGCAGGCCGAATCTCGCTTCGGGTCCTACCTTTGCTCTATCTTGAAGACCTCTCTTGAACTGGCTCTGAGCGACACGGTCGAGCTGGATATGTTTGTCACCCACCCCATATGCGATGCGGCTCGCAACCTCGCCGCGGTATGGGGCAGAAACTTCCCTTATCCCTGTCAGATCCTGTATCTGCCCCAGAATGCCAACTCGGCCTACTCCGCGCAGTACTTGCGGGATGAATATGAGCGCATCAAGGTGGATATTGAGAACATCACGGGCACTTCCGTGCACGAGGATGACCTGCGAGACTCCATCCAGCTTTTTAATGTGAACCGCCGCTTGATCCGTGAGCTGTATGAGATCAAGCGCACGCAACCCTGGTTGCTCCCCATCGAAGATGCGTATGTTCTGATGGCCATCGGTGGGATCATCCCGCGCGAGCGGCACAATGAACTGCTCGAGCTCGCTCTGCCTCAAATTCGAGCGCGCCAGACGAAGCAGCACGACAAGATCCGCGTCGTGTTCGAAGGCGGTTTCTGCGAGCAACCTCCGCTTGATTTTCTGCGGGTTATTTCTCGGTCTTGCTTCGTGGTCGACGACGATCTTCTGATCGGCCTGCGCTGGATCACGAGTGACATCCCTACGGAGGGCGATCCGCTCATGAACCTTGCGGTGGCGTACCTGGAATCCTCCACCTACAGCCCGGTTCAACACGATTTGCGCAAGCCAAAAGAGAAAATGCTCATGCAGCGCATCCAAGCGGCAGGCGCGGAGGCCGCCATTGTTACCGCGGCCAAGATGTGCGAACCAGGACTCGACGAGCAGGTGGCCTACGCCAAAGTCTTGGATGAGAGTGGGGTGCCCTATTTCCTGAATGAGTTCGAAGAGAAGATGACCAGTTTTGACCAGATACAGGTTCAGCTCGAAACGTTCACCGAGAACATTCTCTTCTTCTAGGGCATGGACCACTTCAAACGAGGGAGATCCGATGGTCGTCAGTGAAATGCAGTCATCCGAGATCGTGGGCCGAGGCGCCAAAGATGGCGCGCGTATGTTCCGCGAGTGGTTTCAGAATCTTTCAACGGTTAGTGAGTCGGGCAGGCAAGCAGCCTATGTTTTCGTGATGGGCAGCATGGCGGAGATCCTGCGTGTATTCGACCTGCCGATGGTGTTTCCTGAGATCAACTCTCTTCAGACCGCGGTCCGCCGTGTGGCGCTCGATTACCTGAACGAAGCGGAAGATCACGGGTATTCGCCGGACATCTGTGGCTACGTCAAGGCTGACTATGCGCTTCAGCTGCGAGGCGGCGAGCACCCGATGGGGAAGATCCCCCCTCCAAGTCTGGCGGTCTATACCAACGCCTGCAACACCTATATCAAATGGGCCGAGATCTGGGAGCGCATGTATGACATCCCGATCTTTACATTGGATGTTCCAGGCACCCGCGCGGCAGGTACACAATCCTGGCCCGGCGAACCTGCATTTGAGAGCGATCGACGCTACGTCAGCGCCCAGATCGAAGAACTAATCACATTGTGCGAGGAGCTCACCGGAAAGCGCTTTGACATCGATCGACTGCGCGAAGTCATGGGCCACGCCAATGAACTGAGCCGCGGATGGCGGCGCGTTCTCGAGCTGAATCAGTCCACTCCTGCAGTCTTCAACGCCCTGACGGATGGAACTATCTATCTGGGCGTGGCCAACGCCTTTCGTGGGACCGCGGCTGGCGGACGCTATTTCACTGAGCTAGTCGAGGAAATGGAATACAAGTCGGAGAATGGCATCGGTACACTGCAAGAGGAAAAGCACCGACTGATCTTTGTGGGCGTGCCGTGCTATCCAATCTTCCGTCGCTTCAATGAATTCTTTACCGACTGGGGCGGCATCTTCGTCAACTCCACCTACCTGTGGTTTGCCAGCGGTGGCATCAACCGGGGGTTCGAATACGACCTCGACCGGCCAATGGAGAGCCTGGCTGAGGGTGTGTTGATCAGCGTACGTGATGCCATGGACAGCATGATCTTCCAGGACCGTGTCCTGGTCGACATGGTGGACACTTTCAATGTTGACGGAGTGGTCTACCACCCCATCAAGAGCTGCCGGACGACTTCCGCGGGTCAGGCCGATACCCGACGCGCGCTCATGGAAGCGACCGATATTCCCTCACTCTTCATCGAATCAGACATGATGGACAAGCGCGTGGTGTCCGAAGCACAGCTAAAGAACCGAATTGACGCGTTTTTTGAGGGCCTCAACGCCCGAAAGCTCCGAAGACAGGAGTAAGACATGGCCTACGCTGCAGGAGTCGACGTCGGTTCGACACAGACTAAGGCGATCATTATCGATGAGAACAAAGAAATCGTGGCGCGCGCCTTGATCGATACTGGATCCAACGTCATAGCGGCCGCCGAAAAGGTCTATATCAATTCCCTGGAGAGCAGCGGCCTGCGCGAAGAGGAGGTCGAATACATCGTGGGGACTGGGTACGGGCGCTACCGGGTGACCTTTGGAAACACTCAGGTGACCGAAATCAGCTGTCATGGTCGTGGCGCGGTCCACATGTTCCCAGATACGAAGACGGTGCTGGATATGGGCGGACAGGATACCAAAGCGATCCGCGTCGGCCCCCAGGGTGAGATCCTGGATTTCTGCATGAATGACAAGTGCGCTGCGGGCACTGGGCGCTTCCTGGGCGCCGCATCTTCAGCTCTGGACATCCCGATTGGTGAACTTGGGCCGACCGCCCTTCAAGCCGAGAATCCGGTCCGTATCAGCACCACCTGCACGGTGTTCGCCGAATCCGAGGTCTTGTCCTGGCTCGGCAAAGGCAAAGCCATCGACGACATTCTGCTCGGTGTTCACCAATCCATCGGATCGCGTTCCATCGGTCTGCTGCGCAGGGTCGGGATTGAGGAGCAGCTTTCCTTCACTGGCGGCGTGGCTCGCAACGTGGGTATGGTTCACGTCTTAAATGAGACGCTGGGGCTTGAGGTCAATGTCAGCGAGGATTCGCACTACATGGGCGCGATTGGGGCAGCGTTGTTTGCCCTGGACTACATCATGGGCAGCCGGGTTCCGCTCAAGGCCAAGGAGGAAGTCGCGTGACCTACGCTGCGGGACTGGATGTGGGATCCACCTATACAAAAGCCATCATCCTCGACGATAGGGATCAGATCGTCGGGAAAGCCATGGTCAATACGGGTTTCAAGCTGGAGCAGGCCGCGCAGCTTGCGTTCGAGCAGGCGCTGGACGGCGCGAGTCTCAGCAAAGACCAGATTTCTTATGTCGTGAGCACTGGGTATGGGCGTTATCAGGTCTCCTTCCGTGATGTGAACGTGACAGACCTGACGGCCGCCGCGCGTGGCAGCAAGTTTTTCTTTCCGGGAACACGGACCGTGCTCGACATTGGCGGGCAGACCATGAAAGCCATGCGCCTTGACGATAAGGCGCGGGTCACCTCCTTCCGACTCAATGACAAGTGTGCCGCCGGAACGGGCGCCTTCCTTGAGAAAACGGCGCGCTATATGGGCTTTAGCACAGAAGAGATTGGCGCTCTGATACTCACGTCCAAGGAAACCGTACCGATCTCAGGGGTATGTGCGGTTTTCGCCGAATCGGAGGTTATCAACCACCTCTCCCAGGGCAGCGCCCCGGCGGACATTATGCATGGAGCGATGGTCTCCCTGGTGGACCGCTCAGCGCAGCTCATGAAACGGGTGAGAATGGAACCGGAGGTCACCGTGGCCGGAGGGATCCTGCGTTTCCCGGTAATGGGCGATGTTATCCGTGACAAGCTGGACGTGCCGGTCAACATGCCGGCGGATGATCTGGTTCAATTCCTGGGCGCAGTCGGGGCGGCGGTCCTGGGTCACCTGCGGGTGAGGAAGCTGGCCCAAGAATCGGCCGAGCTTGAACCAACTGGATGAGATACCCCATCCTCCACGGAAGGCGAAGGGTAATCCATCTCCGGTGTCGCGAACCAGGAGCCTGGCACTGGCGTCAGATCTAGAGCAACTCGGCGGAGCATTCTTCCGGCCGGACCCCTCCCTGATCCAGCAGGGGTGGGAGTATCGCTTTGTTGCCAGCGGGCAGCGGCTGAACGAGGTCGAAGAGCTCTACTCGGAGTTGGGATTCGAAGTTCGGGCGGAATCCATCCCTCCGGAGGCCTTCCCAGAAGGTTGTGATGAGTGCCAGCTGGTGCTGTTGCTCAATTTTAGGGCGATCTATACGCGCCGGCCTTTGTAAGCTGGGATCTAATTCATTCATTACTCAGGTAATATGCTCTTATCGAGAATACGGTGAGAAGGGAGGACGTCTAGGAGGAGAGGTTCCACATCTCAAAGACCGGATGCATTCACTAAAACTAACTGGAGGAGAGCATGAGCGAAAAATACCAGTACGTATTAGATGAGAAGGACCTGCCAGAGGCCTGGTACAACATCAATCCTGATTTACCCGCCGATCCGGGACCCGTGCTACACCCGGGCACCAAGGAGCCCGTCACCCCCGATTTTCTGGGCGCGCTCTTCCCGATGCAATTCGTCATGGAGGCGGTCAGCACCGAGCGTTGGATTGAAATCCCCGGACCGGTGCGGGAGATCTACAAGCTCTGGCGGCCGTCTCCCCTCGTCCGCGCCCGTCGGCTGGAGCAGGCGCTTGACACCCCCGCTCACATCTACTTCAAGTATGAGGGTGTGTCTCCCGTGGGCTCCCACAAGCCGAACACCTCCGTCCCGCAGGCATTCTATGCGAAGGAGGAGGGCCTTGCGGGATTCGCGACCGAGACCGGGGCCGGCCAGTGGGGATCCGCGCTAGCAATGGCGTGCAGCTTCTTCGATCTGGAGTGTCACGTCTACATGGTGCGCGTCTCCTACGACCAGAAGCCCTATCGACGCATCATCATGGAAACCTATGGCGCGGATGTTACGCCAAGCCCGTCGGACAAGACCGAATACGGGCAAAAGCTGCTGCAGGAGGACGCCCAGCATCCAGGCTCACTGGGAATCGCCATTTCTGAAGCGGTTATGGCGGCCCTCGCCTCGGAAGGCAAGCTCAAGTATTCGCTTGGATCCGTGCTGGGACCGGTCTTGATGCATCAGACCGTCGTCGGCCTGGAGGCCTTGAAGCAGTTCGAGATGGCCGATGAATACCCCGATGTGCTCATCGGATGCGTCGGTGGAGGAAGCAATTTCTCGGGCTTTGTGTTCCCCTTCATGCACCAGAACTGGACCAACGGGCATACGACACGCTTCGTTGGGGTCGAACCGACCGCATGCCCCACGCTGACGCGTGGCGAGTATGCCTTCGACTACGGCGACTCCGCCGAAATGGCTCCCATCGTGAAGATGCACACGCTGGGCCACTCGTTCGTCCCACCCGGCATCCACGCCGGTGGGCTTCGCTATCACGGCATGTCTCCGCATGTCTCCGCGCTCTATGACCATGGGGATATCGAAGCCGTGGCAGTGGGACAGGTTGAGACTTTCGACGCGGCAGTTCAGTTTGCGCGAGCCGAAGGCATCTTGCCGGCTCCCGAATCTGCCCATGCGATAAGGGTGGTCATCGATGAGGCGCTTCAAGCCAAAGAGGCTGGAGAGAAGAAGGTCATTGCCTTCAACCTGTCTGGGCATGGCCACTTCGATTTGGGCGCTTACGACAGCTATCTCAAGGGCGAACTGGTGAACTACGAGTACCCAGAGGCGAAGGTCAAGGAAGCTATGACCCACCTTCCGGAGGTACCCGCGCCCGCCTAGGAAGTCCGGATTAGCCGGAGGATCCTGCCGTTGGGACGGCAGGATCCTCCAACTTGATTCAGCATCAGTGGTTGATGTCGTGAATTCCTCACTTGAGCTTGCCGTTTCAGCAATCCCCTGGACGCGTGCTGTTGATCGCCCCCACTCCATAGTCGCATCTGACGTGAGGCGACCAACGTTCTTGACGCAAGACTATCGAAGACTAACGTGTCGAAGACTAACCTTTCGGAGACCCACGTGGCGGTAGAAATCCTGCTCGGGAACGAAGCTATAGGGCTTGGCCTGGTCGAAAATGGCTGCCGTGTTGCGACCGCATACCCGGGCACTCCCAGCTCAGAGATCCTGGCGGGGGTCATCAAACACAAGCGCCTGCTTGAGCGTGAAATTCATACGGAGTGGTCGACCAACGAAAAGGTGGCCTACGAAGTAGCGCTGGCCGCCAGCTGGACTGGCCTGCGGGCGGCGGTGGCCATGAAACAGGTCGGGCTCAATGTGGCCTCGGATCCGCTTTTTAGCTCGGCCTACACGGGAGTCAAAGGGGGATTCATCGTGATCCCCGCCGACGACCCGGGACCCCACTCCTCACAAACGGAACAGGATTCACGCCTCATGGCGCTGAATGCAAAGGTTCCCGTGTTCGACCCCTCCAGTCCCGAAGAAGCACGCAGTATGGTGCAGGCAGCATTCGCCCTGTCGGAGGAATTCGGTATCCCGACCATGCTGCGCCCGACCACTCGGGTCTGTCACGCGCTTCAAGGTATCGCCGTCGATGATGCCCTTCCGAGCGACGCCCCCCCAAAGGCCCGCTTCAAGAAGGATCCGGTGCGCTGGACGGCCACTCCAAAGCTCCGCTATCGGCTTCACATCGAACTCAATGAGAAGCTGCGTCAGATTGAAGCTCGGTTCGCGGCTTCGGAGCTTAACTACATCCTGCATGAAAACAGCTCCAACAAAGTGGGCTTGATCGCTTCCGGCGTAGCCTTTGAGACCGCGAGACAGGCCCTTTCCGAGCTGGGCGCCACGATCCCGATCCTCAAGATCGGAACCCCCTACCCGCTCCCTCGTCGTCTGGTGAGCCAGTTCGTCAAGGGTCTGGATATGGTGGTCGTGCTCGAAGAGCCCGACGCCTGCATCGAGCTGCAGCTTCCGGAGCAGATCGGCGTCTACGGCCGCCGGGACGGATTCGTTCCCGGGGCCGGAGAGCTCTCTCCGGAGGTCGTATCTGCCGTCCTTGCTGAGGCATTGGACGCGGCCGGCTACGATGTGAGTCTCCCACCCGATGACCCGGCCTTGCAGACCGCCATCGATGCTCTTGATCTGCCCCTCCGCGGACCGCGGCTCTGCCCGGGCTGCTCCCACCGCTCCGCCTTCTTCGCGCTCAAGCGCGAGTTTGGACCCAGAGCGATCTATCCAGGAGACATCGGTTGCTACACTCTGGGCACAAATCTCAGAGCGGTTGATACTTTCGTCGACATGGGTGCCGCGGTCAGCATGGCCGACGGTCTCTACCAGGCTGGACGGCTCGTTGGAGAATCGCGGCCGATCATCGCTTCCATCGGCGACTCGACCTTCATTCACTCCGGTATCGTCCCCTTGATCAACGCGGTCCACACCGACTCGCGCTTCGTGCTCATCATTCTGGATAATCACACCACCGCCATGACCGGCTTCCAGCCGACCGCGGAGAGCAGCGACTTGGCAGACGGGACTCCGGCGGCCCGCACCGCCTCCATACCGGATCTGGTTCGCGCCTGCGGAGTGGATTTCATCGAGGTGACCGACCCCTATAGCCAGGAGGGGTTCCGTCAGATCGTCCGCAAAGCCTACGAGCACACTCAGTCGCCTGGTGGCGGGGTGGCGGTCGTGATCGCCGACCGGCCTTGTGTTCTCTACGATCCGGTCTCCATTCAGGAGCATCCCATTCCGGTGATCGTGACGGAAGAGTGCGACGGGTGCCGTTACTGCACCGAGGCATTCGAATGCCCGGCTCTGATTTTGAGCCCGGATTCCAGTCGGGTCGATATCGATGAGAAAACCTGCATCGATTGCGGACAATGCATCGATGCCTGCTACAAAGGCTTCATCGTTCCGAAAGTGTTGGCATGAGCCTCTCGGATGTGGCAGAGCTGCGCCTGAGGATGGTTAGCATCGGGTTTCTCTGCTGCACGGGCCTGAGCCTCCCCAGGGCGATCGCATGAGCGCCTCAGACCTCAAAGAGCTGCGAGTCGTGATTGCCGGCGTCGGCGGCCAGGGCGTGATCTTCGCCACCCGCCTGTTAACGCTGGCTGCCATCCGGTTGGGTTTGCCGGCGATCGCGGCGGAGTCGCACGGTATGAGCCAGCGGGGTGGCTCGGTGGTATCCCATCTCAAGGTCGGGGGCATCCAGTCGCCGCTTATTCGGCGCGGCACGGCGGACGTCGTGCTGGGTCTCGACAAGAATGAAGCTCTGAGAAGCCTCGTTTTCCTCAAAGCCGGTGGGGCCGCGTTTGTTAATTCGGATGAAGAGCTGAACTCAGAAGTGGTGCGGCAGCTTGAGAGGCGTGGGACGCATGCCTATTGGCTACCCGCCAGCCAGACCGCCCTCGATCTCGGGTCCGTGACCGCTGCAAACGTAGTCCTCATCGGATTCGCAACCGCTCATCCTTCGTTTCCCTTTCCGGAGCAGTCGCTGCGCGAAACACTGAGGGAGGCCCCCTCCCGGGGCCGTGACCTGAATTTGCAGGCTCTAGATAAGGGCAGGGAGATCGCCTTTAGCGCTCTCGCACGCGCCACAAGCGGCTGATCATGCGCGAATTTGACTTCTTGACCCCCCGCTCGGTAGATGAAGCGATTGCATTTATGTCCGAAAGGGGAGGCGAGCTCCGTATTCTTGCCGGCGGAACGGATCTTCTCATAAGCATGCGCGAAGGAAAGATCACTCCGCGCGCCGTGATGAGCCTCAAGAAGCTTTCCGATTTCCGCACCATTGACTATGCCAGAGACTCGGGGCTGAGGCTCGGCGCCATGGTGACCCTTCGCCAGATCGCGCGTTCGCCCCAGATTCGCAGCCACTATCCGAGCCTGGCAGAAGCCGCCTTGCTGATGGCCTCAGAGCAGATCCGAAGCCTGGCCACGGTGGGAGGCAACCTGTGCAACGCGGCCCCCTCCGCCGATATGGCTCCGCCCCTGATCGCGCTCGACGCAGTGGTCCGGATAATTGGGCCGGAGGGAGAACGACGCCTGCCATTGGAAGAATTCTTTGTGGGTCCTGGGAGCACGGTTCTGGGATCGGGAGAGTTGCTGGCCGACATCGAGATACCGTCGACTGCGCGCAAAACCAGGTACTTGAGACTGACGCCGCGCGCGCGTATGGACATCGCAGTGGTCGGTGTGGCGGCCGGCATTCAGCTTGACGATTCAAGCGTGCTTACGGCGCGGATTGTACTGGGTGCGGTGGCCCCGGTCCCGCTGCGTGTCCGGCGCGCCGAAGAGGCATTGATCGGGAAGCCCTTTACCCAAGCGGCGATTGAGGCCGCTTCCACGATCGCGGCTGAGGAGTGTTCGCCGATCAGCGATGTGCGAGGTTCCGATTGGTACAGGAGGCGGATGGTGGGCGTACTCGTGACGCGCGCCCTGCGATCGTTGAGCGAATCCGTGCCCGCGGCAGCCTGATCCATGAAAACGCCGCTCTCTCTGACCGTAAACGGCGACACGGGCGATTCCAATGAAATCTATGTCGATACGCGGCACTCGCTGCTCGACGTGCTTCGGAACGAGCTGGGCCTGACATGAAAACGCCGCTCTCTCTGACCGTAAACGGCGACACACACGAGATCTATGTCGATACGCGGCACTCGCTGCTCGACGTGCTTCGGAACGAGCTGGGCCTGACCGGGACCCATCGCGGCTGCGACTCCGGGGACTGCGGAGCCTGCACCGTGCACCTGGATGGCTTGCCCGTGACCTCCTGTTTGGTTCTGGCTGCGGACTGTGACAAGGCACAGATCCTGACTATCGAGGGGATCGCCCGCGAGGGATCTCTTCACCCGCTCCAGCGCGCCATGGTGGAGAAGGGCGCCATCCAATGCGGATTCTGCACTCCCGGGATTGTTATGAACACTATTGCGCTGCTGGAAGAGATTCCAGAGCCCAGCGAAGCCGAGGTCCGAACCGCCCTGGCAGGAAATCTCTGTCGCTGCACGGGATACTGGAAGATCCTGGAAGCCGTCGCTAGCCTGCAAGGTGCAGCGGCATGACGCTGATCGGACAGCGGATCCCCAAGCAGGACGCCCCGCTGAAAGTGACCGGAACCGCCACCTACGGCCACGATGTGCGGTTGCCCGGTATGCTGCACGGCAGCCTCCTCTATTCCGCTCATCCCCATGCCCGGCTGCAGCTCATCGACACCTCGCGTGCGGAACGCCTTCCCGGAGTGAAGTGCGTGTTGACCGCGGCCGACAATCCTCCGGGGAAGTTCGGCTACGGCAAGGACAACACTCCCTTTAAAGGCGAGCTCGTACGAAGCATGCGGGATGAGGTGGCCGGAGTGGTGGCGGTGGATGCCGATACCGCTCAGGAGGCCCTCGAACTGATTCGGGTCGAGTATGAAGAGCTGCCGCCCATTTTCACTGCCGAGGCGGCCCTTGAAGGTGGCGCCCCCCTGATTCATGACGATCGAGAGAGCAACATATTTCAGAGCTTCGACTACAGCCACGGCGACCTGGCGGAGGGTGAAGAGCAGTCGGATGCGATCGTAGAGGCCAACTTCCGGCTTCCTTACGTTGCCCACGTGTGTCTGGAAACTTCCGTTGTGGTGGCCCAGTTTGAGCCGGGGGGTCGACTGACGCTCTGGAGCACAACCCAGATCCCATTCCTGCTGCAACGTGATTTATCGGAGGCGCTCGGTATTGAGGGCAGCCAGATCCGTATCATTCAGACCGTCATTGGCGGCGCGTTTGGCCGGGGGCTCGACATCTACCCCTTTGAGCCCATCGCAGCGCTCATGGCAAGAAAGGCGGGTCGGCCGGTTCGATTGTCGTTTTCGCGCCAGGAGGAATTTATCGCCGCTCCCGCTCGCCAACCGGCAGCGGTCAAGGTTCGTGCGGGTGCTCGCCGTGATGGACGGCTTACCTTCCGGGACGTCTCAGCCCTGCTGGATGTAGGCGCCTACGTATCCTGGGGAGCCGTGACGCCCCTGGTCATGATGGAGACCACCGCCTCTCTTTACAAGGTGCCTCACGTTCGCTTTCGCGCGGATTGTGTCTACACCAATAATCCCATCACCGGCGCGGTGCGCGGCTATGGGAATCCGCAGTCGACCTTCTTTGTCGAGACCATGATGGATCGGCTTGCTGAATCGATTGATATGGATCCGGTGGAGTTCCGCCTCCTGAACGCAAACGAACCCAACACGGAGACTCCGCAGGGCCTGGTCATCACCTCTTGCGGATTGAAAGAGTGTTTGGAGACGGTAGCTGCGGCGGCGGACAGGGCCGGCGCAATAGGCGACGCAAAAGAGGCCAGTGGACGAGGCCTCGCGGTCGCCGCTCTCCCTTCCGTCCACACGGAGAGTGGGGCGCTCCGGCGTGGCACAGGGTTCGCCGCCACCCTGAATGTGGGCGGCGGCGCCCGTATCTACCGCAGCGATGGTTGCGGCGCCATCGTCAAGGTGGATGACTTCGGGCACGTCACACTGATCACCGGCTCGACGGAGATCGGCCAGGGTTCGGAGACGGTCCTCGCACAAATCGTGGCTGAAACGCTCGGAGTGGGGATGGAAGACGTAACCGTCGAGAACAGCGACACCGATGTCAAGCCCTGGGACGTAGGCGTGCACGCCAGCCGCACGACCTTTATCGCCGGCAACGCCGCACATTTGGCCGCGGAGCAGGCCCGCCAGCAGATCTTCGAGACCGCCGCGGCGCTGCTGGAGGCTTCCCCTGACGAACTGATCGCCCGAGATGGGCTGGTGCTGGTCGAGAAGGACCCGGAGCGATCGATGCCGCTGGATAAGGTGGTTCGCCGGCGGCATTTCAAGCAGGGCGGAAGGGTCGTCATTGGCGAGGGCTGGTACGACCCCCCCACCCAGCTTGTGGACAAATCCACTTACAAGGGGAACATCTCCGCCGCCTACGGATTTGGAGCACAGATGGCGGAGGTCGAGGTGGATACTGAGACCGGCGCGGTGAGAGTCACGCGCCTGGTTTGTGCCAACGATGTTGGGCGAGCCATCAATCCCATGGCGGTAGAGGGCCAGATCGAAGGCGGCGCTCAAATGGGACTGGGATACGCGCTCACGGAGGAGCTGATCGTCCGCAAAGGACGGGTGCTGAACCCTAATCTTCTCGATTACCGCATATTCACCAGCGCCGACATGCCAATTCTCGAAACCACCATAGTTGAGACGGACGATCCCGGCGGCCCGTTTGGGGCCAAGGGCGTTGGCGAGATGGGCGGCACTCCCACCGCGGCCGCTATCGCCAATGCGATCTATGATGCCGTCGGAGTACGTCTCACGGAAGTTCCGATGACTCC
>FXBF010000417.1_pt1 | contig 14585 bp, 14 predicted proteins | sample 5335321 | NCBI WGS metagenome assembly FXBF01 (sample SAMEA103928391, study PRJEB20085) | sediment metagenome | isolation source: sediment
GCTGCGGGTGGAGACCGCACGCCGCGCCCTTGCCGACCCCGTGCGAGGCGCGGTGCAGGCCGCTTTGGGCGCCCGGGTGCGTTACCGAGCGCGCACGAAAGAGAACCCGGTTGAGGTCTATCTGAACGCGGAGTGACGGGGCGTTGAAAAGCTCAGCCGCGCCGCGTCATGATCCACCGAAAAATGGCTGGTCCGCACAGGCCCAGGAATGCCAGCAGAAGGAACACGGCGGCCAGCGGCTGGGTGAAGATGAGCCACCACTCGCCCTCAAACATCTTCAGCGAATTCTGAAGATTCGTTTCGACCATCTCGCCGAGAATCAGTCCGACAGCGATCGGTGCGACCGCGAAACCATGGCGCCTTGCGAAGAAGCCTACGACACCGAAGATAAGCACGATCCAGACGTCGAGTAGCGACGAACTCAGGGCATAGGCACCGATGATGGACAGGGCAAACACGATAGGCCACAAGATCGGCATAGGCACGAGCGAGATGCGCGCGAAGACTTTCGCCGCATACAGCCCCATGGCCATGAACATGAGGTTTGCCAGGAGCATCGCGCCGAATATCTGGTAGACCGTGGCGACCTGCTCGGTAAACAGGTAGGGCCCGGGGCGCAGACCGTGGACCATCAGTCCGACCAGGATGACCGCTGTCGTTCCGCTGCCGGGAATGCCGAGCACCATCGTGGGCACCATGGCGCCGCCGGTAGCAGCATTATTGGCGGCCTCCGCACCGGCGATCCCCTCGATCGACCCCTTGCCGAATTCTTCCTTGTTCTTGGACCACCGCCGTGCCTCCGAGTAGCCGATCATCGAAGCGATGGTAGCCCCCTCGGCGGGCAGTATGCCGATGAACGTGCCGATCCCACAGGAGCGTAGGACGGTTTTCCAGATCTTCTTGTAATCCTCCCTCGTCGGCAACTTTACAGCCTTCAGCGAAATGGTATTGACGACGTAGTTGACGCGCTTCGATTGAATGAGCAGTTCGGACATCGCGAATAGGCCGATAAACACCGGAACGAACCCGAGTCCCTCGTACAGTTCATAGTTGCCGAACATGAAGCGCTCGATACTCGTCGCACGATCGGCTCCGATCGTAGCCAGCCAGACGCCGAAAACGCCTCCCATGAGATTCCTGGCCGTACCCCCAGCGCTGATGCTCGCCAACATCGAGAGGCCGAACAGCGTCAGCGCGAAGTACTCGGGCGGGCGGAACTGGTAGGCGACGCGCGCCAGCAGTGGTGCGGCAATAGCCAGGACGATGACCGAAAACACACCGCCCACGGTGCTCGAGACAACCGCAATGCCTAGAGCACGGCCAGCCTCACCGCGTTGTGCGAGCGGAAAGCCGTCGAACGTAGTGGCGGCAGCTGCGGCCGTTCCCGGTGTATTGATCAGAATGGCCGTGATCGACCCGGCAAAGGTAGCAGACACATAGATCGTCACGAGCACCGTGATGGCGGGAACGGGCTCCATGGTCAGCGTAAACGGCAACAACAACGCCGCGCCCGTAGTCGCGCCGAGCCCGGGAAGCACACCGATGATAACGCCCAAAACCGTGGTAATGAAAATCAGCAGAATGAGGTATGGATCAAGAACCACCGACCCCATTGCCTGTAACGCTTCGAGCATAGCGAGGCCAGTTACCCGTAGTACCAGTTCATCAGGATTCCCCGTGGAAAACGAACCTTTAACACGAAATCGAACAACAGAAAAATCGCAATCGGCGTGACCAACGCAACCGTGACTGCGACATAGATGCGCCGTTCACCCCATAGCAAGCACATTAGAAACATCACCACGGCGATGCCGATGAACATGTCCAGGGAAACCGTGAGCAGGTAGAAGACGCCGAGCAGGGCCAGCGATCCCCAGGTCTGGTAGGGTTCGAGCGGAACTCGCTCGGGGCGCTGCTTTTGCAGTTGCACCGCAAAGATAACCAGCAACCCAAGGTTGATGACCATCAGGAAGATCGGAAATGCGCGCGGCTGCATGCTGTCGCCGACGATTATTTCCGGCGACAATTCGAGCTGCAGGGACGCCCAGATTACCGCCAGCGAAAATGCCGCGATGATTCCTGGTATGATGAGCAGTCGTACGTTCATTGGGATGGTGCTCCCCGAAGGGAGCACCTCGTGGTTGCATTCGCTGAAGTGACTACTTTACCAGACCCATTTCCTTCAGCGCGGGGCCGAACTCTCCGACCATGGCCTTGATCTGCTCTCCCCACGGCCCCGAAGGCTGTGGCGAGGTCGAGTCGAGGCCGGAGTTGGTCAGGTAGGCCTGGTATATCGAGCTCTGCATCGCTTTCAAGATCCCTTTCTCGAGCGCTGCCCGGCGAGCCGGATCCACTCCGGCGTGGGTCACGAATCCACGGGTCGTCGAGAGCACGAGATCGATCCCCAACTCCTTGGCGGTCTTCGCTTTCGGAATCGGGGCCATTCCGTTCTTCGCGAGGATGACCAGCGGGCAAATATCACCGGCCTCGACCGGCGCGGCGGCCTCGGACAGGTTCAAGGTGGCGACGTCAACGGCGCCCGCGACCAGCTGCGTGGCCAGTTCGCCGCCCCCCTTGAACGGAATGTAGATGGGCATCTTCACGCCGAGCCGTTTTGACCACAGGTAGACCGTGATGTGATCGATGGTGCCGGTTTGGGTGCCGCCGAACTTCAGCTTGTCGCCGTTCTTCATGCCGGCAACGAACGCCTCCGGGGTCTTGTACGGACTGGCCTTGCAACTGACCATCAGGATTTGGGGATCGTTGGTACCGCGGGCGAGCGGCGCCATGTCCTCTACCTTCAGCTTGGTCTTACCCTTGGCCATGGTAATCGCGTGACCCACGGTGAACGTGAGGATCGTATTGCCATCCGCCGGTCGGCTCAAGAAGTAGTTCATGGCCGCCGCACCACCGCCGCCGCGTTTGTTGACGACCACCATGTCCTGCTTCAGTGTACGGCGCGCACGAAGCATCATCATGCGCGAGTTGACATCGGTGCCGCCGCCCGCGCCGGCGTGAGTCACGACCTCGATGGGCGGCAATTCGGCCGCAAGCGTGGATGCACTGACCATCAGGGCGGTCGCTGCCGCCGCCACGATGAGGGCTAGTGTGGACTCGTGGAAGTGTTTTTTCTTCATCGTCTTCTCCTCGGATTGCTCGACTACGGACTGTAGTCAACTGCCTCGATCCGCCTTTGGCGGAACACGGCGCATGAACGGGTTTGCTTCACATCCTCGGTTGCCCGATTCACACCTCGACCGGGATGCCGGCGTCGCGCGCACTCGGGTAAGAACCAGCACGATCAACGACTCGAGCGTGCTGGTCGCGGGTCTGAACCCCATCGCGAGATCCGTCGGTGCGGTGGGCAATATGCTCTGTGTCACTGGATGCTGTCGCTCGTTGGGTTGGGCACGGGGTGCCAGTGCCGCACCATGTTGCAAGCCAGATCGAACGCCGCCCGCGTGGCTCTGACGTTCGCAACACCCTGACCCGCGATATCGAAAGCGGTGCCGTGTGCGGGCGTCGTCACCGGCAGTGGCAGGCCGCCCTGAACACTGACGCCGCGGTCGAAACCGGTCAATTTTAGCGCTATCTGCCCCTGATCGTGGTACATGGTCACGATCGCATCAACTTCGCCCGCCTTGGCCCGGAGGAATACCGTGTCCGAGGGCCAGGGCCCGTCGGCGGCGATCTGGCGTGCGGCTGCCTCGGCGACAGCGGGCGCGATGACGTCGATTTCCTCGCGGCCGAACTTTCCCCCGTCGCCAGCGTGCGGATTCAATGCCGCCACCGAGATTCGGGGGCGTAAGACGCCGGAGCGCTTGAGCACGGTGTCGATGAGATCGATCGCCTCACCGATACGTTCGCCGGTGATGGTCTCGGCGACCTCGCGCAGAGGGATATGGCTCGTCACACGACTCGTCCATAACCCGTCGAGCGTGTTCAACTCGGTAATGTAGTTATCGACGTCGAGTTTGCCCGCCATGTAGTGCAGCTCGTCGTCGCAACCGAGGCCCGCCAGGTGCATGGCCGCCTTGTTGAACGGGGCAAAAACGATCGCATCGATGACCCCACGGCCCCACAAATCGAGCGCGGTGTCGAGGGTGCGCAGCACGCAGCGCCCCGAGGCCTCGTTCACGGTGGCCACCTTGATATCGTCCACGGTGAGAGTGTCGGTCGGGTGCCAGGCATAAGCATCGAGCGCTGCCCAGTCGTCATGAGTGGCATCGCAACGCCGCAGCGCAAATGTCGCGCCGGCTTGTTGCTGGCCCAGTTCGAAGACGTGCTCATCGCCGATCAACAGCACCTGGGCGAATTCGCGAATGTCGCGGTCAGCGAGCAGTTTGGCGACCAGTTCCGGACCGATACCGCTGGGATCGCCCGGGATAAGAGCAATTCTCGGTTTCACGACTGTGGATTCCTTTGTTCGGCGCCGGTCTCACCGAGCGCCCCGCGGATGTTGATCACCGCCGTGTCGAGATGACCACGCAAAGCCTTTGCACAGGCTTTCTCGTCGCGAGCGGTTACCGCGGCGGCGATGTCGCCGTGCTGACGCAAGGTACGGTCGCGGTTCAGGCGCCGTCGCGAAGAAATGAAGCGGGCTCGCCACAGGCGAGCGTTGTACTGACGGTGCGTTTCGATCAACGGAGCGTTGTGGCTTGCGAGCACGATCGCGCGGTGGAATTCCATGTCGGTTGCGAAGAAATCCAGCGGATCGGCCGTATCTGACATGTCAATCATCTGTTGATTGAGACGGTTAATAATCTCTATATCCTCGGCATGCGCCTGCGTGCATGCGCATTCACCGGCAAGCGCTTCGAGCGCACCGAGCACTATAAGGTAATGCGAGAGTTCGACAAGGGATGGGTTGGCAACCCGCGCCCGACGTGTCGCTGTGAAGTTCACCAGCCCTTCGATTTCGAGCAACCGCAGCGCCTCGCGCATCGGGGTGCGACTAACGCCCAGGGTTTCCGCCACGTCGCGTTCCGGTATCGCCTCGCCCGGCGTCAGCTTCTCGAGCAAAATGAGATCGCGCAGCGCGTCGGCTGCCTCCTCGGCCAGCGATTTCCGCTCGCGCAACGGCATCGTCTCCGCTTCTAGATAACCACGTACGCTGGTGCTCAAGGGCATGTCAGTGTCCCCAGGACCAAGCGACTGGGTCGAGGTCGCGTACCAGATTGAGCAGCGTTTCACGCGCTTGCGGCTGGAGCGGCTCAACCGGGTGTCGACAAAGTTCCGACTCGATGACCCCACCTTCCTGGAATACCGCCTTGGCGGCTCGAAACCCGCACTGCCGATTCTCGTGATTGATAACGGGGAGAATGCGCGCGTATTCACTCACCGCAGCGGCACGGTCTCCGGCAAGGTGGGCGGAAACCACCGATTTGATCAGCTCTGGAATCATGGCGGAGCACATGTTGCCAGTGGCGCCCGCGTCGAGATCGGCAAGTAACGTGATACCTTCCTCGCCGTCGAATGGCCCCTCGATGGCGCCGCCACCGGCGGCAATCAGGGCGCGCAACTTGTTCGCTGCCCCCGCGCATTCGATCTTGAACAGCTTGACGTTCTCGAGGTTCGTGGCCATGTCGACGAGTAAGTCGACCGGCAGTTCCACTCCCGACAAGGGTGCGTCCTGCACCATGACAGCGATCCCCGTGTCGCTGACGCGCCGAAACTGTTCGTACGTCTGCTGGGGCGTGCCTTTCATCAGCGCCCCGTGGTACGGCGCCATCATCATTACCATCGTTGCGCCCAGCTCGCTTGCCTGGTGTGCTCGCCGGACGACGATATCCGTGGCGAAATGACTGATCGTCACAATCATGGGGACGCGATCCGCGACATGCTCGAGGCACAAGCGCGTGAGTTGCTCGCGCTCGCTGTCCGAGAGCAGAAACTGCTCGGAAAAGTTGGCGAGGATACAGATACCGTCGACTCCCTGATCGACCATACAATCGAGAACCCGGCGCATGCCCGCGAGGTCGAGCGTGCCATCATCTTTAAATGGCGTCGGCGCGATCGGCCAGACGCCGCTGTATTGGCGCTTCGTCACAGTGCACTCCGGTCGTCGTTGTTGCGGCCGCGGTACGGCGCGATAGTCACCTCCTGGTTGGTTTGTCGAAAAATCATGACCATCCTACTCGCCGGTCGATTATTCCTGAATTTCGAAATGCCCGAGGTGCTGGTCGGAAATGGTAATACCCAGCCCTGGTGTGTCCTCCGACAAATCCAGGAAGCCATCGTGCGCGGGGGGATCGCCATTGAAGATGTAGTAGAAAAGCTCGTTACCGATTTCGACGTCGTGGACCGGGAAGTATTCTGACATTGGGCAGTTTATGTTAGCCATGGTCAGGTGATAGTTGTGTGCCTGGCCAGCGTGCGGGATGACCGGCACCTGGTAGGCCTCGGCGAGCGCATTGATCTTTTGTGCCGCGGTTATCCCACCGACCCTATTGGTATCGTACTGCACGACGCTGACCGCCTTGAGGTCCAGCAACTGGCGGAAACCGAATAGCGTGTACTCGTGTTCGCCGCCAGAGATGGGTATAGGACCGGCGTTTAGCTCCGCGTAGCCGTGTAGATCGTCGGCAATCACGGGCTCCTCGAGCCACCGCGGTTCGTAACGTTCGAGCTTTGGCAACATGCGTCGTGCGTAGTCGAGATTCCAGCCCATGTACGCTTCGAGCATCAGGTCACGGTCGTAGCCGATCACTTCGCGGAGTGCGGCGACGCGCTTTAGATTTTCGCGCATTCCCGCCATACCGTCTTTTGGACCGAACCCGAAACGCGACTTCATGGCGGGATAACCAGCGTCCACCGCCTGTTGGGCCTCTGCTTGCATCGCCTCTACGGCGTTCGCATAGAGTTTCGAGTAGTAGACGGGGATCCTGTCTTTGGTCCGCCCGCCGAGGAGCTTGAACACCGGCTTGCCGGTCAGCTTGCCCATCAGATCCCAAATCGCGATGTCGACGGCACTGATGGCCGTCATACCGACACCTTTTCTACCCCAGGCGAGCGTGCGCCGGTACATCTTCTCCCACAGATAGGCGTAGTCGAAGGGATCGGAGCCCACAATCAACGGCGCGTAGTAGTGGTCGATGGCGTGCTTGACCAGTGGCGGCGCCAGCGCTGTATTTCCCAGGCCCACCTCTCCTGAATCTGCCTCAACTTCACAGGTCAGCCACTGATGAAAGCGAAAACTGCCCATGGCATCGCCGTGCTCGTAGAGCGCGTCGCTGGCATTGGTGCAAAAATTCGACAGGGGAGGGACGGTCGGTCCGGTCCAGGTCCAGACTTTCGCGCGAACGGACGCAATTTTGCTCATGGTCCGATTCTCGGCTCCCTCTACTCAGCTCGGATCTTGCGCCCGCTCGAGAATTTGGTATTCGGTATTTGGTATGCAGTTTCGGCCAACTTAGACGATCGGAGGCGTCAAGGCAAGCGGCGTCACGGGAGGGACACTTCGGGCAAAATTGCCCGGCAGCGCGCAGGAGGATAGTTTGATGCATCAACGCGGACGGCGATCGCCCTATGGACGACGCCGCGCGATGGTGCGGATTGGCCATTGACTGCGAAGCCGCTACGCGCTGGCGGTCAGGTCAAAACGCCGGTGCAGCGCCTCCGGCGCCCGATTCTGCTGCATCGACTCCGCCAGCGCCCCGCCCTGCATCGGCGGACGACGAGCGGTGTCGGCGGCGCGATCATTCGTCCACGCGGGCGCGGTCGGCAACCTCCGGGTCGAGTTCCAATCCGAGTCCCGGTGCGGTCGGGGCGAGCAGAAACACCCCTTCGTCGGTGACTTCCTCACGGGTGGCGGGACCTCGAAACAGCCGTGTCTGGAACTCGAGCAGCGCATTGTCCGGCATGAAGTACTCGATCCACATGATGTTGGGCAGTCCCGCGGCCAGGTGCAGGTGGATGGGTTGCAGATTCCACGGGGATATCGGCACCCCTCGTGCGGTCGCGTACGCATGGATAGGCAACCAGTCAGTGATTCCACCCGTGATTGCTGCATTGGGTTGCACGACATCGACTGCGTTCGCGTCGAGAAGCGGCCGGAACTCCGCGAGGCCGACGTGTTGTTCGCCGCCTGCGATCCAGGTCGGACCCGCGCGCTCGCGCACGCGCACGTAGCCCGGCAGGTCTGTCGGTGGAACCGGCTCTTCGAGCCAGAACACGTCCCAGCGCTCCCAGCGCCTGAGCTGGCGAATCGCGGTTTCCACATCCCAGCTTCCGTTGACGTCGACCATCAGTCGAACATCGGGGCCGATCGCCTCGCGCACCGCCTGCACCCTGGCCGTCGCTTCGTCGAGCGTTACGAAGCTGCGGGTACCTCGAATCTTCAGTGCCTTGTGGCCGCGCGCGGTATATTGCGCGGCGCGTTCCGCGAGCTGATCGACGGGCAGATGATGGGCACAGTTGGCATAGGTCGGGACCCGCTCTCGCTGCGAGCCGAATAACGCCGACACCGGGGTGCCAAACAACTTTCCCTTGATGTCCCACAGCGCGAAATCGACCGCGGCGATACAGGCGCGCACGATCCCCTCCCCCCCGCGGCGCCCGATCGAGGCGTGCATGCGCGACCAGCATTCGGTCGTCAAGCGCGGGTCCAGGCCGGTCACGGCGGGAGCGAGCACGCCACGCAGGACGCTCCTGTACAACGCACTCGTTTTTTCGCTGGCTGACAAGAACCCGGTGCCGTTAACGCCTTCGCCGGTAAGCACCCGCACGATCAGGATCTCGGCGGCGCCGGGCGTAGCGTCCTGCCTATACCGTTCGACAACGAGCTCACTGATCTTCATCGGCATACTCTCCTTCGTTTCCGCTAGCAATTGAATACCAAAATCTGCAGCAGTGTCGGCCCACTCAGACGACGCCTGCGAAATGGTATACCATTTCTCGCACGAGCAACGAACCAAAGAGTCGCCTTGGAAGGCGAAGGAGAACGTTATGGGCAAGCGCCCGTTGATCGAGCGGATCGGCGTCGACGCCGGGCGGCGAAAACCTGCGGAGGAGGCCCTCGAGTGGGCGGCCGCGAATCGGGTGTTCTACATGGACATCCAGGCCGACATCGCACCGAATTCACTCGAGAGCTTCGACGATGCGCGCTGCAAGCGCGTACGCGACCTGTGCGAGCGCCACGAAATCCACCTGGGGCTACACACCCTGTCAGGGGTCAACGTCGCGGAGTTCTCGCCCTTCTGCCGTGAGGCTGTCGACGAATACCTCAAGGCGTACATCGATCTCTCGCAGCGGATAGGCGCGGAGTGGATCGTGGTGCACGGCGGCTATCACTTCACGAGCTGTCGCAAGCCGCGCATGCAGGCGAGTCTCGAACGATTGCAGCGAATCAGCGAGTACGCCGAGCAGCGAGGCGCCCAGATGCTGCTCGAGAACCTGCAATGGGAGCCGGTGCTTGCCGAGGTCAACTACCTGCCGGTCACACCCGCCGAGTGCCGCTGGTACTTCGACCAGCTGCCATCACCGAATATCAAGTGGTCGTTCACCGCGAACCATGCGCATCTCCTGCCGGGCTGCTCGATCGCGGGATTCATCGACGCCATGCCTTTCATCGAACTGTGTCGAGAGGTTCGCCTTGCCGACAACAACGGCGTGTACGAGATCCACCAGCATCCGGGCGAGGGCACGATCGATTTCGGTGCGCTGTTCAAGAAGGTCGAGGACCTCGGCTACGAGGGACACTACACCAACGGATGGGGCACCCTCGACGCGATGGCCGAGGGGCGCGAGTATATGGTCGCGCGGGCGAAGGAAGCCGGTGTGGACGTCGAACCTCACTAGTGACGCGCGACGCCGTAAGGTCGAAGAACACCGGCTCCAATCCGGCCGGGCCATACGCTAGCGCGTGGTCATGTCCGAAAGGAGCCAAGCGGGCGCCGCTCCTGGTAGCGCGTGCCCGATCAACTCTCAGCTATCACACCTAACGCCCGCGCCGTCGCGATTCCCAATCAGCCAGGGTCAACCGGGCACCTGCTCGCGCTCGGGGACGATGCAGACTGTGCCGCCGGAACATCTGATGGGATCGAGCAGGGGTTATCTCGCATTGGCTAGCGAGCGTCAGTAAGTGTGCTCGGCACAACGAGTGGTCGAGAGACTGACCCCGCTCGACTGCCGAATTGTAGAAGAGGCCGGTTTTGTACAAGTGCTCGACGATCAGAGAAGATCAGAACTATCCCTGACCAACTGTTTAGTCGAATTTAGCTGGTGGCTACGGGTGGACTTGAACCACCGACCTCAGCATTATGAGTGCCGCGCTCTAACCAGCTGAGCTACGTAGCCACGGAAGGGGCGAAACCTTACCGGACCCCCGTCTGGCTGGCAAGTCGGGCGCTCTCCCCCTCCCGGTTACGGCGATTTTCCACGCTCGGGCGCGTCTTCGGCCTACGCCGGGCGCGGAATCGAGCCATGGCGCCGACACGCGCCGATGGCGAGAATATCACCGTGCACAGGGAGACCAGGGACGGTCGTCGTGCACACGGATCGAGACGGATCTCGATGCGCCCCCTGCCGCGGCGCCCGCGAACGCTGGCGCCGCGGATTTTTCACGCCCGAACGCCGACGCGCGAGGTCGCTTGTCGCGCGTCGCTGTGCGGGTACACTATAGTGCCCATCTCAACCCAGGGACGCCGGCAACGGTCGTGAACCTGTGACACGAGGGACGTGAAAATATGGCTGGTCTGATCACCATGGGGCTCCTGCCCGGACAATCCATCGAGATTTCCGGTGTCGACGCCGCCAAGCGTTGGAACCGTACGGGCTTGGTGCTCGAGTGTGGCGTGACCTATCGCTTCGAGGTGGTCAACGTTTCCGGCTGGAGAGACGGAAAGGTCGAAACCGATCCCGATGGCTACGAGAAGCTGCGTCTTCTGCCACTGCTCCCCGCCCGCCGGTACCCGCCTGCCGGTTGGCTCAAGCTCATCGGAGCCATCGGCACATCCGCGTGGGATTACTTCCCAATCGGAATGGGATGCACCCGTAAGGCGTCGGCCGCCGGCGAGCTGTACTGTTTCGCCAACGACGCATCGTTCAGATACCACGACAACGATGGTCAGTTGACCCTGAAGGTGTCCCGCGAAGACTGAGGCGCCGGCGCGAATCCCCACAACTGGCAGTTCTACCAAGGGGGCGGCGTACCCCAACTGTTCCAACTGGTGGTCTGTGCCGTCGGGAACCTCCGCGTAGGCCCGAAACTGCCTCTCGGATAACCGAGCGGAATACAGCAGTGGAACTCGGCATCGCCGGGAATATTGAACATCTCGTACACCCGGTCCATGACGTCGGCGTGCAGTGTCGTCAATACTGAACCGATGCCCAGCGCCCGCGCCGCGAGCAACAGATTCTGAATGGCCGGGAATACCGACGATGCGCCGCCGGGCCGTCCGACGGTGAATGCGAGGACGACAACCGGCGCATCGACCATCTCGTCGGCGAGTAACGCCGGCATCTTGTAAACGGAGCCTTCCGGAATATCCGCCTTGCCCTTCCAGCCGTATTCGTCGCGGCGCTTGGCCCACCACGCCTCGTGATAGAGATTGCCAAAGGCCTGAATCGTGTCGCGGTCACGTATTACGAGAAAGCGCGCAGGCTGTGTATTTCCACCGTTCGGTGCTTTGGACGCCGCGTCGAGAATGGCCTTCAAATCCGCATCGCTGACGGGTTTGTCGTGTCGCAGGCGCCGAATGGCCCGTTGCGTGAACATCGCTTCACCGATTGGCATTGCCAGATCGGCAGGCGTATCGATGTAAGTCATCTCCATCGTCACATCTCCCCTTTTCATCGCGCACTCTGATTTCGCGAACGCGACGCGACCGAATTCTCAGACGTTGAACCGGAAACGCACGACATCGCCTTCCTGGACGACGTAGTCCTTGCCTTCCAGGCGCCACTTTCCGGCCTCTTTCGCGCCCTGCTCACCGTTCAGTGAGACGAAATCATCGTAGCCGACTATCTCGGCACGGATGAAGCCTTTCTGAAAGTCCGTGTGGATGACGCCGGCCGCCTGGGGGGCGGTCGCGCCGCGGCGCACGGTCCAGGCGCGCGCTTCCTTGGGATCCGCGGTGAAAAAAGTCAGCAGTTGCAACAGCGAGTAGCCGGCGCGAATCAAGCGATTGAGACTCGGCTCTGCCAGACCCATATCGGCGAGAAACTCGCGCTTCTCGTCGTCGTCGAGTTGCGCGAGCTCCGCCTCGATGGCAGCGCAGATGGGTACCACCGGCGCGCCTTCGGACGCGGCGATGCGTTCCACCGCGTGAAGCAAAGGATTGCCCGCAAAGCCACCTTCGGCAACGTTGGCCACGTAGAGCACGGGCTTCGCAGTCAGCGGCTGAAGTTGCTGCATCCAGTCCCGCGCGGCATCGTCGAGCGCCAGAGTTCTCAATGACTGACCGGCATCGAGCTGCGCCAGCGCGCGTTCCATGAGCGCCTGCCGGCCCCGGGACTCCTTGTCGCCGGACTTGGCGCCCTTGGCGGCACGCTCGCGGGCGCGCTCCACTTGCTCCATGTCGGCCAGCATCAGCTCGGTGTTGATGATGTCGATGTCATCGGCGGGGGACACTTTACCGGTCACATGGGTGACGTCGTCGTCTTCGAAGCAGCGCACCACGTGGGCGATGGCGTGGGTCTCGCGAATGTTTGCGAGAAACTTGTTGCCGAGACCCTCGCCCTTGGAAGCGCCGGCGACAAGCCCTGCGATGTCCACAAACTCCATGGCGGTCGGCACGATTCGCTGCGGTGACACGATGGCGGCAATACGCGCCAGCCGCTCGTCGGGTACCGGCACGACACCGACGTTGGGGTCGATAGTGCAGAAAGGATAATTTGCCGCCGCGATCTCAGCGCTCGTGAGTGCATTGTAGAGAGTCGACTTGCCGACATTTGGCAGCCCGACGATACCGCATCGAAAACCCATGATGTCGCTCGTGTCTGGAAACTATCGCCCGCCGGGAACATTCACGGGTTGTTCGACTCAGCCTCGGAATCCGGCTCCGGGGCTTTTCTGTGCAGGAAATTCATCACCGCCGCGAACTCACCGGCGACGATATCGGGGAACCGATCCACCGCGAGCGCCACCGCATCATCGATTGCGCGCTGCTCGTCCGCGGGCGCGGATTTCAGCACGTAGCCGACCACGGCGTTCTTGTTACCCGGGTGCCCGACGCCGATACGCAAACGCGCAAAATCCGGAGTGCCGAGTTGCGGGATGATATCGCGTAGGCCATTGTGCCCGCCGTGGCCACCGCCGCGCTTCAGGCGCACCGTGCCCGGGGGTAAATCGATCTCATCGTGGGCAATCAGGATCTCGTCGCTTTCCAATTTATAAAAGTTCGCCAATGCCGCCACCGAGCGGCCACTGTTATTCATATAGGTCATGGGTTTCAGCAGGCGCAGACGCTGGTCACCGACCTGGCAGTCGGCGACGTCGCCGAAAAAATTCGACTGCGACCGGAAGCTCGCGCCCCAGCGCGATGCCACCGCGTCGGCAAACCAGAAGCCCGCATTGTGGCGCGTGCGCGCGTCGCGCGGGGCCGGATTGCCGAGCCCTACGAGTAGTCGAATCGGTCTGGACAACGGTGCCCGAGCGCGCCGCGCCCTTAGCTCTCTTCGCCTTCCTTGGGCGCGTCGCCAGGCGCGGGAGCTTCGCCTTCGGCGGCAACCTCCGGCGCACCTTCCTCCAACTCTTCGCCTTCTTCGAGAAGCGCTTCCTCTTCCTCCTCGAACTTCTGCGAGTGCTGGAGAGAGACCACCGGCTGGTCGTGCTCCGGGTCCTGCGCGAGCACCAGCAGGGTCACACCCACGGGCATGACAAGCTGCGAGAGATGCAGGGAATCGCCGATGTCCATCTCGGACATATCCACCTCGATGTACTCGGGCAGGTCCTTGGGCAGGCAACTGACCTCGAGGTCCACCAGCAGATGGTTGATGACACCGCCGGCTTTCTTGCCCGGGCAGTTGTCTTCACCGACGAAATGCAGGGGTACGTGCATGGTGATTTCCTGGCTGCTGCTGACCCGCAGCAGATCCATGTGCACGACCCGATCCGTGGCCGGATCCCGCTGCAGGGCCTTGAGCACGGCCTGAGTGCCCTCGCCGTCCACCTTCACATCCAGAATATGTGAGAAAAAGGCTTCGTTCTCGAGGCTCTTGTGAACGTCCTTGGCATTCAGCGTGATGGCCATGGCATCCTTTCCGGCGCCATAAAGCACCGCCGGAATCATGCCCTCGCGGCGAAGCCGGCGAGCGGCGCCCTTGCCGCCCCCTTCACGCAGCTCCGCCTGCAATTCGTACTCGTTCATTTCCAGATCTCCGCAAGCCCGGTCGTCGATAAGATAAACGTTTGATGATATAGACGAAATGGGGATATGGAAATGGGGACAGATAAATGGGGACAGATCTATTTTCCCTTGGAGATAAATGGGGACAGATCTATTTTCCCAAGGGAAAATAGATCTGTCCCCATTTATCGTCCCCATTTATCGTCCCCATTTATCGTCCCCATTTATCGTCCCCATTTATCTTCAGTCCATGAACAGATCCCCGACGGATTCCTCCTGACTGATACGCCGGATGCT
>FXBF010000418.1_pt1 | contig 14558 bp, 12 predicted proteins | sample 5335321 | NCBI WGS metagenome assembly FXBF01 (sample SAMEA103928391, study PRJEB20085) | sediment metagenome | isolation source: sediment
GCGTCCCGCCGAGCCGGTCGTCGCCCCGGTGGAGGAGGAGATCCCGGTGACGGTGGCCGGTGCCGAGGAGCGGCTGGAGGTCGAGGAGGTGCTGGCGGCGGAGATGGACACCGCGGCGGAAGTCGGCGAGCCGCAGGTGCTGGCGGCGGAGGCTGTCGTTGAAGAGACCGTCCCGGTCGAGGTGGAAGAGATTGCGGCGGTCGGGCCGGCGGCTGCAGCGGCGGAGACCAGGACGCCCGAAGACGCCGCTGTCGAGGAACTGGTGGCCCCGGTGCATGAGGAAGAGACGCTGGCGACGGTCGCCGAAGCGGCTGCCACTGCGCCTCCAACGCCAGTGGCGCCGAAGCCTGTCGTCCGGGCGGGAGCGGAACCGGCAGAGCCACCGAAGTCCGCGGCGGGAGTAGTTCGCATCCAGGCCGAAGGCTACACGCTGGACGGGCGGCGCCGTCGCCGCACCCGCAAGAAGAAGAAGCGTACGCGGGTCGATCAGGTGGCGGTGCAGGCGAACATCAGGCGCACGCTCGCCAAGATGGACAGCGCCGGGCCGACGCGTCGCCGGCGGCGCGGCGCGCTATCGGCGGAGGAGCGGGAGCGCGAAGCGGCCGAGGCGGAGCGCCGGGCTGAGGAGGAGCGGACCACGATTCGCGTGGCCGAGTTCCTCACCGTTGCGGAGCTCGCGGACCTGGTACGGGTCTCGGCCAACGAAATCATCACATCCGCCTTCAAGAACCTGGGTTTGATGGTCACCATCAACCAGCGGCTCGACTTCGACCAGATCGAGCTTATCGCGGAAGAGCTCGGCTTCAAGGCGATGCGGGAGGACGCGTACGATGCCGACGTGGTGGCGGACGTCCAGGTGGCCGATCCAGAGCGGTTGGTGCCGCGTCCGCCGGTCGTCACCGTGATGGGGCACGTCGATCACGGCAAGACATTGCTGCTCGATCATATCCGCAAGACGAACGTGGTCGCCGGCGAAGCGGGAGGCATAACCCAGCATGTCGGTGCGTATCTCGTCGATGTCGGTGGAGGTCGGAGCATCACGTTTCTCGATACGCCGGGTCACGCGGCCTTCACTGCGATGCGGGCCCGGGGCGCGGACGTGACCGATATCGTGATCCTCGTTGTGGCGGCTGACGACGGCGTGATGCCGCAGACCAAAGAGGCGATCAGCCACGCGAAGAACGCCGGTAAGCCCATCGTCGTGGCCGTCAACAAGATCGACCTCCCGACTGCGGACGCGAACCGGGTGAAACAGGAGCTGCTGGAGCACGAGGTCGTGATCGAGGACTTTGGCGGAGAGGTCTTGACCTCGGACATCTCGGCCAAGACGGGGCAGGGGATCGATGATTTGCTGGAGAAGGTCTTGCTCCAGGCGGAGATGTTGGAGCTGGAGGCGGATCCGGGTCTGCCGGCACGCGGCACGGTAATCGAGTCCGAGCTGGACAAAGGGATGGGCCCGGTAGCGACAGCCCTCATCGCCCAAGGCTCACTGGGCATCGGCGATGGCTTCGTTTGTGGATGTCATGCGGGTCGCGTTCGCGCGCTGCTGGACGAGCGTGGACGCAACGTGAAGTCAGCCAGCCCCGGCATACCGGTACGGGTGCTCGGGTTCGAGGGTGTTCCGCAGGCGGGTGACAACCTGATCGTGCTCGACTACGAACGTGCCCGTGAGATCACCGGAAAGCGGCAGCAGATCGAACGAGAGAAAGAGATCCGGCGCAAGGGCCAGATGAGGCATCTCGAGGACATCTTCGATGCCGTAGAGGCCGGGAAGAAGACCCAGCTCAAGCTCGTCATGAAGGGCGACACCGATGGATCGGTGCAGGCACTCTCGGATGAGCTCGAGCGGCTGTCGACCGATGAGGTCGAGGTCAAGGTGATTCACCGCGGCGTTGGGGCGGTGAACGAGACGGACGTGCTGCTCGCCCAGACCACGGGCGCGATCGTGATTGGCTTCCACGTGAGGCCGGATCGCAAGGCGCGACAAATAGCCGAGCGCGAAGGTGTGGACATCAGGTTCTACCGCGTCATTTATGAGGCCGCCGAGGAAGTACGAGCGGCTCTGGAAGGCATGCTCGCTCCGGAGGAGAAAGAGATCATTCTGGGCTCCGCGGAGGTGAGGCAGTTGTTCAAGGTGCCGAAGGTCGGCACTGTGGTGGGCTGCTATGTGAGCGACGGCGTCATCGACCGGAACAATCAGATCCGAGTGCTTCGCGAGCACGTAGTCATCTACGAAGGCAAGCTGGCCAGCTTGAAGCGATTCAAGGAAGACGTCAAGGAAGTCAAGGCGGGCTACGAATGCGGGATGTCGGTCGAGAATTTCAACGATGTGAAGGTCGGTGACATCCTCGAGTCCTTCCGTACTGAGCAGGTGGCCCGTAAACTGGATGCAAGGGTAGGCGCGCAGGCCGGTGTCGCGGGAGAGGGCGATTCGAGCGCCAGGGGCTAGTCGCGACCCGGCTCGCCAGCGCCAGTGGTTGTAAACTAGAAGTGGAATGGGCCGAGGGCCTCCAACCACCGTGGTCGTTGGCGTCATCGCATGGGAGCTGCACCTGCACGGCTGCACCTCCCTGAAGCAGAAACGGGCTGTGCTGAGGAGCCTGAAGGACCGGCTTCGCGGACGCCATAACGTTTCCGTGGCCGAGACCGACCATCAGGACACGTGGCAGAGGGCAGAGATCTCCGTCGCGATCGTGTCGTCTGATCGGAGACGGGCGCACGAGATGCTGAGCCGCGTGGATGCCCTGGTGGCCTCGGACGCGCGCGTCCGCATTATCGACAGCACCACGATTCTCTACTGAGCCCAGCTGCGAACGCTGCTTCATCCCAACACGCCGTTCGGCAAGTCATGGCTAGAGAGTACGCCCGGAAACAAAGGGTCGCTAAACTGCTGAAGGAGGAGATCTCGCGCCTGCTTCAGCGCGAGGTCAAGGACGCTCGCATCGGCATGGTCACCGTCACCGATGTTGAGGTGACCGCTGACCTCAAGTATGCGACCGTTTACTTCCATGCTTCCGGTGATGACGGGCGCAAGACGGAAGCGCTGGAGGGCCTGTCCAGCGCCGCCGGCTTCCTGCGGTCACGCCTGGGACGCGAGCTCAGGCTCCGTCGCGTACCGGAGTTCCGGTTCGCCATCGACCCCACGCTGGAGAGGGCGGCGCGGATCAACGAGCTGCTCTCCGAGGTTAGAGCCTCTGAGCAGCAAGGCGAGGGTGAGGACGGGCATTGACTCCTGTCGGCCTGCTCCTGGTGGACAAGCCGGAAGGTCCAACCTCACACGACGTCGTCGATAGGGTCCGGCGGGGCACCGGCGTGCGCCGCGTGGGCCATACGGGGACGCTCGATCCTTTCGCGAGCGGCTTGCTGTTGCTCTGCGTGGGCTGGGCTACACGGCTGGCGGAATACCTGACTGCTCTGCCCAAGACGTACCGGGGCGTCATTCGGTTGGGTGAGCGAACGGACACCGATGATCGAACGGGCAGGCTCATCGCGACCAGCGAGGCGTGGCGCACCCTGGACGCGGAGCAGGTGCGTGCCGCGCTTGACGGGCAACTGGGCGAAATCGAGCAGCTGCCGCCCGCCTATTCGGCAAAGAAGCTGGCCGGCCGGCGGGCCTATGAGGTGGCGAGAAGCGGCGGAAGGTTCGAGCTGCAGCCGGCGCGGGTGATGATCCGGCGTTTGACCCTCTGCGATTTTTCGCCGCCGGATGCCACGGTTGAGATCGAGTGCTCGAGCGGCACCTACGTTCGATCTGTCGCACGGGATATTGGGGAGACTCTGGGGGTCGAAGCTCACTTACGCGCTCTCCGGCGACTGCGGATCGGCGAGTTTGACGTGGCGGATGCCCTGAAGCTCGAGGCCCTGGAGGCGGCCGAAGCGGTCCAGGCGCGTATCCGCCCGCCGGAGGATGCAGTCGCCCACCTGCGCACAGCGCATCTCAGCGAGGAGTCGGGTGCCGCATTGCGCCAGGGCCGGTGTGTGGAATGGGAAGCAGAGACGGAGTCCCCTGTGGTGGCGGTTATCGTGAAGAGGAGCCTTGTGGCCATCGCTGAGCCGAGAGAGGGTCGTCTGTGGCCCAAGAAGGTGTTCAGCGGTTGACGTCTGGCGATGCGAATGGTGGAATGAGGGACAGGCTCGAATCCGTTGATGCGCATGGACTCCCGCCCCAGGCAAAGGGTGCGTGCATCACGGTGGGAACGTTTGATGGCGTTCACCGCGGCCACTGGGTGGTGCTGCAGCGGCTCCACCAGGCGGCGCAGGATGCAGGCCTGCTCAGCGTGCTCGTGACCTTCGATCCGCACCCTCTGAAGATCGTCAGACCGGAGGCGGCGCCGCGCTTGCTGACAACGCCGAACGAGAAGAAGGAGATCCTGACGCTTTCCGGGCTCGATTACGCCGTCTTCCTCACCTTCACTCGGTCGCTCTCGCGCTATCTCCCGGAGCAGTTCGTCCGGGAGGTGCTGCTGGCCCGATTCGGATTGAAGCGGCTGGTCGTCGGCTACGACCACGGTTTCGGCCGGGGACGCAGTGGCGGTGCGGAGACGATGCGCGAGATCGGGGCGCGTTGCGGCTTCGAGGTCGAGGTGGTGGACCCGGTTCTGATGAACGGCGAGGCGATATCATCCAGTCGCATTCGAGCCGCGTTGCGGGACGGAAGCGTGGAGCGGGCGGCCACAGGACTCGGTCGACCTTACTCGCTCACCGGCATCGTGGTGCATGGCGAGGGGCGTGGCCGCACGCTGGGGTTTGCGACGGCGAACGTCAGCGTCGGCCAGGGCGACAAGTTGCTGCCGCGTCAGGGGATCTATGCGGTGCGTGCGGCGCTGCGGACCCACCAGGGGCCCGGGCTGCTGCACCTCGGCCCGCGGCCCACGTTCAAGGGCTCGCCGCCATCGGTGGAGGTGCACCTTCTCGACTTCGACGGCGAACTCTACGGCGAGCTGGTGCGCGTGGAGTTCCTGACCAGGTTGCGGGACGTACAGCCGTTCGGCTCGGCCGGGGAGCTGGTCGAGCAGATGAGGCGGGACCGGGAGGCGGCTGTGGAATTCTTCAAGCGAGCGGGAGAGGCGCCTTTACACGAGGGATAGGTCGGAATAAGTTTCCGGGTCTATCCCGACAGAAAGACAGGCACAGCGGAGCAGGGCGGAAGCCCAGGAATTGGCGACAGAATGGTAACGACGAAGGACGAGCGGGAAGCGCTCATAGCGAAATATCAGATCCACCCGAGCGACCGGGGTTCCACGGCGGTGCAGGTCGCGCTGCTGACCCAGCGGATCTCGGACCTGACGGAACACTTGCGGGCGAACCCCAAGGATCATCACAGCCGCCAGGGGCTGCTGAAGTGGGTGGGTAAGCGCCGGCGCTTGCTGCGCTACCTCAATCGTATCAACCCCGGAGCTTACCGGCAGCTAACGAGCGACCTTGGCCTGCGAGGATAACCATCGAGGCCCCGGCAAGACGCGCCGGGGTCTTTCCTTACATCTCATCATCAATTGGAGCATTGGTAGCAGAGACTATGGCAACATTAATCGAACGCAAATTCGCCGGTCGGAACTTGAAGATGGAGACTGGCCGCATGGCGCGACAGGCACACGGAGCTGTCCTGGTACAATTCGGGGAGACCGTGATCCTGGCCACCGTCGTAGCGGACAACAAGCCGACAAAGCTGCCGTTCTTCCCGCTGACGGTCGAGTACCGGGAGAAGAGCTACGCGGCGGGCAAAATCCCGGGCGGTTTCTTCAAACGGGAAGGCCGTCCGGGCGAGAAGGAGACCCTGTCGGCCCGACAGATCGACCGGTCGATCCGGCCGCTGTTCCCCGAAGGGTTCATGAACGAGGTGCAGGTCGTCATCTATATCCTCTCGGCTGACCAGGAGAACGACGCGGATGTCCTCGGTCTGCTGGGCGCCTCGGCGGCTCTGAACCTGTCGAGCGTGCCTTTCCCGCACCCGATCGCCGCGGTTCGCGTGGGCAGACTGGACGGTGAGTGGGTGCTCAATCCTACGTTCCAGCAGCTCGAGTTCTCCGACGTCGATATCATCGTCGCCGGCTCAGAGGACTCCGTCGTGATGATCGAGGGCGGCGCCCTCGAGATCTCCGAGGACGAGTTCATCTCGGCGCTCGAATTCGCGCAAGAGGGAATCCGCGAGCTCGTGGCCATCCAGAAGGAACTGGTCGAGCCGCTGGCCAAGCCGAAGATGGAATGGGCGACTCAGGAGATGAACGACGAGCTGGCCGCGCGGGTGAACGAGCTGGCCACCAGGCGCGTCGACGAAGTGCTCAATCTGCCGAACAAGGAAGAGCGCAATGCGGCGCTCTCGGAGCTGCGCCGGGACATCATCGGCGAAGTCGCCGACCCGTTCAAGGGCCAGATCGAGGACTACGAGGAGCAGGTCAACAAGGTCATCGACCGGATCGAGTACGAGACCCTGCGGGGGCAGATCATCAATAAGGGCGAGCGCGTCGATGGCCGCGCGCCCGACGAGATCCGTCCCATCACTTGTGAGGTGGGCTTGCTGCCGCGCACCCACGGTTCGGCGCTGTTCACGCGTGGTAGCACGCAGGCTCTGGCGGTTGTGACTCTGGGTACGAGTCGGGACGAGCAGCGGATCGACACGATCGACGTTTCGCAGGAGACCTCCAAGTCGTTCATGCTTCACTACAATTTCCCGCCGTTCTCGGTGGGCGAAGTGCGGCAGTTCCGGGGGGTTACCAGACGTGAAGTCGGGCACGGCGTTCTCGCTGAGCGTGCGCTGCAGCCGCTGCTGCCGCCCTACGAGGAATTTCCTTACACGATCCGCATCGTGAGCGACATCCTGGAGTCGAACGGCTCGTCGTCGATGGCGACGGTCTGCGGTGGATCGCTGGCCCTGATGCAAGCGGGCGTTCCGGTTCGCTCGGCGTGCGCCGGCATCGCGATGGGCCTGATCAAGGAAGGCGATAAAGTCGTCATCCTCACGGACATCATGGGCGTCGAGGATCACCTTGGCGATATGGACTTCAAGGTGGCGGGGACCCGCAAAGGCATCACTTCGGTCCAGATGGATATCAAGATCGAAGGTCTTTCCACGGAGCTCATGCGTGAAGCGATGCGACGTGCCAATGACGCGCGCATGAAGATTCTCGAATTCATGGCCAGCACGCTGGCCGAGCCGCGTTCCACCCTGTCGCCCATGGCGCCTCGAATCATCACCCTGCAGGTGAGCCCCGACAAGATCGGTGAGGTTATCGGCCCCAAGGGCAAGACGATCCGCGGCATCGAGGAGGAGACGGGCGCTGAACTCAATATCGAGGATAGCGGCTTGATCACGATCTCGTCCGTTAGCGGTGAGGCGGGAGAGCGGGCGCGCGAGATAGTCGAGTCGATCGTTCAGGAGCCGGAGATCGGCAAGATCTACGAGGGCGTGGTCAAGAACACGACGTCGTTTGGGGCGTTTGTTGAGATTATGCCCGGTAAAGAGGCGCTTTGTCACATTTCGGAGCTCGAAGAGGGACGCGTCGAGAAAACCGAAGACGTGGTGAAGCGTGGCGACGTCGTCAGGGTTAAGCTGATCTCGGTCGACGATCGCGGCCGCATGCGTCTGTCCCGCAAGGCCGCTATGGCTGCGGAAGCGGAACCTGCCAAGTCGTCGTGAGAAAGCCGCATCGCGTGAATCATAGCCTGTCCCGTAGGCTACGGGGCAGGCTTTTTTGCCCGCAGTCGCTTTGAGATTTGGTTCCTGATGGGATCACATGCTCCCACCACGGTGCAGCTCGACGAACGGGCCTGGATGACCGAGCTCGATGGTGGGCCGATCGTCCTCTCCGAGACGATCCCCACCGTGCGCTCGGTAGCGACCGGCATCTGGGTGCGCTGGGGCTCGAGTCACGACCCGGTGGACCGGATGGGCGCTTCCCACATCCTGGAGCACATGATCTTCAAGGGGACCCAGCGGCGTTCCGCGCACGAAATCGCTCTCGCGATCGAAGGGATCGGCGGTTCGCTCGACGCCTACACGTCACGTGAGCATACCGCCTGTCACGCGAGAGTGCTCGATGAGCACTTGCCGATCGCAGTGGACGTTCTTGCCGACCTAATCTTCAGGCCGTTGCTGAGTGAGGATGATCTCGAGGTGGAGCGCAGGGTGATTCTCGAGGAGATTGCCGGCATCGAGGACACGCCGGAGGAGCTGGTCTTCGACCTGCATGCCGCGGCGCTCTGGGGCGGGCACGCGTACGGCAACCCGGTCCTGGGCAGCGCGGAAACCGTAGGGGCGATCACTCGCGAACATCTCTACTCTCTCTGGCGTGCGTCGTACCGGCCGGACGTCTGCGTTGTGGCTGCCGCCGGGAATCTGGAGCATGAGGACCTACTGGAGCAGGTGGCACGGCATTTCCCGGAAGATGACGAGGCGGGACTGGCTCCGAACTTGCAACGCCCGGAAGCTGTGGTACCCCGGGAGGAGAAGTTCGATCGCGACAGCGCGCAGGTGCACATTTGCATGGGCGCTCCTACGTTTCCGCGCAGAGACACGCGACGCTATGGAGCGATCCTCGTATCCACCGCGCTGGGAAGCGGCATGAGCAGCCGGCTGTTCCAACGGGTGAGGGAGGAGCTGGGGCTTGCATACACAGTCTACACGTTCCAGTCATTCTACGCCGAGGCCGGCCTTTCGGGGATCTACATGGCGACGAGACCGGAGACGGCGGACCAGGCGGTCGGTGAAGTCCGCAGGGAACTGGAGCGGCTTGCAGGTGCAGGCCTGGGTGGTGAGGAGCTGAGCGGCGTCAAGAACCAGACGAAGGGGCAGGTGCTCCTCTCGTTGGAGTCGACGTCGGCGCGCCTACACCGGCTCGCGGGGACGGCGTTGTACGAGGAACCCTATCTGACGCTGGATGAGATTTGTACGCGAATCGACGCGGTCAGCGAAGAGGAGGTGGCCGGGCTCTGTCGAGAATACTATGCTCCTGAGCAGCAGACCGTCGTCTGTCTGGGCCCCAATCGTGCGGCGCCACAGTCCTAACGGACGCTTCATTCTGAGTCCCGTGCGGTTAACACAGTCTGGCCACTAACGAACGAGGCTACAGAGATGATCGTTGGGGTACCCAAAGAGATCAAACCCGGTGAGAACAGGGTAGCGATGGTACCGGCGGGCGCTGAAGCGCTGGTCCGGCATGGTCACCAGGTGTTGGTCGAGACGGGCGCAGGGCTCGGAAGCGGCTTCGAAGATTCGCTCTACAGTGATGTCGGGGCGACCATCCTAGACTCTGCGGACGCGGTATGGGCGGATTCGGAGATGGTGGTGAAGGTCAAGGAGCCGATAGCGGAGGAATACCCGCGCATCAAGCAGGATCATGTGATCTTCACGTATTTCCACTTCGCTGCCTCGAAGGAGCTCACGCTGGCGCTCCTCGACAGCAAAGCCGTCTCCATCGCCTATGAGACGGTCCAGCTCCCCACCGGCGAACTCCCGCTGCTTACGCCGATGAGCGAGGTGGCGGGGCGCATGGCGGTCCAGGAGGGCGCCAAGTACCTGGAGAAGAACTTCGGGGGACGTGGCATCCTCTTGGGCGGTGTGCCCGGCGTGCCATCGGCAGAGGTGGTGGTTCTTGGTGGTGGCGTGGTCGGCACACACGCCGCGAAGATGGCCGCCGGTCTCGGTGCCCGCGTTGTCCTGCTCGACATCAATCTCGAGCGACTCCGCTACCTCGATGATGTGATGCCGGCGAACGTCGATCTCGTATACTCCAATCGTCCCAACGTTCTCGAGGCGATCGCCAGGGCCGATCTGCTGGTCGGGGCGGTTCTGTTGCCCGGCGCCAAGGCGCCCCACCTCGTCCTGCGCGATGATCTGAAAGTGATGAAGGACGGGGCTGTCATCGTGGACGTCGCCGTTGACCAGGGCGGCTGCATCGAGACGGCCAGGCCGACGACCCACGAGGACCCCGTATACGTCGTCGACGGCGTCATCCACTACTGCGTGGCCAACATGCCGGGAGGCGTGCCACGTACCTCGACGCTGGCGCTCGCTAATTCGACCTTCCCCTACACTCTGAAGCTGGCCGATGACGGTTGGGAGCGGGCGTGCCGGGAAGATCCGGCGCTGGCGCTGGGCGTGAACACGGTAGACGGCAAGATAACTTACCAGGGTGTAGCGGACGCGTTCGGGCTGGGCTATACACCCGTAGACGAGGTTCTAAGCGCCGCGGCCGGCCGCTGACGGCCGGCTCTGAGCCAGTGCCTTCGGTGCGGTATTGGTGGGGCGGATTGACCCGCCCCACCCTTCCTATCTAATATTCGGGCGGGAAGCTCTGCTCGCCCGGCAGAGAGCAGGGATTTGGAGGGTGGTGCCCCCCGCCGTGTACTCGAAGGAGAGAAGCTAATCTCAATGGGCTTCAGCTGGCTCAATTCCGGCAGGCTGCTCCCAGTCAACGATATCGCTGTTGATCTGGGAACGGCGAACACGCTCATCTACGTCAAGGGCGAGGGGATCGTCCTCAACGAGCCATCGGTGGTGGCGATCGAGAAGTCGAACGGCAAGCTGGTGGGCGTGGGCATAGAGGCGAAGAACATGCTCGGCCGCACACCCGGCGGGATCGAGGCGATCCGACCGCTCAAGGACGGCGTGATCGCCGATGTCGATATCAGCGAGTTGATGCTTCGGCACTTTCTCAAGATCGTGACGGCCAAGCGGGTGTTCCGCCTGAAGCCGCGGGTAGTGATCGGAGTGCCGTCGGGGATCACGGAGCTCGAGCGCCGGGCCGTACGGGCTGGGGCCCAGGCCGCGGGCGCGAAGGAAGTGTACATGGTGGCCGAGCCGATGGCCGCCGCCATCGGTGTCGGACTGCCGGTTGAGATTCCTACGGGCAACATGGTGATCGATATCGGCGGCGGCACGACGGAGATCGCCGTCATCGCCCTGGGCGGAATAGTGTCGGACACATCGATTCGCGTGGGCGGCGACGAGATCGACGTCGCGATCGTCACCTTCCTGAGAAAGAACTACAATCTTCTCATAGGCGACCCCACCTCGGAGGCGATAAAAATACAGATCGGTTCGGCGAGCGCCGTGGGTGAAGAGCGTGAGATGGACGTCAAGGGGAGAGACCTCGTCTCCGGGATACCCAAGACAGTGCGCATTCACTCGGAGGAAGTCCGCGAGCACATACAGGAGCCGATTCAACAGATCGTCGAGGCGGTACGCCGCGCACTGGAGATCACGCCGCCCGAGCTCGCCAGCGATATCGTCGATCGTGGTATAGTCATGACAGGCGGCGGATCGCTCATTCGAGGACTCGATCGCTTGCTCGCGGAAGAGACGAATCTGCCTATACATGTGGACGAGGAGCCGCTGACGTGCGTAGTACGTGGCGCCGGGCGTATTCTCGACGATCTGCCGAGATACCGAGGGGTGCTGGCCAACTGACGCGTCGGGGCACAGAGCCAGAGTCCGGCTTCAAGCGGCTGACTCGCCGCGATCCCCTGCAACTGCTGTTATTGCTCCTGGCTGCGGTGGTGTTGATCACATTGCCGCACAGGCACCAGCTTATGCTGGCCACGGCCGCGAGGTCGACCGTCCTCTCACCGGTGCTAAAGCTCCAGCGCGGTTTTTACGAAATGCGGCTAATACGCGGTCGGGTGCAGGATCTTCGCTTCGAGCGCGATTCCCTCAAGGCTCAGCTGCTCGCACTGCAGAACGTTGAGGAAGAGAATCTCAGGCTTCGAGCGCTGGTCGGACTGACAGAGCGTGGGAAGAATCGATTCGTGCCGGCGAATCTCTTTCCCGCCCGGCGTGCCGGCCAGATCGTGGCGCGGTCATTCCGCTTGGACCTGGGTGCCGATGACGGGGTAAAGCCTGACGCACCGGTCATAGCACCGGAAGGTTTGGTCGGAGTGGTTCGAGTGACCTCGGGAAGACAGGCGTTGGGTGATTTCTGGACGCATCCTGAGTTTCGTGTCAGCGCGATGACCACGGACGGCCGCGTGTTCGGGATCATAAGGCCCCTAGGTGAGAGTCCTCTGCTCATGCAGCTGGACGACGCTCCCTACCAGTTGGAGCTTGCTGCCGGCACTGAACTCGTCACGTCGGGAATGGGTGGGGTGTTCCCGCGGGGCATCCCCATCGGCCGCGTCACGAAGCTTATGAGCGCCGAGGAGGGTTGGGCCAGGAGTTACGAGGTACAGCCGTCAACGCATCCCGAGGCCGCGGTCGAGGTGATGGTACTGATAGAGCGAGACGAGGCCGGCGACCTGGGAGACGTCTGGAATCAGGCGGCGTCTGACAGCCGGCAGTGACAGTGATCGACCGAGCGCACAACCGGGTTCGTCTCGCTTTCACCGTACTGGTCCTCACGTTCCTGCATTTCGCGCTGGACCCGCTCTTCGGTTCGTGGTACTTCAGTCCGAACCTGCTGGTCTGTGCGGTGTTGATTTCGGCTCGCGAGCTGAGACCGGGGGCGGCCGCAACGGTTGGGTTCGCGCTCGGCTTGCTCGAGGATGCAATGGCGGTCAGCTACTTCGGTACGGCGACCTTGCTGCTGGTGCTGATCGCCTTTCTGGGATCATTAACGCGGGATCTGTTTCTGGGCGAGGAGCGCCTGTTCATGGGCACCTACCTGTTCGCAGGCACATGGGTTTATGAGGCCGCGAGCTATCTGCTGATGGGCGCAGGTGGAGATCCGCTGACCTTTCTCTTCCTGAGGGCGCCGCTGGATGCCGTTGCCACCGGAGCAGTTGGCTATCTTGCGCTTCCCCTGGTGAGGGCCCGGTGAGTTCCATCAACCCACCGCCGGAGATGTACAGGAGAGGGCGCGGCCGCCTGGCCCGCTGGTCGGTGATCCTTGTGATCTTCCTGCTTTCGGTCCAGTTCTTCAGGATCCAGATCCTCAAGCACACGACTTACGCACTGCGCTCCGACGACAATCGCATCCGCAAATTGTCGATACCTGCGGCGCGAGGCACGATATACGACCGCAACGGCCTGGTGATAGCCGAGAACGTACCGGGCTACTCCATCGTCGTGCTTCCGTCATCGGTCGACTCGCTCCGTGTGGTGCTCGATTCACTGGCGGCGATACTCGGGCGCTCCAGCGAGAAGACCGAGCGATTGATGGCTACTTATCGCCAGCATCCCAATCGGCCGATCATCGTCGAGAGCGATGCGAGGTTCGCTGAGGTCTCCGCTATCGAGGAACGGCGGGCTTACCTGCCGGGTGGGATCGTTATCGAGACTGCTCCGAAACGCCGCTATCCCAGCGGACCCGATCTCGCGCACGTGGTCGGCTATGTCGGAGAGATCGGCGAAGCGGAACTGAAGCTGCCGGAATTCGAGGGTTACGAGGCTGGTCGCGTGATCGGGCAGACAGGTGTGGAGCGCCTCTACGACCGGGTTCTGGCGGGCACGCCGGGCGAGCGCTACGTAGAGGTGAACGCTCTGGGCAGGTTGGTGGGTGAGTTCAGAGGCCGCGAGACGGTTCCGGCGATCCCCGGTCGCGACCTGTACCTGAACATAGACCTGAGGTTGCAGGAGCGTGCCGTGGAGCTTTTCCCTGACACGATGGCCGGTGCGGTGGTCGCCCTGGATCCGAAGAGCGGGGCTGTGCTCGCCATGTACAGTGCGCCGAGCTTCGACCCGAACGTCTTCGTGGGAAGGTTCGAGCCGGAGGATTGGCGCGCGCTCTACACGGACCCAGGACGCCCAATGTTCAATCGCGCCATTTCCGCCCTGTACGCGCCCGGCTCCATCTTCAAGCTGGTGATGGCCGGCATCGCGTTGAGTAAGGGTGAGGCGGACATGGACACCGAGATGCCGATACCCAGCCGGGGCTACTTCCGGTACGGCAATCGCGTCTGGAAGGACTGGAAGCCAGAGGGTCACGGCGTGCTCGACCTGGAAGGCGCGATCAGAGAGAGCTGCGACGTCTATTTCTATCAGCTTGGACTCAAGCTGACACTTGAGAACATCCTGGCTGAAGTGCCGAGATTCGGGTTCGGCCGCGCCACCGGGATCGATCTGCCTGCGGAAGCGAGCGGGGTCTTTCCTCCGGATACGGCGTGGTACACCCGGCGTTACGGTCGCAGAGGCTGGACGAACGCGGTCGTGCTGAATCTGGCGATCGGGCAGGGCGAGAACGCGCAAAGTCCCCTCAAGATGGCGCAGTTCTACGCTGCGCTCGCCGGGGACGGCAGCCTGCCGACACCGAGGATCAGCCGCGATGGCCCGGTGGCGGAGCCCGGGGAACGTATTCCGCTTGATATGGACCAACTGGCGGCCCTGAGAGCGGCGTTGGTCGCGGTCGTAAACGAGGAAGGCGGCACCGCGCGCCGCTCGCAATTGCGCCGCTGGACTCTCGCGGGCAAGACAGGAACCGCGCAGAACCCGCAGGGTGAAAGCGACGCATGGTTCGTCGGATTTGCGCCGGCGGAGGATCCGGAGATCGTCGCTATTGCGCTGGTTGAATCCGGCGGTCACGGTTCGTCGGTTGCCGCGCCCATCGTGTCCAGACTGATCAAGTACTATCTCGAGAACCGCAGTGCGGAAGGGCAGGCGGTGGAGGTGGCGGGCGGGTGAGGCAAAGAAC